>Ga0307479_10004730_pt1 | contig 12501 bp, 8 predicted proteins | sample atmos_gasesECM4C_FD_203743 | JGI IMG/M metagenome (GOLD analysis project Ga0307479, IMG submission 203743) | Hardwood forest soil microbial communities from Morgan-Monroe State Forest, Indiana, United States - atmos_gasesECM4C_515 | ecosystem: Environmental > Terrestrial > Soil > Temperate...
CCCTTGCCCCAGAAGCAGAGCGCAGACCAACCCAAACAACGAAGGATTGAAAACGTGGCGCCCGCGAAATGTCACTAAATACTTGGAGGCAATCGTAAAAAATACCGGGAGAAACAAGAGGTAATAGTTGTGCGAATAGTTCAGCAGCAGCCCAATCGACATCATGCTGATGTACGCGCTCAGCGGCACCAACCGCTCCCGCCTGCAGAAGAGCCAGTGGAGTCCCATATCTAGCGCGCAGCCCACCGCAACGGTAAGCAAAATCTGCAAAGGTGTCCGGTTGAATCCAAGCACAGTGCATCCCAAAACCGCATAGGCCGTCAGGATGCAAGCAAAGGGAACGCGGGGATCGTTCTTTCGCGGAACCACCCAGACCGTGGCACTCGATGGGGCGGCGACTACGGGGGGGACTTCAGTGATCCCTGCTACGACGCTCATATGCTTGGAGTTACCCCGAAGGTTAAGGTCAAGCTAGCAACTTCCCCGATAGCGGATAAGTGGCATTCTTGGCTCCACCAGGGAACATAGCGAAAGGAGGCTCGCGCTCGTCATGGAAGCATCGTAGTGTTGAGAGTGCAGCGATCGTGGCCCGGTTGGGACAGTTTCTCAAGTGTCACAGCGGTCGTTGACGGAGGATGGCTATGGATTCGTCTCGCCGGTCGGTTCGCCGAGAAAAGCATGCCGGGCAGGCTTGCCCGAAGCTTGCCAGACTTTCAAAATCTCAAAAACGATTGTGGTCCCATAGGTAACGGCAATCCACACCGTGACGGCCTCGATCGGCAGCCCCGCCCACGCTCCTATGAACAAGCCCATCATCTGCTTTTGCTGGTAGCCCCACCAGCCATAGGGCACGGCCAGCGTCGCTTCCCAGAACATGCTGATGACCAGAATCATGAATATGGTGAGACTAAAAGCGCGCCAATTGATGAACCGCCGGGCAGTGGGGAAAAAGCTCACCGAAGGTATCACTCCCCCGATCACCAGCACGGTGAAGTAACCCGGGAATCCTTTTGGAAATTGAGAATGTTTCTTATAGAGAATCGCCGCCGCAATCAAGACGCCTCCGACAATCAAAGAAGAAAGGTGGAACTTGAGCAGACGCGAAATGTGCTTTGCTGCACTGGGATAGTCGGGTACGTTGTAAGCAGCCAGCCAGTACTCGTCGAGCCAAACGTAGATCAGAAGGACGGCAACGAACCCGGTGAAGTAGAAAATGTACTCCTCGATGGGAACATTTCCGCCTAGCGCCGGTGCTCCGATCCCCAGCGTCGCCTTGGCGTTGGGATAGACGAAGAATCGGTTGGCAAAGAAGAAATCAAGCCCAAACCCTAGCGGCACCAGAATCCAAATCGTCCGCCAGAAAGCACGCTGCGGAATCCGCAGATCTTCGCCGGGCACAAACCACCACCCGATCACAACAATGGGGACAACAAACAACAGCAAGCTCCAGCTGTAGCCATAGGGTGTGGGGTTCGTACCAGGAATCTGGAGGACCGCCGGGTCATGAACCGTGTGCAACGTGATACCCGCCGGAACCGCGATCATGGCGAGCATAGCCAAGACAAGCCATGCGCTCAGCCGCGGGCTGGGGGGACTTCCGTGCATAAATCAGGACGAGCAGCGGCCCGTCGCAATGGCACAGATTCTACTCCGACTCTCGTCACGCAGGCGGTTTGCCCGCCCGTCGCCTCATTGAGCAAGTCCACCCAACCGACCGTTCGGAATTTTCAACTTCCGGAAAGGTGTTCGCGTTCTACAACAAACAAAAAAATCTTAAACAAAACAATCAAGCTCGGTTATGATGCCAACTATTTTGACTAGTAGTCATGCTGCAAAGCGCCACCAGAAGCGACACACTTGCGTGAAAACGCACCCCCCGGGGTCGAGAAAAAACGAGAAACACCATGTACCTGATCCCAAGCCCAGGAGAAAAAATATGTTGACGCCTTGCTGTGCCACTGCCGCCCGGCGCTTCGTGCTGGCGGCAATGTTCTTGTCATTCACCGTTTCTCTAGTTGCTCAATCGGGCCCCACCACCGTTCGCCACGATGTTCACCACGATGTTTCCCCGACACTCCTGGAAATGATGAAGCACGCTCCTCCAGCGTCGCTCCTACGCCGGCGGGTCGAGCCCTTGCGGCGCATCCCTCTGCCACCTGAACTTATGCAACAGCAGGAAGATCCCGTGATGCAAGTCGCCACCGTGCTTCCCGCTACGCCTCCGGTCACGCAGAGCTTTCAAGGCCTGGGCAATGGACAGTACGGTTTCACCATCACCGGGGCCCCACCCGACACCGAAGGCACGGTCGGCGCCACCCAATACGTGCAGTGGGTGAATACTTCGTTTGCCATCTTCAACAAATCAACCGGCGCTCTGATTGCCGGACCAACCGCGGGCAACACTCTCTGGTCCGGATTCGGCGGCGGCTGCCAGACAAATAATGATGGCGACCCGATCGTGCTCTACGACAAGATCGCCCAGCGCTGGATCTTCAGCCAGTTCTCGGTCTCGACGACACCCTACCTGCAGTGCATCGCCGTATCGACTACCTCTGACGCAACCGGGACGTACAACCGCTATTCGTTCCAGTACACGAACTTCGACGACTATCCAAAAATGGGTGTGTGGCCGGACGCCTACTACGAGACGTTCAACATGTTCGCCGGCGGCACCACGTTCGTCGGCGCGGATGCGTGCGCCTACGACCGCAATGCCATGCTCGCGGGCAGCGCCGCCACCCAGGTTTGCTTTCAGCAAGGAACCGCCGTGGGTGGCCTGCTGCCTTCCGATCTTGATGGCACCACACCTCCTCCCGCTGGTTCGCCGAATTACATGCTGTATTTCGGCACGAACAATCTGAACCTTTTCAAATTCCACGTCGACTTCACGACTCCCGCGAACTCGACCTTCACCGGACCAACTGTCGTCAATGTGGCCGCGTTCAGTCCGTTGTGCGGAGGCGGCACGTGCGTGCCGCAGCCGAGCGCGTCGCAGCAACTCGACTCGCTCGCCGACCGGCTCATGTACCGTTTGGCATACCGCAACTTCGGCACCCATGAGTCGCTGGTGGTCAACCACTCGGTCGTCGCCGGGTCCGGCGGCGGTGTGCGCTGGTATGAACTCCAGAATCCGTCGGGCACACCCGCAGTGGCGCAGCAGAGTACCTTTGCTCCCGATTCCAACTATCGCTGGATGGGCTCCGTTGCCATGGACCACGTCGGCGATATGGCTCTCGGCTACAGCGTTTCTAGCAGTTCGGTCGCTCCATCGGTGCGCTTTACAGGACGGTTGTCCACGGACCCGGCCAGCACAATGGAAACCGAGGTCAATATCATCAACGGCAGCGGTTCTCAGAACGGAAACCTCTCGCGCTGGGGCGACTACAGCGCCATGCAGGTGGATCCGGTGGATGACTGTACCTTCTGGTTCACCGAAGAGTACATGGCGACAACCGGGAGCTTTAACTGGAACACCAGCATCGCCAACTTCAAGTTCCCTGGATGCTCCACTACCCAACCCCCCGACTTCACGGTCGCCGCTTCGCCTTCCTCGCTGACGATTCCTCAAGGCTCGGCCGGGACCAGCACGATCACCGTGAGCAGCCTCAACGGATTCAACGCAGCGACAACGCTGACCGCTTCCGGCTTGCCCACCGGGGTGACGGCGGCGTTTTCCACCAACCCGGTGACTCCGCCCGCGAACGGCAACGCTACCTCAACCCTGACGCTTACCGCTTCTTCCACGGCAACCACGGGCACAGCCACAGTCACCATCACCGGCACGTCGGGCTCGACCACGCACACCGCCACCATCACGTTGACAGTAAATCCTCCGCCGAATTTCACCATCGGCGCATCGCCGTCGTCGCTGACGATTAATCAAGGCTCCAACGGAACCAGCACCATCACTATCACCAGTCAGAACGGCTTCAACGCGGCAACCACGCTGAGTTCTTCTGGCTTGCCCAGTGGTGTAACCGCTGCGTTCTCTCCAAATCCGGTCACACCACCCGCCAACAGCAGCGCAACTTCCACCTTGACCCTGACGGCTTCATCGACCGCCACCACGGGGACCGCGACGGTCACCATCACCGGTACGGCGGGCTCCACCACGCACACCACGACCATCACGCTGACGGTCAACACCGCCGCGCAGCCGAACTTCACCATTGGCGCTTCTCCGTCATCGCTCACCATTGCGCAAGGCGGAAACGGAACCAGCACCATCACGATCACCAGTCAAAACAGTTTCAACTCGGCGACGACGCTCAGCGCAACAGGATTGCCCAGTGGCGTGACCGCGGCGTTTTCCACTAACCCAGTGACCCCGCCCGCGAACGGCAGCGCGACATCCACGCTCACGCTGACCGCCTCGGCAACAGCAACCGCCGGAAGTGCAACGGTGACCATCACCGGAACCTCCGGAACACTCACTCATAGCACAACCATCGCGCTCAGTGTGAATTCGTCAGTCGGACTGCAAACCGCCGTTTTCGACTCCACGCTGAAGGCACCGAAGTGCGTGAGCGTCGGCTCGGGATGCGACTCAGGCCCATCGCTGCTCCTCGGTCGCGACACGTTGTCTGGAGGCGCTGAACCCAGTCAACCCAACACCATCAACAACTCCTGCGCCGATGGCACATCCGGAACCTTCCACTCCGATGAATCCAACGATCGCCTCGTCATCTCCACCACCGATGGCAGCGCTCTCGCCGGCGGCAAGACGGTAAAGGTCAGTGCAACCGTCTGGGCTTATAGCGGGTTCACCTCGGACCATCTGGATCTCTACTACACTGCGAACGCGAACAGCCCGTCCTGGACGCTGATTGGGACCGTCACTCCCACGGCGGCCGGAGCGCAAACTCTCTCCGCCAACTACACACTGCCCAGCGGAAGCCTGCAGGCGGTACGCGCGCAATTCCGCTACCTCGGCAGCGCCTCGTCTTGCACATCGGGTTCCTATAACGACCACGACGACCTGATCTTCGCCGTGGGCGCCGGAACTCCGGGCTTTGCAGTCTCGGCTTCCCCGAGCACGGTCAGCCTGCAGCAGGGCACAAACGCCAACAGCACGATCACGGTCACCAGCCAGAACGGATTCAACTCCGCGACCACCCTGAGCGTGTCCGGTCTTCCCACCGGCGTGACGGCAGCTTTCTCGACCAACCCCGTCACTCCTCCGGCCAATGGCAGCGCGACCTCAACCCTAACGTTCACCGCCGCCTCGACCGCCGCGACCGGCACCAGCACCGTGACCGTGACCGGCACGTCGGGTTCGATCACGCAACACGCCACCATCACGTTGACGGTCACTGCGCCTTCCACTCAGTTGATCCAGAACGGTGGTTTCGAAACCGGCACTCTGGCCAACTGGACCCCGGGCGGTGTCTATTCGCCGTTCGTCGAGACGGTCCAAAGGCACAGCGGAACGTACGCCGCGCAATTGAGCGCCAGCTCAGGCACCGAACCCAACGGCGATTCTTCGCTATACCAAACCATTACCATTCCCAGCACAGCCACCAAGGCAACGCTGACTTTCTGGTATTGGCCGTCCACTACCGACACCATCACCTACGACTGGCAGGAAGCCCAGGTGCAGAACACCTCTGGCACAACGCTGGCGCAGATCATGAAGGTGTGCTCCAACGCGCAGGTCTGGACGCAGGTCACCTACGACCTGACCTCGTACAAGGGCCAGACTATCCGCGTCTACTTCAACGACCATGGAGATGGCTTCGGAGACTTGACCTATATGTATCTGGACGATGTCACCGTGAACGTGCAATAGAGAGTGACCCTCGTCCTGACCGGGCGGCACCGCATTTCGTGTGGTGCCGCCTCCTTTTTTGTTACGCCGACTTGCCGACGTAGTCGCAACACGTTAAACTTCGAACCATCGACTTCCCCTCGAAGGCTCAATCTTGCGTTCTGACGTAAAGTCGATGACCCGAACGCGGAACCACGACGAGTAATTCCCCTGCGATGCCTCCTGCGGTGAAGTTGTCGGAATTCACTCCACCAATAGGGGAAAAATCATGGCAAGTTTGACCTATGGCAAGCCTTTGCCCGGTTTCACAGACCGGAGTAAGAAGCACATCGCCGTGCGCAGTGTCACGGGGCCCAACGACTTCTCCGCCTTCATCTACAAATGCGTTCTGAACGTCGACTGGGACGGAGCACCTAACGCCTATGGATTGGACAGGCACGGAATACCCGACCAAACCGGCTTGGACCCATGGGAGTCTCGCAAGCATCGCGGCGGGCTTGGCAACGCCAGGACGGGTGCGGACTGGAGCAATGAGTGGTGCGCTGTGTATAGCGTGACCAAGTCCGAAGCCATCCGCATCCTTCGCCAGAACGGCCTGATTCCGCACAAGCCCGACAAGGGGCCTGATGTCCTTTCTCCGGAGTCTCAAGAGATTCTCAAGAGGTTCTGGGACAATCGCACCTCCACAGCTTACGGACACAGCCTTGAGGATCTGGCCGGAAATGGAAAGTTCCCGATCGTGCAGATCGGGGAGATGCCTAGCACAATCAAGAAAGGCTATTACGTGTCGACCACCGGCTGGACCGACACTAGCAAGGAACAGTGGGACCCGCATCGTTATCTCGACGCCAGCACGGTTCCCTACTCGGTCGTACCCGCTCTGGCTGGAGTCGGCTACGGCGATTTCGGGCTTATCATCCGCAACCAGACCGGTGCGAACACTCCGTACGCCTGCGGAGATAGTTCGGGAGCCAAGCATGGAAGCCACAAACTGGGCGAATGTTCAGGCGCTGTGTATATCGCGATGGGGCTCGAAAACGAGGGAGATTTCAGCTTTATCGTCTTTCCGAACTCCGGTGGCGGGAAACCCCTAACCGATACCGGTGCCGCAGCCGACGCTACGCGAACTCGGTTGAGCAAGCTCTCCGCGGACGATGCCGATGACCTGGCGCACCATTTGGGATCCGACCCCATGGCACGATTTCACATTCGGACGACATTGACTAAACGTGGGGCGCCACCAATGGTCATTCCGCCAGTCGACGCGATCTCGGGAGCCGGAGCTAGAACCGGGACTTAATCATTGTTTACCAGCAGGCCGGCCGCCTTTCCATCGGCTGATGAGTGGACGCCGGGCCCGGTTTCTCCGTTAAGGCAGAGGCCCGGCCAATCCTCATTATTTATCCGCAAAGAAGAAAGCAGGGTATCCCTTGGAAATTGGGCGGTTGACCGACGCATCTGCAAACTTCATTTTTAAATCGACAAACCGATAATTGTCATTTGAGTGGTAAATGACTCGGCCCGTTGGTGAAACAGCCAGAAAGTAAAAATCTTTGATCTCTGGTTCGTTGAGCTCCTTCTGCGCTCTCCCGGTGGAACCATCGAACAATGCAAGCCTCCCGGTTTTGTCTGGCTTCTCCCCGGCCAAAGTTTCTTCGATGAGCACATGGCCGCCGCCTGGGACGATATGAGCACCGGGTGCCACCGTCGTTGGAACGCCCTGCAGCCGTACTAACTTCTGGGTTTTGCGATCGGCCAAGGCCAGCACCAGTTGTTTGTCGTCGGCAGTAAACAGCCTTAACAAAACTCGATCCCCAGAGCTTTCCAAAATCTGGTTCGGAGTCCGTGTCTTGTCCGGACCATAGGCGGACAGATCGAGACTCGTCTGCGGCAGCCAATCCGAGGGCTTGAGAACTTTTAATGTGCCAGACTGTAACTCCAGATGAGGGGGCGCATCCAGGCTCTCGCCACCGCGCTGTTGCTTCACGAGTTCCATTCCGGGGACCGAGAAGCTGAGCACTCGATAGTCCTTAGTACCATCCCCCTTTGGTTCATTCGAAACCGGTACCGCCGTGGAAAACACCGACGCTTCGCTGTCGTACGCCGCCTGCGAAGCCAGGCAGGAATCGAACGCTCCCTGGACTACGGGAATCAGTGACTCCTTCCCTGACCGCTTCGCCAGGTCATAGGTTTTCACCGTGCTGCCAGCGACCGTATCCAACTTGTCGACCCGCGCGTCGCAACTGATCACATACAGAAACCGGCCCGGCGTTTCCGCTTGACCCGGAACGCCGGTACCGGGCAGCAACAATGCGAAGGCCGACAGCAGCGCGGATGAGAGACGATATCGCAGCATAGGCTCTCTCAGAATGTCGGCTTGGCTTCGACGTCTTCTACGTAATTCGGATCGCCCCTTTTCTTGGGAGGGACGTTATTCTGATCGTAGAACTTGATGCGCTCTTCTTTCGTGACCTGCTCCCATTCGGCTTTGCCTTTTGTGCCGCTGGGGTCCTCGGTAACCACCAGGACTCCGTCCTTATCGACCTTCACGCGATACTCGTGGATGCCTGCATAGCCATTGAACCCGCGCACGGTATCCCGCTCAAGCTGGTCATCACTGTAGTCGGGCAATTCGATGGTTAAGTCCTGAATCGGTGTGGGCGTGCCGGCATCCGGCTGGCTCGCCGCTGCTGCTTTTAGTTTTGCCTGCCTCTTTTCGTTGTAGGTTTTGACCAGCGCCTTAAACTCGGCGCTATCGCGCACGCTCTTTGGATAAGTCTTTGCTACAGCTTCCTTCTGTCGGTACAGAGCCCACCCGCCTTTGACATTTTCTTTCCAGCTCCAGACCTGGTCATCCGTAGGCGCCGGGCTGGTGAGTTGACACAAGCCCACTCCTCCATATCCGTCCCCGCTCCACAGTGGGCAGCTGTCCGACAGGAATTGCCTCAGGCCGCTCTCGACCCGAATCAGCTTGCGAAACGACGTGTTGGGCGGGGCGACCGCGGCCAGCGATCCCACCGACGGATTCGTTCCCGTGACCAGCAGGTCCTTCGTGCTGGCGGTTAGGGTGTTGCCGGCGACCGCCACCGTAACTGAAATCGTCAGCGATCCCCCGCGCACTTGTGTGAAAAGAATCTGAAACTTGTTCGTCGGCGTCATCTGCGTAATGTCGTCATGCTTGATGATCCGCTGTGTAGCGTTGGCGCACCCCTGCCCATTGAAGCTCAATGTCACTTTCCATTGATACTGCAGGGGCACCTTGGGGTCGGGGGTGACGTCTTGCAGTTCCGCCGTCACGGTAATCTTCGGCATCTCACACTGTTCGGAAATAGGGAACTTCGGCCCCGGTGGGTCCACTTTCAAGACTACCGCAGGATTTGGCATCGCATTCTCTCCTGGATCGTCGAATCGGATACATCGGATGTGCTGGGAACAGGGCCGCGCGGACGGGCAATTCCGCGAATTCGTTGGGTACGAGAATGCCGAAAACCAGCCATGCTGTCAACCAAGGCCAGATCGCTGCTCTGGTGACAGTAGTGATGCGGTTGGAACTGAAAAAAGAAAACCGCCTGGATTTCACAAGGAATCCAGACGGATTGCTGCTAGTCGCAGCAAATCATCAAAGGTTCGGTGTTAAACCTGTCGCCTTCCGAAGCTGCCAATCTCCCGCCTGACAAGCCAATCAATGCCGCGGCATACGAGAAAGCGATCGCGCTGAATCCTGCATTGATTGAGCCACGAATCTACCAGGCCAACCAGTTCACCGACACGGGAAGAGTCGAGCAGGCAGTGCCCTTGCTCCGATCAGTTCTGCGTGATAGTCCCAACAGCGCCGAGGCGCACTGGGAACTCGAATATGCCTACCGGTTTGGCGGAATGTTAAAGGAATCGGCGGCTGAGGGTGAAGAAGCGCGCCAGTACAGCCCCGAGGTCAAAATAAACAGCTCCGCCCTGAACACCTATCTATACCTCTGGAAGTATGAGAAATTCCTGCAGAGCTTGCCGGCGAATGACTCCGTATACATTCTCTTCTATCGCGGCTTTAGCGAGTACTACATGAACAATCGCGAACAGCAGCCGAAGACTTCGATTGCGCTTTTGAAAGGGACCCTCTCTTCTTCCTGCGGACGTGGGCAAGGCCCTCAGTTATTCAATCCGGAGTAACAATGCCGCCGGCTTGAAGCTCTTGCGGCAAACCGAAGGCAAGATTGAAGAGCGTGGCGTAAGTGACGCGGAGGGCATTTACAAAGTTGCTCAAGCCTATGCCTCTTAGGGGACAAGGTTTCCGCCTTGCACATGCTGCGGCATAGTATCGGGGGCGACTTTTTCCCCTATCCCTACTTCGAGCGCGATCCTTTGCTGCAAAGTCTCCGCGATCAACCTGAATTCCAGACCCTCATGCAGCAAACCCTCCGTCGGCACGAGCAGTTCAAGGCCAGTTTCTTCTGACAAGAAAAAGCCACGACTGAGAGACACCCTGGCCCCCCGCATCGTCGCTGCACGGTAAAGACTGCCCCAGCTCGCGGCAGTGCCTAAAAAGGTCCGGTTGATGTTAGACTCTTCCACTGTGCCGCAATTCGTGATTGAACGCGAGGTCCCCGGTGCCGGATCGTTGTCGGAAACGCAGATTCGAGACATATCCCTGCGTTCCCTGCAAACGCTGAAGGAGATGGGACCGCAAATTCAGTGGCTTCACAGCTACGTTACTGAAGACAAGGTTTACTGCGTCTACCTAGCGCCGGACGAGGGCAGCATTCGTGAGCACGCACGCAGGACCGGTATTCCCGCTGACCGTGTCTCCGCGGTACGGCGTCTCATCGACCCCGCTAACCTGAAATAGCGGAATCCGGCTCCTCCAGACAGTCTTTAATTGCTTCTTCCAGGCTCAGCTCAGAGCCTTCTACCCACGCACGCTTCCCCTCCGCCTCCGCGAGCGACATCCAAGCCGGGAGTAGTGTCTGATCGAGCTTGGTTTGTTCCGCTTGGTTCAGTGGAGCGCTGATCAACTGGCGTAAACGGGCCGCTGCCGCAGCCAGCTTCAGGGCACGTTCGGCCTGTCCCTGAGCCAGTGCCAAACAGGCGTACCCTTCGAGGGCTCGTGCTGCACCGCGCCGGTGCCCCAACCCGGCAAAGATTTCCAAAGCTTCGCGGAAGGCTGTGCGTGCCGCCAAGTGGTCTCCCTGCTCACAATCGAGGTAGGCCAGATCTGTCAGGGAGCGCGCGGTACCCCACGGGTCTCCGGCTTCCCGGAAGGCTGTAAGCGCTCGTTGATACAGTCCTCGGGCGGCGGCCTCGTCGTCCTGGGCGCGCGCCACGTCGCCCTGCTGGTTGATCGACCAGGCCGCTCCGGTGCGATCACCAAGGTGCTCGAAAATTTCTGCCGCCTCACGCAGCGCCCATCGAGCCCGTGGATAGTCGCCGCGAACCTTGACCACATTAGCAAGGTTATGCAGACACCGCGCGATCGCCAACCGGTCCGACAACATGCGCCAGCAGTCGAGGCTGAGCTCAAAATTACTCTGCGCAGCCGAGTAGTCTCCCCGATCTCGCGCCGCTACCGCCAGTGCATTCAAAGACGCGCCGATGCCCGACTGATCGCCCAATTCCTCGTAAAGACAAAGGCTCTTTTCCAGAGCGTTCTCAGCCGCCAGATAGTCGCCCTGAGCCGACGCTAAGGCTCCGAGAAAGAGTGCCACCCTGGCCCGCTCCTTGGAGCGATCCGAGCCCGCAAGATGCAGAACCGTTTCCAGCCGCGCTCGGCCCTCAGTAAGGTGTTCCCGCATGTCCCAAAATCGAAACAGGGCCACACAGAGGCGTAGCCCCCAGTCAAGGTCCAGGGTCTGAAACAGCCAGTCGAGGGCGGAACGGAAGTTGTCGATCTCAAAGTCGCATTGCGCCAGCCAGCTCCCCCGCTCGGCCGGGCTCAGTTCTGGATTTCCTTCCTCCGCCAGAACGAGACAGTACGCCGCATGTGCCCGCCGCACAGCAGATTCCTCACCGCTCTCCGTGAGGCGTTCGACGGCATATTCACGAATCGTCTCCAACATCGCGAAACGCACATCAGCTTCGGCCTGCTCCACACGCTGAATCAAATTCTTGTCCACCAGGCAGGACAGTTCTTCGAAAAGACCGGTACCAAGGTCGCGACCGGTGTTGCACACCGCTTCCGCCGCCTCCAATGTGCATCCGCCAACAAACACGGAAAGCCGCCGAAACAGTTTCCGCTCTGCCTCAGTTAAGAGATCGTGACCCCAATCAAGAGTCTTGCGCAACGTCTGTTGTCGTTGGGGAAGGTCGAGGGCGCCACCAGTCAGCAGTTGCAGCCGGCTTTGCAGCCGATCCAGGATGGCGCTGGGCGGCAGCACTTTGGTTCGTGCCGCCGCCAGTTCAATCGCCAACGGCAGGCCATCCAGCCGCGAACAGATTTCCTGGACTGTCGCTACGTTTTCCGCGCTAATCGCAAAATTGGGCCAGACGGCTGACGCGCGTTGCTTAAACAACTCAACTGCCGAATCCTGGGCCAACGGATTTACGGGGAATTCCTGTTCGCCGTAAACACGCAGGCAGGCCCGGCTGGTGACTAGGATTTTGAGAGACGGGCATGCTTCTAATGTTTCGGCCACCAGGGTCGCGGCGGGTAACACCTGTTCGAAGTTGTCCAGCAAAAGCAGGAACGGTCCCGAATTCCGCAGAAGATCCCCCATCAGTTGTGGGATGGTGCAGTTGGCGACTTG
>Ga0307479_10004731_pt1 | contig 12498 bp, 11 predicted proteins | sample atmos_gasesECM4C_FD_203743 | JGI IMG/M metagenome (GOLD analysis project Ga0307479, IMG submission 203743) | Hardwood forest soil microbial communities from Morgan-Monroe State Forest, Indiana, United States - atmos_gasesECM4C_515 | ecosystem: Environmental > Terrestrial > Soil > Temperate...
TTCGTGGGCGAGCGGACGGCGCAATTGCTGGCGGAGTATTTTGGTTCGATGGGCAAGCTAGAGGCAGCGAGCGTCGAGGAATTGACGGAGGTGAACGAAATCGGTCCGAAGATTGCGGAAGGGGTGAGGGAATTCTTTTCGGAGCCAGCGAATCGCAACCTTGTCGAACGCTTGCACGCCGCCGGTGTGAATATCAAGGATGAGCGTCAGGCTCCAATCAGCTCCAAATTCGCGGGTAAGACATTCGTGTTCACTGGAACTCTTGCGAAGCGATCGCGCGAGGCGGCGGAGGCGCTCGTCGCTTCTCACGGCGGCAAGGCAGGCTCGACCGTGAGCAAGAAGACAAACTACGTAGTTGTGGGTGCCGATCCCGGCTCGAAATTCGACAAAGCGAAATCCTTGGGCGTCCCTATTCTCAACGAAGCCGCTTTCGAAAAACTCCTCGCGGCGCGCTAGATTGCTTCTTAGTGCTCAACAGGCAGTATTTCCGGGGAGGCAATGGCCCTCTTTGCCGACTACAGGGGGAGCAGCTCTATCGTATAATCATTGAGGCGGATGAGCCGGGTGATCGCCGGTCCCAAGAGATCGGGACGGGAGGAAAGTCCGGACTCCGATCGTCGTGAGCTCGCAAGAGTCGGCGGCGATAGGGCAACGCGCCTGGTAACGCCAGGGGGTTGCGTCGCAAGTTGCGCGAAAGCGCGGCCCTGCGGCGCGGCTACGGAAAGTGCCACAGAAAATAGACCGCCGGTGATGCTTGTACCCTGCGGCAGGCCTGAGGCAAAACCAAGGGCTCGCCTCTTTCGGTCGAGCGCATTTGGCAAGGGTGAAAAGGTGGGGTAAGAGCCCACCGCCCAGATGGCAACGTCCGGGGCACGGAAAACCCCGCGTGGAGCAAGGCCAAATAGGAGGGGAGGGCTGGCCCAGCCCGAATTCGCGGTGCCGCAAGGCGCTGCGATGCGACCCTCGGGTAGGCTGCTTGAGTCCCGGAGCGATCCGGGACCTAGAGGAATGATCGCCGCGCTGCATCGGACGAAGCTGGTTTGTTCTTGTGCCAGCGAAGTCGGATGCAGAGCACAGAATCCGGCTTACAGGCTCGTCCGCCTAATTCACTTCGAAAATCCCAGCTTGGACAAGTTGGGATCCACGGTAGGAAGTCCCCGCAGGCTAACGTACAGCAATCTTTCGGCAAACTGAACGCCTCTGCGAAGTTCACGTGCAATTAGCGTTATTCGTGCTTCAGCCAAGCCAAGATCATTAAGAACAACATGCCGAGGATAACGAGAGCGAACGTCTCGGGCTCTGGGGTGACAGCTACGGGCGGTGGCGGTGACCCGCCTATGATGATAATGGGTGGGGGAAACAAGTCACAGCATCCCCCGGGCGGTACCGGCGGCGTAAATGTGCCTGGTGGAATCTCGGCAACCGTAGGAGGCGCGGCCGGGCTCGAACTTGATTCGACTTCAGGCGGCGACATTGCCTCGGCTTCAGACGGCGGCAATGCCTCAAGTTGGCCAATGTCCAAAGGCTCTTCGGGAGCGACGGGTGACTGCGGCGCGTAAGCGATCAGGTTTCCACAAGAGGCGCGGATATAGCTTGTGCCGTCTGTAATGACAAGCTCGCCGGCATGAATCTTCTGCGGTGCAGCAGTCCAATAAATTCCTTTTTCAACTCGATAAGAAACGAAAGCCCACATGTCATGGTCCAATACGATGATGTGCGCCTTCGATACGTCGAAGCCCGAATAGTGCGCGGCTACAGCCGGATCCTGGAGGGCCTTCATTAAATCTGCAAGAGAGTAAATTCCGCCTCGCACGACAGAATGCCGCTCGACGCGCTTGAGGCCGACAGTCTTCGCCGGAAGGTCAGGCGGGGTGGGTACTACTAGGACGCGGGGTATTTCCTTCGACCGCGGGTAGAACAAAACCATCGCGGCTACCAGAACAATAGCCAGAACTGAGATAGCTAGAATTGAGAGCTTTTTTAGCACTCGTTTAGTCTAGGCAAAGCAAATGCCAATCGGACAAGTACTGGGTGCGTGAGCACTTAGTGGGGGGGGAGGAGCATACCCAGCTTTGTTCCGTCCGGCTAAGTCGTTTCCGGGCCTAGCCGCATCGTCATGGACAGGCTTGTTTTACACCTTAGGCCGGCGATGTACAACTCTTTTCTGGGGGCGGGGGTCAATTGGGCTTGTAGGGGCTTTCCGAGAACTCGCGCCATATTCCGTATGAAATCAGCCCAGCGGCTGCTGGAATGAGAATGAAGAGCAAGAGACGGCGACGTCGCTTTTTGTGTACTCCATGGGGGCGCTCAATGGGCGGTGTCGAGTCGGGTTCCTGCTCGATGTCCACTCGGTAAGCCTTACCCTCGGCGATGGTGTGAAGCTCACCGTCGTTGTCCAGGATCAAATTCCCGCGATACGCGGAAATGACAATTTCGTTCGCGCTCACAACGGTCATCTGGCCGTATGCCGCCTTGCCGTCCGCTCCGTGAACGATTCCCGCGGGCGTCTCGATCTCCAACTCCTCTGCCGCCGGAGAAGAGAACACCGCCGCCCCTCGGATCAAATTGATGTGTGCCAGGTTCGCATTCTGCGCAATTGTTGCAGCGCTCGATGCCAGCAGATAGACATGACTTGCCGCTCCCATCTTCAAACGCAGCGTGCCGCCGGCATCGGTGTCGAGGGAGTCGCCTGCATAGATGGTTGTTCCGAGCGAAGCGCTCATATTGTCGAGACGCGCGTTCGTGGCCTGGACCACCATGCCTAACGGCTTCTCGCCGGACGCCATAGCAGGAAAGTTCATCAAGCTGCTCGCCAGAATCATAGCTAGAAACGAGCGGACAAACGATCGCATGCGGACCTCCCCAAGGTACGCCGGTAAAAGCTACGCCATTAAATTTGGACTCGGGAGCCATGAGGGTCAACGCGGAAGGAGCTCTGTGTTGTTAGGATTGCAACCTGGGCCGGATCTTGGCTAACCGATTCGAATGAAAAGACTTCCGGATGATGGTGGGGTGGTTGGCGTGAGCATTCAAATTCTCATAGAGATTGAAAGTCCGGCATACCTGTACCCTCCTGCACCCCACTGTGATGATACTTCATAATCTTGGCCGAAAGTTTGCAGGACAAATAGAAGTGAAAATCGCCGGCACGCTCGGGCCTACGACCAATATACTAAACGACCAGGCAATTGGATTATCCGCCGTGACCAGCCAACAATCGAAATCGCGAGCTCACAGTATTGACATTTGTGTCTTTCATCGGCCGATCGTTCAATCCCACTTTGGCGCGTGCCCATCCGATTCAATGGCCGCCCTCTTTCGAATCAGAGTGATGAAGACGCTTGCCGAACGGGGCAAAGTCCGGTCGCGCCTATAGACAAGACCCAATTCCCTAGATAACTCAGCGCCCTGGATTGCAACCAGCTTTAGCTTTCCGGCGCGCACCTCGTCGCGAACAAAACTGGCGCTGATAAGCGACACACCCAGTCCCGCAGCGACGAACCGTTTGATCATACTCACGCTCGGCAGCTCCATGGTCACGCGGATCTGGGACCGGTAGGGCTGAAAGAATTTGTCGAGGAGTTGGCGCGTCGAGCCGGTCTTCGGAAAGATGAGGGGCTGTTGCGCGATGTCGCTCGCGCTCACCGTCTTGTGTTTTGCCAGCGGATTCTTCGGATTCACCACGAGCATCACGCGGTCGCGAAAGATGGGATGCACTCGAAGGCTCGGCGATTTCACCGGTAGCGTGACAATACCCACGTCAATGTTGCCCTCTTCAACTTTTTGCACCACTTTGAGGCTGAAGTTCCGGTAGATGCTGATTTGCACGGAAGGGTATAGCCGATGATATTCGGCAAAGATCTCGGGAAGCACGTAGAGGCATGTTGCCTCGTTGGCTCCTATGGCGAGCGTGCCCCTGGGTTCAGTCGCCTGGTCGGCCACGGCTCTTAGAGACTCATTGCGCAACGTCAGCAGGCGCGAAGCGTATTCGAACAATGCTTCTCCGGCCTGAGTCAATCGGACGGTCTTTCCCGTACGATTCAATAGCCTCTCCCCATACTCCAGCTCGAGTTGGCGAATTTGGGCGCTCACAGCGGGTTGTGAGCGGAATAGCTTTTGGCCGGCTCGCGAGAAACTGCTTAGTTTAACTACTTCGAGAAATGTAGTTAGCTGGTCGAAATCCATGGTGCTAGGCGTGATTATACCAGAGCGGAGATTAACCGCAGGCCCGACGGGGCGTTATATAACCTGCTACGCAACCAAGGCACAATCAGCAATTTGGATAGGCCTTATCCACACTTTGATTCCAAAGTACGTTGACACGGGGCAAGAGGTCACATACATTGTTTTTGTTGCCATCTGTTGAGGGAAAATGAATACAACGTCATTCGAGTTCTCCTTTATGTTCCGCTTCGCGAATCGGGGGGGCGGTCCGGGGAAACGCGCATGACAGCAAACGAGATCTGAGAGCACCACAGTGCGAGAAGTTCCCGTAAGCGGCCGCAGCCCAAAAAGGTTGCGGCCTTTTTGTTTAGGTACGGACAGGAAGAAGGAGGGCCTCCCTCGTGAAAGACTTGGATCGCTGGCGCGGCGAGATCGACGCCATTGACGCTAGAATTCTGCGTCTGTTGAGCCGTCGTGCAAGGATTGCCGTTAAGGTCGGCAGGCTGAAAAGGAGTTCAGGAATTCCATACCGCTCCCGGCAGAGGGAACGCGAACTTCTTGCGCGCCTCCTCCAGGCAAATCCGGGCCCTTTGGATCGGCGGTCAATCTCCAGAGTTTTTCGGGTCGTTATCCGCGAGACGCTACGCGTCGAAGAAAACCGCTCCCCTGCCGCGTCGCCAGAATAGGAGAGGATTTCAGTGAGCAAGATGGCCAATTCGACCGTGTATCGGCGCGTCGCATATCAAGGAAACCGCGGCGCGTTCAGCGAAGAAGCGGCAGTTAAATTGTTGGGAGATGGAATTCAGCTTGTCCCGAGGCCCACGTTTGACGCCCTATACTCCTCGATCCAGGAAGGCGTCGCCGATTGCATCCTTGCGCCCATCGAAAACAGCCTTTCGGGATCGGTGCACCGCTCCGTTGATCTGCTTCTCGCAGGCGAATTGCGGATCAAAGCCGAGGTCGTTCTCCCGATTGTTCATTGCCTGATCGCCGTGCCGGGCGCCACACTCGATGGGATCACGCATGTCGAATCGCACCCGGTCGCACTCGCCCAATGCGAGCGTTTCTTCGAGAGCCACCCTTGGATCAAGCGTGCCGCGACCGACGATACAGCGGGAAGCGTTCGCGATGTGCTGCAAGGCGGTGATCCGGCTCGCGCTGCGATCGCAGGGCGTCGTGCGGCCGACCTTTACGGCGGCAGCGTTCTGCTCGAACACCTGGAAGACCATCCGCAGAATCAAACGCGATTCCTGCTCCTTTCACCGTCAGATGAAGTTCCAGAAAATTCGAACAAGCTTTCTCTCGTCGTTTTGCTGGCTCATCGGCCTGGCAGCTTGCACGACGCCCTCGGCGTATTCGCATGGCGAGACATCAATCTACTCAAGATCGAAAGCCGCCCGATCCAAGGCAGCCCCTGGCAGTACCGGTTCTATCTGGATCTTCAAGCGTCTATCAGCGATCCGCGAACGATCGGCGCGCTGGCTGAAATGGGCCACTTCGCGGACGAGGTAAGAGTCCTGGGCTGCTACCCTCAGGCGCAAACTGCCGCTGGAGAAATGTCCGCAAAGAAAGCAGGGAGCAGTCAATGATCATAAATATGATTTCCGGCGCTAAGGGAGCCGATAGAGATTTCTTATACACGCGATAAAAAGTAACAATTTCCTTGAACCGTGCCCCGCATGTAGGGTATGTCGTTTTATGAACGTGCCATTCGCCGGCTCGGTCAGGTGCAAGTGTTAAGACACTCAATTCCGCGATTCGCAGTCGTCGTTCTCTTCGTGGCATGTACCTTCCCCTTGGCCCTTCTGGCACAGACTGCGGCGCCTACGGCGCCCATCCCGACGGAAGCGCCATCCTCAACCAGAGCTCTTGATAAGCAGCAGAGCGCGGCGATAGCGGGTCTGCAACTTCAGGTTGCGGACGCGAAGAGTTCCGCCGACAACGCGTGGATGCTGACGTGTTCTGCGTTGGTGCTGATGATGACGGGACCCGGGCTTGCTTTGTTCTACGGCGGCCTGGTCCGAAAGAAGAATGTCCTCAGCACGATGATGCAGAGCTTCATCCTGATGGCTCTCGTCACTGTCCTCTGGGCGCTGATCGGCTTCAGCCTGGCATTTGGGTCCGGAAACGGCTTTGTTGGCGGCTTCCATAACATTTTTCTTCGAGGTGTGGGGCTCGCGCCCGATGCGGACTACGCAGCCACGATCCCGCTTGAGACTTTCATGATCTACCAGCTTATGTTCGCAATTATCACGCCTGCTTTAATTACAGGCGCGTTTGCCGAACGCATGAAATTCAGCGCCATGCTGCTGTTCATGACGTTGTGGTCGTTGCTTGTTTACGATCCAATGGCTCACATGGTTTGGGGAAAAGGCGGGTTTCTCAACGCATCGCTTGGTGGCCTTTTTCCGACGCTTGATTTTGCCGGGGGAACCGTTGTGCACGTGACCTCCGGCGTTTCGGCGCTGGTTTGCGCTTTGTATCTCGGGAGGCGTCTCGGATATCCAAAGCAGCCAATGCCGCCCCATAGCGTTGTGCTGAGTTTCATTGGTGCTTGTTTGCTTTGGGTGGGTTGGTTTGGATTCAATGCAGGGAGCGCGTTGTCGGCGGGAGGACTTGCAACCAGCGCTTTCGTCGCAACGCACTTTGGCGCCGCCGCTGCGGCGATTGGATGGAGCGTTGCAGAATGGATACGGAACGGAAAGCCAAGCGTTCTAGGCGCGGTCTCGGGCTCTGTCGCCGGTCTCGTCGCAATCACGCCTGCGGCCGGGTTCGTGGGTCCGATGTCAGCGCTGATCATTGGCCTCATCGCGGGAGTGGTATGCTTCCTGGTGGTAGCGAAAGTGAAGGCGCGGTTTGGCTACGATGATTCGCTGGACGCTTTCGGCGTTCACGGCGCTGGTGGCACGGTTGGCGCGCTCCTGACGGGTGTTTTCGCTGTGAGCTCGATCAACCCGATTTTCAAGGACGCCCGCGGCGACGTCACCGCCTCCGGCCTGATCGAGGGCAACGCGCATCAACTACTCAATCAATTCGTGGGAGTGGCGATCGCGTGGGTGCTGGGCATTGTCGGGACCTTGGTGATTTTGCTGATTGTGGATAAGGTGATCGGCTTGCGCGTCTCCGAAGATCAGGAAACGCAAGGTCTAGATCTTTCACAGCACGGCGAGGAAGGATACTACTGGGAGACCCCCGGATAGCACGCGGTCAAGACGGACGACCATGACAAAAGTCGAAGCGATCATACAAACCTCCAGGTTGGACGTGGTGAAAGAGGCGCTCCATGAGATCGGTGTCGAAGGCATGACCGTCCTCGAAGTGCGGGGGCACGGGCGGCAGAAGGGCCACACGGAATTCTACCGCGGACGCGAATACACGGTGGACCTTATCCCCAAGATCAAAATAGAAATCGTCCTCACGGATGACATGGTGGAAAAATCCGTTCAAGCCATCATCGCGGCGGCACGCACCGGAAAAATTGGCGACGGCAAGATCTTCCTTACACGCGTGGATGAAGCCATTCGAATCCGAAACGACGAGCGCGGTGAGAGCGCACTCTGATGATCGCGCGAAAATTCGTAACAGCTGATTACGTTCTCAATGGCACCTACGCGCATCTCTTTCGTTAATGAACTCCGCGCTCTTTATGCAGATGAATCCGCACGCATCAGAGATCATTTTGATGCCACGGGCGACGGCCGAGCCGCGGTCTTGGGCCGCACGTCTCTCGTAGATTCGATTGTCCGACGCCTGTGGAAGGAATTCATCTCCCCGGAAATCGATGGCCCCGTCAACTTCGCTCTTGTGGCGCTAGGCGGGTTCGGCCGCCGCTGGCTTTTTCCTTATTCAGATGTTGATCTCCTGTTTCTCCACGGCGGAAAAGGCACCGAAGAAAAGCTCAAGGATTCCATCCGGTATTTCTCGCAGGAAATTTGGGACTTGCGGCTGAAACTCAGCCCGATGACGCGAACGCTCTCTGAATGTGAGCGCTTCGATCCGCAGAATCCCGAATTCGCTACCTCGTTGCTGGATTGTCATTATGTGGCGGGTGACCCGCATCTGTTCGCGCGCCTTCGCGGTCAATCGATTCCCAAACTGGTCACCTCGCATCATCGCAAGATCGCGGAGCGCGTTGCCGATCTGGCTCGCGCGCGTCACGCCAAGTTCGGATTGACCGTATTTCATCTCGAGCCCAACGTGAAGGACGGCCCTGGCGGCCTCCGCGACTACAATACCGCTCATTGGGTTTCGCTCATTGCCGCGATGGAGAAGCAGCAGGCATGGCCGGACGAAAATGCGCTCTTACCTGTTACCGCAGCCAAGCGGCTTGATTCGGCGGTCGACTTTTTAATGTCCGTGCGCTGCTTCCTGCATTTCCGCCAAGCAAGAGACGACAACTCTCTCGCCTGGGAGGCTCAGAATGATGCTGCATGCGGGCAAATCGGTATTCGCGGAGCGAGTATTTTCGGCGCCTCGGAATGGATGCGCATCTATTTCGGCCACGCGCGAGAGGTCCATCGTTTTTGCGCAAGGCTGCTCGATGAGATCCCCAAAGAGCGTGCATCACTTCATCGTCAATTTCAGAGCTTGCGATCCCGCCACGCGAATCCGGAATTTACGGTGATAGACGACCAGATCCTCATAAGACAACCCGAACAGCTGTCTAATCCCGAGATGCTGCTTCGCACGTTCCGGTTCATGGCGCGGCATGGCTTGAAGTTAAGCTTCGATGCGGAAGGCCAGATTGAGCGTGTCATGTCCGCGCTGACTGCGATCTCACCGCAGGGCGCGGAGTTGTGGATCAATCTCCAGGAAGTCCTGGTCGCGCCGCACGCAGCGGACGCTTTGCGTGCGATGCATGCGCTTCATGTGTTGGCTTTGCTCTTGCCGGAGCTTCGGGGCATTGACGCGCTCGTGGTGCGCGACTATTCCCATCGCTACACCGTGGACGAACATACGTTTGTCGCCATCGAAAATCTTCACCGCTTGCGCCAATCACAATCGAAATGGGACCAGCGATACGCGGAACTTCTCGAAGAGCTCGAACAGCCGGACCTGCTCTACCTCGCTCTCCTCTTGCATGACTCCGGCAAAGGTATCGGCACCGAGAACCACGTGGAGGCCAGCGTTTCGCTTGCCGCGAGCTGCATGGACAGGCTCGAGCTCGATCCTCCCGACCGTGAGACCGTCCTCTTTCTCATTGATCGCCATCTGGAAATGAGCGCTGCGCTTCGCCGTGACATCTTTGACCCGGAGACAATTCAGCAATTCGCTGAAAGGGTGGGCACGCCTGAACGTCTGAAGATGCTTTGTCTGCTCACCTACGCGGATATTAAGGCTGTGAATCCGGAGTCCCTGACTCCCTGGAAAGCGGAAAACATCTGGCAGCTTTATATTGGCACTGCGAATCACTTGTTGCGAAGCTTGGACGAACGCCTCCATGTGAACGCGGATGATGAAACCCTGGCTCACCTTCGGACTCTCGCGCCGGCTGCCGGCAAGAGGTTCGAGGATTTTCTGGAAGGGCTCCCGCGGCGATATCTGCGCTCGCACTCGGTGGAGGAAGTCTTAGCCCACGTCGAGATGGCGGGCCGGCTCGGACGAGATCCCGTTCAACTTAGCTTGAAGCGCGGCCGCCATTGGTACGAGCTCACTCTCGTCACGGCCGATCGGCCTTTTCTGTTCTCAAGTATGGCAGGCGTGCTTGCCGCGTGGGGTATGAATATCGTGAAGGCCGCCGCATTTTCGAACCAGGCGAGGACGGTGGTGGATACTTTCTACTTCACCGATCGGTTCCGCACGCTGGAATTGAATCTGACCGAATGGGAGCGATTCAAGGGAAGTATCCACTCGGTTCTGCTAGGGAAGGCCGATCTCGCTCGCATGCTTCAAGACCGGCTGCGTTCGGAGAAACACCGCGCTCCTAAGGTGCGAGTGGAAACTCAAATCGAGTTTGACTCCGATTGTTCAGCGCACAGTACGCTTGTGGAGGTGATTGCCCAAGACCAGCCCGGTCTTCTTCACCGCATCAGCTCCCAGCTTTCGCGCGAGAACTGCAACATCGAAATCGCGTTGATCGACACCGAAGGCCAGACGGCTATCGACGTGTTCTATCTCACTTTTGCCGGCAGTAAGCTAACTCTTGACCACCAGGAACGCCTCCGGCATGCTTTACTTGCAGAGCTTGGCGGCTAGAGAGATGCCGAGCCACCGAGAACGTGTAATCCCTGAGTCGATGCAACCTTCAAGTCATCCAAGGCAAGAGATACACGGAGGGATCTTTTATGAACATGGCTGACTACACTACGCTGGGGCGTTCAGGGCTTCGCGTGAGCCCGCTGTGTTTGGGCGCGATGACATTTGGGACGGAATGGGGCATCGGTGTGGAAGAAGCCGGTTCGCGCGCAATCTTCAATCGTTACCTCGAGCGTGGCGGGAATTTCGTGGACACAGCCGATGGCTACAACGCCGGAAAGAGCGAAGAGCTAACCGGGGAATTTATCACGGAGCGAAGTCTGCGCGACCGCATCGTGCTGGCGACGAAGTTTACATTCAACGCGGAACCGGGAAACCCGAATGCCGGAGGCAACGGCCGCAAGAACATTTACCGGGCATTGCAAGGTTCCCTGCGCCGGTTGCAGACGGATTATATTGATTTGTACTGGCTGCACGCCTGGGACACGGTTACACCGGTCGAAGAAGTCATCTCCACGTTGAACGATCTTGTAAGAGAAGGGAAGATTCTCCACTACGGCTTTTCCGACACGCCTGCGTGGTACGTCGCGCGAGCCCAAACGTTGGCGGAAAAAGAGGGCAACGAACGGCTGATCGCGCTGCAGCTCGAGTATTCTCTCGTCGAACGGAACATCGAGCGCGAACACGTTCCCGTCGCGCAGGAACTCGGCATCGGCATCTGCCCTTGGAGTCCACTTGCCAGTGGTTTTCTGAGCGGAAAGTACAAGCGGGAGGGAGGCACATGGCGCGGCGACGGCCGCCTCCAGACAATGAAAGATTCTCCGAATCCCGTCTTCAACAAGTTTACCGAGCGCAATGCGCGCGTTCTCGACGCTTTGATTTCCGTCGCGCAGCAACTGAACAAAACACCCGCGCAAGTCGCGTTGAACTGGGCGGCAACACAGCCGGGAATCACTTCGACAATTATCGGCGCAACGAAGGTAGCCCATCTCGATGACAATTTGTCATGCTTGGACTTCTCCATTCCGTCAGAGCTTCGAAGCAAACTCGCGCTCGAATCAATTCATCCATACATGTTTTTCGGGGGGACGCTTCAGGGCATGATAAACGGCGGAACCTCTGTGCACGGCTGGACCCCGGCACAGGCTCACGGAGCGCCGGTCGCGGAAAACAGTGCTACGAAGGCGGCGGCTGCCGAGAAGTAGCCTCGTGCCGGGCTACATGACGATTTTAGTCACTCCTCATTCCGCTCCGCGAAGTCCAAAGCGCTCTGCCCATTTTCGCTCGGGTACGTGACTTCTGTGCCGCGGACGCGCGCGAATGGCGTCATCTCGTGAGGCCGGCGTTTCGATCCGGTGAGAATGTGCTCGACAGGAATTCCTCGGGTGGTCAATGCGTCTGCCACAAGCGACCGATGACAACGCCACGGCACGGCCTCGGCGCACATCAATGCGCACTGCACTTCCCGGCTTTTCCGTATCGCCCGCTCAAGCCCGCCTTCGAAATCTTCTGTTTGCATGTAGTCGGCATACCCGCGAAAACTGGCATTGTGCCAGCCGAGGTTTACCGAATCTTTCTTCGCGTGCCGCAGTCCGCCGAGTGCCTTCACATGCAGATAATCAATACCGGCAGCGCCTAGCGCCGCTTCGAGGGCCTCGCTATTGAATTGTGGGTTGCGCCGCGAACGCGGAATCGTACGAACATCGAGCACGCACTTCACGCCGTTTGATTGCAGGAGCGCGATGAATTCTTCGATCGGCTTCGTCGAATGCCCGATCGTGAAAATAGTCGCCTTCGATTTGTTCCGCTTCGGCATTGCTCCGTCCCACTTCAGTGTCTCCATAATATGACAAACATCGAGCAGTGCGGCCAGTCACATCCGGCCAAATTGACCTGCGGGGGGAGTTGCTCTCGACAAGAATTATGATAGAGTCGCCAAGCCCGAAGCGGGTATCCGCGCCTCTATTGTTTCTTGACGGTGCGGCGAAAGCGCTTTTGTAATCGGAGGATCAATGGCGGCTGCGACGACGGTGTTTTGGGACAATGGCGGCGTGATCCTGACGAACGGATGGGATCGCAACGGTCGCCGCGCAGTTGTGGACAACTTCTCTCTCGACTGGGAAGATTTTGCTGATCGCC
>Ga0307479_10004732_pt1 | contig 12497 bp, 14 predicted proteins | sample atmos_gasesECM4C_FD_203743 | JGI IMG/M metagenome (GOLD analysis project Ga0307479, IMG submission 203743) | Hardwood forest soil microbial communities from Morgan-Monroe State Forest, Indiana, United States - atmos_gasesECM4C_515 | ecosystem: Environmental > Terrestrial > Soil > Temperate...
TACTTCATTTGCGTTAGGCGGGACCTTGCCGGCGAACGCTTCGCCCAGCTCCGCGTGGATTTTGGCGCGGGAAAGAATCACATCACCGGATTCTTTCATGGCGGCTTCGCGCGAATCGACAAAGACCACATTACGCATCGCGTCGTCGTCCAGTTCGCGCCAATCGGGCCGACATGCGCCGACGGCGTTGACGTGACAACCGGGCTTCAACCATTTGCCCTCCAAGATCGACGTTTTTGAACTGGTCACCGTGACCACGACATCCGCGCCACGGACCGCGGCTTCAGCCGAGGTTACTTGCGCGCCGATCTCTTTCGCGAACTGATCCGCGTGGGATTTGTTCGGACTCCAAACCCGGATTTCGTTGAATTGCCTGACCAGTCGCAGCGCTTCCACGTGACTTCGCGCCTGCACGCCGCTGCCCAGGATCGCGAGCACTTTCGCATCCTTTGGCGCGAGAAGTTTTGTCGCCGCTGCCGAAACGGCCGCGGTTCGCATCTCAGTAATTAATCTTCCATCCATCACCGCGAGCGGTGCGCCGGTTTGGGGATCATTCAGAAGAATTGTGGCCATGTGGGTCGCAATCCCTTTCTCCGCATTCGGCGGGTAGAAGGTGACGATTTTCTGCCCGAGCCCTTCCGGAGTTAGCGCCGGCATCATTCCGTAAAATCCGCCCGGCGGATCGACCGCGATCACTTGCCGCACTGGCTGCGTGACTTTTCCGGCCGAGAAATCGATCAATGCTTTTTCCATCGCCGGAATCAGGTCGGCCATCCGCAAATGCTTGCGCACTTGTTCCTCGTCGAGAAAAAGCGGCATGTTTGATCTTCTAACCCCGGATTAAGTGATTCAAAACAGATTTTAGATGAAACCGGCGGCGATTTATTCGGATCGGGGAACAAGATTAGCTTTACACGCAGCCAAAGTTAGGAGAATCAGAAAATACAAATGGCAATGTTTTCAACTCGAAGGCCGGAACCCGTCGAACCGGCAAGACTGGAACAGTCCAATGGCGCACCCGCGCCGGCCCGAGCCGGCGGTCTTCTTTCGCGCGGAGTCTCAATCATTGGCTCGGTCAAATTCAGTGACCAGCTCCTGATTGATGGCGACGTGAAAGGCGACATTAATTCGACTGGATCGCTCACGATTGGCGAGCACGCGTCCATTCAGGGCGAAGTCAGATCGAAATCAGTGACAGTGCAGGGAACCGTTGAGGGAAACATCTTCGCGACGGAACGCTGCGAACTTCAGGCCGGTTGCACCTTGCGTGGTAATATCGAAGCGCCTCGGTTGGTAGTTGATGAAAACGCGACGTTTCTTGGCAGCGCAAAAGTAGGCACGCCGAGCTGACGAATCCGGGTCTCCAACTCGCGGGATTCTGATATCCGCTGACTTCCGGGCTCAACCTTGGTCCAGCTCGTCGAGCAGTTGCTTTTTCAAATTGCGCCGGGCCGCTTTCTTGATCGCGCGCCGCTCGGCCGCGATTGCTTGCTTCTCAGCGCGGCGCTGATTACGCGTTCTCCTATCGATCTCACTCGGCAAATGTGAAATCTTCGGCCGGGCCGCGCCCACTTTACGCTCGTTCGGCTTTGCGTACGGGTCCACGACAGCGAATATAGCATCGCCAAATATGTCACTCGATCTCGATCGTATTCGCGCGGCGCAGGAGCGGATTCGGCCGTATGTCATGCGGACGCCGGTGCTGACGAGTTCGCGTTTGGATGAGGCGAGTGGCGCCTCGTTGTTTTTCAAATGCGAAAATTTTCAAAAGATCGGCGCGTTCAAGGCGCGCGGCGCGACCAATGCCGTTTTCGCGCTTGATGATGCGACCGCGAAACGTGGCGTGGCAACGCATTCATCAGGGAATCATGGAACAGCGCTGGCGCGGGCGGCAAAACTTAGAAAGATACCGGCGAACATCGTAATGCCGAAGAACTCTGTGAAAGTGAAAGTGCGCGCGGTCGAAAGGTTCGGTGCACATATTGTTTTCTGTGAGCCGAACGATGCGGCGCGCGGAGCGGCGTGCGCGGATGTGATCGCGAAAACCGGCGCCACGCTAATTCACTCGTTCGAGAATGAAGACGTTATGGCAGGGCAGGGGACAGTCGCGCTTGAGTTGCTCGAGGATGTCGATGTCGATCTTTTGATGTGTCCGGTGGGCGGAGGCGGATTGCTTTCGGGAAACGCGGTCGCAGCCAAATCGATCAAACCGAAAATTAAAGTCGTTGCGGTTGAGCCGGCGAATGCTGACGACGCGGCGCAATCGTTCCGGGCGAAGAAGAGAATGGTCACCGAAAAGAAATTCACGATTGCCGATGGACTGCGCACCAATGTCGGCGAGAAAACTTTCCCAATCATCCAACGTTACGTTGATGAAATCGTAACCGTGAGCGAAGAGGCAATTGTTTCGGCGATGCGCACGATTTGGGAGACGATGAAGATCGTGATCGAACCGTCGGCCGCCGTTCCTTACGCCGCGATTGCCGACCGAAAGATCGACATCGGTGGAAAGCGCGTCGGCATTATTCTGACCGGCGGCAATGTTGATCTCGATGCATTGCCGTGGATGGTCTGACTTCTGACCGCTGTCCTCTGCTATTTGAGCGTGATCTCGCGCATCGTTTTCGTGCCGAGAATTTCGCGGACGTCGAGCCGTTTCACAGCCAATTCCTTCTGCTGCGCTTCGGAGCCCATTACTTTCGCGATAACCGGATCCATTTTCGCGCGTAAGGTATCGAACGCCGCCCAGTTCGGGTATTCCACCAAAATCAGGATGTTGAAGTCATGCGGATCGGCCGCTTCACCGCTCAGGATCTTGTAATCGAGAATGACCTTCTGTTTTTTCTCCTCGTCGTAGACCGGTTTCACCGTTCCGGTGATTTGCTTGATGTACTCATCGGCCAGTCCGGTCTTGGTTTTGATCATAGTCAGGGTCCAAACTGACCCTTCGTTATAAGGAGCGCTGCTGCCTCCGTTGCTCGCAGTCGCTGTCGTGGGCGAGCTTTGGGCCAGGCAAAAAGCGGACAGACCGTAAGTTGATGCGATGATAGCAAGGAATTTTGTTCTCATAGCCGCGGAGATTGAAGAATCCTCGACAGAATGAACAGGATTTAATTGAGTTTCGGGAGTCTAGGTTTCCAAAATTATGAGAGCTAAATTTTTCCTCGCCCTTGTTTCCGCATTGATCGGCGGAGCCCTCAACCCCGCGCTTGCGCAAACGGATCCGCCGACGATGAAAGCCGTCGTCGTAAACGAATACGGCGGTCCCGAAGTTTTGAAATATCAGGACGCGCCGCAGCCGGGACCGAAGGCCGACGAAATTCTTGTCCGCGTGATCGCCGCTGCCGTCAACCCAGTCGACACCTACGTCCGACAGGGGATGTTCGCCAAACGCGGAATGGACAATCGCCCGGCCATTCTCGGTTACGATATTGCCGGGATCGTCAATGAAACGGGCGCCAACGCGAGGAGATTCAAAAAGGGCGACGCGGTGTACTGTTACCTGTCCGTGATGCGCGGCGGCGGTTATGCCGAATTCGCCGTGGCAAAGGAATCGGAGACCGCGCTCAAGCCGAAAAACATTGGTTTCGACGAGGCGGCCGCGGTTCCATTGGCCGCGACGACGGCGTGGCAGGCGCTGATTGATTCGGCGAAGATCGAGAAGGGACAAACGGTTTTGATTCATGGCGGATCGGGCGGAGTAGGGAGTTTCGCTATTCAAATTGCAAAGGCGCACGGCGCCAAAGTGATCGCGACGGCGTCAACTGCGCATCAAAATTTGCTGAAGCAGCTCGGCGTTGATCAGGCCATCGATTACACAACCACAAAATTCGAGAACGTGGTGAAGGATGTCGATGTTGTGCTGAATTGCGTCCGCGCGGACGCGCTCGGTCGGTCCTACGGCGTAGTCAAGAAAGGCGGCATCGTTGTTTCGATAACGGACGAGCCGGATCAAAATGAGTGCTCCAAACGCTCGCTGCAATGTTCTCGCCTCGGCGCGCATCCCGACGCGAAGGTTCTCGAAGAGCTCACGAAATTGATTGAAGCAGGAAGAATGAAACCGATCGTTTCGCAGACTTTCCCATTGGCTGATGCGAGCAAGGCGCATCAACAAATCGAGACACATCACACGCTCGGCAAAATCGTTTTGAAGGTTGCCGACGAAAAGAAATGATCAAGATATGAAAGTAAAAGTCATTTATGTTGCGGTGTCGTGGATCGTCACCGCGCCACTCGCTTATTCGGCAACGATGAAGGCTATCGTGGTTCACGAATATGGCGGTCCAGAGGTTTTGAAGTACGAAGAAAACGCCCCTCGGCCTGAGCCGAAGGACAACCAGGTTTTGGTCAGAGTGATTGCCGCGGCGGTCAATCCGATTGATGCCGCGATTCACACCGGCAAATACGCAAAGATTTTCGGCACGACGTTGCCACTCGTTCCGGGATATGACATCGCGGGAATTGTTGACAAAACCGGCGCGAAAGTAACGCAGTTTAAGCCGGGCGATGCAGTTTACGCTTATCCAATGTGGGGTGGTGGCTGCGCTGAGTACGATGTGGTCGATGAAGCGGAAACGGCATTGAAACCGAAGTCGATTACATTTGCGGAGGCTGCTGCGGTCCCGTTGGCGGCCTTAACGGCGTGGCAGGCGCTGATTGACGTTGCGAAACTGAGCGCCGGGCAAACCGTTTTGATTCATGGCGGTTCGGGCGGCGTCGGAAGTTTCGCGATTCAAATCGCCAAGGCGCGCGGCGCCAAAGTGATCGCGACCGCATCGACTCGGAATCAGGACTTGCTCAAACAACTCGGCGCCGATGTGGCCGTTGATTACACGAAACAAAAATTCGAAGACGTGGCCAAGGATGTCGATGTTGTTCTAGATTCAGTCGGCAAAGATACCCTGGCGCGCTCGTATGGAGTCGTAAAAAAAGGCGGGTTCATTGCGACGCTCGTGTCGCGGCTCGATCAGAGTGAGCTCGATAAATATGGCATTCACGGCGCGTCGATTTCGGTGAAGCCGAACGGAGCGGAGTTGACTGAAATCGCCAAATTGATCGATGAAAAAAAGATCAAACCGATTGTGTCGGAAGTGCTGCCACTCACTGAAACGGCCAAAGCGCAGGAACAAGCGGCGACACATCACACTCGTGGCAAGATTGTCCTGAAAGTTGCGGAGGAACCGAAGTAAAACCTAACTGAAACGATGAACGCGAAAATCATTCTAATTAGTGCTGGGCTGCTTGCCGTTACGACGTTCGCTCGCTCCGAAACAATGAAAGCGATCGTTGCTCAAGAATACGGCGGCCCCGAGGTCTTAAAGCTTGAAGACGTGCCGGTCCCGACACCGAAAGAGGACGAGATGCTGGTCAAAGTGTTCGCCGCGGGCGTGAATTCGTTCGATGGGACATTGCGGTCGGGCAAGTACGCCAAGCCCAACGGCACGCAGCTGCCCTGGCATCCTGGCTACGACATCGCCGGCGTCGTCGAAAAAGTTGGAGACAAGGTCACCAAGTTCAAAGTGGGCGACGCTATTTACGCGATGATCTCCATTCTGAAAGGCGGCGGTTACGCGGAATACGCACTGGCCAAACAACCTGACGCCGCCTTAAAGCCGGCAACGATCAGTTTTGTCGAAGCGGCCGGTGCGCCAAGTGTCGCATTGACCGCATGGCAGGCGATCGTTGACAAGGCGAACGTTCAGTCCGGCCAGACAGTGCTGATTCACGGAGCGTCCGGCGGCGTAGGATTGTTCGCGATTCCGATTGCAAAAATTCGAGGCACTAAAGTTTTGGCGACTGCTTCGACCGCGAATCAGGATTTTCTCAAGCAACTCGGAGCCGATGTGGCCATCGATTACAAGACACAAAAATTTGAAGACATCGCCAAAGATGTCGATGTTGTGATCGATGGCGTTGGCGGTGAAACGCTCAAACGGTCGTATCCGATCGTGAAAAAGGGCGGAATTATTGTCTCGCTCAGTGACAACGTCGATCAGGTGCAGCTTAACAAGGATGGAATTCGCGGCACGTCTCTGGTCGTCCAGAATAATGGCGACGAGCTTGCCCAGATCGGGAAGCTAATCGATGAAAAGAAAATCAAGGTCATCGTTTCTGAAACTTTTCCGCTCGCCGACGCAAACAAAGCCGCGGCCAAAGCGGATACAGGTCATGCGCGCGGGAAGATCGTGTTGAAGGTCCGCGACGAGCCCAAGTAATAAGGAGGACAGAGGACAGACGTCAGAGGTCAAGAAAAGCATGAATTGGGAAGCGATCAACGCTATCGCGCAACTGATCAGCTCAATCGGCGTTGTCGCCTCGCTCTGGTATCTCGCGGTCCAGGTGCATCGGAACACGCGGGTGACCAGACTTTCGGCGCAAGATGCCGCCTCAACCGCGTTGCGCGATGTGACTCGCCCGTTTGCTGAGAACGCGGAGAACAGCCGGATCTGGCGCATTGGATTGGAAGATCTGGACGCCCTTTCAGCTGACGATAAAGCGCGCTTTTTTCATTTCGCTTTTCAATTTCTGAAAGCGATGGAGACGATTCATTTCCACTACATCTACGGATTGATGGATGAATCGATCTGGCGGGGTTGGGGCAATCTCTACAAACATTACCTGGCTTCGCCCGGCATCATGTTTTACTGGAATCTACGTCACGATCTTTTCTCGGAGCGTTTCCAGGATTTTGTGGCCGGGCTTGATCGACCAGCGCAACGCCTAACAGTCGCGAATCTCGGCCAGGAAAAAATCGACACCTAGCAGCGCGCTAGTGCGCGAAACCGGGCAGATGCTTGGTCGCCGTTTTTGGTCCCGTAGGCCTGCGCGATTTGAGAAAACCCGAGCCACGGGTTGCAGTCGTTTGAACTGCCGGCGTCTCGTCCGCAACCCGGACGCTGACGCACGCATCGGCTTGATCTTTGCCGCCAAACAAACGTTCCCAATCGCTCCGGGCCGCCTCACACATACGGCGATAGTGCGAATCCAAAGCCTGCCGCAGTCCGGCGATCGCCTCCAATTTGGCCAACTCCGTTTGAAACAATTCCTGTTTTCCCTCTTCCTTCCTCATGGCCCGTCATCTTGAGCAGGAAGCAGGCCGAAATTCAGAACTCGGCCGGGATGTCTTGCTCGCGAAAGCGATGTTTTGCACCGGAGAAGTTGCCGACATGGGTAATTGTCCCGGCGCGATACACGTATCCGCGCAGTTTTTGCGGGTTACGTTTGCTTACGAAAATGCCGCCCTCGCGCCAAAACGAACCGCCGCCGAAGTGTTCGGCAATTTTCCGCGGGGCTCGATAGTAATAACCGATTTTATCAGCCGCGTTTAGGGTATAAACACCGGCTGGAAAATGGAGTGTGGCCGCATGCAGTTCCGAATAGATCTCGAGATAGCGCGGCGAAGATGGCCCTTCAGTTGGAGTGATCAGTCGCGGATGACTGCTTCCGGCGCATGCAAAAAGTAAGAAGGATGAAGTAAGAATTAAGAGAAGCTGAATCGAGCGCTGATTTGCTTTTCGGTTCTTGTCACGGGTCACTTGTCACTCATCACTTTCTTTATCGATGAATTGTCGTCGAGCAGGATCCATTCGATGATTGAAACAGGAAGGCTACCATTTTTGATCAAGTCGTCGTGGAATTGGCCGAGCCGGAAATTATCGCCTTGTCGATCTTTGTAACGGCCGAGCAGGTTCAGAATCTGCCATTTGCCGATGATGTAGCTGATTTTTTGGTGCGGACTTGAAGCCGCGCCCGCTGCTTCGCCTTCGGCCGCTTCGCGATCGAGACCGCCCGCGTCCATGAAATATTTTACCGCTTGCTCGAAGGTCCATTTCCCGATGTGGAGATTGACGTCGACCCCGATTCGCGCGCCACGATACCGCGACAATCGCAAAATTTGTCCCTGCGCCGCCGAATTGTTTGGATACAAACCGGTCCGCATCAACATCTCTTCGCCGTAAAGCGCCCAGCCTTCAACAAAAACGCCATCTTCGTGTTGCCGGCGAATTTCGTCGCTCAAATGATTGGCAATCGACAATTGCAGAAAATGTCCCGGAATTCCTTCATGCCCGAGAATCGGCCGCGGATCCTCGATCGCCGCGCGAATGTAAAAGTTCTTCGACTTCGGATTGTAAGTTGGAATGAAATAAAAACCGGCCGGGTCCTTGTCGTAAACGCCGGGCGGATTCATGAAACCGCCGGGGTTGGTGGGCTTGAATGCTTCCGGCAACTGCCGAATCTCAAATCGACCGAGATAATCTGGGATTGTGATGAGTTTGTGCTCCTTGAGGAAATTGATTATTTCGGTCTCGCGACTTTCGTACGCTTTTAAAAACGCCGCCTGATCGGGAGGAATGTTCGCGGCGCGCGCTGGATCAGGATCGGCCAGCTTTGGATCGGGCAGCAGTGCTTCGAGTGCGCGGTAACGTCCGTTTTCAACGCGTCCGATTGTTTCCACTTCGCGCGCGTCGAGCGGCAAGAGCAGCACGTGTTTGAGATAATAGTTGTAGTTCGCTTCGCCCATCGGCGCGAACTCAACCATCTTTGGTATTCGTTTCTCGAGCTCGTCCGCGTAAGCGTGCACCGCCGCAAGCGCGGCATCGCGCGCTTTGATGAATTCTTCGTGCTCGTTCGGCGCAAGATCGACATCCAAGGCCATCAGGCTTTGATTGAACAACGGATCGATCGAGCGGGCGGAGTCGATCGCGAGTTTGGCGTAGAGTTTCACCGGGTTCTGCAAGTTTGCCAGGCCCTGCTTCAGCATGGCCGGCATCGCTTTCAATCGCGCGGTGGCGGAGAGCGCGCGCTTTCGTGGCGTGTCGTATTCCTTTTTCAGAAGCGAAAATATTCCGTCCGCACAGATCTCTGTGTAAATGAGCGGGTTGTTTCGCTCGAATTTCAAAACGCGGTTCCGGAAATCGACGTTCTCCAGTTGCGCGCGAAAAAGAATCGCGTCGATCTGTTCGTCCTTCGGCCAGGTGTCGATCTTCATCGCCCGCACTTTTTCCAGGAGCGCGTGCACATGTTGCGCGTCTTGCGCAATCTTGGCCGGCGAAACGTCGGGAAGCTTATCGTCCCAGGTGTGCAATCCGCGGTTGCTGCTGGCGACCGGCGAGTTCTCGTTTCGCCAGTTGTAATAATCATTCGCTAATTTCTGCAAGGCGGCCGCGCCCATCACGTGGTCCTGGTTCGCGTTCGTGATCAAGGTCTTGTTCGAGACATCCGGCTGTCCACGCGGCGTCGGTTGGGCTTGCGACGCGACCGCTGCGCCAAGAATTACTGCGCGGAGAAAAATCGTGTTCGCTTTCACGATGTCGATCTTAGCCGTTGGAAATTGTGGCGAAAGCCGAAAACTGACCTTGTCGTGGATTGTCATTCCGAGCGAATGCGAGGAATCTCACAGTCGAAGCCTCGATCGTACAAATTAAGTTGCGTGATCAACTTCGCTTGTGGGAGATCCTTCGCTCCGCTCAGGATGACAGTGTTTCGATGATGTCGATCTTGCGGTTCCGAAACTGTGTCTTGTGCCGATACAAGTTTCAGTTTAAATGCGTTTCAGGCAATGGAGTTTGCCTTGTCCCGCGACCGTGGGGAAAACCGCACTGACCGGTTTCAGAGCTAATGACTCCTGTTCTCGCAGTAATGCGCAGACAGGAGTTTTATTATGCTTGACCACATTTGGCTCAGTTTCAGTGCGACGAATATTATTTTTCAAAACATCTGGTTCGTCGCTGCGATTTGGATGGCGCTCGCGCTGGTTGCGAGCTTGGTGTCGATCAGGACCGGAATCTCTGTTGCCCTGATCGAAATCTTTATCGGCGTCATAGCCGGCAACTTTCTTCATCTCACCGCCAGCAACGAGTGGATTAATTTCCTGGCCTTGCTCGGCAGCGGCGTGCTCACGTTTCTGGCCGGCGCGGAAATCGATCCGCGCTCGTTGAAAGCGAACCTGCGCGCGAGTCTGCTCATCGGCGTCTTGTCTTTTGCGGTGCCGTTCGCCGTTATTTGGTTGTTCGCGCAATTCGTTCTCGGATGGCCGCTGCATCAGGCGCAAATCGCCGGCATCGCCCTTTCGACCACTTCCGTGGCGGTCGTTTACGCGGTGATGATCGAAGGCGGGTTCAGCGATACGGCCATGGGCAAAATGATTCTGGCCGCTTGTTTCATCACTGATTTTGGAACGGTGCTCGCGCTCGGCGGACTGTTTGCAAATTACAACGTCTAGCTGCTCGTGTTTGTTGTAACCATGTGCGTCGTTCTTTGGTTCATGCCAGCGTGGACAAAGGGTATCATCAATAAATTCGGCGCCACCCGGGTGAGCGAACCGGAAGTAAAATTTATCTTTTTCGTTTTGTTTTTTCTTGGCGGACTCGCCACCACCGCCAAGAGCGAAGCAGTGTTGCCCGCCTATCTGATCGGTTTGGTCGTGGCCGGAGTTTTTCTGCGCGACAAAACACTCGTTCATCGGATGCGGAGCATCGCTTTTGCCGTGTTTACGCCATTTTATTTCATTAAAGCCGGCCTCTTCGTCTCATTGCCCGCGCTGTGGCCTGCGGTCGTCATTGTCGGTGGGCTTCTGCTGTTGAAGATGCTGACAAAGGTTGTCGGCGTCTGGCCGCTGGCACGTCTGCATTACATGCATCACCGCGAAGCGACGTACACGACGTTGCTCATGGCGACGGGTCTGACTTTCGGAACAATCTCAGCCCTATTCGGGTTCCAAAACCACATTATCGATCAGCGCCAATACACCATCCTGGTCACAGTCGTAATTCTGAGCGCATTCGTGCCGACGCTTTTCGCGCAAAAGTTTTTCCAACCGACGAAGGATGCGATGCACGCATGGGGTCGGCGTTATCGCCAACGTCTCGGCGTGATGAGCGTCGAAGATACTGACGAATCGAGGTAAGAGGTCGGCGTTGATTCGTTCCAACGCTCCGTCGAGATTGCGGGCACAATGAAAGTCCTTGGCATGATTGGCGGCGTCGGGCCGGAAAGCACGATCGATTACTACAAGAACATCATTGCCATGTATCGCGAGCGAAAACCGGACGGTCATTATCCTCAATTCGTCGTCAACAGCATCGATCTCCAGAAGGGCATCGATTTCTTGGAGGCGGATGATCTCAGCGGCATGACGGAATTTCTTTTAAACGAAATTGAAAAGCTTCCGCGCGCCGGTGCGGAATTCGGCATCATTGCCGCGAACACGCCGCACATCGTTTTCGACGAGTTGAAAGCAAAGTTGCCGATTCCATTCATCAGCATCGTTCAAGCAGCGTGTGCTCATGCGAAAGAGCGTGGCTTGAAACGACTCGCGCTTTTCGGCACTCGCTACACAATGCAGGCAGATTTCTATCAAAAGGTTTTTCAGCGTGAAGGAATCGAGCTCCTAGCGCCTGAATTAAGGGATCAGAATTACATTCACGAAAAATATTTCGCCGAGCTTGTTCCAGGGATTTTCCTTCCCGAGACGCTCGCTGGCTTACTCGCGATCGTTGATCGAATGAAATCGAACGCCGATATTGAGGGCGTTGTTCTGGCCGGCACAGAGTTGGCGCTTATTCTGCGCGACGAAAGTCATAACGGCGTCGCTTTGCTCGACACCGGAAAAATTCATTGTCAGGCTGCAGTCGACGAGATGTTCTCCTAATTTGCAGAATAACCACGAATGCACACGAATAGGACACGAAGATCATCTCAATTCGTGCTAATTAGTGTCTATTCGTGGTTATCTTTTGCCGTTGCCATGGCTCAAACTAACCCTGACAAGATTCGCTACGCGGTGATCGGAGATTCGTATTCGTGCGGTGAAGGCGCGTCACCGAAGGAATCGTGGCCGGCATTATTAGCACAACACTTGAAGTCTCAAGGAGTCGATGTCGATCTCATCTCGAACCCTTCAGTCACCGGTTGGACAACAAAGGACGCAATCGATAAGGAGCTTCCGAAGTTCATCAGATCGAATCCTACTTTTGCGACGTTACTCATCGGTGTGAACGATTGGGTCCAGGGTATCGATGACGCAACGTTTCGAAATCGCTTTAGTTACTTGCTCGACCAGATGCTCGCCGTCTTGCCGAATAAGAAGAGGCTACTTGTCGTGACCATTCCTGATTTTGGAGTTACTCCGACCGGCCCGAAATACTCGCGCGGCCGCAACATTCACGAAGGAATCATGCAATTTAATCAAATCGCGATCGAAGAAGCTCACAAGCGCGGCCTGAAGGTCGTCGACATTTTTCCACTCAGCAAAAAGATGGGTTTGGATAAATCGCTGGTCGCAAAGGACGGTTTGCATCCATCGGCCAAAGCCTACGCTGAGTGGGAGAAGATTATTTTTCCGGCTGCGCTGGAGTTATTGACCAAACAGTGACGCTGCGAGCGCAGACTGGGCGGTGAGGGTTTCGAACCCCCGACCCTCTCGGTGTAAACGAGATGCTCTACCACTGAGCTAACCGCCCCAAAAAGCAGTGATCCGCCTTCGCTCAGGCTACGGC
>Ga0307479_10004733_pt1 | contig 12497 bp, 9 predicted proteins | sample atmos_gasesECM4C_FD_203743 | JGI IMG/M metagenome (GOLD analysis project Ga0307479, IMG submission 203743) | Hardwood forest soil microbial communities from Morgan-Monroe State Forest, Indiana, United States - atmos_gasesECM4C_515 | ecosystem: Environmental > Terrestrial > Soil > Temperate...
GTGATGCCGGCATTGACGGCCGCCCGCCAATGATTCCGCCACAAGTAGTCAACACCGTGCAGGTAAGCCTTGCGCATGATGGCGAGCTCGCGGAGACCCTTATCAGCTGTGACTTCGCCATGCAACGACCAGGCCATGTCGATCCAGCCGTCAACCACCCGAGGAGCATGGGCCAGACACCGGTACATATTCGGCACGTAGCCATTGGCCGCCTCAAGTCGGGACGCGACAGCCTCGAGCTCCGCTGACCCAGTCATCGGCCAAATTGGCTCAGGTGGCCCCGCTGGAGTTTGGATCATCTTGCGCTCCGGAAAACATTCATCATGACCTACTCGGCATTCGCCAACCACCGAAGGTCTCCAGTGGTGCCTCGTAGACGATGATTACGTTCCTCTCGTTATTGACACGATCGCGCGCTTTCGACGTAAGCCATCGCCCGGATCGTCGCCGGTCTTGTCGTATGACCAGCGAGTTGGATTTCCAACTATAGGGATAATTTCACATCGGCAGCGCAACCGCAAGGCTGCTTTCCGATGCAAACCCCGGTTCGTTTCCAGGCCCGGCCTTTACCCACTACCGGCACACCTCGCTCGACTCTGCGCGCGCACCACTTGATTTTCTCCGGCCCACCTCCCGACCAACCTCCCGGAATGCCACCGAATGACTCGGGCCCAGTTCGCCGATCGCCGCTACGACTCGCCCTCACGAGCCCACGCGAAATTGCCTTGCGCCTTATAAGCGACAAAAGAAGCACCTGGTTCAGGTACCGGCGGGCGCCGCCAAGTCCGCCGTGCTCGCCAAGGCACGCACACATGCCTTTGTTCGGCCGCCGGGTTCGCCGACCGCCGGCACCGCGTCCGGCTCACCTTCCAACGCTGCCGAGGGGCAACCGCCAGGTTGTGACACGGACACCGCGCCATCCCGTGTCAACACGGTGCCGATGATCATGCGGTGACCGAGCCACGTCCGGGACGGCCACGCCTACCGACATCACGAACTCCGGCTGGAGTACCAGGGCAGCGTGCAACCGTCCTTCGTCGTCAGCCGAGAGGCGCGGACTGCGGCATCTGGTCAAGCAGCACCTGGGTGAATCCGCCGTCGACCGCGATGAGTTGCCCCGTAATAAAGGAAGCCGAATCAGAGACAAGGAAGGCAACGGCGAGGCCGATGTCCTCCGGCTCCCCTGTGCGGCCAAGGGGAATAAGTCGGCGGCGCTGTTCCGTCTGCTCGGGGTCCGCCCAGACGTCCTCGGACATCCGTGAACGGATCATGCCGGGAGCGATCGCGTTGACGCGGATCCCCAACGGGCCCCATTCGAACGCCGCCTGACGTGTGAGATGCGCGAGCCCCGCTTTAGATGCTGTGTACAGGCCACCGGTCTTGAGCGGCGACAGAGCGGCGATCGAGGAGATGTTGACAATCGATCCTTTGCTCTGCTCAAGATACGGTAGTGCTGCCTGACTCAGTCGTAGCGGAGCACGGAGGTTGACCCGGTACACACGGTCGAGATCCTCCTCCTTCGCGGTGGCAAGGGCCTCCCTAAGCACGATGCCCGCATTGTTGACCAGCGCGCCGAGTTGTCCTCCCGCTGCGTTCGCGGCATCGACGACCTCGGCAACGATCTCGGTACTCGAGGCGTCTACGTCACCGGGGACAGCCGTGCCGCCGACCTCAGCCGCGACCCGTTTGGCCGCGTCCGAGTCGATGTCGTTGACCGCCACCACCCAGCCGTCAGCGGCCAGCACTCGGGCGATTCCCTCACCAATGCCACCACCTGCGCCGGTCACCAAAGCCCAGCGATCCATGTCTGACCTCCTTGGTTCGTCTCCACCGGGAGCAAGTAGCCCGCGGCAGCCCTTCAGTCACCGTCGCAACGACACGACGGTGTTCGGCCGGCTCGTCGAGATTCATCGAGTCTGGCCTCGCCGGTTGCGGCCCACCGGCCCCAACTGCTGACCTCACCGAATTACGCGACGCACCGTCGGACTTAATCGGCCCGGCCTTCGGTCACTTCGGTGACCCGGCCGACACCCATGCGCCAAACAAGGCGATCCGCTCCTGGGGCCACGGCGCGTCACAGGGCATCGTGCCGTCGGCGACCCGGTCGTAAATACTCTCGGCGTTGTCCCGCACGTCCTGATAGGACCACAAGTCGAGCAGGTACATCATCTCTTCGCGGTCCCATTCCCGGAACATTGGCTTGATGTCCTGCTCCCAGGTCGGCTCCGATGAACGGCCGATCTCAGCGCTCATATGTCCTCGCCTTCACAGCTCGCCTCTCGTACTTAGTTCGTGTGTGGTTGTACTCGCTTCAACCTGGCCGAAGGATCCGGTCGCCGTCTCGCGCTACGAGTCATGCCACCTCTTGCGTCCGCCCATGCGCGCACGGCTGCTCGTCGAGCGTCGGCCAGTTATCAGAGCGAAGCGGACGCGGCTGGGACATCGAATACGGCCTGCAGCGGGGTGTAGGAACGCAGACCGAATCCCTCCATCTCCGGTGTGGGCGCACCCGGAGCAAGACGCAGATTCGGCAACCGGTGCAGCATCGCGTGCACTGACTCGTGAATCTCCAACCGCGCCAGCGCCTGCCCGACACACGCCCGCGGTCCGAAGTTGAACGCGACGTGATCACGCAGCGCGCGCCGGTCCAGCGCGAAATCATGCGGATTCGGATATTTGGCTGGATCCCGGTTGGCCGCCGCGATAAGCGGCAGGATCTTGTCATTCTTGCGGATCGTCACCCCACCGGCCAGGAAATCCTCATTGGCCCTACGCATCCGGAAGTGAGCCGGGCCCAGCAAGCGCAGCGACTCCTCCACGAAGGCCGCCTCCAACGACTCGTCGGCCCGGACCTGCGCCGCGGTCTCCGGACGCGTCAACAACAGGTCCGCGGCGTTCGCGATCGCATGACTCGTCGTGTGGGTACCAGCCAGGAACATCGTCTGGACCATGCCCAGCACATCCGCCTCGCTCCAGTTCGGCAGGAGCTCCGGCCCCTCCCGCCAGGCGATACTGATGGGATCGTCACCGTCACCGGCGCGCCGCTCTCGAATCGTCGGCAGCAACATCGACGACGCCTCTTCGGCGGCCCGGATCGAGTCCGACCCGTCATCACCAGGGACCCGGTCGAAGAAATGACCCACCCGGTCCAGCAGCTCCTTCATACGTCGGAACCACTCGTCATCGTCCCACGGCAATCCCATGATCCCCGCGATCACGCGGACCGGGATCCGCCCCGCGAAGTCCGTAACCAGGTCGACTTCTCCCGCGGCCACGAAACGATCCACCGTCGCCGCGACGATGGGCTTGACCACTGTCTCGCGATAGCGCTCCATCCGCGTCGGCGAGAACAACCGCAGCCACCACTGGTGCATCCGACGGTGTTCGTCACCGACCAAGAAGTTCAGATGCCGGTCCCCGGCCACAACCTTGGCGACAAACTTGCGGTTGTCGAAATCAATGTGCCGGATGAAGGTGTAGTCGCCCCGCAGGACGTCCTTGACCACCGCGTAACCAGTCACCACCCATCCGTCTACCGACTCGTCCCAGCGGACCGGCTCCTCCCGCATCCGGTCATAGGCCTCGTACGGCGGCAGGTTCATCGTCGACGACAAATCAGGAATTGCCGAATCCTCCATAGCCACACCAGCTCCTAAAAATAGTTCGACCCGATGAGTCTGTTGAACCGTACGCAGGCGCCCCCGCCATAGCAGCCGACGAAGACCGCGTCTCCCGCAGCGTCAGCGACGCGATCACGGCGATCGACGACGCCCAAAGCTCTCGTTGACTGGTCGTCATCGTTGCCGGACCGCACGGAGCGACCGATGAGTCGTATTTCCAACTAGAGAGATGGTTCCACACGAAGAGCGCGACCGCAAGGTTGATATTTAGACCCGCTGAACGAAACTCTGCCCCGGCCCGGCGCTGACTTGAATCTTCATCGTCGAACGCCGTCTCGGCGGGTGGGTTTTGGTTGTCGCGGGTCATTGTCGATTGTCATCCGTCGACGTATGACGACGTGTAGGCGCGTGTGCCATCCAGATCGGTGGGTACGTCGCCGGCGCGAAGGCCGCTCGAGGTGCCGTTGGCGATCGGGACGACCGCTTCATAGGAGAACGCTCACAACCAGCAGCTTCGCCCCGTGCTCTCGGCCGCGGGTGATGTCCACAGTCGCGCCGCTCAAAGCCGTGAGCATCGTTGGCCTGCCGCATTACCGCTTCCCGGTCTGGATGATGGTCGAACAGGCCGTCATCGTCGTGTTGCTGCTGACGGTCGCGATCGTGGTGGGGCGCGGGCCCGTACATCAGGGCGATTCCACGGCTGGTCAGCAGGTCCAATAGATCAGAGGTCTTTATGCCCGCCGCCCGTCATGGCGCGGCGCGGGGGACCGGCATGACGACGTCGTACCGGAGATGACGGCGTCCGCCCTCCGGCCCGCCCTCCTGCTGGACGCCGTCGGGGTCCGGGCGGACTCCCAAGACGAGCAGGAAGCGCAATACCTTGACCAGCACGCCCTGCGCGCGCTCATCGCCGCGGTCCCACAGGAGCAACGGGCGGCCCAGGCACATGTGCGGGCCCCCGCCGAGTCCCACGCCGAAGGGGTTGACCTTCGGGTCGAGTGGTGTGCGGTACGGGTCGTAGATGTCCGCGTCCGGACCGAATACCGCAGCGTCGCGGTTTGCTGCCTGGATCCAGCAGGCGAGCCAGGTTCCCTTCGGCACCACCCGCCCGCTCGACTCGAGGACGGCGTCCTGCGCCGCGATCCGCACGAGATGCGGCCGCGAGGTGCGGTGCAGCCGCATCGTCTCCTTGACCGCGTGGCCCAGAAACTCCTTCGAACCGATCTTGGACTTGTGCTCAGGATGGACGTCGAGCCAGGGCAGTACGTCGTCGATCGCCCATGCGATCTGCGACACCGGGTTGTTCACCGACCCGGCCAGCAGGGTGATCATCTCGCGGAAGATTACTTCGACGTCGGGCTCCCGGTCACCAATCGAGACGAGCAGGCTGGTGACCAGATCGGCAGGCAGCGCCGCATAGTCGTCGTCGGTCTCGGCTTCCGCGATCAGTCGCCGGCGGCGCTCCAGGCTCGGGTCGAAAATCTCGGCGCGGATCTTCGACAGGTTCTCGCGCGCGGCGGTCAGGATCTCCTGGTGCCGCTGCTCCGGCTGGTACTCGACGTTGAACCCTTCCAGCACCGGTCTGACGAGCTGCGAGAACCGCTCGACCTTGGTCGGGTTGTCGATGTCGTCAAGACCGACCAGAGCGGCCGTCACCCGCCACAAGAGCTTGCTGGCGAGGTCGATCAGGTCGAATCGCACCAGGCCGTCGCGCGGCTGCTGCGTCTCAAGGACCCGGCGGATGTTGGCCTGGAACACCTCGTCGACCAGCGAACCTTCCGCGCCCCATGGCTGGTTCGCGCCGATCATCTTCATGAGGGCGCGGCGCCGGTTGAGGTGGTCCCGACCGTCCATCGCGATCAGGGTGCCGTGGGCGAACTCGTCCGACCCGGCGTTCGTCCCGGTGCGGTGGAACTCCCGTCCCCGCCGGAGGACCTCATCCACCTCCCGAAAGTCGGTGAGGTCAACGAACAGATCCCGGTCCCAGGCAGTGCTCTGTGTCATGATCGATCGGTTCCTTCTGTCATGGTTTCTTGCGTGCGCCGGCGGGCGCCGGGGACGAGCGTGGTGGGCGCATATCCTTTCCCGGTGCTCAGAGGTCGAGCACCAGACGCGGTGATAGGGACCGGCCGACGCAGATCAGCATCGTGCCGACCTCGTCGTGCTCCTCGGGGGTCATCAGCGTCCCGCGGTGGTCGGGCAGTCCCTCGAGCACCGTGCTCTCGCAGCTACCGCAGTACCCCTCCTGACAGGAGAAGTCGACGTCGCCGCGTACCGTACGGACGACCTCCAGCATTGTCTGATCGGATGGGACGGTCAGCGTCACTCCCGACTGTCGCAGCTCGACCTCGAAGGGCTGTTCGGCATCTGCCGGTGCGCCTGGAGCGTCGCCCGCGGAGAAGCGCTCAATGTGCAGCCGATCGGTGATCCCCAGGGCCCCGCAAGCCCTGCTGGCCGCAACGAGCAGTCCCTCCGGGCCGCAGCAGTAGACGTGGGTCGAGGCGCCAGCGTCGGCCACGACGCGCGCGACATCGATCAGGCCCTCGACATCCTGTGGGACCAGCCGGACCCGATCGGGGTACTGCGCGACGAGTTCGGCGCCGAATACCATCGAGTCGAGGGTCCTGCCGCCGTAGACGAGGCTCCACTCCGCGCCCTGGCGGTCAGCTTCATCGATCATCGCCTTGATCGGCGTGATCCCGATCCCGCCAGCGAGGAACAGGTGGCGCTGGGCAGGGACCAGCACGAAGTGGTTACGCGGGCCCTGGATCACCAGCTCGGACCCGGCTCGCAGGGTGTCGTGCACCTCCGCCGAGCCGCCCCGTCCGTTCACCTCACGCAGGACGCAAACGGTGTAGCTGGTGGTGTCGTCGGAGTCGCCGCACAGCGAATACTGCCGTGTCCGGCCCGACGCGAGATGCAGGTCGATGTGAGCCCCGGCCTCCCACTCCGGCAGCTTGTCTCCTTCGACCGGGGCGAGGACAAGCCGCAGCACGTCCGTGGTGACGTGCGCAGCCTCCGTCACTCGCACAGTCGTGCGACGGGCGCTGGCCTTGTCCATTCAGGCTCCTTAGACTAATGACCGGATGAGCGTGGCGAGCCGAACTGCCGTGTGGTCTGCGGGCTATTGACGCTAAGCCCCCATATTCCTTCTACCGAGTCGGAAAATCAACCTTGCGGTCGCGTTGTCTATGTGGAACCATCCCCCTAGTTGGAAACACGACTTATCAGTCGCACCACGGAGTCCGGCACCGACGCCGACCGGTCCACGAGAGCCTTAGGCGTCGATCGCATTGGTCCAGATCGAAGCTTCAGCGCGGAGGCATGCATGATCAACGCTTTCGGCGAGCGGGCGCCGCATGCGCTTTGCTGGCGCTGGCCTCCTCGGTCACCCGCTTCCTCGGCCTCTCCGGCTGTAGTTCCACGTCCAGCGGAGCAGACGTCCGGTCGTGACCGTCCCCGCTTCACCACCGCTCTCGCGACCGCCTGTGCGCCCTCGGAGGCGGTCCGATGGCATACGGCGTCATGGCCATTCGAGGCATCTGCCGCCCCGAGAGGTGCCGCATTTCGTGGGCTGGCCCCGCCCCCCGGGCCAGACCTTGGCCGCGGATGCCGTCGGCGGTTCGGCCGACGTCGGGCGCAGACTGCGCCGCGGCGTACCTGCACGAATGCCAACGCCACTCATGAGTCTGGAGACGAAGATGTGTAGTAGCTCGAACGACTCACTGCTGCCGGAAGAGCAGGTGGTACCGGAGCCGGGGATGACGGTCGGTAGTCCGCGCCGCGCGGTCCTTGCCGGCGCGGTGGGAAACCTGATCGAGTTCTACGATTTCGCGGTCTATGGGGTGCTCGCGGTGACGCTCGCGCCGTTGTTCTTCCCGAGCGATCAGCCCGGCACCTCGATCCTGTCGACGCTTGCGGTGTTCGGCGCCGCGTTCGTGATCAAACCCGTCGGCGGCTGGTTCTTCGGCCGGCTCGGCGACCGCAAGGGGCGGCGCCGGGCGCTGGTCACCACGGTGGTCAGCATGGGCGTCGCGAGCGGCTTGATGGGCCTGCTGCCGACTTCCGCCGCGGTAGGGACCCTCGCGCCGATTCTGTTGGTGTTGTTACGACTGATCCAGGGTTTCTCCGCCGGCGGCGAGTTGGCGGGTTCGACCACCTACATCGCCGAATCGGCACCACCTGGCAAGCGCGGGCTGTTCTGTTCCGTCTCCGGACTGTCGGCTAACCTCGGCTACTCCGTGGCCGCCGCTGTGGTCGGTTTGACAGCGGCCTTCATGGCGCCGGCGCAGATGGCGTCGTGGGGATGGCGAATTCCCTTCCTGATCTCATTCCCGCTCGCATTGGTCGGCCTGTGGGCGCGTCTCCGGCTGGGGGAGACCCGCGAGTTCGCGGCCATGGTCGAGCAGAACGAGATCGAACGAAGCCCGCTACTGAAGACGTTGAAGGAGTACCGCGGCACGCTGGTGCGACTGTTCTGCCTGTACATCGGAGTCAACGGGGTCAGCTTCATAGGCCTGACCTATCTCAGTATCTACATGATCGGATACCGCGGTTTCGACAAGAGCACTGTGTACTGGCTCACCGCCGCCGCCATCGCCCTGGGATGTTGCATGTATCCGTTCGCCGGAATTCTCGTGGATCGATTCGGGCGCAAGCCCATGCTGATCGCCGGTTACGGGATCTTCGTCATCATCGCCTGGCCGATGTTCACCCTGCTCAACAAGACGACGAGCGTGCTGGTCGCCGGCATCATCCTCTTCGCTTACACGGTGCTGATCGCGGTCAACCTCGTACCGACGCATGTCGTCGGCGCGGAACTATTCCCCCGGCGGGTCCGGTACACCGGAATGGCCACGGCCAACAATCTCGCAACCGTGGTCGCCGGTGGCGCGGCACCCTACGTGGCCCAGGGGCTCGTGCAGCTCACCGGTGACACCAAGGCACCGGCATGGTGGGTCATCTGCGTCTCATTGATAGCACTCATCGCGGCCCTGACGCTGCGAGAGACCCGTCCCAAGCCGAGCACCATGGCGAGAGACGCCCTGGCTATGGCCTCAACCGACCCACCGGTCGAGCTAACTGTCGCAAACGAGACCTCCAATCCGAAGCTCGCGTGGAACAGAGAATGATGGGTACAGCGAATAATGGCGCAGCGGCCGACCTTCTGGTCATCGGCGGCGGTATGGCGGGTCTCACGGCCGGGGCGCGCGCCGCGCGCGATGGCGCCCACGTTGTCCTCGTCGAGCGCGCTCCAGAGCTGGGCGGATCGATGGTTTTCGCCAGCAATGTCTGGACGACGCCAACCTTCGAGGCCCTGCGGGCGGTGAATCCGGATGGCGATCCGGAGTTGGGCCGTGCTCTCATCGAGGGGTTCGCCAACGGCGTCGAGTGGATCCGTTCGGTCGGCGTGCACGTCGGCCCCGAGAAACAGATTTTGCGATACGGGCGCGGGTATGCGGTGGACACCAGCGGCTATCTTCGTGCGTGCGAGCGCATCTTGCGAACGGCCGGCGCCGAGATCCTGACGGGCGCACAGCCCAGGTCGCTGATCGCTGACGACGGTGTGGTCCGCGGGGCTGAGGTTGTGCTTGCCGATGGCACGGTCCGCCCGATCGAGGCGCGCTCGACGGTGCTGACGACCGGCGGATTTCAGGCCAACCCCGACCTGCGCGCCGAACACATCCACTCCCAGGCGCACGGCATCGAGCTCAGGGCGGCAACGAACAGCGTCGGAACGGGGCTCCGGCTCGGGCTTTCCGTCGGCGGCGCGTTCGGCAAGCCCGGCGCCGGGTTCTACGGCCATCTGGTGGCCGCCGGGGTGTCACTGTCCGATCCGGCGTTGTTCGGCGAGCTGGCCCTTTTCTACAGCGAGCACGCACTGCTGTTCAACACCGACGGTGAGCGCTTCACGGATGAGACCCAAGCCGACCACCTCACCGCGAACGCGCTGGTCAGACAACCGGAAGCCCGCGGCCTCCTGGTCGGTGACGCGGTGACCTATCGCGATTGGATCAACACGCCGTACGTCGAAGGAGTCGAGTTCGTGAACTCCTTCGAGGCTGCCCGGCGACGAGGCGCGCGCTGCGCTGTCGCGGAAGACGTCGACGAGTTCGAGTTCATGCCGGAGGAGTGGGGCTACCCCGGTGCGAAGATCCGTGACGCCATCAAGGCCTTTAACGCCGCCGCGCGCAGTGGATCGGGACTCTCACCGTCTCGGGAGTACGATCCGCGGCCTCTCGATGAGCCACCGTATTACGTGCTGGAGGCCGCCCCGGCGATTACATTCACCCTTGCCGGCCTCCTTATCGACAGAGATGCGCGAGTGCGCTCCCGGCAAGGTGGGACCGTGCCCGGCTTGCTCGCCGCCGGGTCCGATACCGGCGGTCTCTACGTCCTCTCCTACGCCGGCGGACTGGCACCCGCCCTGGTTTTCGGCCTAGCCGCCGCCCGGACAGCGCTCGCACAGACAGACAAGCAGGCAGTGTCGCAAACCTAACGTAGGCTCGTGGGCCGATGACGGGCACCCGTTCGGTGCGTTCGAGAGACTCGCGGCGTACCCTTCCCGGCAACGCCGCTCGTGGCCCCGGGCGACCCCGCGGCAGACGTATCAGCAGCCGTACCACCACGGCGTACGGACGAACGTCGGCGCGGCCCGCGCCTTTCGCCCGCCGTGCGCGAGTTCGCCACGCTTGCGGGCTCGTCTCACGCCTTTTTGGGCCAACGCAGGAGACGCCGGATCGTCCCCGCGAACATCATTAGCTTGTCCGCTTGTGAGATCTCCGTCGTGTCGCGAAGGAAATTGACGCAGTCGCTGTAGAGACCGACCCAATCTTCGCGGGGTGCCCGCTGGTTCGTCCCCGGTGCGCAGCGGAGCCGGGTGAAGTCGCTTCCCCACATGAGCCGTTCGGGTCCGAAGGCGTCAAGGAGCTTGTGCAGATGAGGCCAGACGTCCGGGTGCGGGTATGGCGTGCGCGACAAGGCAGTGGCGCCGCTGACCTTCACCGCGACATTGGGGAATTGGGCGAGCGCCAGCACGGCCGGAAGCTCCGTCCAGGGATCGGGGTTCAGGGTCATCCACGGTGGGGACGAGATCCCGAGGTGATCGACGATCAAGGTGAGTGCCGGGTGGGCGCGTGCCACGGGAACGAGCTGATCGGCCAAGCCCATCGCCATCAAGAAGAGCGGGAGACGGTGCCTCTCGGCGGCGGCGAAGAGCTGCTCGAGCCGTCCGGCCTTGAAGTCATCTCTCGCTGTCTCGGAAGGGAAATCCATGATGAGGACCCGGGGTGCGAGGATGCCGGGCCGCTGCCGATAGCCGGCGACCGCTGCGTCGACATCCGCGGTTTCGGTGTCCCAGTATGGGCACCCGGCGAAGCGATCTGGATAGCGCCCGACGAAGTGGTCGCAGACCGCTTGCCCGGAGTTGATCAGGGCGATGTCCACGCCGACGGAATCCATTGCCTCTCGGGCCAACTCGCAGCTGATGAGCAGATGCACGTCTTCCCCGTACCTCGCGTCCAGAGGCCGCGCCGGTCGGGGGTCGTGGATCTGGGCGTCGATAATCTCCATGTTGGTACCTCCGAAACCAACCATCGAACCGCCGAACATGTTGCTCACGCCGGCGTCCCGGCGCACGCCGAGCATGCATCACGTTGAACGTAGTCTGGCGTTCCGTAGGTGGAGCGCCAAAGGTTGGTCGGTGCCCGCCGTGAACTTGGACGCCGAGCGACACATCAAGTTAGAGGGGCGAGCGCTGGGCTCGTCGCGATCTGGGCGGCATTTCGTCGTCGACGCGCACGCCCTGCTCGGGTGCGGCCCGAGCCGCGAAAAAGGTCAAGACCTCAAGCACCGGCAGGCCCGTGGGGTTTGTGTGTTGTTCGTACGTGGAGGGGGGTACGCCGAGTGTTCCGTCTGCTGGGTCACAAATTCAACCTTGCGTTCGGCGTGCCGACGTGAAACCATCTCTTTGGTTGGAAATACGACTCACTGGTCGCATGCAGGATCCGGGAAGGGACGGCGAGCACATCATGGCAAAGACCGGCAACGGCGCTGCCTTCATGGAAATGGGGCTCGACTTCGGAGCCGAGGCGTTCAGCCAGGAAGAGCGGGACAAGCTCCTTGGTTGGTATCAGACCGAGCACGGTCTGGAAGACCTTAGCCTGGTGTCGTACATGGTGTTCCTGATCGATCACCTTCCCGGCCCGTACAAGCGGATGCGCCAGCACGCGCAGGCGACGATGGTCGATCGCGACGGGGTGAGCCTTCCCCTGCTGGCCTACGTGCTGTTCTACATCCACTCCTACACCGCGATCGACTTCCCGAAGGGCGTGCTGTACGAGGTCATGAGCGCCCACCACATGGGCGCCCCGAAACAGCTCGTGCTGGATGTGATCGGCCACTCGTACCTGTCGGCGGGCCCCCGGGGCATGAACGCGGTGGCCGAGCTGTCGGACGGCTACCTCACCGAGTGGGTCGACGCGCCCGATCTGAAGCCGGTCGAATGGCCGGAGGGCTGGGGCCCCGACCCGGATGCCTTCCGTGCCGGGATCGACTACTCGACACCGGATCTGACCGCTGAGGAGCTCCAGCGGATCTCCGAGTGGCACCAGCGCATGCACGGTGTGGTCCCCCGCCACGTGGAGCTGTTCGGTCGTCTCCACCCCCGGGCCTTGAAACTCCAGCGCATCCGCTACGAGAAGTCGGTCGGCACCGTCATGCCCGCACAGCTCGCCCCGCTGCTCATGCTCCACCTGGCCACACTGCGCCTTCAGCCACAGGTCATGCGGCAATCACTGCACCAGGCCCGCGTCCTGGGCTGCCGCCGCCATCACGTCGTGCAAACCATCGAAGCCGGCCTCCGTCAAATGATGGTCC
>Ga0307479_10004734_pt1 | contig 12497 bp, 8 predicted proteins | sample atmos_gasesECM4C_FD_203743 | JGI IMG/M metagenome (GOLD analysis project Ga0307479, IMG submission 203743) | Hardwood forest soil microbial communities from Morgan-Monroe State Forest, Indiana, United States - atmos_gasesECM4C_515 | ecosystem: Environmental > Terrestrial > Soil > Temperate...
TGAGAAGAGAAGCCTCATTTTAGAGCGGATCAGACTCCAAATGAGTGCTCCGAAACTCGAGGAACGGGCTTAGAGATGACGAGGCGGCGATGAATTGAGCCGGGAACAACTCGCCGCCGAACTTTACTTTCTGCGCTACGCGCCCATTGTCGAAGGTCAAGAGAATGGAGAATGGGGTTGTGGGGCGGCCATTCCTGGCGGCAGCCGGGCTTCCGCCCGGCTGGACCCGCTGGAAAGCGGATCCGCAGCCCGAGCCACACAAGCTCTGTCGAATTCCCAGCCCCGCGAAAACTAAGCGGCATTGGGCTTGAGCCCCTGATCGTGGCGCAATAGTGGGGCGGACCCCCTGGTCCACAAGCCGACCCCGGGTCGGCTTGCATGCCTCGTGTTATCCTGGTGCTTAGTAAGGGTACTCTTTCCTGAGGTCAATTCCGCTTGCCGTTAATTGAAGGTTGCAGGCACGAGTTGGAAATCTCTATACCTGTAAATGAAGTCGAGAGCGAAGCGAGCCGCATCGCCGCCGATGTGCAGAAGCGCGCCAGGCTCCATGGCTTCCGCCCCGGTAAGGCGCCTCCTTCCCTGATCCGGAAGTATTATTCGGGTGACATCCGGCAGAAGATCCTGGAAGCGCTGATTCCTAAGTACTTGAATAAGCAGTTCGAAGCCGAGAACCTCAACGTGGTGGGTACGCCCGATATTAAGGATGTCCACTTCCACGAGGGCGAGCCGCTGCGCTTTAAAGCGGAATTCGAGGTGGTGCCGCAGATTGAACTGGGTGAGTATCGCGGCGTCGAGGTGCCTTACCACGATCCGGAGGTCACCGACGAGGACGTGACCAAACGGATCGAGGAGTTGCGCCAGCAGAAAGCCCAGTACGTCAACATCGATCCGCGTCCGCTCGAGGATGGCGATCATGCCGTGGTGGCGCTCGAAAGCGTTTCCGGCGTTGAGGGCGAGCCTGTCAAGCAGGACGAAATGGTGCTCGAAATCGGAGGCGAGGATACCGTCGAAGCGTTCACCGAAAACCTGCGCGGCCTGTCGCCGGGCGATGAGAAGGAATTTGAAGTCACTTACCCGGAGGAGTACGGCGGCAAGCGCCTGGCAGGCAAAACCGTCATGTTCCACGCCACCATTAAGGGAGTCCGCCGTAAGGACCTCCCGGAGCTGAATGACGATTTCGCCCAGGATCTCGGCGATTATCGAAATCTCGACGAACTGCGCGAAGCCGTGCGCAAAGCCATGTTCGCGCAGCGGCAGCACGAGGCGCAGCAGCAAGCCAAGAACCGGATCATCGACAAGCTGGTCGACGAGCACACGTTTCCGGTGCCGGACGTCTTTGTCGAACGGCAGATCCGCAGCCGTGTGGAGCAGAGCCTGCGGGTCATGGCGGCGGACGGCCTCGATCCCCGCAAGCTGCAGCTCGATTGGGAAAAAGTGAAGGAAACGCAGCGCGATAAGGCTGTGCGCGAAGTCAAGGCTTCGCTGCTGCTTTCCCGCGTCGCCGAACGGGAGGCGATCGGAGCCACCCGCGACGAGGTGGACCGCGAAGTGGAAAAGATCGCCCGCCAGCAGCGGGAGCCTGTGGCGGCTTTGCACATCAAGTTCGAAAAGGATGGGACTCTGGGCCGCATCGCTTCCCAGATCCAGACGGATAAGACACTGAATTTTCTGTTTGAACACGCCCGGAAAACGGCTTAGTCCCGGCCGCAACCGGCATCGGGGATAACTATTGAGCGGCATTGCTCCAAAATTGTATTCAGGTGATAATGGTGTCGAAAACTGACCGGAGTTCCGCTAGGCAGCCTTGGGGCGGACTAGGAGAAACTGCGTGAAGCGTACCGGATCGGAAGATGCCTTACGATGTTCGTTTTGCCACAAAAGCCAGGACGTAGTTGGCAAGCTGATCTCCTCCCCCAGCGACTACCCCCGCGCCTACATCTGCGATGAATGCATTGCCGTCTGTAATTCCATCCTGGAGGACGACAAGTCCGAACCTCCTTCGGGAATGCCGAACAAGATTCCCAAGCCATTGGAAGTAAAGGAATTTCTGGATCAGTACGTGATCGGGCAGGAGGCCACCAAGAAGAAGCTGGCAGTGGCCGTCTATAACCATTGCAAGCGGATTCACATGAACCGCCTCCGCAACACGGAGGTAGAACTCCAGAAATCCAACATCCTCCTGATCGGTCCCACCGGCACGGGGAAGACGTTGATGGCCCAAACGCTGGCGAAGATTCTGGACGTTCCCTTTGCCATCGTCGACGCCACCACGCTTACCGAAGCGGGCTACGTTGGTGAAGACGTCGAGAACATCATTCTGAAGCTCCTGCAGGCAGCCGACGGCGACGTGCAAAAATGCCAGCAGGGGATCATCTATATCGATGAAATCGACAAGATCTGCCGCAAGGATGAGAACCCGTCGATCACACGCGACGTGTCGGGCGAAGGCGTGCAGCAGGCCCTGTTGAAGATCCTCGAGGGAACCGTCGCTAACGTGCCGCCGCAGGGTGGCCGCAAGCACCCCCACCAGGAATTCACGCCCGTGGATACCACCAACATCCTGTTCATCTGCGGCGGCGCGTTCGTCGGCCTCGAAAAGGTCATCGCCAAACGCACGGGCAAGAAATCCATGGGATTCCTCCAGGAAGAGGAGAAAACCGGCAAAATTACAGGGATGAGCGGGCGCCGCGATATCGACCTGTTGTCGCACGTCCAGCCCATGGATCTCATCAAATTCGGCTTCATTCCGGAGTTTATTGGCCGGCTCCCGGTGAACGCCGTGCTCGAGGATCTGGACCGGTCGGCACTCATCCAGATCCTGACAAAACCCAAAAACGCGATCGTGAAACAGTATCAGAAACTGTTTGAGTTCGAAAATGTCCGGCTCAAATTCACGGACGAGTCTTTGGAAGCGATCGCCGATCTGGCCATGGAGAGGAAAGTGGGCGCCCGCGGGCTGCGCATGATCCTTGAGGATTTGATGCTGGACTTGATGTACTACCTCCCGTCATATAAGAAGGTGAGGGAGTTCCAAGTTACCAAAGAGATGGTGCTGTCACAGAAAATCAGTCTTACAATATTAGAAAAGGCCGGTTGATCCCTGGGATTTCCTGGGCCGACGGCGGCCGTATTGGACCCCACGATTGATCAACAGTCACCGGCGGCAGGACCGCCGGCGTCGCCTGCGGAGTTGAATGCTTACTTCAAAAGAAAAATCCGATACAAAACGTCTGCCGATGATGCCCATCAGAGACGTTGTTATTTTCCCCTACATGATGACGCCCTTCGTCGTGGGCCGGGAATCGAGCGTACGGGCGCTGGAAGAAGCCATGGCTGGAGACAAGAAGATCTTCCTGGCCACCCAGCATGATGCCTCCATCGACGAACCCAAGCCCGACGAGATCTATAGCGTTGGAACCATTGTCAACATCGTTCAGAGTCTGAAGCTTCCCGACGGTAATATCAAAGTGCTGGTCGAGGGCGTAGAACGCGCCAAAGTGGTTTCCGTAACCGACGACGAAGGCTTCTTCCGTGCCGTCGTTCGCACTATGGCCTTCAAGGTCGAGCCCGGGCCGCAACTCGATGTGCTTATCAGCCGGGTCACGGGCCTGTTCGAGCAGTATGTCAAATTGAGCCAGAACCTGAACTACGAAAACATGATTCAGGCCATCCGCGTGGATGATCCAGGCAAGCTTTCCGATACCGTGGGCGCCAACCTCCAGCTCACGATCGAGGAACGCCAGGAATTGCTCGAAATCTTCGACCCCATCGACCGGCTCACCCGCGTGGCCGAGATGCTCGATATCGAAATCGAAAAGCTCAACGTCGACCGCACCATTCAGGGCCGCGTGAAGCGCCAGATGGAAAAGGCGCAGAAAGAATACTATCTCAACGAAAAGATCAAGGCCATTCAGAAGGAGCTTGGCCGCGGCGAAAAGAGCGAGATCGACGAGCTGAAGAAGCGCATCGAAACCGCCGGCATGACCAAGGACGCGCTCGACAAGGCCATGGCCGAATTGAAGCGGTTGGAAAACATGCCGCCCATGTCGGCCGAATCGACCGTCTCGCGCAACTACCTGGACTGGCTTCTGGCCGTGCCATGGAAGAAGCGGTCGAAGGAAATTCGAGACCTCAAATTCGCCGAGCAGGTCCTCGAATCCGATCATTACGGGCTCGAGAAAATCAAAGAGCGCATCCTGGAGTTTCTGGCTGTCCGCCGCCTGGTGAAGACCCCCAAGGGCTCCATCCTGTGTTTCGTGGGACCCCCGGGGGTGGGCAAGACCTCGCTGGGAATGTCCATCGCGAAGGCCACCGGCCGCAAATTCGTGCGCCTGTCGCTCGGCGGTGTGCGCGACGAAGCCGAAATCCGCGGGCATCGGCGCACCTATATCGGCGCCCTGCCCGGCCAGATCATTCAGATGATGAAGAAGGCCGGGACGCGCAACCCCGTCTTCATGCTGGACGAAGTGGACAAGATGTCCATGGACTTCCGCGGCGATCCTTCCGCGGCCCTGCTCGAGGTGCTCGATCCCGAGCAGAACTATATGTTCGTCGACCACTATCTGGATGTAGAGTACGATCTCAGCCAGGTATTCTTCATCGCCACCGCCAACGTGCTCCACACCATTCCGCCCGCCCTGCAGGACCGCATGGAAACCATCCGGCTGTCCGGCTATACCGAGCTGGAGAAAATGGAGATTGCCAAGCGGTTTCTGGTACGAAAGCAAATGGAAGCCACTGGGCTCGGCAAGGACCAAGTTGAGTTTACCGATTCCGGGCTGAACGGCCTGATCCAGTACTATTCCCGTGAAGCGGGCGTCCGCAACCTCGAACGGGAAATCGGTAATGTCTGCCGCAAAGTGGCGCGCCAGGTGGTTAACTCCATGGGCGGCAAAGACAAGAAGCCCGTGGCCAAGGCCGTGATTACGGGAGAGAAACTGCCTGAGCTGCTTGGCCCCTGGAAATTCCGCGATCTCGATGCCGAAAAGAAAAATGAAGTCGGCGCGGCGGTCGGGCTGGCCTGGACCGAGGTCGGAGGCCAGATCCTGAGCGTCGAGTGCACGCTGATGGAAGGCAAGGGCAAACTGACCATCACCGGCAAACTGGGCGAAGTGATGCAGGAATCGGCTCAGGCCGCCATGAGCTACATCCGGTCCCGGGCGCATACTTTCGGGCTGCCACGCGATTTTTATCGCAACCTCGACGTGCACCTGCACATACCCGAAGGCGCCATCCCTAAGGATGGGCCGTCGGCCGGGATTACCATCGCAACCACGATTTCGAGCGCCCTTACGCGTATCCCGGTGCGCGGCGATGTGGCCATGACCGGAGAGATTACCCTGCGCGGCAAAGTGCTGCCGATCGGCGGGCTGAAGGAAAAGTTAATGGCCGCGCATCGCCATGGAATTCTCGAGGCCATCATGCCGCGGGAGAATGAAAAGGACCTCCCGGACATCCCGGACCCGATCAAGCAGACCATGCAGCTGCATTTCGTCGAACATATGGACGACGTTTTGAAGATCGCTTTGGAGAGAGAGTTAGTCGCGCTGCCGCTGCCTGCAGCGGCGCCAACTGCCGAAGTGCAGCCGGCCGTGGAAGAAACCCGGCCGCACTAGAAATTCCACGGAGGCCGCGACCGTTAGGGAGCGGTCAGCTGGTTTTGACAGCCGAATTTGTCGTAAGCTCGGCCACGCCGGCAAGCTTCCCGTGTGACCGGTTACCCGAGATTGCCTTTTTGGGGAGAAGTAACGTTGGTAAGTCCAGCCTGATTAACTCCTTGACGGGACACCGCGGGCTGGCTTTTACCAGCGGCACGCCTGGGCGTACGCAGACGATTAATTTTTATCGCATTCATGATTTTTCTGGAATCAGCGCGGCGTTCTATTTCGTCGATCTTCCTGGGTATGGTTACGCCCGCGTACCCGCGCTCCAGGCCCGGGAATGGAAGAAGCTGATTGAGCATTATTTGAAGCACAGGGAGTTTCTCAAGTCTTCCTGCCTGATTCTCGATACTCGCCGCGGATGGATGCCCAAGGACTTGGACCTGAAGCGCTGGCTCGAGGAGCAAGGCAGGGAGTACCTGGTGATCGCCACGAAGACAGACAAGTTAAATCGAACTGAGTTAGAGCACGGTTTACACGCCATCCGCGAGGAGGGCGTGGAGCCGCTGCCGTTCTCGGCCTTGACCGGCCGGGGAGTGAGGGAAATTTGGCAAGCAATAGCGAAAACACTCCAACCACGGTAGGCACCACCCCACCACAGGACAAACCCACCGAAAAGACGAACACGCCGCCGCGCGATGCGGGCGGCAACAACGCGGAAGGAGCCGAGAAGACGGAGCGTCCCGAGCGGCCGCACGGCGAGCGCAAAGCCGCCGCAGCGCCGCCAGTGCCGCCAGTGCCGCCCGCGGAACCAAAAGCCGGCGAGGCCAAGGCCACCGATGGCAAGCCCGTCGAGCCACCCGCGGTGTCCGCCCCCGCATCCGGCGCACCAGCGCCGCCGGCGGACGCATCGCCCACGGTCACACCCCAGGGCGCCATCATCTCGCAGCGCCGTAAGCCGCCGCAGGGAGTCAAGAACGGAACCCCGACTCTCGACTTGGTCGAACTGAAGGACATGAGCATTCAGAAGCTTAACCAGGTCGCCAAGGATATGGGAATCGCGGGCGCGGCCGGCCTCCGCAAGCAGGAGCTGATCTTTAAAATCCTGCAGACGCAGGCCGAAAAGAGCGGCCTCATCTTTTCCGAGGGCGTGCTCGAATGCCTGCCCGATGGCTTCGGCTTCCTGCGCGCTCCCGAGTACAACTATCTGCCCGGGCCGGACGACGTGTACGTTTCGCCTTCGCAGATCCGGCGCTTCGACCTGCGCACGGGCGACACCATTTCCGGCCAGATCCGCCCGCCCAAAGAAGGGGAGCGCTACTTCGCCCTGATCAAGGTCGACGCCATTAACTTCGAGCCGCCCGAAGAGGCGCGCAATAAGATCTTCTTCGACAACCTGACGCCGCTCTACCCGAACCTACGGCTCAAGCTGGAGACCGCGCGCGAGAATTTCTCGGGGCGCGTCATGGACCTGCTCACTCCCATCGGCAAGGGGCAGCGCGGCCTGATCGTCTCTCCGCCGCGCACCGGCAAAACGATGCTCCTGCAGTCGATCGCCAACTCCATCACTACCAACCACGCGGAAGTGACGCTGATCGTGCTGCTCATTGACGAGCGCCCGGAAGAGGTCACCGACATGCAGCGCAGCGTGCGCGGCGAAGTGATCAGCTCCACGTTTGACGAGCCTGCCACGCGCCACGTCCAGGTAGCTGAGATGGTGATCGAGAAGGCCAAGCGCCTGGTGGAGCACAAGCGCGACGTGGTGATTCTGCTCGATTCCATCACACGCCTGGCGCGCGCCTACAACACCATCGTGCCGCCTTCCGGCAAAGTGCTCTCGGGCGGCGTCGATTCGAATGCCCTGCAGCGGCCCAAGCGATTCTTCGGCGCGGCCCGCAACATCGAGGAGGGCGGGTCGTTGACCATCATCGCCACCGCGCTCATCGACACCGGCAGCCGCATGGACGACGTGATCTTTGAAGAATTCAAAGGCACCGGCAACATGGAAATCCATTTGGAGCGGAAGCTGGTGGATAAGCGTGTGTTCCCGGCCATCGATATCAACAAGAGCGGCACCCGCAAAGAAGAACTCCTGCTGCCCAAGGAAGAACTCAACCGCGTCTTCATTCTCCGCCGTGTGCTGAACCCGCTATCGCCCGTCGAAACCATGGAACTGCTGCTCGACAAGCTGGGCAAGACCCGTACCAACGCGGAGTTCCTGGCGTCGATGAGCGGGTAGCTTCGTCGGTAGCGCCGGCGGTCTCGCCTACGCCACACAGCAGCCGAGCCGGAACCAAAAAAACAGCCCGCCTGCGGCCGGTAGACCGGATAAAATCCGGTCCGCAGGCTGACAGCCTGCCCCACCCAAAAATCGTCGCGCGCTGCGAAGATTTCGAGCATGTGTAATACCCTGCTATCGCACCCCGATCCATTGAATTCAAGCCGACGGCGTAAAGTGTCGGCCCCGCGTCTCCGGGCCCAGCCAAATCATGACGGCGACCAATACACCGGAGACGAGTATGCAGCCGGCCATAGCGGCCGGAAGGCTCACCCCTCGATCCTGCAGTGTCCCGATAAATGCAGGCGTCACCGATCCGAGGGCCGCGCCTGCGTGGTAGGCAAAGCCGGGGCCCACACTGCGAGCGGCGGTCGGAAACCGTTCCGTGAGATAAGACGGCACAACACCAAAGACTGCCATACCACAGGCGCCCATCAGCAGCGCGCCGAGTAACAACGCAGCGGGAGAGTGTGGTCCGACGTAGATCGGGATCACAAGCACTCCGATCAGGGCAGCTAGCGTCGCGGCCCCCCTTCGCCCGACGCGAGTCTCGGAAACGCGCCCCCAAAGCGCAGCTCCCAGAATTGCGCCAAGGTTCAGGGCTACCAGGTACTGAATCGTCGGCAGACTGGCTTCGCGGAGAAACGTCGGATACCAGAAGTTGATCGAATAATATGACATCATGAAAACGCCTATGAGGACGGAGGTTTGGAAGGTGGTCCACAGCAGGTCGCGCCTAAAAATCCGGAATATTGACAATCCGTCCCGCTGATTGGAGGCAGTCAACTGGCCGCGGCGTGCCAGCCAGACCGGGCTTTCTTTAACTCGCAGCGCAATCCAAAACGCCAGCAATACCGGAGCCGCGCCCAACCAGAAGAACATTCGCCATCCGGGGCCGTTCGGTGCGTTCACCACGGGATACAACACCTGAAAAACCACCGCCGCCAGCATGTACCCCCAGTAGAATCCGCCTGCCAGGAGTCCCGAGGCTGCCCCGCGAAGATGGTTGGGCCAGTGTTCGAGCGCGAGCGGCATGCCAGCGGTCCACACGCCGCCCATGCCGATGCCAAACAGAGCGCGCGCTCCGAACAGCATGGCGTAGCTTGTCGAAAAGCCGCTGAGAAGGCTGAATAGAGACAACCACAGGATGGAGAGAATCAACGGGGACTTGCGGCCGAATCGATCCGAGGCGGTTCCCGCGCTCAATCCACCCACCAGGCGAAACATGAGCGTGACTGTTCCGAGCGCGCCGGCGAGAGCCTTGTCCACGGTGAAGCTGCGTTCAATGTCGATCAGCACAAAACTCAGAATGGAGAAATCGAATCCGTCCAAGGCCCAGCCGAGAAATGCGGCGAAGAAGGCGTTCCACTGGTCCCGGGTAACGTCTCGGAATCTGGAGCCCCTGGGAGCACGAGCATTAGACGCGCTTTGAACCCCCATTTTGGCTTGTGTCACTTACGTTAGTTTAGCCCGGACGAGGATTGCCGGCCTGCCCCACAAAATGTTGGCGGGGCGTGAGAAAATGTACGCCATGCCAGACCGCCTCCTGTTCGCGCTCGCTGGGGCCATCCTGGCGGCCCTGCCCGCCTATGCCCAGCAATCTTGCGAGAGCCTGATCAAGCTCACGCTGCCGAATGTCACGATTTCCCAAGCTACTTCGGTGCCCGAAGGCGACCTTAAAGTACCCGGAGAAGAGCAGTCCGCTCGCGTCCCGGCATTTTGCCGCGTCGCTGCCACCATCGCCCCCGAGGTCAAGTTCGAAATCTGGATGCCGGTCGAGTGGAACCACAAGCTGCTGGCCGTCGGCAACGGCGGCTTGGCCGGGTCGATCAATTACCGCCAGATGGTCGAACCGCTCCAGCGGGGCTATGCGACCAGCAGCACGGACACCGGCCACCAGGCACGCAACAACGACGCGAGCTGGGCGGCGGGGCACATGGAGCGGGTGATCGACTTCGCGCACCGGTCCATCCACGTCATGAGCCAGGCGGATAAGGCCATCATCGCGGCATTCTACGGCGGCCGCCCCGACCATTCCTATTTCGCCGGCTGCTCTCAAGGCGGCCAGGAAGCACTCATGTCGGCCCAACGCTACCCCAAGGATTTTGACGGTATCATCGCCGGCGACCCCGCGAATTTCTGGACGCACAATCAGATCAGCCATCTTTGGGTGGTAGTGGCGACTCGGGGCGATGGCTACATTCCGGCCAGCAAAGTGCCCATGATCGCCGAAGCGGTGAACAATGCTTGCGACGAATTGGACGGTATCAAGGACGGCATTCTCAACGACCCGCGGCGCTGCCATTTCGATCCCGCGACACTGCTGTGCCAGGCGGGCGACGCCGCCGATTGCCTCACCGCCGCCCAGGTTCAAGCGGTGAAGCTGTTATACGAAGGACCAGGCGAGACGATCTATCCCGGCCTGCTACCGGGCGGAGAAGCGGGACCGGGCGGTTGGAGCAACTGGATCACCGGGAAGGAGGCGGGCGCGAGCGGCCACGCCAACCTAGGTCTTCCGTTCTTCAAGTACATCGTTTTCGAAGACAAAAACTGGGACGCCCGTTCGTTCAAGTTCGAGACCGAGCCGGGCTTTGACAACGATGTGGAGTTTACGGATTACAAGCTGGCGTCGATCTTCAATGCCAACAATCCCGACCTGGGCGCGTTCCGGGATAACGGCGGGAAGCTGATCCAGTATCACGGTTGGAGCGATCCCGACATCACTCCATTGAACAGCATCAACTACTACGAAAGCGTCAACCAGTCGATGTCTGCCGCGAGCGATTTCTACCGCCTCTTCCTGGTTCCCGGAATGCAGCACTGCGGGGGCGGGCCCGGACCTACGAAATTCGATATGGTGTCAGCGCTGGAAGGCTGGGTGGAGCGCGGCATGCCGCCGGAACGAATCACGGCTTCGCATTTGTCGAGTACCGGCCAGGTGGACCGCACGCGGCCGCTTTGCCCGTATCCGCAGGAGGCGCAGTGGAACGGCAGCGGCAGCACGGATCAGGCGGAAAACTTCGTGTGTGGGATTCCCAAGCCATGAGGAATGAAAGCCGCCGATGAACGCAGATTAACGCGGATAGAAGCAAGGAACCATGGGATGACGAATTGCAAAAATCGTGCATTGTGGGCACTGGCGGCTGCCCTGATGGCGTTGCCCGCCGCCGCGCAGAAGCATGCGCAGCCGCCGAAATCGCTGCGACTGTACGTTTTCGATTGCGGAGGCATCAAAGGCCTCGATCCGGCGGCTACTTTTCACTTCAAGAAGGAAGAGCTGGCGGGAGTCGATTTCGTGGTGGTGTGCTACTTGATCGCTCATCCCAAGGGCACGCTGATGTGGGATGTCGGCGTGGTGCCCGATAGCGCCTTTAAGCCGGATGGCTCACCGGTCTCGCAGGGCAACCCGCCGGTATCGATCACCGCCACCAAACCGCTGCTGCCGCAACTGGCCGCCATCGGCTACACGCCGGCCGACATCACGTACCTGGGGCTTTCCCACTACCATTCGGACCACACCGCCAACGCCAATGCCTTCGCAAGCTCCACCTGGCTGGTGCACCAGACCGAACGCGATTTCATGTTCGCGGAGAAGCCGCAGGGCATCATCCAAACCTCCAGTTTCATCAAGCTGAAAGACAGCAAGACCAAGATCCTGCCGGAGAGCGATTACGACGTTTTCGGCGACGGCTCGGCGATTATCAAATACACGCCCGGCCACACGCCGGGCCACCAGGTATTGCTTCTGAACCTGAAGAAGGCCGGGCCGGTGCTGTTGGCGGGCGATCTCTATCACTATCCGGAGGAGCGCTTCAGCGACAAGACGCCTACGTTCGAATTCAACCGGGAGCAGTCGCTCGCCAGCCGCGCGGCGATCGAAGCTTTCGTGAAGCAATCGAAGGCGCAGTTGTGGATCGAGCACGACCTGGCGACTTTCAAAAAGCTCAAAAGAGCGCCGCAATTCTACGAGTGAGGGGATTGCCGAGCCGCCGGGGGCCCGAGTTTCGGCGTCGACAACCGGGGATCGGGAGCGCCATTAGCGCCAGTGGACCGGCGCCGGGAGCCGCCGGCGCTACTAAGCGGGGGTTTGGGAGCTGAAGAGTCTCCGGACGGGAGCTTTTGCGGCGCCGGCGGCTGGGCCGTAACTGATTCACTCTTTTCACTCTGCACGGTCTCGGAGGGGAACGGATGTGGACTTATCGGTTCGTTCGGCATTTCGGAGCGGAGCTTCTTCAAGCGCTCGAATTCCTCCACGGCGCGGCGGTACTGGCGCTCGGCGTGGGCCTGGTAACGCAGCATCAGGGATAGATTGTTCGATTCCCTGGCCAGTTTACGGACGCCCTCGGCCAGGAAGAAACCGCGATTCTGCTCTTTGGTGACCTCGATATTTTCTTTAAGCTCCGGTTCCATGCGCATCCGTGGATCGACGAGGGCATCGCTGAGGGCGCTGGTGAGGAGGGAGGCTTCGAGCTGGGCGGCGCGCCGCATGGACAACCGGGCGCGGGCCATGCAGTCGATGGCTTCGAGTTCCTGGGAGTTTACGGGACGGTAGCAGTGGACAAGGTTGGCGCGGAGTTCTTCGATCTCGGCGGGATCTTCGAGGCGAACGACGGTGAACC
>Ga0307479_10004737_pt1 | contig 12493 bp, 9 predicted proteins | sample atmos_gasesECM4C_FD_203743 | JGI IMG/M metagenome (GOLD analysis project Ga0307479, IMG submission 203743) | Hardwood forest soil microbial communities from Morgan-Monroe State Forest, Indiana, United States - atmos_gasesECM4C_515 | ecosystem: Environmental > Terrestrial > Soil > Temperate...
ACCCGGATCTCGAGTTTCCTGATGCCGTGAGTTACTTCCGCGACGTCGTATTGAAGCCGATGCTGACGGTCCTGTTTGCCGTGCTGGTCGCTGCCGCGGTGGCGAAATCGGAGAAACCGGAGAGATTCCTGCTGCCCGCCGTAGCTGCGATCTGCGCCATGGCGGCGATAGAGTTGATCTACGTGGTGCACTCGGGTGCCGCGCTGAGTCAGCTCGCCAGCAGCGACTCACGAGAGTTCCTCTCGACTCTCGGCATGCACGCCAACGATCTCGGACGGCTGTATGCGTTCGCATTTGCACTCGCGCTCTTCACCTGGGCCGACGCCGAGGAGCGCAGGCTCAAGCTGATACTGCTCGCAGCGATTGCACTGACGGTGTCAGCCCTCATCCTGACCTTCTCCCGAGGTGCGTACGTCGCGATGGTAGTGGCGAGCGCACTGTACGTGCTGTGGCGCCTCAACACGCGGACATTGATCGTCGCCGGGCTCGTGGCGGCTGCCGCCCTGGTGCTTCTCCCGGAAGCGGTGTACACCCGCCTGGACACCGGACAAGGTGAAGGCCTCGACGCAATCAGCGCCGGGCGAGTGAATAGGCTGTGGTTGCCGTTGCTCCCGGAAGTCCTGCATCACCCCTTGTTCGGTAACGGCATAGGTTCGATTCTCTGGTCCGAACCGATGCGCACGGGTGCCGGCGAGACCGTTCTCGCGGTGACGCATCCGCACAACGCCTACTTGCAGGCGGCGCTCGACATGGGAGTCGTCGGGCTGGTTCTGCTGTGCGCCTACTTCGCGCATGTGTGGAACGGGCTGCGCACGCTGGCAAGGGATTCGACCCTCTTGCCGGCCCTGCGCGGATTCCATCAGGGAGCCGCGGCCGGACTGCTGGGCATGCTGGTTGCGAACCTCACAGACAGCAGCCTGGCTCCGCGACCTGAGCAGGTGTTTCTGTGGCTGGCGATCGGCATGATGTACGGTGAGCGGGTGCGGCGCGCCGCCGCTGCGCCCGCGATGAGTCCGCCGGCTGAAACGGGCAGCTCGTGAGCCGCGGCGCCGACGAGCCGCTGGCGCGGCGGGCGCTGTCGCTCGCCGCTGCCAACGCCCTCGACTACGCGTTGCAGCTCCTGCTGCCGGTCGTGCTGGTGCGTCAGTTGACGCCTGCGGATGTCGGCGGATACCGCCTGCTCTGGCTGGTCGCGGGCACCGTCATGGCCGTGGTGACTGAGACGATGGCGGGGAGTCTCTATTACTTCCTGCCGCGCTCGGAGCGCACGGCAAAACGCCTGTACATCAACCAGACACTCCTGTATCTGACCGCGGCGGGCCTGCTCGCAGCCTGGGCGGTCAGTGGTTTTGATCCCTGGCTTCCCGGTACCGTACGCGCTCTCTCGCACCCCGAGGGGCTCCTGCCCGCCTTTGTACTGCTCTGGGTCATCGGGTCTCTGCTCGATCTCATCGGCAGCGCCGAAGAGCGCATCGCGTGGCAGGCGAAGACGACCATCGGGCTGTCGCTGCTGCGTGCGGTAACCCTTTCCATGGTGGCGCTCCTGACACGGCGACTCGAGCCGGTGCTGCTGGCGCTGCTCGGCTTCGTGGCGTTCAAGGTGGTGGTGCTGCTCGGCTATGTGGCGCGATACCACGGCCTGCGGGGGCCATTTCTGCGCAAGGAGACTTTTGCCGAGCAACTGCGCCAGTCGGCGCCGTTCGGATTGGCTGGTGCGCTGTACGGCTTGCGGGCGCAGTCGGATCAGTGGGTGGCGACCGCGCTGTTCTCGATGGGGTCATTCGCCTCGCTGTCGATCGCGGCCTTGCTCGCTCCAGTTGTGCACGTTTGCCGCAAATCGGTCCTGCAGGTCTTCCTGCCTGGCGTCAGCCGCCTGCAGGCGGCCGGCGACCTGGCGGGCATGCTCGAACTCAACAGCCAGGGGAATGTCATGGTCGCGGCGCTGGTCTATCCGGTGCTCGTGTTCGCGTTTACCTTCAGCGATGACCTCGTGACCATCGTATTTACGGCGACCTACGCCAACGCCGCGCCGGTAATGCGCGTCTATATCGTTGGCATGTTCGCACTTGTCGTTGAAGTGGCGACGCTCAGGCTGCTGCTTCGGCAGGGCGGCTTCAGCGTGGCGCTGTCGGTGGTCGCGCTGGTCTTTTCCGTGGCGATCAGCTGGTGGTCGGCGCACGCCTTCGGGCTCGCGGGGGCGGCGCTCGGTAGCGTCAGCGCGATCTATCTCGAACTCCTCGGGACGCTCTGGCGGATCTCGCACCTGACCGGAATCCCGATGCGCAAGCTGCAAAATTGGAAGTCGCTCGCGCTGCTGTCGCTGTGCGCTGTGCTCGCCGGGTCGGTCGCCTGGGCGGTGGTACGAGAGGTGCTCGAGTCGTCCGCGCCGCTGGTGCGCGCCACCACGGGCGCCGCAGTGCTCGGGCTCGCATACATCGCGATGCTCGCACTGTCGCGCATGGGTCGCAGCTGGCGACCCGTCCTCGAGGGAGTGCGCGGGGTTCTGATGCGGAGCGCGCGCCCGTGAGGCTGATGTTCGTCACGGGCTCGCTGGCCCACGGCGGCGCCGAGCATCACAGCGTCGTACTGACGAACCGCCTGGCTGAGCGGGGGCACGATTGCCATGTCGTGTACGTAAAGCCGGCGCACGACCAGCTGGAACGGCTGACAGTGCGCGGCACGGGCAGCGTCCTGTGCCTTGGTGCGCGGTGTTATCTCGATCTCGCGGCCATGAGGCGCTTTGCCGCGCACCTCGCAAGCATCCGGCCGGCCGCGCTGATAGCCGCGAATCCCTACGCGCTCATGTACGCCACCCTGGCGCGCCGCCTGTCGCGGCTGCGTCCCCGGGTCGTCGTGACCTATCACTCGACGCGCTCGCCGGGTCTCAAGGAGCAGGCCAAACTGCTCGCGTACCGGCCGTTCATGTGGTCGGCCGACTGCGCCGTGTTCGTCTGCCAGTACCAGCGTCACTATTGTGCACGCCGCGTGCTGCTGGCGCGCCGCAATGCGGTGATCCACAACGGGGTCGACGCGCAGCGCTTTTGCGACCGCTCGGACGTTGCGGCGCGGCGCGCGCTGCGCACCGCGCTCGGCTACGCGGATAGTGATTATGTGGTCGCAATGGTAGCCGCGTTGCGAGCGGAGAAGAATCATCGCCAGCTCGTGGAAGCCATCGCCAGACTTCGCGTCCTGGGGATCGCCGCGAAAGCGCTGCTCGTCGGCGATGGCCCGCTGCGGGCCGAGGTCGAGTCACACGCCCGCGCATTGGCAATCGATCGACACGTCGCAATCACCGGCTTCCGCGCAGACGTTCGACCCTACCTGACGGCGTGCGACGCGGTCGCCGTATGCAGTCTTACGGAGGCGTTGTCGCTGTCGGCGATCGAGGCCATGGCCATGGCGAGGCCGCTCGTGCACTCGCAGGTCGGGGGAGCCGCGGAGCTGATCGACGCGGGGCGGACCGGCTTGCTGTTTCCGGTCGGCGACACGCACGCCCTGGTCGAGTGCCTCCTGCGTCTGGCGAATTGCGAAGCCGCGCGGCAGATGGGGGCAGCCGCGCGCGGCGCTGCGGAGTCAACCTTCGGCCAAGAGCGGATGGTCGACCGCTACGAGCAGCTGATGTCGGCGCTGTGCAAGTCGCAGCCGCTGGTGCCGCTCACGCATGCGATGGTCCTGCCGGGCAAGGAGCGGTACTGATGGCCGTGAAAGGTGCTGCGCTGCTCTGGCGGATCAACCGGCTGCGGTGCATGACTCCGGCGGAGATTCCGTACCGCGTCGCGCGACTCATGCGAGCCCACGCCGAACGAATCGCGCCGCTGCGTCGGCCGACGCCGTCGCCCGACCGGGTTCCTTCGACGCGACGCTGGGTGCATCCCCCGGCGGGCATCGATCCTGCGCCGTATGTCAGTGCGGGCGAGCGGATCGCGGCCGGAAAGCTCACGGTTTTCTCGGTGGACTGCGCGAGCGCCGCCTCACCACCGCAGTGGAATCGCGACCCGAAGACCGGCGTGGAGGCGCCACTCACGAACGGCACGTTGCTCGATTATCGCGATCGGCGCCTCGTCGGCGACATCAAATATCTTTGGGAGCTCAACCGCCATCTGCATCTGGTGACGCTCGCGCAGAGCTATGCCTTCACCGATGATCCGAAGTACCTGCGCGTGCTGCGCGAGCACCTCGAGAGCTGGTTGCACGCGTGCCGGTACGGCTTGGGCCCGAACTGGTGCAGCGCGCTCGAGGCCGCAATCCGCCTGATCAACTGGTCGATCGCGTGGCAGCTCGTGGGCGGCGCCGGATCGGCGTTGTTCGCCGGCGCTCACGGGGCACGCTTCCGCGACTGCTGGCTGAATTCCGTCTATGAGCACGCGTACTTCATTCACGGCCACTATTCGCGCCATTCGTCCGCCAACAATCACCTCATCGGGGAAGCAGCCGGGCTCTACATTGCCGGGCTGACGTGGCCGTGCTGGCCGCGCCTGCGTGCCTGGCGGAAATCGGCCAGACACGTACTGCAACGCGAGGCACTGCTGCAGAACTCCGCAGACGGCGTCAATCGCGAGCAGGCGGTCTGCTATCAGCAGTTCGTTCTCGACTTTCTGTTGCTGTCGCTGCTCGCCGGACAGAGTGAAGGCGAGCTAATCCCGTCCGCGTACCGGCAGCGGCTTGCATCCATGCTCACCTTTCTCGCCTCGATCATGGATGCGGGCGGCAACGTGCCGATGATCGGTGACTCCGACGATGGCGCCGTCACCGTGCTTGCGCAGAGCGCGGACTTCTCTCCGTACCGCTCACTGCTGGCAACGGGAGCGATCCTATTCGGAAGCGGTGAGTTCCGGCGCGCGGCGCGCGGGCTGGACGACAAGACACGCTGGCTGTTCGGAGCGCGCGCCGATGAGTTGTTCAATCGAGCGGGCGCCGATCGCGTGCCCCTGCCGCGGCGCCAGGCGTTTCCCGACGGCGGCTATTACGTGTTGGGCAGCGATTTCGGCACGCGCGACGAAGTCCACATGCTGGTGGATGCCGGACCACTGGGGTACCGGAGGCTCGCTGCTCACGGCCACGCCGACGCGTTGTCGTTCACGCTGTCAATTGGCGGCCTCGAGTTCCTTATCGACCCGGGCACCTACGCCTATCACGGCGGCGGCCGCTGGCGCGAGTACTTTCGCGGGACGGCAGCCCATAACACGGTGCGTATTGACGGCATGGAGCAGTCCCAGTCTGGCGGCGACTTCATGTGGGTCCACCGCGCGCGCGCCGGCTGTGATGACTGGCATACATCGGAAGGGGTCGCGGTCTTCGAGGGCTGGCACGACGGCTACTTGAGGCTCGCGGATCCGGTGCTGCACCGCAGGCGCGTAGCCTTTGACAAGTCCGCACGCCACGTGATGATCACGGATCGACTCGAGATGTCGGGTGTCCACGACGTCGAGCTGTATTTTCATTGCGCCGAGCAGTGCGTGGTCGAACCGGCACCGCCGCAATTCCTGATCCGTCGCGGGCCCTGGACGCTCAACCTCGCCCTGCCGCAGCATCCGCAAGCCTCGATGCGGATGTACTGCGGGAGTCTCGACCCACTGTGCGGCTGGGTATCGAGACGCTACGACCAGAAGTTGCCGGCCCCGACCATCGCCTGGCGCGCGCGGCTGCAGGGTCCGTGCCTGCTGCGTACCGACCTCATGTACCGATCGGACTACCCTGCGATTTCCGAGCGAGCAGTTTCGGCGTTGATTAAATAACGGGGGTCGATAAACCAAGGAGGTGTCTGTGAACGTCGAGCTCGCGCAGGAGCGCATCCGCGCCTACTGGGATCGAGATCCCTGCGACTCCGGGCTGAGCTCCCGGGAGCGCTCCTCGCGCGAGTTCTTGCTCGCGCGCCCGGCCGGCGAGCTGCTCACCGAATTCGAGATATCCGCATGAAGACCAGCGTCTTCGGACTCGGCTACGTCGGTGCGGTTGTCGCCGGCTGCCTCGCCCGCATGGGCCACGAGGTCATCGGCGTAGACAACGAGCCGATGAAGGTTGCGCTCGTCAACGGCGGCAGATCACCGATCATCGAGAAGGACATTGCGCAGATAATCGCACAGCAAGTTACGGCTGGGCGTCTGTCGGCGACCACCGACTTCACGGTCGCAGTACAAAACTCCGACCTGATCTTGGTCTGCGTCGGCACGCCCAGCCGACCCAATGGCGATATCGATCTGCGGCACGTGCGGCGCGTCTGCGAGCAGATCGGTGCCGCGCTTCGCGGCCACGACGGCGCGCCCGCTGTCGTGGTGCGCAGTACCGTGCTTCCCGGCACGATGCGCGAGCTCGTGATCCCCACGCTCGAAGGGAGCTCCGGGCGCAACGCCGGCACCGACTTCGGCGTGTGCGTGAACCCGGAGTTCCTGCGCGAGGGAAGCGCAGTCGACGATTACCTCCATCCGCCGAAGACCGTGATCGGCGAGCTCAACCGCGCGAGCGGCGACCTCCTCACGACCCTCTATTCGGGGATCGCCGCGCCGCTCATCCGAACCGACATCGAGACGGCCGAGATGGTGAAATACGTCGACAACGCGTGGCATGCGCTCAAGGTGGGCTTCGCCAACGAGATCGGCAACTTCTGTAAGGCGATGCGGGTGGACAGCCACCGGGTAATGGAGATCTTTTGCCGGGACACCAAGCTCAACCTCTCGGCGTGCTACCTCAAGCCCGGCTTCGCGTTCGGCGGCTCGTGTCTACCAAAGGACATGCGCGCGCTGCTGCACAGGGCGCAATCGCTCGACCTCTCGCTGCCCATCCTCGGCGCAGTGCTGCCGAGCAACGAGCTGCAGATCGAGCGTGCCCTGCAGACGGTCATCGAGCACGGCGGCCGCAAGGTCGGCATTCTCGGGTTCAGCTTCAAGGCCAACTCCGATGACTTGCGCAACAGCCCGCTCGTTGAGTTGACCGAGCGCCTGCTCGGCAAGGGCTTCGAGCTGCGCATCTACGACAGCAACGTGAGGCTCGCCAGCATTCACGGCGCAAACCGTGACTACCTGTTGCACCGCATTCCGCACATCTCCCGACTGATGGCAGCGAGTATCGACGAGGTGTTGGAGCACGCCGAGACGATTGTGATCGGCAATGGAGCCGAGGAGTTCCGCGGCGTGCTCCGACGCCTCGGCTACCACCAGACCGTCATCGATCTGGTGCGCATCTCCGACTGTCACAGTGTCTCGGGAGTGTACGAAGGGGTGTGCTGGTGAGGCGCGTCCTCATCCTGGTGGAGAATCTGCCGAGCCCCTTCGACCGTCGTGTCTGGGAGGAGGCCTGCACGCTGCGCGACGCCGGCTACGCCGTCTCGATCGTCTGTCCGACCGGGCCGCGTTGCCGGCTCACCTTCGAGCAGGTCGACGGCATATCCATCTACCGCTACCGGCTGCCGCTCGAGGCGTCGGGCGGCGCGGGCTACGCCCTCGAGTACACGAGCGCACTCGTGCAGGCGTTCTTGCTGTCGTTACGGGTTCTCTGCACGCGCGGCTTCGACGTGGTGCATGCCTGCAACCCGCCGGATCTGTTTTTTCTGCTCGCGGCATTCTTCAAGCTGCTCGGAAAGAAATTCGTGTTCGATCATCACGACCTCGCGCCTGAGCTATATGAAGCCAAGTTCGGGCGCCGCGATTTCTTCTATCGTGTGCTGCTGCGCCTCGAGCGGCTGACGTTCACTACTGCGGACATTTCGCTTGCGCCCAACGAGTCCTACCGGCAGGTTGCCATGGCGCGGGGGCGCATGCCCCCGGAGCGGGTCTTCGTGGTGCGCAGCGGCCCGAACCTTGCCCGCTTCAGGCCTGCGCCACCCGACGAGCGCCTGAAGTGCGGACGGCGATACCTGGTCGGCTACGTGGGCGTGATGGGCCCGCAGGAGGGCATCGATTACCTCCTGAGGGCGGTGCACCGGATCGTCTTCGAGCTCGGCCGGCGCGACGTACATTTCGCACTGGTGGGTGGCGGCCCCGTCCTGGCGCAGATGCGGGCACTCGCGGCCGAGCTCGGCGTCGCGGAGTTCGTGAGCTTCACCGGGCGGGTACCGGACGGCGAGCTGCTGACGATGCTCAGTACCGCGGATGTCTGCGTCAATCCGGACGTGGTGAACGAGATGAACGAAAAGTCGACCATGAACAAAGTCATCGAGTACATGGCGGTCGGCAAGCCGATCGTGCAGTTTGACGGAGTTGAAGGCCGGGTATCGGCCCAGGGTGCCTCCGTTTACGCCAGGAAGAACGACGCGGCGGACTTCGCCTCGAAAATCATCGAGCTGCTGGACGACCCTGACCGCCGCGCGACCATGGGACGCCTCGGCCGCCGTCGTGTGGAGGAGGAGCTTGAATGGCGCCACCAGGCGCCGCGCCTGCTCGCCGCCTACGACGCTCTATGGACCGCACCGGCACCCGCCGATGGGGTCGGCGCCGCAGCGGCCACGGTCGATCATCGAGGAGCCCAGACATGAAACTCCTACCGCTCAGCTCGCCCGCCGACATCGAGCTGGCTGCCGCCTGGCTGCAGCTGCAGGAGAACTATCAGTGGCTGGATTTCGGCAACGGCCGCCAATGCGTGACGCCGACGCTGCTCAGGATCATGTCGCAGCGCGACAGCCACTTCATCCGCATCTATACCTCGGAGCACGACCACGATACGCCGATCGGCATCGTCGGGCTCAACAGCGTCGACCGGCATTTTCGCACGGCCACCCTGTGGGTCGTCGCAGGAGACAAATCGTTTCGCTACCGCGGCTATGCACAGCTCGCCGCCTCACGTTTCCTGACTCTCGTGTTTCGTGACCTGGGGCTGCATTCGGTCAACACCTGGGCCGTCGAGCACAACGTCTCAGTGCGCGCCGCCGTGCGTGTTGGCTTCCGCTTCGTCGGCCGGCAGAGGCAGTGCCATTTGATCGACGGGCGGCTGTGCGACCGACTGCTGTTCGATCTGCTCGCGAGCGAGCACCGCGAGATCGATCACCCCCACGCGGCAGCGCGTGCCCCGGATTCACCGGCGCGCGCGCCTGCGCTCGGCAGCGCGGCCTGATGCCGGCGGAGTCGGGCGGCCGGGGCTGCGGCGCCGCCACGGAGTTGCCGCGCTGGGTGGTCGCAGCTGTGCTCGCCGTGGCGACCCTGAGCGCGGCACGCGCCGACACGCCGTCAGCCGCGCAATTCCTGTGCGGATTTGAGCGCTCATGGAGCAGGTGCGGATTCACCGTCCAGGCGAAGGAGGCCGATCGGGTGAGTCTGGTCGAGCTCGCTGGCATGCCGGGCGTCCGATTGCGAACTCTGCCGGGCGACGACGCTGTCGCCGGCAGCGGTACAGCGGAGCGCACTGACCTCGCGCTGTCGCCCGAGGCCACCGGCTGCGCCGAGGGGGCCGAGCAGTGGTGGACTCATGCGGTGCTGTTTCCGGACGACTACGCTCTTCCGGTTGCCACGCCCACCATCCGTTGGCCCTGGGGCGTCGTGTTCGACTTTCATCACACCGGCTCGCAGGGGCAGGCCAATTTCGAGGTGGAGGTCGCAGGCGACCCGCCCGAGCTGCGATTCGCGATTTCGGCCGGGGCCGCCGTCTCTGACGGAGCGCCGGGCTCGCCCACGCGACGCTGGCGGATCGGTCCGATCGTAAAGAACCATTGGTATGACTTTGTGTATCACGTGAAGTGGTCCTCGGCCGGCGACGGCTCGACGCCTGGCTCGACGGTGAGCAGCTGCTGGATTACCGCGGCCCGACGCTTTACGCCGGTCAGCGCTGCTACCTCAAGCTCGCCAACTATCACACGCCGCTCGGCGAGCCGGTGTCGGTCGTGCATGCGCGCGTGGTGCGCGCTGCGACCCGGGGAGCCATGCACCGCTGATCGGGCGGTCACAACTGGTCTCATCGCGCCCCGATTCTGATCCAACGGACATGATGAGCGAGAAGGCGATCACGAGCCGCGCACCGGCGGGCACTGACGGTCCGCGTGTTCTGCTGCTCGGCCCGGCGCGCACGGCGTTGAGCGGCGTGTCCACGCACCTCAGTATGCTGTTCGAGTCCATGTCCCGTGATTTCTGCCTCAGTCAGTTTCAGGTCGGCAGCGAGGGTCGGACGGAAAGTCGCACCCGCATGCTGTTGCGGCTGGCCTCGAGTCCCTTTGCTCTTGTGGCGTGTCTGCTGCGATCGCGGCCGCGCATCGTGCACATCAACACTGCGTTTGACCCGAAGGGCTACTGGCGCGACATCGTCTACCTCGCGCTGGCGAAGGCATTGCGCCGCAAGGTCGTATACCAGATCCACGGTGGAGCTCTGCCCGGCGAATTTTTCGCGCGCAGTCGTGCGCTTGCTGCGCTGCTGCGTCACGTCCTGTCGTGGCCCGACGCGGTGGTGGTGCTCGGCAGGAGCGAGATGGCTGCTCACCATGACTTCGTCCCGCGTGCTCGGCTGGTGCGAATCGCCAACGCTGTACCGCTATGCGCGGCTGACTTGCGAGCCGAACGTTACACAGCGAGCCGGCCGCTCGCTATTGCATATCTCGGGCGGTTGGCCGCCGACAAGGGAATCCTCGAGACAATCGAGGCAGTCAGGATCCTGCGCGATCGCAGCATCAACGCATGCCTTACGATCGCCGGTGCCGGACCCGCGCTGGGCGAGATTCGCCACGCGATTGCGACCACCGGCCTCGGCGATCGGACGCGCCTTGCCGGAGCAGTGACTGGTGCGGCGAAGCAGCTGCTGTGGCAGAGGACCGACGTCTTTTCGTTTCCTACTTACCACCGGGAAGGTCTCCCGTATGCGCTTCTCGAGGCCATGATCTGCGGCGCGGTTCCGGTGATCTCGCCGGTCGGTGCGATCCCAGACGTGGTACAGCATGAGGTACACGGGCTATTCGTGCCGGCCCGAGATTCTTCGGCTCTGGCTGATGCCCTGGAGCGCCTGGCGGCGGATCGCGCGCTGTTGCATCGCCTGGCTCTGGCAGCGCGCGCGCGCATCGTGAGTGAGTATTCAGTCGCCCGCCTGGCCCAGGAATTCACGGTCCTATACCGGAGCCTGGTGTAGCGGGTGCGCGCGGAGACTTCCGGGCAGCGGTGGTCCAGAGCCCAAGTATGTGTGGCATCGCCGGATATCTGACCAGTCGCCCCTATCCTGATTTGCCGCAATCACTGCGGGCGATGGCCCATACGATCGAGCATCGCGGCCCCGACGACGAGGGCTTTCTGGAAACCCGCACCGCCAATGGCCAGTATCAGGTCGGACTCGCGCATCGGCGGCTGTCGATTATCGACCTGTCAACGGGCAAGCAGCCCATTGCCAACGAAGATGGGTCCGTGCAAATCGTGTTCAATGGTGAGATCTACAACTTCCAGGCGCTGCGCGTTGAACTCATTGCCCGGGGCCACGTTTTTCGCACGCGCTCGGATACCGAAACGATCGTGCATGCCTACGAGGAGTGGGGATGCGACAGCGTCACGCGCTTCCGCGGCATGTTCGCCTTCGCGATCTGGGATGCCACGCGCGAACGACTTTTCATCGCGCGGGATCGCTACGGGAAAAAACCGCTGTTCCTGTATCAGCGGGATGGCTTACTCGTGTTCGCATCGGAAATCAAAGCGCTCCTCAGTTTCGCCGATGTATCGGCGCGCATGGATGGCGCCGCCTTGGCCCCGTATCTGCAATACCGGTACGTTCCCGCTCCGGCGACTCTCTTCGCCGGCATTCGCAAGCTGATGCCCGGTTGCTACCTGGAATGGGAAGCGGGCCGCACGACGGAGACGCGCTATTTTTTGCCCGCGGATGGCGCGTTGCGGGCATTGGCGCCGGAGCCTGCCGATGCGGTCGGCACCTTCAGGGAGAAGCTTGAGGAATCGGTGCGGATCCGCATGATCTCAGATGTGCCCTTTGGCGCCTTCCTGTCCGGGGGCATCGATTCCTCGGCGGTAGTTGCCCTGATGGCCAGGAATTCCAGCCTGCCCGTCAAGACGTATTCCGTCGGCTTCGGCGAATCGGCCTACAGCGAGCTCGCTTATGCGAGGGTCGTGGCCGAGCTGTTCAGGACGGAGCACCACGAACTGACGGTGTCCCAGGATCACCTGATGGAGCATCTGCCGGCACTGGTGCGTTTCCGAGACGCCCCGGTTGCCGAACCCTCGGACGTTCCAATTTACCTGCTCTCTGTGGCGGCACGTCAGACGGTGAAGATGGTCCTGACCGGTGAGGGCTCGGACGAGCTGCTTGGGGGTTACCCCAAGCACGTTTACGAGCGCTATGCAGGCGCCTACCACGCTCTGCCGGGCTGGTTGCGGCACGGCGTGGCCGAACCGCTGGTGAAACGGCTGCCGTACAAGTTCCGGCGTGCGAAGACGCTCATGGCGAATTTCGCCCTGCAGGATCGGGCCGAACGCCTGACGCGATGGTTTGGAGCCTTGACGGCGGAACAAGTGCGGGAGCTGTGCGTGCCCGCCAGCGCGGGTCCCACCGGCGAAGAGGTTCAGTTTCGCGCAGCTCCCGGAACTTCGGC
>Ga0307479_10004738_pt1 | contig 12492 bp, 7 predicted proteins | sample atmos_gasesECM4C_FD_203743 | JGI IMG/M metagenome (GOLD analysis project Ga0307479, IMG submission 203743) | Hardwood forest soil microbial communities from Morgan-Monroe State Forest, Indiana, United States - atmos_gasesECM4C_515 | ecosystem: Environmental > Terrestrial > Soil > Temperate...
GCCCTACCGGCGAACGCGATCTACACGAATAAACCGCGCACCATTCGTCCCTGAACGCTCAGGGCCACTGAGGCGCGATGCCGTCCTTTGCGGTTGATGAAGCATCGTTGGCGGAGATCTCGGCCGCGTTAGCCGATGGGACGATCGGCGTGGCGGAACTGGTGGGTGATTATCTGGCGCGGATCGAGCGCATCGATCGGGGCGTCATCGGTCTGCGATCGGTGCTGCAGGTCAATCCAGACGCGATGGCTGCCGCAACATCGCTGCAGGACGCTTCGCGAAGGAGCGAACACCGCGGTGCGCTTCATGGCATCCCGATCCTGATCAAGGACAACATCGACACCAGCGATGGCATGCTCACCACCGCCGGTTCACTCGCCCTGGTCGGGAGCCGGCCGCGACAGGACGCCGTCGCCGTCCGCCGGCTGCGGGACGCCGGCGCCGTGCTCCTGGGGAAGGCCAACCTGAGTGAGTGGGCCAATTTCCGATCGACAACCTCAACGAGTGGCTGGAGCGCCCGCGGAGGTCAGACGCGCAATCCCTACGTCCTGGACCGGTCACCATGTGGCTCGAGCTCGGGTTCCGCAGCCGCCGTTTCCGCGAATCTCTGCGCCGCCGCGCTTGGCACCGAGACCGACGGCTCGATCGTCTGTCCGTCGGCGGTCTGCGGCATTGTGGGCATCAAGCCGACGGTGGGTCTGGTCAGCCAATCAGGAGTCATCCCGATTGCTTCCAGCCAGGATACGGTTGGCGTACATGCACGGACGGTCGCGGACGCCGCCGCCATGCTTCAGGTGATCGCCGGGGTGGACTACCTGGAGAGCCTGGTCCCCGACGGCTTACGCGGCGCCCGGATCGGTGTGCTCCGTCAGCAGTATTCGGGGTACTCGCCCGGGGCCGATCGGCTTTTCGAGGACACGCTCGCGGTCTTTCGATCATCGGGAGCCGTGCTGCACGACCCCGCTGTCATGCCGTCCGCCGACGAGCTACAGAATTCGAAAGCGGAACTAACGCTGCTGTACTACGAGTTTCGTGCCGGGCTGGACAGGTACCTGGCGGAGCGCGGAGATCCCTCAGTCCGAAGTCTCGAGGATGTCGTGGCTTTCAATCGGGCGCATCAGGCTGAAGAGATGCCGTACTTCGGCCAGGAGCACATGGAAGCCGCGCTCTTAAAGGGTGGGCTCGACGAGCCGGAGTATCTTGCCGCCCGAGCCGACTGTCTCCGGCTCGGCGCTCGTGAAGGACTGGATGCGGCCCTCAACGGACCCAATCAGTTGGATGCGCTGGTCGCGGTCACGACCGGACCGGCCTGGACGATCGATCATGTCAACGGCGATCATGACCTCGGGTCCTCGAGCCGGCCGGCCGCGATGGCGGGGTATCCGCTGATCACGGTCCCGCTCGGATTCGTTGCCGGCGAGCTTCCGATTGGCATCACGTTCATGGGACCTCGGTTCAGCGAAGCTCTCCTGATCAAGCTGGCGTACGCCTTCGAGCGCGCGACCCAGGCTCGTCGCCGGCCGAAATTCCTCCCTACGCTAGCGCCGCACGCTACTTGAACGCGCTGTAGCCGGTGATTTCCTCGCCGATGGCGAGCATGTGGATCTCGCTCGTCCCCTCGTAGGTCAGGACGGTCTCGAGATTGTTCATGTGCCGCATCACCGGGTACTCGAGGCTGATGCCGTTGGCGCCCAGGATGCTGCGGGCGTCGCGGGCGATGCGCAGCGCTTCGCGGACGTTGTTCAGTTTCGCCATCGAGATCTGGGTCGCCGATGCTTTGCCCTGGTCTTTCAGGCGGCCGAGCTGCAGGGCCAGCAGCTGGCCCTTCGTGATCTCGGTCAGCATGTTGACCAGCTTTTCCTGGGTCAGTTGATAGCCCGCGATCGGCTTGTCGAACTGGACGCGCGCCTTTGCATACTCGAGCGCGCTCCGGTAGCAGGCGATGGCCGCGCCCAGCACGCCCCAGACGATCCCGTAGCGAGCCTCGTTGAGGCAGGAGAGCGGTGCCTTCAGTCCCTGCGCCTCCGGCAACTGATTGCCGGCCGGGATCCTGACGTCATCCAGAATCAGCTCCGACGTAACCGAGGCCCGCATCGAGAGCTTGTGGTGGATCAAGCGCGCCTCAAAGCCCTTCGTGCCGCTCTCGACCAGGAAGCCGCGGATCCCCTGCTCGGTACGCGCCCAGACGATGGCCAGCTGCGCCACGTTGCCGTTCGTGATCCAGCGCTTGGTGCCACTGATCACCCAGTCGTCACCGTCGCGACGAGCTCGTGTCGTCATGCCCGCGGGGTTCGAGCCAAATTCCGGCTCGGTCAAGCCGAAGCATCCAATCACCTCCCCCCTGGCCATGAGGGGCAGCCACCGTTGCTTCTGTTCCTCGGAGCCGTAGCGATGGATCGGATACATGCAGAGCGATCCCTGGACCGACACGAAGCTTCGTAGTCCGCTATCTCCCCGCTCGAGTTCCTGACAGGCAAGGCCATACATCACGTTGCTCATGCCGGCGGCGCCGTAGCCGTGCAGGTGCATCCCGAACACCCCGAGGCGCGCCAGCTCCGGCACGATTTCCATGGGAAACGTTGCCCGCTCGTAGTGATCGACGACAATCGGAAGGAATCGCTCATCGACGAATCGAGCGACCGTCGACCGGACGAGTCGATCCTCCTCGCTCAGCAGGTCATCGACGCGATAAAAGTCAACCGGTTCGGCCAAGGCGACCCAATTCTAATGTTGGGTCCGCCGGATCCCTCACGGCAGTCGTGAGGTCAGCGCCGCGGGCATTGTGGTCTAGAGATCAGGCAAGCGGTAGCGAACGCCGTCATGGATGCGGGCGGCGAGCACCGAAGACTCGCGGAGCAGTGCACTGAGCGCCTCGCCCGGCACCACCAGAAGACGAACCGGCGTCGTCGCGGTTACCGATGAAAGTCGCGGGTAGCCGAAGCCAGCGCCCCAGTCCAACGCCGCCAGCTCGCCGAAGTAGTCGCCGGCCTGGAGCGTGTTCAGGATTTCGCCGTCGCGCTCGACCACCGCCGAACCCTCGAGGATGACGAAGAAGTCGCGACCATAGTCCCACTGCTGAACGACGCGTTCACCACTCGACAAGTGGACCTCGCGCGCCGTCGCGGTCAGCCTCGCCACCAGTGCCGGTGGGACCTCACGAAACAGTGGGAGGGTCGCGATCGCCGAGACCGGCGCCACGTCGCCGGCCGCGCCGCCGTCCACCGAGCGGCCGCGGTGCAGGTCGGGGTGACGCTGATACTCGGCGTCCGTGGTCGGGGCGTCGGGCAAGCCCTCGATCGCGGTGAACTCGAGCCAGTCGAGTGCGCGGTCGACGTGGCGCGATTGCGTGTTGTGGTTGAGAACACAGATCCGGATCGCGTACCGTCCGCGCAGCCGAGTCGAGGATAGCCAGGCGTCCCCCGTCGCCTCAAGACCGCGCACGAGGGAACGGTTCCGCTGCTCGATCATGACTTCGTCCTGCGTGTCTGCAAACCGGCGCCGGAAGCAGACGACGCTCAGTGCCGCGGGGCAGAGGAGCTCAAAGTCCCGGCTGCTCTCGATGCGATGCTGGGCGTGGAGCGCGAGGTCGATGGAATGATCGATCGCCTGGCGATAGGCGTCTAACCCGAAGTATTTGATTGACATCCATACCTTGAGCGCGCGGGTCATCCGAGACAGCTGCATGCCCAGGTCGACGAAGTTGACTTCATGGTTGACGGTCACGTCTTTCAGGTAATCGGGAGCGATCTCGAACGCTCGGCGGAGCTGCGGACCATCCCGTACCAACAGGCAGCCACATTCATAAGGTTGATAAAGCCATTTGTGAGGGTCAAGAGTGACTGAATCGGCGAGCTCGATCCCACGTAATGCGGATCGCCCCCGATCGGTGAGAGCGGCGAAGGCGCCATAGGCGCCGTCGACGTGAAGCCAGACGTTCTGCTCCTTGCAGATCGCCGCCAGCTCGGGGAGTGGATCGATGGCACCCGTATTCGTCGAGCCCGCCGCGGCGCCGACGAAGAACGGACGGTGTCCGGCGCGGCGGTCGGCTTGAATCGCGCCGATGAGCGCGTCGGGCCGCATTCGATATTTGTCGTCGACCGGCAGCACGCGGACCTGCTCGGGACGGAACCCGAGGATGCGGGCCGCACGCGCCATCGATGAGTGGGCCTGGTCCGCGAGATAAACGACAAGATCGCCGGACATGACCCCGGCCCGGCTCTCGCGAGCGCAGGCGAGCGCAGTCATGTTGGCAGCGGAACCCCCACTCACAAGATTGCCGCTCGCGCTCTGCGGGTAACCGATCCAGCTCTTGAACCAGTCGAGAACGGTCAGCTCGAGCTGGCTGGGACCGGCTCCCTCTTTCCAGGATCCGCCGTAGAGGTTGAGAGCGCTGGCGATGAAGTCCCCCAGCGCGCTAGGCCAGGTTCCCTGGCCGGGGATGAAGGCCATGTACCCGGGGTGATCGCCGCGCACCATGGTGGGGACAACGTGATCGACGATCTCCTGAAGGATCCGGCTGAAGTCCTGTGCACGCTCCGGCGCCGAGCCACCAAGCCGGGAGCGCATGTCCTCAGGGGAAGCGCCGCGCACCAGGGGAACCGCCCCAGGATCTTTGAGCTGTTCCACCAGCATCTCCAGGGTCGCCTCCCCGAGTTGGCGCATCGTCCCCGGATCGACGGCGAGGGGGTCGGAGTCCGAATAGCCGTCCTTCATTCGGGGACTATTAAACCTGCTCTTCGCAGCCGTCATGCGCTGAGCGCCAAAACGGGCGCAAACCTGTGCCTGTGAACGCCTTGATTTGCGTTTGCACGGAGCGTAACCTTCTGAGCAATTCGGAGGGTTGGCCCGGGTTGCACCCGGGCGGGGACATCAGGAGGGGACTCATGGTACGAAGAAGGCTTTTGGCGATCTTTGGTGCGCTCGGATTGCTGGCCGGGTTGATCTCGTCGGGGGTGGCCGCGCAGGCCAGCACCCCGGGCCCTGATGCCACCTATAGCGCTATGCTGGCGACTTACCTCTGGTCCAGTCAGGACGTGTGCTACTCCAACGGAGTAGCACCGGTAAGCACCAGTCCCTGCGTGATCACTCAGCCTACGCCGGCGCCTGGACATAGGAACATTGCAGTCTGCGCGCAAACGAGCACGCCTGCCGCAGGCCAGCAGTGCGACATTACCCAGACGAATGACACGAACAACAACTACGCGCTCGTCATACAGCGCATCAACCAGCAGGGCGCAACCGCCAGTTGCATCGCCGTCCCATGTCAGGGTGCCACGCAGAGAGCTTCGATACAGCAAACAGATGGAACTGGGTCCAACTTCGGCGGGATCATCCAACAGGTCACCCAGTCTTTGACCGAGCAGGCTACCGATGACGACCCAGGACAAATCAACCATCAAGACGTCCGGTCATTGACCACTGGGTTGCCGGGCCTCAAGCAGTCGAGTGGGGTCGGCACGACCGGCGCAGGATCGAACTTTGCCGCCGTCGGACAGTTTTCACAGCAATCTCAGACTGGGTCGACCGCGCAGACGCAGGACGCGCGCCAGTTCGCTGGCTCGACTGAGTCTGGACTAGGAATTAACCAGACGACGAGGACACCGGCCGGAAACGCCGCGGTCTTGGGGCAGGTCCAGAAGCAAGATCTTCAATCGCCTGTTGCGGTGACTCAGAGTCAAGGCGCAGGTCAAGACGGCGACATCACCCAAGATGATGGAACTGGGACACAGAACTTCGCCTCCGGGAACCAGTTCCAGGACCAGCGGGAGCAAGGCATCAGTACGACCTTCCAGAGCCAATTCGGTGATCCGAGGTGCTGCAGCCCGCAAACAAGCGGGGGGAATTTCTACGTAACGATACACACAAATCAGCTAGCCAACAATATTGCCCCGGCGGATCAGCAAGAAACCATCGTGGGCAATTGCGACTCTATCCCCAACGGAACCTGCCACATGTCGCTCAGCGCCACTCAGCAGGGTGTGACAACAACGGCATCCCCATGTCTAACACCATCCTCCTGCCATAAGTCAATTCTTCTGAACGTGTCGACCTGAGTTTTTTGAGACCAAGACCCATCTGACTTGAAGCGGAGGGCCGGCCCGGGTAAGATTCGCGAACCGGGCCGGTCCTACCGGCTTTGAAGGCAACTATGGCCACCGCGCCGGAACGCCCGACTGGGACCGTCACCTTTCTTTTCACGGACATCGAGGGTTCAACTCGCCTGCTCCAGGAACTCGGAGACCAGTGGGCCGACGTCCTCCAGGACCAGCGCCGGCTGATGCGGGCCGCGATCGCCGCAAGCGGCGGCATCGAACTGGGGACCGAAGGCGACTCCTTCTTTGTCGTGTTCGCCAGCGCCTCCGACGCGGCCCAGGCGGTGATCTCCGCCCAGCGGGCGCTCGCGGCACACTCCTGGATTGGCGATAAGCCCGTCCGGGTCCGGATGGGACTGCACACTGGTGAAGGTCGGCGGGTCGGCGACGACTACGTGGGGCTCGACGTCCACCGTGCGGCGCGGATTGCCGCCTGCGGGCATGGCGGCCAGGTCGTCATCTCTGACAGTGTCTATGCGCTCGTCGAAAACGCGCTCCCTGCCGGCGTGAGGGTCCGGGACCTGGGCGAGCACCGGCTCAAGGATCTTCCGCGGCCCGAGCACCTGTACCAGCTGGACATCGAAGGATTGCGCACCGAATTCCCGGCGCTAAAGACGCTGGACGTTCGCAAAAACAACCTTCCGCTGCAGCTGACGACCTTCCTTGGGCGCAGCACCGAACTCGCCGACCTGCGAGGGCTGCTGGCGGCAGGCCGTCTCGTGACCCTCGTTGGGACTGGCGGGATTGGAAAGACCAGACTCGCTATCGAGCTGGCGACGGAACTACTGGAAGACTTCGAGCACGTCTGGCTCGCGGAGCTCGCTGCTGTCTCTGACCCCGAGCTGGTGGAGCAGACCTTGATGACCGCAATCGACCTTCGCGAGCAGGCCGGCCGCGGCTCCATCGACGTCCTGATCGACTATTTCGGGCAGAAATCGGCGCTGGTGATCCTCGATAACTGCGAGCACCTGGTCGAGCGATGCGCGATGGTCGCCGAATCACTGCTCCGGGCCTGCCCCAAGCTCAAGGTGATCGCAACCAGCCGCGAGGGGCTTGGCGTAGCCGGCGAGACTCCGTGGCGGGTGCCCTCGCTTGGTGTTCCAGATCCGCAGCGCTTGCCACCGTTAGATGAAGTAGCCGAATCGAGCGCTGTTGCGCTCTTTGTCGATCGTGCCCGCGCGGCGTCCCCGTCATTCCAGTTGACGAAGGAGAACGCGTCGCTGGTCGTACAGGTCTGCCAGCGCCTGGACGGCATCCCACTTGCTATCGAATTGGCCGCGCGACGGCTGAGCTTGCTGTCCCTGCCCCAGATGATTACCCGCCTCGACGATCGATTCCGCCTCCTTACCGGTGGCGGACGAACGGCACTCCCCCGCCAGCAGACGTTGCGGGCCGCGATCGACTGGAGTCATGAGCTCCTGGCTGAAAGCGAGCGCGTGCTACTCCGGCGGGTCTCGGTTTTTGCCGGGGGGTTCAGCCTTGAGCTCGCTGAAGGCATCTCCGCCTGGGCTCCCCTCGATCCCGCCGACGCCCTCGACCTCCTTGGCGCCCTGGTGTCGAAGTCCCTAGTCGTGACCGACGAGGTCGAGACCGGATCACGATACCGGCTGCTCGAAACCATCCGGGAGTACGCGGCGGAACGAGCCCGCACCGCCGGTGAGGAGCGCGAGCTGCGGGACCGGCATCGAACCCGATTCCTCGAGCTGGCCGAGGAAGCGGAGCGCGAGGTACGCGGCCCTGCGCAACTCCAATGGTTCGACCTCATCGACACTGAGATCGCGAACTTTCGAGTCGCCTTTGACGCCTGTCTCGCCGAGTCGGACGCGAAGTCGGCGCTGACCATTGCGGCCGGCCTCGGGCTTTATTGGCGCGCCCGCGGCCACTTTACCGAAGGGCGCGCCTGGCTCGAGCGAGCGCTTGCACCGAAGAAAGAGGCGGTTCCGGCGACGTTGCGGGCGAAGGCCCTCTCGTGGGCCAGCTACCTCGCCATCTACCAGGGGGCCTACACCCAGGCCCAAATCCACGGTGAAGAGAGCCTCAACCTCTATCAAGCCGCCAAAGACGGATGGGGCATCGGATTCGCGCTGCAGACGCTGGGCGCGGTCGCGCTCAACCAGGACGACTACCCGAGCGCGGCACGTCTCGCGGAAGAGAGCGTCCGTTACCTGCGACAGACCGGGGACACCGACAGCCTTGGCATGTCCTACCTCTACCTTGGCGTGGTCGCCCTGCGCCGTGCCGAGTACGTGATGGCCATGGGCATGCTCGAGCAAGCGCTGCTCAACTTTCGTGAGGTCGGAGACATGCGGCGGGTATCGATCGCGCTGCGCATCATGGGCGAAGTCGAGCTCTGCCAGGGTCATTACACCCCCGCGACCAGCCTTCTGGACGAGAGCATGGGATTGGTTCGCGAAGCCAAGGATAGGGTGGATCTCGGGCTCACGGTCTACCTGCTCGGCCAGGCGGCCCGGGCTGCCGAAGATTATCCGCGAGCCAGGGCGCTTTTCGAGGAGAGTTTGGCCGCAGCCCGAGAATTCAACGACACCCTCAGTGCGGGCCTGGCTCTATGCGAGCTGGCCACCGTCGCCCGACAAACCGGCAACGCGGATGCCGCAATGGCCTACCTCGAGGAGAGCCTTAACACTTTCGACCCTCGCGAAAAGTTCGGCATCGTCGCCTCGCTGCATGGGCTGGCCATGGTGGCCGCCCAGCAGGGGATCGCGCAGCGGGCCGCCATCCTCTTCGGGGCAACGCACAAACTACGCGAAGAGCTCGGTGCCCCGATCGCTCCGTTCGAGCGGGATGAGTATGACCACGTGGTGGGCGGGTTGGAATCGCAGCTGGGCGAGACCGAATTCACCCGCCTCCTGGCGGAGGGCCGTGGTCTGCTAGCCGAGCGCGCGGTTGCCTTAGCCCGCGAGCGAACCGCACTCGTCAACGCGGACTTGGCTTAGAAGGCTTCGCCGGCGAAGTGGCAGGCGGCGAAATGCCCCGGTCGGCTCTCTGCGAGCGGTGGTTCGACCTCGGCGCAAATCCCTTCCTGGGTTCCCTTCTTCATCGCCAGCGGACAGCGTGTCCGAAAGTGGCAGCCTGAGGGCGGGTTGAACGGGCTCGGAACGTCACCGGTGAGCATGATCCGATCCCGCCGAACATCAGGGTCGGCGACCGGTATGGCGGAGAGCAGTGTCCTGGTGTACGGATGGAGCGGGTTCCCGTATAGCTCGGCCGACGGGGCCAGCTCGACGACCTTCCCCAGGTACATCACGGCGACCCGCTCGCTGATATAGGCGACCACGGCCAGGTTATGGGCCACAAAGATATAGGTAAGGCCGAACTCGCGCTTGAGCTCGACCAGCAGATTCAGCACCTGGGACTGGATCGATACGTCGAGGGCCGAGACCGGCTCGTCGGCGACGATCAGCTTGGGCGCCAGGGCCAGGGCGCGCGCGATCCCGATACGCTGCCGCTGTCCCCCCGAAAACTCATGGGGAAAGCGATCCGCAAACTCGCGTCGCAATCCGACGCGCTCGAGGAGGTTGCGTGCCGTCTCTTCCCGCAGGGAGTGCTGCCGGACGCCGTGCACCAGCAGGCCTTCGCTCACGATGTCCGCCACGGTCATGCGCGGATCGAGTGAACCGACCGGGTCCTGAAAGATGATCTGCATCTCTTTGCGCAGCGCCTTCATCCGGCGGTGCGGGAGTTTCGTGATGTCCCGGCCTTCGAACTCGATGGTTCCGGAACTTGGCTCGACAAGACGCAGCACGGTCCGACCGAGCGTCGATTTTCCGCAGCCTGACTCGCCAACCAGTCCCAACGTCTCGCCGGGTTGGAGATCAAGCGAGACATCATCGACGGCCTTGACGTACCCGACCACGCGTTGCAGGAGTCCCCGGCGGACGGGAAAATACTTCTTCAGCCTTCGGACACGAAGCAGCGGACCGTTGCGCGGTTGAGGCACGACGTAGGCGCTTCCCGGCTGACTCAAACTCCTCAGGGGCCGAATGTTACCTTGAGTCGCATGGCGGGCCCGCGGGTAAGCCCATGGTCACCGATCTGGAACCGGTTTCGCGAGGACCGGTTAGCGGTGGCCGGCGCGGTTTTCATCGTTCTGCTGATCGTCGTCGCGTTGCTGGCTCCCATCCTGCCCATCCGTGACCCGAACCACGGGTACTACGAACTCCTTCCCGCCAACGGGGCCCCATTGTCCCCGGGCTCGGCCTTTCTCCTTGGCAGTGACCCCAACGGTCGGGACCTGCTCAGCCGGATCATCTGGGGCGCCCGCATCTCACTCTTCATCGGCTTTGTCGCGAATGGGCTGGCGCTGGCGGTCGGCGTGACGGTTGGGGCGGTCGCGGGGTACATGCGAGGATGGTTCGAAACCATCTTGATGCGGCTGACCGACATCATGATGGCCTTTCCAGTTCTCCTGTTCTCGATCGCGATCATTTCGATCATCGAGCGCGGCAGCGTCCTGGTGATCGTGGCCGTCATCGCCCTCTTCTACTGGACGGCCGTGGCTCGCATCGTTCGGGGCCAGGTGCTCTCACTGAAGGAGCGCGAATTCGTAGAGGCGGGGCGAGCCCTGGGGGGTGGCTCGCAGCACAACCTGCTGCACCATATCCTGCCGCACCTGGTGCCGATCATCATCGTGTACGGCACCATCGGCATCGCCACGTCGATCAGCACGGAATCGATCCTGAGCTTTATCGGGATCGGCGTGCAGGCGCCGACCGCCGACTGGGGTCGGATGGTCGCAGATGGACAGACCTTCATGTTCATCGCCCCATGGCTGGTGATCTTTCCGGGCTTGATGATCCTCCTGACGGTGCTGGCGTTCAATCTGATCGGAGACGGTCTGCGCGACGCGCTCGACCCACGGGCGCGCGCGCTGTTTCGTGGCGTGATCGGCGGCGTGGCGGCCGGCGGGGCGAGCCTGCTTGGCGGACAGCGTCCCGGACTCGAGCCGGTGGTTCCGGCAGCGGAGCCGACCGGGGGTCACGGCGAGGGGGTGGAGCGCCAGGCAGAACCGGCTTAACGGCGATCAGCGAAGGGAAACGCAACGAATAGTCAAGGAGGGATAGGAATGAAACGTCACTTGTCAGTTGTGATGGCGAGCCTGGGGGCTGGCACGATCCTGCTTTCGGCGTGCGGCAATTCGGTGTCCACGACGGCGGGACAACCGGTATCGGGCGGCACGCTGACCATCAGTTTCAAGGACGACCTCAAGACCCTCGATCCGGCCATCGGCTACGACACGGACTCGTGGTCGATTGAACGCCAGCTCTACAACGGACTCCTCGACTACAAGGGGTTCACGACGCAGCTCCAACCCGACATTGCGACATCGATGCCGGTCATCACTCCTGATGGAAAGACCTATACCTTCAAGCTGCGCAAGGACGTCAAGTTCAGCAACGGCCGCGGGGTAACGGCCGACGACTTCAAATATTCATGGGAGCGGATGCTCGATCCCAAAACCGCCGGACCGATGACCGGCGGGTCGTTCTGGGGTGGGATCCATGGCGCCCAGGACTTCTTCAACGGTGCCGCCACCCAGATTTCCGGCATCAAGGTGGTCGATCCTTACACGATTGAGGTCGACCTGGACACGCCCAATCAGTCCTTCCTCAACATCGTCGCCATGCCCTTCGGCTTTGTCATCCCCAAAGAGGCGGTGGCGGCAGCGGGCAGCGACTACGCCCACAAGCCAGTAGGGACGGGCGCATTCGTGCTGGACAAATGGACGCCCGGCCAGCTGATCGTCCTCAAGAAGAACACCAGCTACTTCGGGACCAAACCGTATCTCGATGAGATCGATGCCCAGATCGGCTTGACCCCAGAAGTGGGCTACCTCCGGATGCAGAACAACCAGCTGGACATCCCGCAACCGGATCTGACGATCCCGTCGGCACAATACATCCAGCTGTCCTCAAATCCCACTTGGAAGAACAGTATCCTGCGGAACCCCAACGTCGACATCTATTACCTGGCGATGAATGTGAACATGAAGCCCTTTGACAACAAACTCGTGCGCCAGGCGTTCGAATACGTCGTCAACAAGGCAAATCTGGTCAAGATCCTCAGTGGCCGCGCCGTGATCAACAACGGCATCCAGGCCCCGCCGATGCCCGGCTTTGTCCCAAACTACAACCCGCTGGGCCTTGACGCGAATGGACAGAACCTTCAAAAGGCAAAGGATCTCCTCAAACAAGCCGGTTATGACGCTGCCCATCCATTTCCGCCACAGGACCTCGTCTACACCAATGCGAATGCGGACTACGACCGCCAGGCGGCGTCGATGCAACAGGACTTCAAGGGGATTGGCGTTACCCTGAATCTCAAAGGACTCGCCTTCAATGCCTTCCTGGACATCACGGGCAAACCGAACACCACGGCGTTG
>Ga0307479_10004739_pt1 | contig 12491 bp, 13 predicted proteins | sample atmos_gasesECM4C_FD_203743 | JGI IMG/M metagenome (GOLD analysis project Ga0307479, IMG submission 203743) | Hardwood forest soil microbial communities from Morgan-Monroe State Forest, Indiana, United States - atmos_gasesECM4C_515 | ecosystem: Environmental > Terrestrial > Soil > Temperate...
GGGGAAAGTACATCGCAAGATGCACCGATGGCGGTGCGGATAACAGATGAGGGAGAAAGCGAATGCCACTCTGTAATGGAGTGGATATCGGTTGCGTCAGCATCATCGACAACATCACCGGACGCGCAAGCGGGCTGACTTCCCTTTATGGTGAGCGCGGAATGTCTGATAAAGGTCTGCGACCGCCTCAACTGCCTCGTCTTGCCCTACGATTCTTCTTCGGAGGGCCAGTTCGAAACCGGCCGCTACTGCACCTCGCTGGTCGGGTTCGAGCCTGTATGTGTTTATCTGTTGTGCGGCTGTAGCCATTTACCCCTCCATCGACCAAGGAGGTGCAACTCACTGACCACTCAAAATGGGTGGGGAAGATGTGCTGAAGCGAACGAAAGCGGTAAAGTCAAATGCAAGATCTTACAGGAGCTACCGTCAGGAACAGCCGGACGAATAGGCCGGAATTCTGTCTGTCGAAATAACGACTGGAGTGCCTCTCAAACGACTCACTTCGCAGCCATGACTTCTGCCATGGGGTTTGCAGCCGCAACTTTGTTGAGATGAATAGGCGGCCCGCAGAAATTGTTGCCGATAGTTCATAGCAAGGCCCTGACCACCGGTCGTGATAAGAAATACCCTAGCCACGCCGCCCGCCCGCTCATTTGTACACACTCTTCATAGTTGCCCGTGTGTCACTTCGGTGACGCGACTGCTGATATCTCGACCTGCAATTTGTGAATGCCCTTCCCACCAGATTGTGAGGGCTCAGCCGTTTAGCCGTTTACAACATCAGCAATGCACTGTGACTTTGGCAAACGTTGTGCACACACCACATTGAAGACCAAGCGCAGGATGCAATAAGCAATCGTGTTTGCGTCGTGCGTAATAACAATTTTGTGCAAAGGAGCAGGTAATGAAGAAGCGATTGATGAGTTTGGTCGGGGCCAGCCTATTTCTCTTAGGAGCTCTGGCTATGCCAAACGCTCGAGCTGACGAATGGGATAAAAAGACGGTTTTTACTTTCAACGAACCAGTTCAGGTCCCCGGAGCAGTTCTTCCCGCTGGGACTTATGTATTCAAGCTGGCGGAAAGCGCGGGTGACCGCAACATCGTTCAAATCTTTAATGCGGACGAAACGCAGGTAATGGCAACGATTCTGTCAATCCCGGACTATCGCGATCCACCCTCAGACAAAACGATCATAACTTTCGATGAGCGACCGTTGGGCCAGTCAGAAGCTATACAGAGTTGGTTCTACCCCGGCGATAACTACGGGCAGGAATTTGTCTACCCCAAGCAGAAGGCAACGGAACTGGCGCAAGTTAATTCCAAGCCGGTGCCGTCGATCCCGGATGGGGTGACCGAGCCAGCCGCGATAAAGACAGCAGCGGTTACGCCGACGGCTGCTGCTCCGGCGCCGGTAACGGCCAGTGCGCCAGCGCAACCGAGCACGTCGGAGATAGTAGTGTCGACCACGACCGTCGTTGCAGTCGAGCAGTTGCCGCAAACCGCAAGCCCACTCGCTGCGATTGCGCTTCTGGGCACGGGGTGTTTCGCCGGAGCCGCCCTTCTACGTCGTCGCTTCGCAATGGCCAGCAAATAGAGAGAGGAATTGCGCCTGGCGCCATGGCGTCAGGCGCAAATTCCAGTGAATGCAATGAATTCAAGACGAAATCGCGAAACTAAACTCCTGGGGACAACTGTAGCGGCCCTACGAATCGTCGGCTGCTGCGCGTTGTTGTATTGCATTTTTTCGGTTGGAGACGCTCTGTTCACACAGGCGCGACTGGCCCATAGGTTCGACCGAACTCGATCCACCGGAGTTACCGCAACGACTCGACCGATCACAACCGAGCCGATCGCTTCTGATATTGCAACATCATTTGTCGCTGCTCCGAAAGCCCGGGCAGCCATCGGGCGTCTGGATATCCCGCGGATCGGCCTCTCCGCGATGGTTCTCGAAGGCGTCGGATCCCGAACGCTTAGCGTGGCTGTGGGGCACTTTCCTGGCACCTCCAACCCGGGTCAGCCCGGAAATGTAGCTGTCGCCGGTCATCGCGATACTTTTTTTCGTCCTCTGCGCCAGATCGCGCCCGGTGACGAAATCGCCTTCGAAACAAGCGCACAGGACTATCACTACCGTGTCAGTTCAGTAGAAATCGTTGATCCCAGTGACATTGGGGTTCTGAAATCACACGAAAGTGACGAACTGACTTTGATCACGTGTTATCCATTCTCTTATATAGGCCGGGCACCGAAGAGGTTCATCGTCCATGCCGTTCTCGCCAATTAAGTGATGTACAGGGTCCAGAATTCGTTTGAGTGCAAATGAGGAAGATATCGAAGACCTGCCTGAGGAGAGCTGTATGGATGGCGACTATGTATTCCTTTGTGGGGTGATGTGGTGCAGGTACGGTGAGCAGATGCCGGCAGTGAGTAATTAAGGGCGGCTAAGTCCACCGATCCAGACATTAGAGTTCTCGCCTTAGCCATGCTGACAAACGGCTGTAGATCGCTTCAGCACTATCCAAGGTTCGGCGGCATCGATAGCCCGGCGAAGGTTGGATAGAATTAATGCTGCGGTGCCCAGGCGATTGAAGATTACTCTCCGAGCCTCTCGCCAGAGTCGAGCTAGGCGCATTTACTAAGTACCGCGACGCGACCGAATCATCGGGTCGCACGCGCTGCCAACCGACTATTGCGGAAGGTTGAAGATGCAGCGTTTGTTGTTGGCGTGGTGGAGTTTGGCGCAATATGGAGGCACACCGCCGCGAACCCGCAGAAAAAGCTCAGCCGCGCAGAACATGCCCAACGTCGGTGCCATGAAATAAATCCAAATCCCGTACCAGTAGCTGGCGCGGAATGCTGAACCGAACGTTCGCGCGGGGTTCATACTCATCCCGGATAGTGGTGTTTCGAACGCTATATATATAGCGCACAGTACACCGACAAAATACGGTGTGTATCCTGCTAGTTTCGTGGCATTAGTCACGAACAGGATCGTAGTCATCAATACGAAAGAGATTGTCAATTCGCCAATGAACGCACCAGGGTTGCCATACACGCCCGGCACTGTCATGGCGTACCTTACCGCATTATGCGCCAGCGCTCCCCGCAGAACATATGCGGCAATCGCGACGCCGCAGGTCGCGCCGGAAAATTGTGCCGCAGCGTAGAACAAAGCATCCCACAACTTCACTTTGCCGAGCCGATAAAAGGTGAAGATGATTGCCGGATTGAAATGGCCTCCAGACTGTTGACCCCATGGCGTCATGATGATCCCAATCACCGTGCTTCTTATCCCCAATCCATAAAGCGCCCGGCGAGCCAGGCTGCTGGTAATAAAGTTCCTGACCGGCGAAGCAGGGTGTTGTAACAAAGTTGCGAATGCGCAGGCGACGAACATGTACAGCCCCAACTCGCCCGCTTCCATCAGATACTCCGGCGAGTGAAGGCCGAGCGTCCTAAGCGGACTTAATGGGCGAGACCGCGAGAGCGCTTCCGTTTGCCCCGTGCCCCCATCGCTAATCGATCCACTCTCACCCAGTTGATTCATTGTTCGATTCGATTTGCACCTCCGATTCCACGCACGCGGAGATGCGGGACAAAATAGGATCGGCCTTGCTTTTTGTCGTTATGAGTGACCCTAAAATTTCACTAACCCTTCAACACGCTGCGGCACTTTCAAAAAGCATCGAAATTGCTTCATCGTGCTCATCCCCCTCGTTCACGTTTCTGCGTTGCTGAAGCGAGCTACAGCCCTTCGCCAACATGGCCAAAGCTAAGGCGCTAAGATCTGGATCCGCCGACTTAACCGCCCTCAACAGCTCGCTGCCTGCATCTTGCTCTCCGTACTTGCACCACATCACCCCGCAGAGGAACACGTAATCGCTATTCATGATTCATCTCCTTGTCGAACCCCCGGAACCTGTCTTCAGGTCTTTCAGCTTTGGAACAGATGCAAAGCAATCGCCATAGACAATCATCAAAGTCGGTTACGTGTAATCGGCTTGCCATCAAGCACTTGGGAGACGTAAGCGATGACGAGGCGCTGAGTTATTTAGACTTTGTCTCCACAACCCTGTCGTCGGCACGTCGCGGAAGACGTTTTTCCGACTAAACCGCGGACCGACGCGGCACAGGCACCCGGCGGCGAAGGTAAGGAGGGCTAAGGAAGGGCTTAGCGATTCTTTTTTAGCACCGGGAGTGACTCTGTTTGTGGGAGATAAACTCAGAATTCCGCTCTCAACCAAATGGTTCCTTTGTTCGATGCGACGTGCACCTCCGATTCCGAGCACGGGAAACGCGGGACAAAGTTGGGCAAAAAGCTCAAAAGCTCTCGGGAAAAACCGCGTAAACGAAGGCAGTACAAGAATCCCTCCTTTCTAGGACTTAGATGTACCAACGCCCAATAGATTATTTCTCCACCTGGGAATAGCTTCAGTTTGGAGGAAGTTCAGAATGGCAAGGAGCCCGATCGCGGTGGTTGACGACGATGAGTCCGTGCGCCGGTCCACGAGACTTCTTCTCGAATCCTTTGGCTATCAGGCGGCAGTCTTTGAGTCTGCCGAAGGTTTCCTAAGGTTTGGCCAGCTGCGCGACACCTCGTGTCTCCCCCTGGACGTACACATGCCGGGTATGGATGGACTGCAGCTTCAAAGTCAACTAGTGGCCAAAGGCTACGGCATCCCCGTCATTTTCATCACTGCTTACGACGACCGGGCGTCTCGTCGGCGAGCGTTGCGAGCCGGTGCGGTCGCGTTTTTGGGCAAGCCTTTCACGGACCAACAGCTACTCCAAGCCATTCGTTCAGCTTTACGTCACGACTAGGGAAGCATGTAGGGAGGGGATCATGGAGGGTACTAACAGAGTTCCATCAAGTGAACAGGATTCGTCTGAGGACAGATTTGAACAAATCATCGGCAACAGCCCTGCTCTGGATTCAGTACTGGCGAAGGTGCGACGAGTGGCGCCGACCGATGCCACCGCGCTAGTTCTTGGAGAGACAGGTACAGGCAAGGAATTGATAGCCAGGGCGATTCACAATAGCAGCCCACGATGTGCGCGCCCCCTCATAAAGCTGAATTGCGCGGCCATTCCCTTTGACCTATTGGAAAGTGAACTTTTTGGGCACGAGAAGGGCGCCTTCACCGGAGCTATCGCGCAAAAAATTGGTCGTTTCGAAATGGCCGACAGAGGAACACTCTTTCTGGATGAAATCGGCGATATTCCAATGGCCCTGCAGCCTAAGCTGCTGCGGGTCCTGCAAGAGCAAGAGTTCGAGCGTGTGGGGAGCGGCAAGACACATCGCATCAATGTCCGCCTGGTCGCGGCGACACACCGCGATCTAACCGGGATGGTCCAGCGGAAAGAATTCCGCAGTGATCTCTATTATCGTATCAATGTCTTTCCAATTGTGTTGCCACCTCTTCGAGAGCGCCGGCGGGACATTCCGCAACTGGTTTCGTATTTCGTGGAAGTTTTCGCCCGGCGGGTGGGCAAGCATATAAACCATATCGCGAAGGAAACACTGGATGCGTTCACATCGTATTCTTGGCCAGGGAACGTACGTGAACTGCAGAACTTGATCGAACGAGCCGTGATCTGCTCGGACAACGGAGTGCTTCCGAATCCTTTCTCCACAGAGGGCGGCCCGATGCCCCTCACCTCAGCTGGGGGCGCGTCTAAGAATGTTGAACCGGCCATGATGCACTTGGCCAAGCGAGTGCTTTTGAATCCTTTACTTTCATCGGACGGAAACCCGGTCGTGCCAACAACATCCCAAGTAACTCCTGAAGCGCACACGTTCAAGGATTATGAGAGAGCCCTGATCTTACATACATTAGAGGCCGCAGGGTGGGTTGTTGGAGGATCCCATGGCGCAGCCGCCCGGCTGGGACTGAAGCGGACTACCTTAGTTACCAAAATGAAAAAGCTCGGGATCTTGCGACCGCTGCACCAAGTGGAGGGGCTGGACCAGAACCGCGACCCGGACGAGCCGTGGCAGCCGTTGCTTCACAGCAATTCCTGATCGCTGTGGGGCATACTCTCTTTGGCACCAGATGTGCTGCTCGGGCGTTGCATGGAAGCAGTGATGCGGATACAGGTTTACAATTCAGTGGGCGGTGCTGCTTGATGTCCTCCAAAGCTGGCGGGGACCTCCGAAACGCGTATGGCCGAAGATATCTACACTCTGTCGCGAGATGACGGGCGGCGGTATGAAGCTGTGCTTCGCCTCAGCGAAGCCCTTTCGCTGTGCCCCGAGCCCGAAGACCTGACGAAGATCCTCTCCGAACAGTTGCGTGAATTCCTCGCCTTCCTGCAATTCTACATCATTGTCTACAAGGAGAAGTCCTCGGAAATCGAATGGGCTGTGGTGGGGCGAGAAAAGAGCCTAGTGGCTGCGTATGCGGACGTGCCAGTTGAACAGCGACCATCGTGGAAGGCATACACCACACAGGAACCCTTCCACATTCGTGACTGGAGCACCGATGAAAGAGTACCGGCACGCCTCAAACAAGGGATTGGTGCTCAGGGGCTTGATGTTGGCCCGCTCGTTTTTGTTCCCCTAACTACGCCGCATCGCCGCTTGGGCGCGTTGGGCATGTCCGGATCACCTGGAACGGTTTACAGCAGTGACGACATTAGCTTCTTGCGACTGATTGGTCGTGTCGTCGCATTTGCGATAGATGACAATCTCAATCTCAGGCGAGCGGACGTCGCACAGCGAGAATTGCAACGCCAGAACGAGCGGCTGCAACGGAGTGAGCGGGAACTGCGTGAAGTTATTGAAACCATTCCGTCTATGGCATGGTCCGCCGCAGCAGATGGTGCTGCTGAATTCTTCAACGGACGCTGGCTGGCATACGCTGGACTCACAGCGGAGCAAGCGCAGAGTTGGGGTTGGACAGTTGCGGTTCATCCGGATGATCTGAACGTACTTGTTGATTATTGGCGAACCCTTGTGGCCTCAGGCCAGTCAGGTGAAATCGAAGGGCGCTTGCGGCGGTTCGACGGAGTGTACCGCTGGTTTTTGTTCCGCGCGACTCCCTCCATCGACGACGCCGGAAGAGTTGTCAAATGGTATGGCACTAATACCGATATCGAGGAGCGCAAAAGAGTGGAGCAGGCTCTCAGGCGCAGCGAAGCTTATCTGGCAGAAGCCCAGAGGCTGACGCACACGGGCAGTTGTGCCATTGATGGCACAAGCCGCGAGACCCTGTACTGGTCCGAGGAAATGTTCCGACTTTTCGGCTTCGATCCGCAACAGGGCTTACCGATGTGGGACCAATGGCTGCGGCGGATACACCCGGAAGACCGTGACAAGGTCAAGCTGGCAGGTGATAGGACCTTCCTCCAGAAGTTAGATTGCGACGTCGAATTCAGAATCGTAAAACCCGATGGAACAGTCAAACAGATTCACGGCATAGGCCATCCAGTTTTGAGTCCCAATGGAGCGCTTGTTCAAGTGGTCGGCACGATGGTCGATATCACGGAGCGCAAGCGTGCCGACGAAACTCTGCGGGAGCAAGCCAATCTCCTCAACTTAACGAATGATGCCATTTTCGTGCGCGACGAGAATTTGATCATCACGTACTGGAATCGTGGCGCAGAGAAGTTGTACGGCTGGACCCAAGAGGAAGCCGAAGGTCAGATCAGTGTCGAGCTGCTGAAAACAAGGTTCCCTGTGCCGCTTGAGCAGATTAAGGCGGAGCTGCTAAGTAATGGCCGCTGGGAAGGTGAACTTGTGCGCACCAAGAAGGCTGGAACTCAGGTAGTCGTAGCGACCCGGTGGTCCTTGCAGCGCGACGACAAGGGTGGGCAAGGTACGATTCTAGAAACCAACAACGACATTACGGAGCGCAAGCGCGCCGAAGAAGAGCGCGAGAGATTGCGACAAGAATTGGCGCATCTGGCCCGTCTGAACCGAGTTAGCACGATAGGGGAGCTGACAGCTTCCTTGACCCACGAAATCAACCAGCCGATTGGGGCGGCGATGACGAATGCTCAGGCGTGCTTGCGATTCCTCAATCGCGGTCAGCCCGATGTCCCGGAAGCGCGCGAGGCTGCCTTGGAAATGGTCAGAGATGCTACGCGTGCAGCCGACATCATCGACCGTGTCGGTTCACTATACCGAAAGGGTTCCTCAAAACTGGAGATGGTAGACGTAAACGAAGTTATTGAAGAGATGGTGGTCATGCTTCACGATGAGGCGAACCGGTCTTCGGTAAACGTGCATACCGAGCTTTGTGTGAACATTCCAGACGTGCTCGTGGATCGGGTGCAACTGCAGCAGGTGTTGATGAACCTGATGATCAATGGGATCGAGGCGATGCGGGACGCGGGCGGTGAACTTAGCATCAAGTCGCAGTTGGCTGAAGACGGTCAACTCCTGATCGCGGTTAGCGACACGGGCGTTGGCCTGCCCGCCGGAAACACGACTGAGATTTTCAATGCATTCTTTACGACGAAATCGCAAGGCACCGGTCTGGGTCTTGCGATCACGCGTTCGATTGTGGAGTCACACGGTGGCCGCGTGTGGGCGACCGGGAACACTCCAAGGGGCGCAACGTTTCAGTTTACGCTCCCTTCAAAGAAGGCGGCGCACGCATGAGCTCCACCGATGACCCTACGTTATTGAAGATGACGGCCGGATGCGTGCAGCGATGCAGCGTCTGCTGAAGTCGGTAGGTCTGCGCGGAGGCGTTTGCCACCCCGCAGGAGTTTCTACGACGCAGACTCCCAGATGGCCCAAGTTGCCTGGTGTTAGACGTAAGACTTCCTGGGATGAGCGGGCTCGATGTGCAACACAAATTGACTGAGGCGGCAATGGTTTGAAATAGCTGATGGTCCGTGAAAGGCTTGGCCAGGAACGCGACTGCGCCTGCTCGCAACGCTCGCCGACGGGATTCTTCGTTGTCGTAAGCAGTAATGAAAATAATTGGAATGCGGCGGCCCGCTCCAGCCAGCTGACTTTGCAGTTGCAGTCCGTTCATGCCGGGCAGACGCACATTGACCATGAGGCAAGACGTATCGTTGAGATGGCCAGAGCTGAGAAAATTCTCAGCAGATTCGAAAACTGCTGCTCGAAACCCAAAAGACTCGATGAGCAGTTTTGTGGTCCTGCGAACAGACTCATCGTCGTCAACGACAGAGATCAGATTCTTTGCCCCTCCGATCTCTCTCACGTAACGCTGAATGAACACATTGGAATAACTGCTCGTCAGTGAAAGGCTTTCCCAAAAATGCGATAGCGCCAGCTTGCGTTGCTTGTCGACGAGATTCTTCGCTCCCGTAGGAGGTTATGAAAATGATAGGGACGCGACAGCCCTCGGCCGCCAGCTGACCTTGCAACTGCAGTCCATTCATGCCCGGCATCTGTACGTCAATGATGAGACAGGATGTATCTTCCAGTTGCCCAGACCTAAGAAACTCTTCAGCAGATTCGAAAACTGCTGCTCGAAAGCCAAAAGACTCGATGAGCAGTTTTGTGCTCCCGCGAACAGACTCATCGTCGTCAACGACAGAGATCAGATTCCTCGCCACTGTTAATCTTCCAATGCGCTGAAAAGCTATTCCCAGATGGAGAAGAAATCTATTGGGCATTGGTGGACATTGCGTCCAACAATGGAACAATTCGGATAATGCTTTCGTTTACGAGGCTCTTTCCGAGGGGCCTTTCAGCTTTTCCATCATTTTCACAAGCTCAGCAAGGGATTGGGCGTTCATCTTCTCCATTGCTCGGCTGCGCTGAACCTTTATGGTATTTTCCGCAGTTCCCAGTTGATCGGCAATTTGTTTATTGAGCATGCCCGAGACGACCAACGAGATCACCTCTTGCTCGCGAGGAGTCAACGAATCGAAGCGCTGTCGGAGGTCCGTTACTTCTTTATCCTGTTCACGCCTGACACGATCTCGCTCCAGCGCGATGCGGACAGCATCCAGCAAGTCCTGATCACGGAACGGCTTGGTGAGGAATTCGACCGCACCAGCCTTCATTGCGCGGACACTCATCGGAATATCGCCGTGACCGGTGATGAAGATTATCGGCATATGGCAGTTTCTCGCAGCAAGCTCGCGCTGAAAATCGAGGCCACTTAACCCGCGGAGTCTCGTTATGTTCGTCAATCTGATATTAAATCCTGTGGAAATGGGAAAAAACGATATTCCCGTTCAGTAGGTTGGGAAACTTTACGAGAGGAGACTCTCGTGTGCCGGAACTAGATCTTAAATGCGGGCATTGGAACGCGACGTGCATTTGATCGGTGGGTTAAGGGGGTTTCAAGTTATGGGCGCCAGAGCGGAAGCTATCAGTAATGCACAAGAGCCGACGGTGTACGGTCGCCAAGAAGAAATCCGACAATTGACAAATATTATCGCCGGCCATCAACCCTCCCTCACACGGATAGCACTGGGTTTCTTAGGCAACACGGCAGATGCCGAAGATGCCGTCCAGGATGCTTTCTTGTCTGCCTACACACACCTTGACCAATTCAGGGGGCAGGCGCAGATGTCCACATGGCTGACTACAATCGTAATCAATGCTGCGCGGATCAAAGCGCGTCGGCGTCCCCGGCAAGTGCACATTCCCTTGGATCAGCAAGATGGAGAGCAGGACCGTCAACCGTTGTCGGAGATGCTCTCAGATCGGGGGCCAAGCCCCGAAGAGTTATGTCGAACCTGGGAACTGGCGGAACGGCTGACGCAGGCGTCCACACAGCTCTCGCCTACTTTGCGTGGAACGTTTCAACTCCGCGGGGTGGATGGCTTGAGTGTTCGAGAAACAGCACAAGCTCAGGGAATACCACACGGCACCGTAAAGGCGCGAGTCGCAAGGGCACGCAAAAAACTCAAACAACTGCTGCAGACGCAAGTGAAATAATCCAGTGCAGAACCCATTCGGCCCTCCATCAACTCAATGACTTCAGCGGCGCCATAGGGATCAGTGAAAATGCCTGATTTGTCTGGCGATCTGGCCCACGGGGAGATCATCAGGCTTTGGGCTGAATCGTTGGTGTCGGGATAACAATGGTGTCGGGATAACAACACCGAGACGTCCATTCGACGCACGCATTCGGGCGGGAGCTCGACATACCCTGCTGGCGAAGCTTGGTGTGAGGCGGTTTAAGAAGGCGGCCTATATTGGCAGGGTTCGTGCTTCCTTTTTTCCTGTAGCATTTCGTTTCGAGCGAGAGGAGTCTTCGCATGGTGCAAGTGCATCACGTCGCTCATTCAGACTTGAGTCATTCGTATGCCGAGTACGCAATGGCCGGTCCACATCCGAGGCATGACCGCCACGCGGGGCATTCTGTTGCCATGTTCCGCGACAAATTCTGGTGGACCCTGGCCTTCGCGATTCCGGTGGTCGTCTGGTCGGACGACGTTCAGCATTGGCTCGGCTACACCGCACCCTCGTTCCCAGGATCAAAATGGATTCCAGCGATTTTCGGAACGATCGTCTTCGCTTACGGAGGAATCGTTTTTCTCCGCGGCGCACGTGGAGAACTAGCCGACCGCAAGCCGGGGATGATGACGCTCATCAGCCTGGGGATCCTCGTCTCCTTCGGCGCGTCGCTCGCCGCCACATTCGGCCTCTTCGAGGTGGAGGTCTGGTGGGAAGTCGCCACGCTGATCACCATCATGATTCTCGGTCACTGGCTCGAAATGCGCGCGGTCACCCAAGCGCACGGTGCACTCAACGCTCTGTCCGCGCTCCTGCCCGACACCGCAGAACGTGTGGACGGCTCTGAAATCCGAACCATTCCCATCGGGCAGTTGCGCGCAGGGGACCTCGTGCTCGTCCGTCCTGGAGCGCGCGTCCCGGCTGATGGAGACGTGGTCGACGGGACCGCGGACCTCGACGAGTCCATGATTACCGGAGAGTCAAAACGCGTCGCGAAGGCCCCCGGCGCCAAAGTGATTGCGGGAACGGTCGCGAACGGGGGAAGCCTTCGCGTATCCGTGACGGCGGTTGGAGATGCGATGGCCCTTTCCGGCATCATGCGCTTGGTGGCTGCCGCGCAGGCTTCGGGTTCGCGTGCGCAGGCTCTCGCCGACCGTGCTGCAGCCCTTCTTTTTTATGTGGCACTGACCGCGGGCGCGACGACGTTCATCTATTGGTGGCTTGCGGGAGACAGAGGACATGGCTTAATCCGTGCGGCCACGGTGCTCATCATCGCCTGCCCACACGCTCTCGGCTTAGCCATTCCACTCGTGATCGCCATCTCAACCTCACTCGGCGCGCGAAACGGCCTTCTCGTCAAAGACAGGCTTGCACTCGAGCGAGCGCGCAATTTAGATGTGATCGCTTTCGACAAGACAGGAACGCTGACGCGGGGGATGTTGGCACTTTCGGGCGTAGTCGTTGCACCCGGCATAAACGAGGAGGATCTGTTCGAGCGTGCTGCCGCTGTCGAAATGGATTCTGAACACCCGTTGGCCAAAGTCATCGTTGCCGAAGCGAAACGACGCGGGCTTACTCCGCTTCGAGCGAGTGGCTT
>Ga0307479_10004740_pt1 | contig 12491 bp, 12 predicted proteins | sample atmos_gasesECM4C_FD_203743 | JGI IMG/M metagenome (GOLD analysis project Ga0307479, IMG submission 203743) | Hardwood forest soil microbial communities from Morgan-Monroe State Forest, Indiana, United States - atmos_gasesECM4C_515 | ecosystem: Environmental > Terrestrial > Soil > Temperate...
GGCCAGCTTGGGTTTGAGGCCACGCCAACCGCCGCCATATCGCGTGATCGCAATCTTTCCTTTGACGTCGACACCTCGGCGCGCAAGCTCCTTGTAGTCGTCCGGCATGCCGTAGTTGACGTACACGAGGTCACCCGTGACGTCACCATCGGCGCCATAAACGTTGTAGGGACCCATGCCATCGGTCCTCGTGGAGGTCTCGTCCCCGACCACCGGCGATTCTTTAAGCGCCGCTACGAACTTCGTGGGAGCCACGAGCTCGAGCGTGTGGTGCTTGAGCGTCGGATAAAGCGGGTAGAACTCCTCGATCTGCGCGTCCCATCCCCACTGCTTCAGCTGGTCACGCACGAACTCAGCGTTCGCCTTGTCATGCGGCGATCCGACATGGTTTGCCTCGGAGGAAAGATTCTTCAGCCACGCGCTGAGGTCCTCTGCTTTGAGGTCAGCGTCGAAACGCTGTTCGATCGATCTCTGGGCGGCGGATTCTTCGGCTGTGAACCCGAACAGCTGCGTCGGCGGAACTGCGGCAGCCGCCAGCGTGACCGAGCAGACTAGGGTAGATGCGGCCAGCAGGGCTGGCCGGCGGATGCGGTGATCCATGCTAGGGTCCTTAGGATTGTTGGGCTTGCGAGGTTGGCGAAGCCGGGAATGTTAAACGAACCGGCGCCATAGATAGTAGACGGGCGCGCCGGCAATGATGATACCGAGCGTCACGCCGGTATTGAGCGGATCAGTTACGAGCGCGTTGACAACCATGCCGAGTGAGGCTAGCAGAAACAGCGCCGGTACGACGGGGTAGCCAGCCACCCGATATGGACGTTCGAGGTCAGGGCGCTTTCGCCGTAAAACGTACACACCGGCGACCGCCAGGGCGTAAAACGGCCAGATACCGAGAATGAACTTATCGGCAAGCTGGGCGAAGTCGTTCTGGAGAACGTAGATGACACCCAAACCTGTCGCAAGCCAAATTGCGACGGACGGACTCTTAAAACGCGGCGAGACGCGGGCGACGCCCCGAAAGAACAACCCGCGGTCCGCCATCGCGAAGAATATGCGGGGCCCGGTCATCATCGACCCGTTCAAACCGCTGAACGTCGATATCATCACGACAGCTGCAATGATGGCGGCGCCGCGCCCGCCAAAGAGCGGGATGTGTTCGGCCGCCGTCGCCGCGATCAACTTCGATTGCGCCATCTGCGGCAGCGGCAGCAGGTACATGAACCCGATGTTTACCACGAGGTACACCAACATGACGCAGAGGGTGCCCAGGATCAACGCCAGCGGCAGCGTCCGTTGAGGGTTCTTCACCTCGCCCCCCATGAACGACAGGTCCGCCCAGCCGTCATACGTCCACATGACCGGAATCAGTGCAGTGGCCAATAGAGACAGGTGCAGGCCGGAGCCCCAGGCAGGAGTGAAGTGTGAGGCACCACCAGAACTGACCGTAAAGGCAAGTGCACCCAAGGCCATCACAGCTGCATATTTGGCTACCGTTGCGAACGTCATTACGGCCGCAGCGCGCTGGACGCCGATGTAGTTGACCACACCAATGAGGATGATCGCTCCGGCGGCGACGTACCGCACCTGCGCGGGAGTCATGGGTACGAAATAGCCAAGGTAGTCAGCGAAAATAGTCGCCGTCGCGCCAAGCGCGGACGCGCGCACCACGGCCAGCTCCGTCCAACCAAACATGAACGCGGGCAGCGGCCCGAAGCTCTCCAGCAGGTAGGCGAAGATGCCGCCGGAACGAGGGAGGGCTCCCGCCAATTCGGCGATTGTAAGCGCGCCGAACAGGGCTACCAGACCTCCGAGTATCCAGCAAAGAATGACTGGGCCAGGATCGTGCAGCTGGGCGGCTACAGTCGCCGGCACACGGAAAATACCGCTGCCAACGGTGACGCCGACAAGTACGGCAATCGCGTTGAGCAAACCAATCTGGCGAGGGAGCCGCTCACCCCAGCGATCAGCCTGCCCTGCCGGCACACCGGCCGTCGCAACCCCGCTGGGCACGTCCTTCTGCATCTAGTCTCTATGCTTGCGCTGCAAGCGAACCCACGTTCGGTGGCAAGTCCGGCGGAGATGCTGGCTCCGTCTCCACACAATTGCGCCCACTTCTCTTGGCCGCATATAACGCAAAGTCCGCGCGCTTCAGCATAGTGCTTGGCGTATCCGCTCCCGGCATCGAAACCGCACAACCAATGCTAGCAGTAATACGCCGCCTGTCCGCAAACCATCGTGACGTCTCGATCGACATGATCGCTTGACGAAACCGTTCAGCCTCACCGCGCGTACCGCACAGATCCAAACGCGGCAGGACGATCAGGAACTCCTCTCCACCCAGGCGGCCGAAGAAACCCGGCTCGGCCACGGCGCCGCACACCGTATTGGCCACCACCTTCAAGACCTCATCCCCCGTCGGATGCCCACATTGGTCGTTGATCTTCTTGAAGTGGTCAATATCGATGATGAGGATGCCGCACGAGCCCGCATCCGGATCGCGCAACAGGGGCTCGAGTCGCGATAGGACCGAACGTCTGTTGGGCACCCCCGTCAATTCGTCGGTCAACGCCAGGTATCTCATGCGTAGCGCACTGCGCCGCTGGTGCACGGCCAGGGTCGCGAGCAGCAACATGAGGGTCGCCGACAGCACGATCACCGCGGCCTGCAGATGTCGCACACTCAGTCCTTGAGCAAGCGCCTGCTGGCTGATCTCGTTCTCGTGGATGAGAAATGCGTTTTCCTTGTCCTTCGCAGCCGTATCGAATTCGACCTTCAGCGTCGCGAACCGCTGATCGAGCTGATTGTTCAGCAGCCTGTCGGATGTCTCCTTGGCCTGCGTCCGCCTGTCATAGGCGGCACGCCAGTTGCCACTCTCCGCATAGACGTCAGCGAGCTCCGAATAGGTTGCGTTCAACTCGCCCATGGCGTCGGCCTGCCGAAACACTTCAAGAGCATCTTCCAACGCCGCGCTGCTGTCCGGCAGTCGATCCAGTTTGTGAAACGCGATGCCGCGGGCTAACTGTATCTGCGCGCGCAGGCGTGCATCTGGCGTCTGCCGCTGCAGCGACTCTGCGCGAGCCAGAGTATCCAATGCGCCTTTAGGATCGCCCAAGGCATTTGAGACGGCCGCAATGCCACGCAGGGCATACGCCTCGCCGCGCGGATAGTTCAGTTGGCGGCTCAAGGCCAACGACTCTGCAAATGACTGCTGGGCCTTGTCCCATTCGTGCAGGTTTTCGTAGGCGCGGCCCAAGTTGTGCAGCGTTACGGCTTCCTCGCGCTGCATGCCCTCTTCCCGCTGAGCCTTCAGAGCACGCGAGTAGATGTACCGCGCCTGCGCGTAGTCGCCCATCCGGTTGTAGAGGATGGCGATGCTGTTCAGAGTGGTGAGCGAATGCTGGGGCTTGTTCAGCTTGTCGAACAGCGTCTGCGCGCGCTTCAGATCGGTGAGCCCGGACGCATACTCCCCCTGCAGACCCAGCAGATAGCCGCGGGAAAATAGGCTCTGAGCCAGCATCTCATCGTCATGGGTCTCTGCCGCGACCGTTACCGCCTGTTCGTACAGCGCGCGCGCCTTTGCGTTGTTTCCGGCTGTCTCATAAATCTGGCCACGGCAGTCGAGCAACCCAGCCCTTAGCCCTACCCGTCGCGCTTTCGGCAGTAACGCCGTACCCGCCTCGATCTGCTGCTCGGCGGCCTTGGTGTCTCGCTCCGCCTGATAATCGCACAGAATCAGATGGGCCCGAATTTCGAGGTCGGCGTCGGGCTGCTGCTGGAGCAGCCGCAATGCCTCGTCAGCATCCCGCTTGCTCGCATCGGGATCACTGCGCATCTCGAGCACGCCCCTTTCTACGTAGGCCAAGGCGGGGTGAGCACCGGTCGTCACGACCACGCCGGACCTCGGGCCGGCTGCAGACACAGTAGCCCACGTAGCCAGCAACAGCGCCGTCAGTTGGCGGGCCAGCACCCCGGATCGGGTGTCCCAGGCTCTGCGTGGGTCGGTCATCAATGTACGGGCGACCACCTTGAATGGAAGCCGCTCATTATCCCCTACGCCGCTGGAACCGGAAGCCCAAAGTCGCGGGTACCGTAGGTCAGGTAGGTAGCCCAGGCCAGCACGGTGTTAACCGGGCAGACCGGGGCACCGCTACCGGGTTGCTCTCTTGATAACGCTCCCAGGTCCAGGTACCCGACTAGGATCGTCGCGGACGTCTCGGCCTACGCAGCCTCAGAGCGCCCCGGTGGGGATATGAACGGGGTCGCCGGTTCCAACCGGCGGGGAAGGGTGATGTCCGCGAACAGCGAGTCAACCTCGCTCTGCACGCTGCAGCCAGCGGCCCGAGCCACCACATCACGGTCCAGGTGCGGAGCGACGAGCGCAAGCAGGTCGTACATGTAGCCACGCAACAGCCGGTCGCGGGCAAAGCCGATCCAGGTTGTATGAACGGCAAACAAGTGCGCGGCGTCGATCGAAATCAGTCCCCGGTCCTGCTTCGGATCCAATGCGACGTCCGCCACGATTCCGACTCCGAGTCCCAACCGGACGTATGTCTTGATCACATCGGCATCGCGTGCGGTCAATGCAACATTGGCAGTCAGTCCCGCCTCGGCAAACGCCTGGTGCAGCGACGACTTGCCCTTGAAGCTGAATACGTAAGTCACGATCGGATAGGCCGCCAGGTCCGCCAGGGTAGGCTGCTGTACCCGCGCCAATGGATGACCCGCGGGTACGATGATCCGCCGGTTCCACTGATAGCACGGCAGCAGCACGTACTTGCTGAACAACTCGTACGAGCCGGTCGCCATGGCAAAGTCGATGCCGTCAACTTCAGCCATTGCCGCAATCTGCTCTGACGTGCCCTGGTGCAGGTGAAACTGCACGTTGGGATAGTGAGCGCGGAACTTCTGGATGATCGGTGGCAGGACATAGCGCGCCTGCGTGTGGGTAGTACCGATCGACAAGGATCCTCGATCGTCCGGCCGCAGATCCTCCGACAGTCCACGAATGTTATCCGCCTCGCGCAACATCTTCAGCGCGTGACGGATCACCCGCTCGCCCGGCAGCGTGACCCGGGTCAGCGTCCGCCCGCTGCGTGCAAAGACATCGAAACCGAGCTCTTCTTCGAGCAACTTGAGCTGCTTGCTGATTGCGGACTGGGTCGCGTGCAACTTCGCCGCGGCCGCCGTGATGTTCAAGTCGCTCTGGACGACGGCCGCCAGGTAGCGAAGTTGCTGAAGTTTCATGTGGAGGGCCGCAGTGTAGCGGCCGCCCCTTAACAAGTCGGTCGCCCGGTGGTCACGAAGTGGTGACCAGCCGGCGGCCGCTCACACGATCCGCACGGCGTCCTCGAACGGCACACGCGCCGCCCGCGGCCTGGGCACACTGCCATCCGCAAAGCCGAGATTGACCAGGAAGTTCGCCCGCCAGGTCGAGCCCGCAAAGAACTCCCGGTTGAGGACTTCCGGATTGAAGCCCGACATGGGCCCCGCCGCGAGTCCCAGCGCGCGCGCCGCCAGTATCAGGTACGCCCCCTGCAAGCTTCCATTGCGTAACGCCGTGACTTCAGCGAGTGCCGGATCCTGGGTGAGCACTGCCTTGCCCGTGCTGCCGGGCGCCCACTCGTCCAGCCGGTCGAAGAACCGCGTGTCAAAAGCCACGATTGCCGTTACGGGCGCGGCGAGTGTCTTCGCGCGATTGCCGCTCGACATGGCCGGTGCCAGGCGCGCCTTCGCCTCCGGGGATCGCACAAACACGTACCGAGCCGGCTGCGCGTTCCAGGCAGTCGGACCCAACTTGAGAAGCTCATAGAGCTGGCGCAGCAACTCGTCAGTAACAGGCTGTGACGTAAACGCATGTGTGGACCGCGCGGCGCGGAACAACTGATCGAGAGCCGCGTCATCGAGCATATCGGCATTCTCCGTTGATTGTGAATGTGACCGGGCTGCCTACACCGGCGCAGGCTCGACAGCCCCGCAATCGCGGGCCAGCCGATACAGCTCGATGTCCGTACTGATGCCCAGCTTCTGCCGGATCAGCGAGTGATTGTTGGCGACCGTCTTGAGGCTGATGTTCAACAGCCCCGCGATCTCTTCGTGGGTCTTGCCGCTGGCGACCAGGCGGAAGATTTCGAATTCGCGCGCGGCCAGCCCGAGTGTAGGCTGCGACATGGCGGAGTTGGCCGCCAGCTCCATTTTTCGCGCCACATCGGGACTGAGCGTTTGAATGCCGGCGACGACACTCCGCACCGCTTTGACCATCGACTCCGGCTCGCTGCTCTTGGTGATGTAGCCTGTAGCTCCGGCCCTCATGGCCTGCACGACGAACGGCAGGTTGTCGTGCATGCTGAATACCAGCACTGGAAGCAGCGGCCAGCGTACCTTCATCCGCCGCAACACCGACAGGCCACCCTGCCCTGGCATGCTCAGATCCAGAATCACGATATCCGGCTCGGCCGTTTGCAGGAGCAGATAAGCTTCCTCGCCTGTTGAAGCCTCGGCGATCACCTGGCAGTCGGGCTCCTGCTCCAGGAAGCGCCGGTAGCCGGCCCGAACGACGGTATGATCGTCCACCAGCAGTATCCGAATGCGCTTCGGGTTATGCATGGACGACCTCGGCAGCGTCCGGTATCACCGGAATCCAGGCATGCAGCGACAAACCGCCCGCCGGGTTGAAATCCACCTTCAACTCGCCCCCGTGTGCCTCGACTCTTTCACGCATGCCCAGGAGCCCGGCGCCGCTGGTTCGAACCGCCGTTGCGTTCGCTGCCATTTCCGATTCCGTGACGTCCAACAGCACACGGCGCGCTCCCGGCGAAGCCGGTTGCTCCTCGACTGACAGTCTGATCGCGATCATGCGCGCGCGCGAGTGTCGTACGGCGTTGGTGAGGCACTCCTGGATCAATCTGTACACCGTGATGTTGAGATCCGGCGCAAGGATATCAACTTCGCCCCGTATCGTCAGGGAGCAGTGGAAACGGTCCGCAACGCGCACCTGCCAGCCGTTGACCAGGTCCTGCAGAGTCTCTCGCAGGCCGACGGTTTCCAGCCCATGGGGCCGCAGCCGCGCGAGCATGCTGCGGATCAGCTCCATGATATTGCTGCTGAGCTTTTCGATCGCATGGGCGCTATCGACTATCTTCGGCGCGCTGCCCGCCGCCTCGCGCGCTATATAGGCGGCATCGACCTTGATCGCGGTCAGACTTTGACCGAGCTCATCATGCAACTCGCGCGCCAGCCGCCGGCGCTCCTCTTCCTCGGCCTCGATGATCCTGCGATTGAGATCGCGCCGCTGCGCGGCAGCCTCCTGCATGGCGGCCGCGCATTGATTGAATCGTAGCGATATGTCATCCACATCCTTGAGCCGGAATCGCGGCAAGCGGGTCTCCAGGTGTCCGGCCTGGAGATTCGCCAACGCGGCTTGTACCTGCGCAATCGGCTTGAGGCCCTGGCGCACCATTCCATAAAGGGCGGCACTCATAGCGAGGAGTACCAGCGCCAACACTGCGAGATCCCGCCCCACCCGCTGCTCGATCTCCGCGAATTCCGACATCGGGTTGGAAGAGACGCGCAACTCACCCAGGGGGACAGCGTGGTATGCGACCGCGTATGTCAGGGTTGAGGGCGGGCTCGAGGAGAGCAGTGCCCTGGTGAGGCGGCCCACCTGGGGCTCATCCGCAGGACTCGTTGCCAACAGGGTTCCGGTGTCATCGACCAAGGAGACCCGGACGTGCCGAAGGTCGTTCGCCCGGCGGATCTCATCGGTGGCTGCGAAGCGTGCTTCGGCGCTGCCTTTTGCGCTTCCCACCGCGTGCTGCACGTCGAGCAATAGTTGCGCCAACTGCATGGAGGCATCGGTTTCGCGGGCGACATCGCCGCGAATGGACTCGAGCGGCACCAGCAGGCTGATCACCAGGGCCGCCAGCGTTACTGTTCCTATTCCGAACAGCAGCCGGGTATGCAGATACATTGGGTCAATCCCCTTGCCCGACCTGATTTTTCCGGGCGGCAGGAGCTTACACCGGCCGGGCACGGAGGCCGGGGCGGGCTGGTGATGAACCGCCGCCCCGGCTTATCCTATGGACAGCTCGTTTCTCTTTACCAGTCAACCCGCCTCGAGGAACTCCATATGAAGATCAAGCGACGCGGCTCCGCCCAATGGAGCGGCGGAATCAAGGACGGCAAGGGCGCAATCTCCACCGAGAGCGGTGCGCTTAAGGAGTATCCCTACGGTTTCGCGAGCCGCTTCGAAGGCAAACCGGGAACGAATCCGGAAGAGTTGCTTGGAGCCGCGCATGCAGGTTGCTTCACCATGGCGCTTTCGCTGATTCTCGGGGAAGCGAAGCTCACCGCGACACAGATGGATACGACGGCGGAAGTTGCGCTCGAGCAAGTTGAGGGCGGATACGCGATCACCAGCGTGCACCTCACGTTGCGCGCGAAAGTCCCCGGTGCGGATCAGGCAACGTTTGCGCAGCTGGCGGCCAAGGCGAAGGCCGGGTGCCCGGTTTCGAAGCTGTTCAAGACGGAGATTACGTTGGATGCGGCACTGGTGAGCTGATCGCGTTCGCCCCTCGGGCGGGGGCTCAGCTCGCGCCTCAGGCGGCGCGGGCTCAACTCGCGCCTCGCGGCGCGGGCTTAACTACCGGCGCGCCCGTCCCCCTCCGGCGCCGCCCTCACAAACTTTGCGGCCGCTCTATCCTTACGCACCGCCCCCGCCGGAAACACCTCGCCATTCATGACAATGTACACACCCGGTGGCGCAGTCTGCGCGGTGGCAAACGCCATCCCGAGATTGAACGACGCATCACTCTCACTGAAGCACGCAGGTGTTAGAGCACCCGTCATCACGATCGTCTTCCCCTGGATAGATGCAAGACGTGCGGCCGTTGCAGTCATCGTATCGGTCCCGTGCGTAATGATGACGCGCGAAGTCTTCACCCCCGCAACGCACCGGTACAACTCCTCGCGATCCTCGTCCGTCATCTCGAGACTGTCCTTCCGAAGGGCCTCGATAACGTCGAACGGGTATTTCACATTAGCGGTGGAGAGCAGCTTACGGACGACGGATTCTCCGACCTGGTACTCGCTAAGTGAATCGAAATAAAGCTTGTCAATGGTGCCGCCAGTAGTGATGACAGCGATCGGTACAAGTGCACTCATAAGTCTAAGAATAGCATCGGGGGGGCACACAGCCCCCGTGCCCTCAACACAGTTCAGCCACGCTCCCAGTAGCCGGGCACAAAGTGATAGCGCCCATGGTGCTCCTCCCAACGCTCCGGCACCCAATGCGAGCCACGGCGCTCGCGAATGAAATGCCCATCAACCCACACGTGCGAATGACCATCCCAGCGGTAATAGCCAGGAGCCCAAACGAATCCCGGACGCGGCGCCGGCGCAACGATCACGTGCGCCGGAGGCGGCGCTACCGCGATGTCGATCCCGACGTCGGCAAAAGCAGGTGCGGCAGAACCAATGAGCATCGTTACGGCAATAGCCGGCAATACCAAGGTCTTCACTTCAATTGATCTCCATTCAATAAGTAGCCACGGGTGGGCGTCTTCCCACAATAGAAAAGAACGGTTACCGGAGAGTGTCGTTGACTGGCATGGCCTTGAGCTTGGCCATTAGTCGTGAGCCTGTTTTCAGGCCGAAGCGCCCATCCGCCGGCCGGGCCCCGTGCAACGCGCGTGACGTAGCGCCTACCGCGCGGCCTTCTCTTCCCGCCCGCTTTCCTCACCAATGAGATCCAGCACTTCCTGGATCAGCACCCGCATCGCGTTGGCCGCCGCTTGCGACTTGCCGGCCATGATCGCATCGGCGATTTTCTTATGGTCCGCCACGCTGGCCAGGCGAACGCCTTTGCGGCGGTTGGTAATCCGAATACTGAACCGCAGCGCGGTTCGGACAAGCTCGCGCAACTGCACGAAGAACTTATTCCCGCTCGCCGCGAGCACCGCGATATGAAAAGCGATGTCCGATTCCAAGGGATCGTCGTCGCCCCGTTCCGCCGCAATCATGCGATCCAGCGCCCGCTGTATCGCCGCCTTCTCGGCCGGTCCCGCGACTTCCGCGGCAAGAGCGGCCGCGCCCGGCTCGATCGCCAGGCGCACCTGCGTGAACTCGATCAACAGCTCCATCCACGGTTTGCGCTCGAGCAGCCAGCGCAGGACGTCCGGGTCCAACAGGTTCCAACTCTCCTCCGGTTGCACCCACGTGCCCTGGCGCGGCCGCGCTCGCAGCAGCCCCTTCGCGGTGAGCATCTTGACCGCTTCGCGCAACACGCTGCGGCTGGCGCCATATTGGCGGCACAGGTCGGCTTCGACCGGAAAAGGGTTGCGCTTCGAGTATTTGCCCGATACGACCGCAACCCCCAGGTCCTGGACGATATTCTGGGTCAGGTTCTGGGTATTTGGACGGTTGGACATAGGTGTTATCACGGTAGCAGCGCGGGATGGGTACCGCTACTCGACGAACGGCTCCACTTCCTTGCGCTTCCCGCACAGAAACGCGTCGGCAACGAGTTGCAACGGGCTGACGTCAACATCGATGGCTCGCCCGCGCACCAGCCCCGCAAAGTGTGCGTACAGACCCGGATATTCACTCCCGTGCAACACAGACACTCCCTTGCCCTCCACCCTCATCTCGCCACCCCCTTTGGACAAGCTCAATCGTCCCCCATCGGTGTCTACATCGATATCCCATTGCGGCGGGCCGCCCGTGTACAGAAAGTCCAACTCCACGCGGACAGGCGCCCCATTTGCATCAGCCAGCAACAGGCTGGCGGCAATCGGAGTTTCGCAATTGGCCGGGTAGCGCAGCTCGGCCTGTTTCAACACCAGTGCACTGGGAATGATACGCGTCAGGATGGACAGGGCGTTGATGCCGGGATCGAAGACCCCGAGGCCGCCAGCCTGCCAGATCCACGTCTGGCCGGGGTGCCAGACCCGCACATCCTCCTTCCAATTGACCGTCGCGCCCCGAATGTTGCGGCCGGCAAGCCAGGCGCGGGCAGGCTCCACCCCCGGCGCGTGCCGCGAATGCCACGAAGCAAACAACGCCGCGTTGGTTTTCCCTGCCAGTGCAGCCAGGGCGAGCACCTCGCTGACCGTCACGCCCGGCGGCTTTTCCAGCAACACGTGCACACCCCGTTGCAGAGCAAATCGGGCGGCTCCGTAACGCACCTGCGGTGTCGTACAGAGCGCAACGGCTGTAATGCCTGGCACGGCGCCGAACAGTGTTTCTACATCACTGTAACTCGGCACTCCATCGAGCTTGTTGTGCGGGCTCGCAACGCCAACGAGCTCGAATGCGTCGCTGGCGGCAAGCGCTGGAATATGCTGATCGCGGGCAATCTTGCCCAGGCCAACAATTGCAATCCGGGTCTTTGCCATACTACCTGTCGGGGCCGCGTGAAAGAGGGCGTCTCGTTGAGCGGCGGCCGCTTGCTCGTGGTGTCATGCGGCGATTCGTGCGCCGGCTCATCTGCCCGAGCCTCCCGCGAGACGCCGCGTCGCCTGCAACGCTTCACGTTTACAGATGAGATCCAGGGCTTCCTGGATCAACTTGTGCATCGCCTGACCGGCCGCCACCGGCTTGCCGGCCAGGATCGCATCGGCGACCTTCTTGTGATCGGCGATGCTCGCGAGCTGTACGCCCTTGTAACGATTCGTCGTCTGAATGCTGAAACGCAGCGCCGTGGCCGTGAACCCGGTGAGCTGAGCATAAAATCGGTTGCGGCTCGCGCGTAGCACCGCCACGTGAAAGGCGATATCCGAGTCGAGTGGGTCGTCATCACCGCGGTCGGCCGCTTGCATACGCTCGATTCCATGGCTGATAGCAGCCTTTTCCTCCCGCCCCGCCACGCGGGCGGCCAGCGTGGCCGCACCCGGCTCCACTGCCAGCCGGATCTCCGTGAACTCGATCAGCAAGGCGGGTGAATACTTGCGTTCCAGCAGCCAGCCCAGCACGTCCGGGTCGAGCAAATTCCACTTGTCTTCGGGCTCCACCCAGGTCCCCCGCCGCGGCCGGGACCCGAGCAGGCCCTTCGCAGTCAACATTTTGACCGCTTCGCGCAGTGCGGAGCGGCTGGCGCTGAACTTGCGGCACAACTCCGCTTCGATCGGAATCGGGTTACCCGCCGAATAGGTGCCGGTCACGATCGCGATTCCCAGCTGATTGGCAATGCCGTAGGTGAGATTCTGACCCTGCACCCACGAGCTCACGGCCGGTACTCAGCCTCGGGCAGCCCCTGAACGCCCACCCGGTACAGGAAGACGTCTCCGGCGCTCTGCTCGCCCAGCAAAGCGGCTTCGCTCAGGCCAACGCGGGCCGTCGTAACACACAGCACATCGAGGTCGGGGCCTGCAAAACACACGCAGGTCGGTTGGCTTACAGGAACCCGGATCGTGCGGTCGATCCGCCCTTGCGGCGTATAGCGCACGACACAGCCTGCGCCCCAGTGCGCACTCCACAGACAGCCATCGGCATCGATT
>Ga0307479_10004741_pt1 | contig 12490 bp, 7 predicted proteins | sample atmos_gasesECM4C_FD_203743 | JGI IMG/M metagenome (GOLD analysis project Ga0307479, IMG submission 203743) | Hardwood forest soil microbial communities from Morgan-Monroe State Forest, Indiana, United States - atmos_gasesECM4C_515 | ecosystem: Environmental > Terrestrial > Soil > Temperate...
TACACAGCTTCAGCTAGGCATTGACGATGATAAATTCTCGGAGAACACCGGTTCAGGATTCCTCGTTACGGTAAACGGAGTTTCGTTTACGGTTCCGCCCACCGCAATGCCCTGGAGATGGGTGAGTGGCGGATTGAATACCAGTTACCAATTTGGTGTTGGCGATGGCGGTAGCCCCATAATAGCGGCGTCCGGGCTGACGCAGGGTCAAGCGGTCACGATTGCCTACCAGAGTGGAACTGTCTCCGCCGGACCGGCGTCGCCATTGGTGAACGCCGATGGTGACACCGCGGCCATCACCGCCGGAAATAAGGGTTCGACGGGAACGTACTTCCCGACCGCGTATATGACGGCACTGACGCATGGCATTGGAGAGAGCGCATCATTTACTGCAGTCGTTACAGATGTTTCCGGGGCGCTCGTGCCCAATCAGCTTGTGACGTTCAACGTAGCGGGTGCTAATCTTCAACAATCGCAGGCGCTCACCGACAATACGGGAACAGCCCACTTTACCTATCACGGTCTCTCAGCTGGAACCGACGTTGTGCAGGCCCAAGCCGTAATCGCCGGCGGTGCAGTCATCTCCACTCAGACAACCGTTATCTGGAACCAGGTCACGAACCAGCCGCCCGCAGCGAATGCTGGCCCGAACCAGACAATCAACCGGCCGTCGGATACGGCTGTGTTAACCGGCACCGCGAGCGATGATGGCTTGCCGAAAGGTACGTTGACGGCCACATGGACACAAGTTTCAGGTGTGCCTCGCCAAAACTCTGTCCCTGCCGGAAGTCAACCGCTCGCGCAATTTCCTCAATCGCAAGATTTGCTATGACTAATGGTCCATGTGCAACGTTTCGCGGCTATGTTTAGGACTGTTGGCCCGTTGCTTTCGTTCTCGTCGCACACTACTGCTGGAGAACTTGGCGCTTCGTCAGCAACTCGCGGTACTGAAGCGCAGGCAAGACAGGCCAACACTCTTGCCTTTTGACAAGCTCTTCTGGATGCTCGCGTGCCGGTTCTGGTCGGAATGGAAGAAGTCCCTCCTCGTGGGGACTCCTGAAACTGTGGTTCGCTGGCTCCGCGCTTTTCTCACAACCACTTTGCAACACCGCCGTGGTGTGAGCACGTAGCGCGGCGATTCCGGCTGAAATTGTACGTTCCATCGCGGCATTGTGCAGACGCTCTGACGCTCCTGCAGGAGCAGCAGAGCAGCTCTCCGGCCTAGGGATTACCTGGCCCTCCCTGTTCAAATACGTGCCATTAGTTTTTGCAGGTGGACTTGGACGGCCCGGATTGCGCAGTTGAGATCGACACGGAAACAGACGACTGCTGCGGTTGTGCCTCGGTCTGCGGTGTTTGGCTGATCTGAGCTAACAAGCAGAGACAAATAACGACGAGCGTTCCAAGGATTCGTTTCATCACGGAAGTTTCAGGTCTCAATCACATCATGGAACAGGGCTAGAGAAAACGTTACGATTGGTGTCGACCGCACGGAAACGACGGGACACGCCCACTGAGATTTCAAAACCACGGGGTGAGATGGGGAGATGCGTGCGTGTTCTTTAATTCCGAGGTTCCACGAATCGCCCTTCAATCTGAGACCTGCACTTACGGTTTGCGGTCCAGGAAACGAATGCGGGGCCGGGTAGACGCAACTTCGTCCGCAGGGCGATAGTCGAGAACGCGTGATGTCAAGGTATGAGGGCCAAAAATGCGAACATCTGCGACAGCTTCCATCTGCGACTGTAGCCACGCCCCGCCTATATCGGCAAATTGGAGCTTGACACGGATCTTTTTCAACCACCATGAAGGGATTTTCGCAACCTCCCCTTCGATCTGGCGCATAAGAAAGGAGTGTTGGTCTATCCACACGCGTCCCGAAATCAGATTTTCCTCTCTTCGCTTCGGCTTCAATCCCAACAGATAACAGAGTTGACTGTCCAGAGTCACTTCACCAATGTAAGTGAAATCGTAGTTCTCTCTGCTCAGTAGAGCACCGGCCTGATTACTGGTGGACGATGACTCTATCTCCTCATCTAAGACGCGCCGTACCACTTGCTGTCCCCGCTTGCTGCCTGACGAGTTCTGTATTCGGTAGGCCTTGCTAGCCGGAGGCCTAAAATCTACTTCGGCGACGACTTCGGAATTGGCACTCGAGTCGTTGGCGCCCGAAAGCCTGTACTCTCGAATCACCTGGTAAGAAACGTGTGGACGAGTTCGAGCTTGAGTTTTCTCCATTGCTTCGATGATCTCGGCGAGAGGCAGCGCGCCGTTGTAAGGGGTGTGCTGGGCGGCTCCAAAACAGCACAAGAGTCCAACCGATACTCCAGTCATTATCCAGCCTGTCGAAACTCGCATCTCACGCCTCTTGACGGTATGATGCCAAAAGCACGTTCGGGGCCAAAGGAAAATGCGCGCCGACAAGTGGATTACACGGCTAGAAACTTGGTTGGCTGTGCAATTTTGGGCGGTGAATTAGGAGTTTTCACCTACAAAGAATGCGAATGCGAGACACCGCTACGACTCCTATGGTGTAACAGTTTCTAGTCGCCTACGAAGAATCACCTCAACACAGCGGACGAAATTACACACTAGCCACCGCTTTGCTCAGATCGATTACCGTTACCTAGTTGGAGCTTGCGGGGCGCTCCACGACGATCCAGTGAACACCGGAGTGAGCATTGCAGCTTTGACTCGATTGCTCGTGGAAGTTGAGAAGACGTAGTCTCATCGTTAATTTCGAGAACGAGCGAGGCTCCGCGTCTGACTCGGTTCTCTCCTGAACCAGCACGCTTACCCCAACCTGGCGCGGAGCTTCTTCTTCTGAAGGCAGACACCGACGCGAGCATCGGGACGTTCGTTCTTTCGGCGCTTTCTCTTAATCCAGCTCCTAAAGTGGACTCGGGTTGACAATCGTCTGCCTGGGTGTAACTTGTTCGTCACTCAGCCGAGTCGCGCCAGCCTACCCCCATTGCCGAGTGAGTCGGCCCTCAATTCCTCGTCTTTAGTGTCAAAAGCAAGCGCAGCAGAAAATTTAAACCGGTCAGCAGCCTCGGACGGGAGTTTCGAAGCTGGCAATCCCGGCTTCGGAACCAGGGACCGTTGCGGGGGTGCTTGAGCACTCGGGAGAGGGGCTGCTCGAACGAGGCGTCCCCACGACTCTTTTCAGACGCGAGTCCGGGAACGGTTCGTCTATTGCGAGTCGGAAAAGCAGCTGCGGCCGGCTTGACAACACTGAGGGTCTTGTGAGGGCGATCACAGGCAGGTATCTGGAAGCGTCGTAGCGTACACTCCATCTCAGGCGCCACCTCTCCGCGCGGTCTTGCCCCCGTCCGATGGGCAATGCGCGCTCGGACCTCTTGGACTTCATGCTGTCCTCTCACCATCGAAGATTCGCCGCGTGATGTGAAGCACGTTGCGGGTGAATCCAGTTGCCCGCAAGAAGCAGCGTTGCTTATGGCTTCTCAAGATTGCCCGCAATCGCGGTCATCTGCTCAGGAATTAACGCGGTGCGAATCACTTTTCGACCGCCCGTGTGCTGCGGGAGCTTCTGACTCCCTTTGGCGAATCTCCTGCACTCAAATTGCAGGAATCACCGGATTGGCGCGAGCGTCTCAGGTCGGTATGCTCAGCTCGTTTCGGGCCGCGGGTCCGGAAGACGGTACATCGCCCGCCCGGGTCCAGCAGCTTCCCCCTGCGGTGAACAGCGCAAGTGAAAAAGTCCTTTGTCGACTGAGGTTTTGCAGTTGAGGTGGCGAAGCTGTAGGAAGCAAGTCTCGAAGAATAAACTCGCCCTGAAAATCGATGAGAAGATCATGCAAGTACCTACGCCCCTCTCCGAGGGCCAAAGCGCGCTGCCGCAGCAGCCGCTCGAAGGCCACTGGTACGCGGCATACGTTGTTGCCAGGCACGAGAAAGCTGTCACCGAGCAACTGGTTCGCAGGTCGGTGGAGTCGTTTCTGCCGCTCTATCACACAGTTCACTACTGGAAGAAACGCCGGGCAGAAGTAGAGTTGCCGGTCTTCCCAAGCTATGTGTTTGTTCGCATTCCCGCTGCCGAGCGCCTGCGCGTGCTGGAGGTTCCTGGTGTCGTCCACATTGTGGCCTCCCACGGCGTGCCGGTGGCGATGCCCGAAGAGGAAATTGAAAGTCTGCGTACCGCACTTCAACTTCGACGCTTCGAGCCTTGCCCGTACCTTGCAGCCGGGAGACGCGTACAGATCCAAGCCGGGCCTCTGCAGGGTCTCGAAGGAGTTGTGCTGCGTCAAAACAGTCAGACGCGAATCATCGTTTCCGTCGATTTCATCCTGCGCTCTGTGTCAGTCGAAGTCCGGCCGGAAGACCTGCAGGGTTTGCCGGAAATGAGTGGCCCGATCCCCAATTGGCCGTCTCGGATCCGTCGTTAGTACAAACTCGCTACCACAACGCAACCCAGACAGACACGCTCCCAAAGGAATCCGGAACGGTCTTGTTCCTGAATTTGCCTGCACACGCTTTGTAACTTCTGTCCGCATATTCGCGGGCGGCCAATTCGGCGTCTGCTTGCCACTCCAAGCTCGGGGTGCTTGGAGTCGTACCCGCAGGACGTGAACGCAGCAGACGAAGCGATTAGCAACTTTTCCCAAGCTGGAGATCTGACATCTCCCTGAGGTCAGGAGGTCTAGATATGACAGGGCAGTCGTCCCGCTTTTCCGCGATTTACACTGGAGTTCTTGCCGTCGCCTTCTTTCTCCTGTCGGTCGTGATACAAACGGTGCAAGCCCAAACCTGCTCGACGCCGACAATCGACATGAAGCTACTGGTGGTCAGCAATGGGAAAACCGAGGCGGACTTCCCAGCCATCAAGCAAGTCCTCGACTATCTGGGCACGCCATACGACGTGCTGGACATGACGGTTAATACGGCTGGGATCACTTCCGCGATGTTGTCCGATGGCAGTTGCCACGGTTACTACCAAGGCGTGATCTTCGCGTACGGCGGTTACATCTACACGCTACCGGGCATGTCGATCCTCACGTCCTATGAAAAAACGTTTGGGGTGCGCCAGGTGAACTGGTACATGTATCCCAACAACGACTTCGGGTTCAACTATCCGTATAACGGAACAATTAGCGCCACCGGTACTGACAGCGCTAACTTTACCTCCGCCGGGGCTTCGGTTTTCTGGTACGCGAACACCGCTAGCCCGGTGACCATCTCAAACGCGTACACCTACCTGGGCACGCCTCTCAGTGCGTCCGCGTTGCCGTCGGGCGGCTCCCTCACGCCCTTGCTCACGGATGCCTCGGGTAATGTCCTCTCCCTCATCTATGACTTTGGCGATGGGCGTGAATACCTCACACAAACGTTCGACAGCAGTCCGTATCTGATGCATGACCTCGTGCTGGCAAAGGGTCTAATCAACTGGGTCACCAAGGGCATCCACCTTGGGGAATACCACGTGTACGCTGCCGCCCAAGTGGACGACTTCTTCATCAATGGCTCCGAATGGATACCCGGCACGCCGTGCACCGATCCCATAACTCACGACCGCACCCCGCCAGATTCCACAACGCTGCCGTTCTTCAGGATCAATGCGGCGGACATGACTTCGCTGGTGGCTTGGCAGAACAAGTTTCGAAGCGACCCATTACTCTCAAATTTCAAACTGACCCTAGCGTTCAACGGCGTCGGCACGACGGGCAATACGGACTGGACCGGCCTCCCCACCCCGGGCGTTGCTAATGACGACTTAACCACTAACGTTCAAAACTACCAACAATACTTCCACTGGATCAGTCACACCTACGATCACCCAAACAGCCTGAACGGCTTGCACAAATCTGACCCTGGAGGTGACCCTGACACTCCACAAGTGGACTCCATCGATCTGGAGCTCTTGACAAACAAGTATGTGGCAAACGGCACCGGCCAGAACCTGGATCCGGATCCGAGCGACAGCGTCAACCCGATTCAGTTGACAGACTTCAATCCGGCGAACCTCATAACTCCTGGCGTCACGGGTTTGAACGATACTTCGGTCCCCTCTTATCTGGTTCAAGATGGAGTGGGTTACGTCGTAACGGACACATCGGTCATCGGGCAGCCGAATAACGGTCCCAATCCATCGCCCAATGTAGGCATCGTAAACAGCTATGCCCCCGGCCTTTACGAAGTACCGCGGCATCCCAACGACATCTTCTTCAACGCAGTGAACTGGGCCGACGATCAGGCGGAGTTTTCCTGCATCTACAACAATCCCGTACAACCGCCTTTCAACACCTTCACCGCGCCACAGATTCTCGATTATGTGAGCTCAGGCTTCGTCTCGAACATGTTGACGGGCGATATTGACCCCGAGATGTTTCATCAGAATAACCTGCACGACTACGACGGGCAGGGTCACTCCCTGCTGAGTGATGCGTACGACCAGACTATCAGCAAGTACGAACACGTCTATCATCTGCCGGTCGTCAGCCCCACGCTCGACCAGTTGGGGCAGAGCATGCAAAACCGCAACGCCTACAACCTGTCGACCGCCACGGCGAGTCTCACGGGCGCACAGGGATCGAATCTGACCATCAGTATCACTGTGCCCGCGACAGCCACCGTTCCGAGCGCGATCATTCCGGTCACCGGCCTGTACACAGTTGGAGCGGAAAGCTATGGAGGACAACAGATCTCGCACGTGCCAGTGAGTCGGGGCCAGACGATCATACTGCCAGTGATACCTCCACCTCCTATAAGTGTCTATTCGCTGACCTTGAACCCAACCAGCGTCGCAGGAGGCGGCCCGCAACCCTCCATCGGCACAGTGATGCTGAGCGGCTTAGCTCCGGCAGGCGGTGCGCAAGTTACTCTTTCGAGCAGCAGCGCGTCAGCCAGTATTCCTGCCAGCGTGACGGTTCCGGCCGGAAGCACCACCGCAACCTTCACGATCAGCACCAGCGCGGTGGCCACGTCGACCCCGGTCACGATTTCCGCCTCCTACGGTGGCACAAGCGCATCGGCTTCGCTCACCGTAACTCCTGCACTTCCAAGGGTCTCTTCGCTGACGTTGAACCCAACCAGTGCCATTGGCGGCTCGCAATCCACGGCGACGGTGATGCTGAGTGGACCAGCTCCCGGCGGTGGGGCGCAAGTCATCCTTCTCACCAACAACCAAGCCGCCAACGTTCCTGCGAGCGTGACGGTTCCGGCGGCAAGCATCACCGCAACCTTCACGATCAGCACCAGCGCGGTGGCCACATCGACCGTGGTCACTATCTCCGCGTCCTATGGTGGCGGGAGCGCATCGGCTTCGCTGATTGTGACTCCTCCGACCGTCTCTTCGCTGACGTTGAACCCAACCAGTGTAGTCGGGGGTGTGCAATCTTCGACTGGTACGGTGACGCTGAGTGGGGCAGCTCCCGCCGGTGGGGCGCAAGTCATCCTTCTCAGCAGCAACGGGGCAGCCAGTGTTCCCGCTAGCGTAACGATTCCGGCCGGAAGCAGCAGCGCAACCTTCGCTGTGAACACGTCAATAGTTCTCCTCTCAACTTCCGCGACGATCTCGGCGTCGTATAACAACACGACTCAATCAGCAAGTCTTGCAGTATTGCTGTAAAAAGTTGGCAACATCAAGAATTACCAGCTCTAATGAGCGTTGCGGTGAACCGTGTGTGGGACAACACATCTAAGCCGTCAGCCGTGAACGGGGATCAAAATGCCATGACTGCCGGTGCTGCACACAAATAGAAAGGGGATTACCTTGAGCGCGATATTTGACACGTTGGTTGTTGGGCAAGACCGAGGTGTGGACAAGCTAAAGACGTTGCCGCCCACGCATATGGAGCCCACGGATGGCTCCCACGATGTTTGGCGGAGGCCCATCGCTCCCACCGATGTTGATGGCTTTGGCCGGTTGAAAAGCCGTATTGCTCAACTTCCAGGCAAGGTCACCCTATCACATAAGAAGTTCAGATACTACCTCATCCTCACATTCTTTGCTGTGGCACTGGTGCTGGTAGGAACGAACCATGCCTTACACGCGCATGGAAATGCATTTGCTATTAGCCAGCCGATCGACGGAGTGGCATTTGAAGGGACAGTGCGTCCGGCCAATGAGATCCGGATTACGTCAGAGATAACCGGCACGGTGTCCAACATTTCAGTCAAGGTCGGCGATAGTGTGCAAAAGGGGCGAGAGGTGCTGCGTTTGGACGACCGCGAAGCGGAATTGGGCGCCAAACAGGCGGCTGTGGAGCTCGAAGCGGCAAAAGCGAAACTTGACAACTCTCGCTTACAGTTGGCTGATGCGAATGCCCGTGTGGCGATATCGCAACGCCAAGAACAATCGGTTCCTAGCCGACAATGGCGAGATTCTCCAGAAAGAGCAGCAGCCGCTTACGAACTAGCTTTGACCAAATACAACCGTACTAAGGAGCTTTACCAGGCTGGTGTCATTGCGCAACAAGAGCTGGATGCTCGGAGCACTGAATTGCGGGTGGCTCGAGACGATCTGGAAAATGCGAAGAAACTTGCGCGCGTATCTGCCACGCTGGCACGAGATCAGACCGACCAGGTGAACCTGCAGACGAAAGTCACGCGTGCAGAATTACAGGAGCAATTACACGAGGCGGAATTGGGGTATGAGCGAGCCATGCACAAGCTCGATGCAACGGTTGTGCGCACTACAACAGCCGGCGTAGTGTCCGAAATCCCCGTTCACATCGGGGACCGTGTTCCAGGAGGCACGGTCCTTCTACGTTTAGCGGAACTGCATCGCATGATAGCTGAAGTTCCAGTAGCGGCGCAGATGATTTCGAGGTTGAAGGTTGGTCAACCGGCCCGTGTTCGGTTGTCTTCCTCACCCACTCGAGACGTAGACGGCCGGATCGACGTCATCAATCCGCTTCCTTCCGCGAACATGACCCATACGGTAGAAGTTGAATTCGATAATCCGACCTTGTTGCTGTTGGCGGGGCAGCCGACAGAGGTCACGTTTCTAGCGCCATAAGCCAGCACGAACCAATTTCGGTTTTGCTGACGACGGAAGGAACCTATCCTTTCTACAGTGGAGGTGTCAGCACGTGGTGCCACCAGCTCACACACGGCTTGGCAGACATCGACTTCAGTATACTCGCGGTGGTTACTAACCCGTTCCCGCTGCCAAAATACAGCCTCGCGTCCAATGTGCAAGCAGTGATTAAGGTACCGCAATGGGGGCTACTACAGCCCGCAGAATATTCGTGTCATCAGCCGACTTCCATGGTGTTGCGCAACTTCTGGAACACGACACCAAGGGTTATTGGTGCGCGTTTCAAACCGCTCTTCGAGCGATTTCTTGCCCTGTTGTTCTCGCCTGGTTGTGACAAGGACGAACTCGGAAAGGCGTTGCTCGAATTGCAAAGCTACTTTCAGCACTACGACTATCAGAAAACCATGAACTCCGTGGACGCGTGGGACGTGCTCCAACACGCGGTGCACGCTACATGGGAATGTCGGCCGCTGGCCGCAGAAAACCCGACTCTTGCAGAAGTGAAGGAATCTTACCGGTTGCTATATCACCTGCTCATGGTACTTCACTTTCCCATTCCTTTCGCGGACATCACACACTCTTCGGCTGCATCCTTCTGTGGGTTGCCTTGCGTCTTGGCTAAACTCGCGAGGGGCACACCTTATCTACTGAGTGAGCACGGGATCTATCTTCGTGAGCAGTATTTGAACCTACGTCGTCAGGTGAAGTCACTCTTTGTGCGTTGGATTCTTTATCGACTAGTTGAAAACGTGGTCGAGTTGAATTATCACTTTGCTGACGTTGTGTCTCCGGTCTGTGCCTACAATTCAAGATGGGAAAAGCACCTCGGCGTGCCCCCGAACCGAATCGAAGTCATCTTCAATGGAGTCGATCCTGAGACATTTTGCCCCAGTAAGCGACAGCATAGCGACCGAGCACTGGTCTCGACTGTCGGAGGTATTTATCCCCTAAAAGGTCAGCTTGAGCTACTTGACGCGGCGGCGGTGCTCAAACCAAGGTTCGACAACCTAGAAGTACGCTTCTACGGGGCGCCAACCGACCGTGAGTATTTTGATGGTTGCATGCGCAAGGTTGCTGATCTGCAACTCGAGAACTGTGTCACCTTTGCGGGGTCAACAAAGGAACCGTGGAAGGTGTACAACGACGCGGATGTCGTAGCTTTCTCCAGTATTTCCGAGGCCTTCCCCTACGCCGTGGTGGAGGCAATGTCATGCGGCGCTGCTATTGTTGCTACGGATGTAGGGGGAGTGGGGGAGGCTCTCGGGGACTGTGGGCTGCTTGTGCCTGCAAGAAAGCCACATGCGATGGCGGAGGCGATTTCCTTCTTGCTGAGGAATGAAGCTGAGCGACAACGACTGGGCCGAATGGGCCGAGCGCGCGCCCTCAAGCATTTTACGGAGGAACAATTCCTGAGTGCATACGGGAGCGCTTACCACAAATTGCTGTCATGCGGGCCACCGAAGCTCTTGCGGGCCTACTCATGATCGGCATTTGCCTGGTGTTGTCTTGGTTGGGATCAGTAGCCATGACACTCACAGGCACAAGTTTCCTTTTCGCGCGTAGCATGGCTCCCCCTGCCGCTGCTCGAATTCCAGCGCGCTTGGCCATCTACTACGGATATCCCAGCTTAGTAAATGGATCCAGCGGAGACGAGGAGAAGGCGGCCAGAGCCTTCAGTGCGTACGACCTAGTCGTATTGGGCGATGGCATTGAGTTCCCAGACCAAGAACCCTCGCGCTTCCCTCCGGGAGATCCGGCGGAGCATCAGAAAGCCCTGAGGATAATCGCGGCCGTTCGACACCGCAGCCCAGAAACGCGCTTTTATGGCTATGTCTGCTTGGGTGAGATCCCATCACCTCAGCGAGAAAGAAAATCTCTCACACCAAGACAAATAGCGAAGCGTATACAGTTGTGGAAGGATATGGGCGTGGCTGGCATTTTTTTGGATGAGGCTGGCTACGATTTTCCAGTAGTCACGCGCGAACGGCAAAATATGGCCGTCAGGATTATCCATGACCTTGGTCTCAGCGCGTTCATGAATGCGTACTTCTTAGACCATTTGTTCAGCCTTGAAGACGAAGTCTCACATGCGAGTGGCATGGGAAAGAATCCTAAACGCCTGCCTTCGCTCTTAGGCCCGCGCGATATTTTCCTGCTCGAGTCATTCCAGGTGAGCAATGGAACCTACGAGAGTGTTTCCGCTTGGCGAGCACGCTTGAACCAAGCTCTGGAGTTTCGCCGACGCTACGGGCCCCGAATTTTCGCCACCACCACAACCACGGAGCTGAAGCCCTTCGACGCGGAAGAATTCAATTATGCGTGGTGGACGGCTCTTCTGTTCGACCTCGATGGTTTCGGCTGGGGAGAACCGAACTTCGCTGCCGCGAGTAACGAATTACCTGATCGTCGCTGCAGAGTGGAGAGTGTGGCGCTCGCCGCTTTACAAAATGCTCATGCAGTGGGTTTTGATAACACGTTTTTCTGGAGGAGGGTGGGCTCCTTCTTTATTGTCGTAAATACTCGCGACCATTGTGTCCGGCGAATCCCCGCCGCTGGCCGCCTTAGATTGTCAGAGGTCGAAGCGGTGTTCAATTCCCCTCAAGCCATACCACTGTTGACCTGTGGGGAAGTCCATGAGCGATGAAGAAGTACAAGACCTGCTGACCGGCATCAGAAAGCAGAAGGCTGAGATCGCCAATGCCCGTGAAGTCGCAGCCTTACTTGAGTCGTTTGGGTGTAACGACCGCTTCGCTAGAGACAATGGCTTCCCGACCATCTTTTCCTTGGCAGAGAACCTCTTTGGACGCCTTCAGCAAGACACGACATCGGAGAACGAGGTTCCCCAGAACCATCGGCGATTGGTTGTGTGGGACGAAGCAAAATGCGCAATGCGAAAAGTTTCGTTCAGCATGGGCTACTCCATCCCTTGGATGGCGATGCTGGCCTTAGAGTACTGGCGACCGAACGTACTACGGGTTTCGCCCGAATTGGGAGGCGCATTGAGTCTTTCTCTCATTGCCAGTCTAGTCACGACCGGCGGATTCGTCCAGATGATCTCCCGGAGTGGGAATTTCTATTATGGACTGAAAGAACCTGCTTTAGCGCGCCACAGTTCAATGTCGCTGTTAAGCATGGGACTGACTAGCACCATTTTTCTCGCATTATTGGCGATGATGTTAGGGTCTTACTTTCATTTATTTAATGGCAACTACCTTGTGCTGGCGGCTACTAACTACGTAGCGCTGAGCCTTCTATGGATGCTTTGCGCCGTTTTGTCCGTCCAGGGAATCGGCTGGTGCATCCCATGCGTTTTTGCGTCCAGTGCTCTCATCAGCGGTCTGTTCCATTCCCTTGCTGCCTGGAGCGGTTCCACGCTTGCGATGCTGTGGCCGTGGACGGCTACGTTATGTGCCCTCGGTTGTGTGCTGACCGGATTTCATCGCGAGGAGAAGAAACACGCGGACGAACTCGATGGCGCTCGCCCACGATTGG
>Ga0307479_10004742_pt1 | contig 12489 bp, 10 predicted proteins | sample atmos_gasesECM4C_FD_203743 | JGI IMG/M metagenome (GOLD analysis project Ga0307479, IMG submission 203743) | Hardwood forest soil microbial communities from Morgan-Monroe State Forest, Indiana, United States - atmos_gasesECM4C_515 | ecosystem: Environmental > Terrestrial > Soil > Temperate...
CGAGACTGAACCGTCAGGCGGTGTTCTTCACGAAGGTTGGGGAAGTCTTTAGCCGGTATACGTTCACCTCGAAGCGTGGAAGAGAGCAATGCAAGAGTCTTCTCTACCTTGGACATAAAAGTTTTCAGGGGTGGAGAGTTGGCAAGCGCGGGCCGCTGAGAAAAAATTGCATCCAAGGCCATAAGGGCGTGGATGAATCGGTGGGAACTGGCTAGCGCGGCGCTCAGCCTGGCGATTTGCTCTCGTGTGGTGCCGGGCTCCGAACCCAGGCGGTCGATGGAAGCTTCGAGGTTCGCTCGGGCGCTTCGGGCGGCGCGACGCGCCCGTTCTAACTCCTGCATCCAGGATTTGTCAGCTGGGTTCCATCGTGACAAGGCGTGAGTATAGTTCCTGTACCCGTCCAGCATTTCCGCGATGCGTTCGGATATGCGCGTGCGCTCCCAGGTGGGCCACAGCCAATAGGCCAGGAGTGCCAGCGCACCACCGGCAACGGTGTTGACGCCCCGGGCCCAAATCACGTCCTGCGGTGGAACGCCACCGATGGCCAGCAGAAGCACGATCAATGCGCTGACCGCGATTCCAAAAATGCCGTAATTTGCGGGTCCCAGCCAGCGCAACAGAAAAACAAACACAAAAATCAAAATGACCTGCAATGCGACGCCGGGGTTAAACAAGTGAAAAAGCCCGGTAGCCAGCAGAAGGCCGACGATCGTTCCAGCGATGCGCAACAATCCACGGGTAAAGGTCGCGGTGAACTCCGGCTTAAGAACTAAAGCAATGGTCATGGGAAGCCAATAGGTGCGGCGCCAGGAAACCTCGGTGCCTAGAATGTCACCCAGCGCTACCAGAATGGCGAGACGAACAGCATGGCGAAAAATGGGAGATCGCAGATTCAGATGATTGCGAAAGGCTTCGATGGCGGTGGAGACGGTTTCCTTCCAGGTTCTCGGTGTGAGAGGTGGATCGCCGATGCCTCCTTGCAATTCGACGTTATTCTGACTCAAGTCCAGTGCAGCGCGTAGCTGCCCACTCAGTGCGTCCATCTGGAATACCGCGTCTTTGGCGACGGCGGCAATGAATGACGGCGGAGTTACCGCGGCTATTTCACGCAACTGCATGGAAAATTGGTCGAGCGCCTGGGCTGCCAGGCGGATATTTTCCTGGGGGTCGGTGGACGGCGCGGAAGACAATGAATTGCTGATGTGCCTGAGAATTTGCGAGGCGGTCTGGAGATAGCCATCGAGAATGGCAATTCCCGGATAGTCCGGGATTTCTCTTTCCATGCGCAGTCGCAGGCGCATGAGTACGAGCATAGTCAGGCGAATACGCTCAGCCTGATTGAGCAGCGCGCGATAACGAATACTCTCTGGGTCAGCATCGCGTGCAAGACCAAGCAATGCTTCCTGCGCTTGCGCACTGTGGGCACTGGCTAGGGGAGACGAAGTGGCGTTCCACGGCGCACCGGCGCCATTGGCAAGTTCGCGATAAAAGTTCCCGAGGGCGCGGCGTTCCGGATCATAGCGGCGCACGGGCCAGAGCGCGACGGACAACGCCGTCTGCAAAAAACCCCCCGCAAGAGCCAAGATTCCGGAGATGGCAGCCTCGCGCGGCGTTAAATGCTGGGCGGCGTAGATCAGCAAAGTGACCAGGCTGATGATGCCCAAATCCGGAGCGGCTCCACCGACGGCGACAAACATGCCTGCGATGAAAGCCCAAATAGCGGCGAGCGTGACGGAGAGCGCCATATGCTTGCCGGAAACTGCGCCCACAAAAACAGCTACCGCGCAAATCACGCTGGAAGCCAACATGCGCTTTACGCGAATGGAGTACGGATCACTGCTATCGGAGTAGGACACGTTTAAGGCGCCGCTGGCGACGACCAGGCCGCCGCGAGGCATATGGAGAGCGAAGCCGGTGATTAAAGGAAGCACCACTCCCAGGGCATTGCGAGATGCTCGATGGGTGGAAAGTTTCGCGGAATCAAAAAGCGTGAGGATTTGCCAGAACGCGTGCGCGGCGCTGGGGCGCGTTTCTGAGATGGAGGATGAGCTGGTTTTCGCGAGTTGTGGAGAGGATTGGTTTCGTACTTGGTTTGATACCAGCGGCATGGCGAAGGGTAATTGTAGCTAAGTCCACGCGGCGCCGTTCTATAATGCCGAGCACTTTGCCGCGATTTCACGGAATTTAGCAAAGATACTGCGCCATCTGCACCATCACTTAGATTATGAATAGTTTTGAAAACTGGTTCTGTGCTTCGGGATTGTGGCGGTACCTTACAGAACACAGGTGGCTGCCATGGGCGCTTGAGGGAGCGGATCTCGGAGAGCACGTCCTGGAAGTCGGGGCTGGCCCGGGAGCGGCCACCGCGGAACTGATGCGACGCGTGCGAAGTGTGACCAGCCTGGAGTATAACCATGATTTCTGCGTTAGGTTACAGGCCAGGGTTGATGCCGCAAGTGTAGTTCAAGGTGATGCTTCCGTCTTGCCATTTGAATCGCAGACATTTAGTGGAGCGATCGCCGTGTTGGTGTTGCATCACCTGCGTTCGACTGAAGCGCAAGAGCAAGCCTTCGCGGAAATCTGTAGAGTGCTAAAGCCGGGCGGCGTTTTTGTGGCTCTTGAAATTGAAGACGGGTGGCTTACGCGGGTGACGCATTTCCGCAGCACCTTCGTGCCAGTCTCAACGGATGGCTTGAACAGCAGGCTGCGTGCCGCGGGGTTTTCTAACGTTAGCGTGAACAATCGAAACGGAGCGATTCGAATACGCGCAGAACGCACTGTGGGATTGCCGCGCCAGTAAAAGATGCTGCGTTGACGTCGTCACCCGCTGCGCTTAACATCCGAAGATGAAGGGCAAGCTTCCCTCCAAAGTTCCTCCTGGTCCGGAACCGGGCGCGCTTGATGGCGTATTCAGTCCAATTCGGCGCGATCCTTTAACATTTCTTACCCGCGCTGCCCGCCAGTATGGGGATATTGTCGGATTGCGGTTTTTGCATTACCGCACCTACTTGATCTCTCATCCTGACGACATTGAAGACGTGCTCGTGAATCATCCGCGGAAATTCGTGAAAGGCCGCGTGCTGCAGGCCAACAAGCGGTTGTTCGGAAACGGATTGCTCACCAGCGAAGGCGATTTCTGGCTGCGGCAACGGCGGCTGGCGCAGCCCGCGTTTCATCGCACGCGTATCGCTTCTTACGGCGACACCATGGTGCGTTACACCGAGCAGATGTTGGAGCGTTGGAAGGATGGAGACGAAGTCGACGCGCATCAGGAAATGATGCGACTGACACTAAACATCGTGGGCAAAACGCTATTTGACGCCGATGTGGCGGGCGACGCGCGAGAAATTGGCAAAACCATCACCATGCTGCTGGATTTTAGTTCTGATTTCCGGCGGCTGATTTTTACGCCCAAGTGGCTTCCTACCCCGCGTAATATCCAGACCACCCTGGCGATTCGTCGCTTGAACAAAATTGTTTTTCGCATGATTGCGGAGCGCCGCGCTTCGGGTCGCGACGCGGGAGATCTGTTGTCTATGCTGCTGGCCGCGCGAGACGAAGACGGTTCGCGGATGGATGACAAACAATTACGTGACGAAACGCTGACGCTGTTTCTGGCAGGGTATGAGACCACCGCAAACCTGTTGGCCTGGACGTGGTGGCTGTTGGCGACCCATCCAGAGGTAGAACATAAATTGCATCGGGAACTGGATGGGCTGCTCGGCGGGCGGTCTCCTGCTATGGACGATTTGCCGCGTTTGCGATATGCGGGGCATATTTTGACGGAGTCATTGCGGCTATATCCTCCCGCATGGGGAATGGCACGCCTGACGATTGAAGATCATGAAATTGCGGGTTATCCGGTGCCGGCAGGGACTGGAGTGGCGATCGCGCAGTGGGTGGTACAACGCGATCCGCGGTGGTATGAAGCGCCAGATGAGTTTCGCCCTGAACGCTGGGAAGGGGATTTGCAGAAGCGCCTGCCGCGGTTTGCCTACTTCCCATTTGGCGGCGGCCCGCGCCAGTGCATCGGCAATATGTTTGCGTTGATGGAAGCAACGTTGGTGCTCGCGACGGTCGCACAACACTTTCGATTAAGAATGATGCCAAATCAGGAGGTCGTGCCGCTCGCGTCCATTACGTTACGACCCAAGAACGGCGTGGCGACGCGACTGGAAGCAAGGCGCCGCGCCAAGTCCGATTTCAATATTTCGGCCGCGGTGGTTAACGGGATTTGAAAAATTCTCCATGACTGCTTGCTCCGAGGTTTTACTTGGCGGCGACGGCGGTTCCCAACTCGGCTCTGGTTTGCATGACGCGCAGGATGGAGTCGCGCGTAACCATTCCAATCACCTGCGCGTCGTCTTCTCCCGATACGCTGACCACTGGCATTTGATTAATGTCGGCGGCGAGCAGTCTTTCGAGTAAGCGCAGCAGAGGCTCCTCGGGCGAAGCCCAGGAAATACGTTCGCGCGGGATCATGACCGCCTGGACGGAATTGGTATTCCATTCGTCGCGCGGCATGGAGTTCAGGGCTTGCACGTTCATCATGCCCACCAGGCGATCTTCAGTCACCACCAAGTGGCAGCGGCGCCCGGTTCTTAGCACTTCGGCGCTGTATTCTTCGAGAGAAGTATTGCGATTGATGATGGGGACTTCATTATTCATCACATCGGAAGCGCGCAAGCCGGCCAATGTTTCGCGTATGGCAAGTTGCGCGATGCTGTCGCGAGCGGCGCTCTGCAAGTAAAAGCCGATGCATGCCAACCACAGTCCCGATTGCCAATCACTCTTAACGGCGGCAAACCAAGCGCCGACTAAAATCAGTCCGTAAGCGACCAATTGGCCACTGACGCCAGCGATGCGTGTGGCACGAGTAAAGTCTTTCGTCGCGCCCCAAACGGCAGCGCGAAAGATTCTGCCTCCATCCAGCGGGAATCCGGGCAATAAGTTAAAGGTAGCAACGGCAAAATTAATCTGCGCCAGCCACAGGCCCAAGGCCCCAAGCGCCTCGCTATACGGAAACAACAGCGTTAATCCAAAAAAGAATGCGCAGAGAACATAACTAGAGAGCGGACCGGCTATAGCGATATTAAATTCCTGAATTGCTTTCGAGGGCTCGCGGCCAATGCGCGCAACTCCGCCAAAAATAAACAGCGTGATGGAGGCTACCCGAATCTTGTAGTGCATGGCGACTACGCTATGCGAAAGCTCGTGGAAAAGGACGGAAGCGAAAAACAGCACGCTAGTGAGGACACCCACGGTCCAATGCTGAGTTGAGCTCCACTGCGGGTGGGATTGCGTGAATTGCATGCCCAAAGAATAGGTGATCAAGGCGAAAATCAGCAGCCAGCTGGCGTGCAGATAGATGGGGATCCCAAGGATGCTGCCGATTCGGAAACCTGATTTCGTTGGCATGATTGGTGACTAAACCGACCTGGCCCCCCGCCCGAGCAATTTTCCTGAGTTGCTGTAACTAGATTACGCCTTTATTGGACCAGCCGCCAAACGCAGGCGCCGAGTCAAGCTAGCCACAGCGCGTCCCTCTTCCCACGAAACAAGTTGCGCCCGTGCGAATAACCCGTTTGCTTGCTTTCTCTTTGCGATGGTGTGCGTCGTGCGATTCAACATGGCGAAGCAAAGGAGAGTAGCCATGATTGCCATACTGCACTTCACGACGCTAGTAATCACCACCATATTTGCGGCCGGAGCGGCAGCGCTGGCCAATTGGCTTTTGTTACGGGCGACATTTCAGCTTATGCGGCCAGCCACAGCGGGCAGGGCAACAACAACGGGAACTGCGGCAGGTACTCTACTGAGACGTGCGCGCACCTCCAACTGAATCCGCCGAACGGCTACCGCGACACTTCCGGACGACCGTCCCATGAACGCCTCGGCCAAGGGTTTCCATTTGCATGACCGCAGAAAGAAGGGAGTAATACCATGTTGGCTTTGAAATATTTGCTGATGCTTCTCGGAGTCGGATTATTTGGCAGTGCGGGGGCCCTGGTTGTTTACGATGTGTATGTTTCTGAACGACTGCGGCAACTGATCAAGCAACAATCGAATGGCGAGAGTGAGGCGCCGGTTACTCTTCCACCACTCCCTTTAGCGCCGGTGCGTTGGAAGCTGGCGCAACAATTGGCGGCCGCAGCCATTTTGCCGCTGCTGCTGGCGCTCAGCATCGTGGTCATTCCGGACGGGACGGCGGGAGTGCGCATCAGCCAGATTCGGGGAGCACGTCCAGGCACGCTGTATCCCGGGGTGCACATCGTCACGCCACTTATCGATAGCGTGGCATTGTACGACACGCGCGAACAGGTGTATTCCACGGTGGCCGCGGAGACCGACAAGAAAAAGGGCGAGGTACTCTCCGTTCAAGCTCGCGAGGGATTGAATATAGGACTGGCAGTCTCAGTGCGCTACCGGCTCGATCCGCGGCGACTTGATTCGATTCACACTAACCTGCCGCAACCGGTTGGCGAACAGGTGGTCGCGCCAGTGGTGTCGACGATCTACCGGCAATTGGCTCCTAATTACATGACCCGGGAAATATTCGCGACCAAGCGCGAGGAGTTGCGTTCGAAAGCCGCGGAAGCCATCACTGCGCGGCTCGCGAGCGACGGCATTGTGGTGCGCGAAGTATTGCTGCGCGATCTGCAATTGCCCGAGGAATATGCCAAAGGCCTCGAAGGACTGTTGCTGAAAGAGCAGGAAGATGAGCGCCTCAGTACCGAGCAGGACATAAAATTCAAGGAAGTAAAGATTGCGGAACTGGAAGCGGAAGCGCAGAAGGCTCGCGCCGTGAAGCAGGCTGAAGCGCAGGCGCAAGTGCGCGTGCTGCAGGCCAAAGGTGAAGCGGACGCGATGCAGTACACCCTGCCGCTCAAACAAAAGCAGATTGAACAAACCAAGCTGGAGGCCCAGGCACGCAAGGAAGCTACGCTGCAAAATGCGGAAGCCGCAGCGCAAGCTAAGGTGATCGACAGCAAAGCCGAAGTGGAACGCCAAAGGAATTTATCGGAGGCCGAGGCGAATCGTATCCGCGTGACAGCGGCGGCGGATTCGGAGCGCATGAAATTCGAAGCTGCGGTGCTGAAGTCCAATCCGATGCTCATTCAGAAAATCATCGCCGAACGCCTTTCGGATAAGCTGCAAATCATGATGGTGCCGATGGATGGCAGGAATTTCTTTGCCAGCGACGTGATGCGCTCGGCGTTCTCGGGATTGGGCAGCCCTAACGGCAATGCTGTCGATGATGCGGATCCGTCCAATCAACCGACGACAAGTGCGACGGTGCAGCGTAAGGCCCCGCAGCATCCTTGATGCTTGAGGGCGATACCCGGGCGTAACAGGCGGCGTGGATGGGCTAACTGATTTGCCCATCTCGCTGCCAGCTCTTTTACCACAGCGGTTAATCGGGATATGCTTTCTTCTTCGTGAAAGGCAAAGCCAATTAGCGCAAACGGCCTGAAAAGAATTTCTGGGGTATTTCGGTGAGCCTCCGCACCAAGTTGCTGTTGATTTTTATGCTGACCGTGGTGGCATCGGTCACCGTAGTGGCTTACGCCGTGACGCATTACACTCGCGCGGCGTTTGAGGAGATGGATGCCCAGCGCACCGAGGCGCTGGTGGCGCAATTTCAGAAGGAATTTGCACAGCGCGGCGAAGAGGTTGTGCACCAGGTGGAAAATATCGCTAACGCGGAAATCACCTTGCGCATGGCGTTGGATCTAGCGCGGCCTAACGCCGACCAATCGTTGTATGTGCACGATGGGACTGGCGCGGCCCAGGATCATGGGTTGGATTTTGTGCAGTTTGTCAATTCCGATGGAGCGCTGATCTCCTCGGCGCAGTTTCCTTCGCGGGTTGGATATAAAAACGACTGGGTCATCGCCAATAAGAATTGGCGGGACTCGCACGCATTTTTGACCAAAGAGGAATTGCCGGACAGCGTGGCGCTTTCTTTGACGGTGGTGCGAACGTTACCGGTGGGGGATAAGAATTTTTACATCATCGGCGGGCGCCGGCTCGATCAGAATTTTCTTGCTTCACTGGTGCTGCCCGCGGGAATGCGGACGCTCTTATACCAGAATCTGGAACCCGACTTTACTCCTGGCGAACTGACGGACGCAGGAGGCATAGTGTCACAGGCTGAGCGATACGTTTCGCTGATCGAACAAAGCAAAAAGCAGCCGAAGCGGCCGGTTATCAGCACCATCAATTGGAGCGAAGATCCGGCAAGCGCGGAAACATTTCACGCCATTCCTCTCGCCGGCCGGAACGATGAATTGCTGGGCATATTGCTGGTGGGCAGCTCGCGGCGAGAATTGGTGCTGTTGACGCAACGCATTGGATGGATCGCCGCATCGGTGGGTGCTGGCGCGCTGCTGATTGCCTTGCTGCTCATATGGTGGTTTTCCGCGCGAATTACGCAGCCGGTGGAAGAATTAGCAGCAGCGGCGCGCGAAGTGGCATCCGGAAGATGGGATGCACGGATCGATGTGCGCACCTACGACGAAGTGGGGCAATTGGCAACCGCGTTTAACGATATGACTCGCACACTGGGAGTTCAGAAGGAGCGGTTGCTGCAAACGGAACGGGTTGCCGCCTGGCGTGAATTAGCACGGAAATTGGCGCACGAGTTGCGCAACCCGCTGTTTCCGCTGCAAATCACCGTGGAGAATCTGCAACGTGCGCGGCAGTTGGACCATGAACAGTTCATGGAGGTTTTCACCGAGTCGACCACGACATTGAAAACGGAATTGGCTAATTTGAATTCGATTGTGGGGCGCTTCAGTGATTTTTCAAAGATGCCCTCGCCACGATTCGAACGGATGAATGTGAATGAAACACTTCGCGAAGTGCTTAGACTTTTTGACGCGCAATTTAATGAAGTTGGGAAACCGGCAATCACGCGCGAACTGTTCCTGAAAGACGATTTGCCGGAGATCGACGGCGATCCGGAATTGCTGCATCGCGCGTTTCAGAATGTGGTGTTGAACGCCGTGGATGCCATGCCTGCCGGCGGGACGCTTACCTTGCGAACTTCCGATCTTGACGGAAAGATTCGCGTGGAAATTGCCGATACCGGCAACGGGTTGACGTCTGAAGAATCCGCCCGGCTGTTCACGCCGTACTACACCACAAAACCGCAAGGCACAGGTCTCGGCCTGGCCATTGTGCAGTCCGTTGTGAGCGACCACCTTGGCACGGTTTCCATCTGCAGCGAAGAAGGGCGCGGCACCACCATTCGAATTGATTTGCCGCAGCGCCAGCTGGAAGGCACAGTAACTCCCCACGATGAAGTCGTAACCGCAAAGTCCGAGCCGACGACGCCGACCACGCTGGCCGCCGCGTCGGACTAAGAATTCAAGGAGCCCGCTTGCCGCGCAAGGCCCAATTGCTTCTTGTCGACGACGACCCCAATACCCTGGCTTCGCTTTCGCGCGCCTTTCGCATGGCCGGCCACGAAGTTACTGTTTGCGACAACGCGACGCGCGCGGTGGAGACTCTCCGCGGTGAGGCATTTGATCTGGTTTTTTCCGATGTGGTGATGCCTGGCAAAACGGGACTGGATTTGCTCGAAGAAATGAAAAGCTTGGGCATAAAAACGCCCATCATTATGATTTCCGGCCAGGCCAACATCGAAATGGCGGTACGCGCTACAAAGCTGGGCGCGCTGGATTTTCTGGAAAAGCCGCTTTCTACCGACAAACTTTTGTTAACCATCGAGAACGCACTGCGCATCACGCGGCTCGAGAGCGAAAATCAGGAACTGCGCCGCCGTATCGGCAAGCATGAGCAGGTGGGTCGCGGCACGGCGATGAAAAAACTCTTGGGCGAAATTGAACGTGTTGCGGCCAGCGAGACGCGCGTGTGCATACTGGGAGAAACAGGGACAGGCAAAGAGTTGGTGGCGCGGGCAATTCACGAAAAATCTGCGCGGAGAGAAAATGCGTTCGTCACCTTGAATTGCGCCGCGGTGCCTGCGGAGCTGATCGAATCAGCACTATTCGGCCATGAAAAAGGCTCGTTCACCGGAGCGGCGGCCAAGCATCTGGGAAAGTTCGAACAGGCGGAAGGCGGCACGCTGTTTCTGGATGAGATTGGCGATATGCCGCTGGCGATGCAGGCAAAACTTTTGCGGGTGCTTGAAGAAGGAGAAGTGGAGCGCGTGGGTGGGGACAAGCCGATTCGCGTAAACGTCAGGGTGCTGGTGGCCACACACAGGAATCTTGAGAATCTCGTGAAAGAAAATGGATTTCGGCAGGATTTGTTCCATCGGGTTTACGTCTTTCCGTTGCGCGTGCCGCCATTGCGCGAACGAAAAGAGGACATGCCGGAATTGATTGCGCATTTCGCAAGTCAAGTTGCTTCGCAGAATGGTTGGAAACAAAAATCTTTTGACGAGGAAGCGGTTGAAGAACTTCGGCAATATAGTTGGCCAGGAAACGTCCGAGAGTTGCGCAATGTTGTGGAACGATTGATCCTGCTCTCCGAGGGAGAGACGGTTAGCGGCGATCACGTGAGGCTTGTGCTTCCCATTAATATGGGCAAAACCGGAGATGGCAGTGTTGGTGCTGGCGCAAACCATCATGAAACCGGTGGTACCCTTGCGGAACGGAGTGAAGTGTTCGAACGCGAAACCCTTATTTCTGAGATTCGACGGCAAAATTTTCACATGACTAACGTGGCCCGCGCTTTGGGATTGGAGCGCAGCCATTTGTACAAGAAGTGCCAGCAGCTGGGAATCGACCTGCAAGCCATTCGCAAGCCGGCATGAGGGTTGAAGCGTCTGCATATACGGCAAAATGCCTGCCGGATCTCTACTTATACATGTGAGAATGAATTCGTGAATCCATGGCTTATCGGCACGCCCATCGCTCTCACCGCGGCGGCCGTAACGGCTTACGGCGCCGTCAATCCGCGTTCTGAATTGTTTGGCCCCATGGTGTGGCGAACAAACTCGCCGAGGAAACTAGCTATTACGTTTGATGACGGCCCCAATCCCAAAATCACTCCCGAACTATTGAAGCTGCTGGAACGTTATGAGGCACGCGTCACTTTTTTTATGGTGGGGCGATTCGCGGAGGAATGTCCGGAGCTGGTTCGAGAAATTACGGTTCGCGGGCATGTCATCGGAAACCACACCGCCACGCATGCGAATCTTTTCTGGAGTACGCCAGGGCAAATCAGGGAGCAGACGCGGCGATGCAACGAAGCGATCGGCACCATCACGGGCATGACGCCTAAATGGTTTCGTCCGCCGTGGGGAATGCGCAATCCGTGGGTCATTTCGAGCGCGCTCGGGATAGGCATGCGCACGGCATTGTGGACGCTCTTGCCCGGCGATTGGCGGGTCAAACCGGTGTCATGGCTGATAAAGCGAATGGAGACCATTGCAACACGAGCGCACGCCTCGAGCGTTTCCACCAATAGTTCACCCGCAGGCCATGGCGACATCCTTTGCCTGCACGACGGAGACTACCGTTTCTTAAATGCGGACCGCCGCGCGACGGTGGAGGCTTTGCAACACTGGCTTCCGCGCTGGCGTGACCTGGGCCTTGAATTTGTTACAATCGACGAAGCGGTGAGCCTTCCCGCGCGATAGCCATGGATGAGCGTTCTTTTTACAACGAAAAAGAAGAAGTACGAAAGGTCAAGCTGATTTGCCCCAGCTGCCGCGGAGAATTTGAGGCCCCGGTGCGCTGGAAAGTAGCCCGCAAGAAAAGGGAATTGCCGCGCGGCGCCGGCGAAGAAGACAAAAAACGATTCGCCAAGGCCACTTCTTATATGGTCAGGCTCGACGATTTGGTGGCCTGCTACAAGTGCCGGAAAAGGTTTGAGCTGACTGGGCAATCCACTGTGCTGATCAACGATACCCTCGGTGATCCCAACGCTGATCCTGAAAATTTCGGAAACCGCTAGACGCACTACCGTAGCGCGTCCGCAGGGACGCCTGCCGGGCCTTCGATCAAATCTCAGGATACATTTCAAAAAATGCTTCCATGGATTGGCGGAAGGTGGCCTCGATTTCTTCCTTGCTGCCTTCGATCAGGTGCATGGTCACGCGTGCGCTGCGCCCATTTTTCAATACCACGGTGGCGTCACGAACCTCGCCAAGATCGTCTTCGGGTAAAAGACGCATTCCATAAATCAGCGCTAGTTTTGCCATCATGGCCTCCAAGTGTCACGCCAGCCTAGCTCGCGCGGTCAGGCAGGTCAATGAGCGCGCGGCATGTATATTGAATTAGGCAAGACCTCGGCCTGTGAACGTGATACTTTAGGCATCCTCGATTCCAGCGAAAGCATCGGACCAACAGTTACGGGGAAGGTGCCCATGAAGCGCATGCTCAGCAAGCGTATCGCGACTATAAATTTTGCCTGCGTGACCTTCGCGGGCGCAATGTTGTTATTGGTTCCCAAAATGTCTGCGCAGCAACCGGACGGCCCGCAAACTTCGCCACCACCAGCGGTAGGCCCAAT
>Ga0307479_10004743_pt1 | contig 12489 bp, 8 predicted proteins | sample atmos_gasesECM4C_FD_203743 | JGI IMG/M metagenome (GOLD analysis project Ga0307479, IMG submission 203743) | Hardwood forest soil microbial communities from Morgan-Monroe State Forest, Indiana, United States - atmos_gasesECM4C_515 | ecosystem: Environmental > Terrestrial > Soil > Temperate...
GAAAATGCGATCCGCTTTCCATCCGGCGTCCAAACCGGGGTAGAGTTCTGATCTCCCTCAAACGTAAACCGGCTCAGCGCCTCCCGGGAGAGATCGTACAGCCAGACTTGATCGGCGATCGTCACGGCTAACCGGCGCCCGTCGGGAGAGAGCCGCGGTACCTGGTACTCGCGCAGAGGAGCGGGCAAAGGCTGCTCTGCCCCATTTCGAGTGACCCAGACCAGCGTGTTTTGCACCGTCGCCTGAACACTCCCCGCAACATAGACCAGCGATCCCGTGGCCGAAAAGTTGTACTGGGCGCCTCCGCTGGATGTCGATTGCAGAACGCCCTCCACCACGGGCACCGCCGCGCCTGTGAGCGCGAGCCGCTGGAGATCGAATGGCACGGCCATGAGTCTTCCCGTCTGCGCATAAACCAACTGTCCGGAGGGTGCGTAACGGGGGTGGGTCGCGCCTTGTATCAGGCTGCGCCGCGCCCCCGTTGCGAGCGATTGGATGGCAATCTGCCCATTGGCCCGATCATCGCCACTGGCAGCGAAGAGCACTGTCTTGTCGCCGGGCAAGAACTCCGGCCAATCGTGGTCGGTCTCTCCTTTCTCAAGATGAGTCAGAGCCTGCGGTGTGCCTCCCGCGTCCGAAACTTGCAGGAGAACTGCGGCTGGTTCGGAACCGAAGGCGATCATGCCTTGGCTGCTCCAACTCGCTCCTTGAGGTTGTATAGCATCGCCGAGGGTTACCGCCGCGCCCCCGCTGACCGAGACCTTCTTCAGTTTTCCGCCAGTAAAAAAACCCAGCCATTGGCCGTCGGGTGAGAAGAAGGGGTCGGTGGCTCCTTCCGTACCCGGAATCGGCCTGGCGTCTGGACTAGCCATCGCCCGAATATAAAGCTGTGGGAGGCCACTGCCTTGAGCCGCAACGTAGGCAAGGCGACTTCCGTCCGGCGAGAGAGTGATCGCCGGGGCATCCAACCCCACTAAATGCTGGCCCGCGGGCAGAGATATCGTGAAGCGAGTGACCGGCAGTGGCGGCTCCGGCCTGAAATGCCACACAGTAAGCCCGACGACTGCAGAGGCAGCCAAGCTCGCAGCGGCCCATAGCAGCATTTTGCGCCGACTCTTGGGACTTGGAGTGACGCCAGCTGTACTCAGACTCGGTTGCGCGCCGGTCTCGGCGATCCACTTCAATTCATCGCAGAGATCGCTGGCGTCCTGCCATCTTTTCTCCGGTTCCTTGGCCAAACATTTCTTCACCACGCGATCTAACGCGGGCGGTGTCATCGGCTGAAGTGAAGACATCGGCGGCGGATCGGTCTCCAGAATCTTCGCGATCAGGCTGGCCTGACTTTTGCCTTCGAACGCTTTCTTCCCTGTGGCCATTTCGTACACCACAACGCCAAACGCAAAAATGTCGGTGCGTGCATCGGCTTCCTTGCCTTCCAGTTGTTCCGGCGCCATGTATTGCAGGGTGCCTAGGATCGTCCCTTGCGCGGTGAGATTGCTTCCCTCCGTGGGCAGTGCAGACAGACTTGCCACTGGGCCTTGCGGCCCGCGCAATTTGGCCAGCCCAAAATCCAACAGCTTCGTGCCGGACTTGGTGAGCATGATGTTGCCCGGCTTCAGATCGCGGTGTGTGATGCCTTTGCGATGCGCCTTGTCGAGTGCATCGGAGATCTCGATTGCGTACTGCAATACCTGCGCAATCGGCAGCGGACCTTTCTTAAGCCGCTCGGCCAGCGTCTCGCCTTCCAGATACTCCATCACCAGGAAATCAGTTCTGTCCTGATGGCCGATGTCGTAGAGAGTACAGATGTGCGGATGATTCAGGCTGGCAATCGTTCGCGCTTCGCGCTCAAAACGCTCGCGCAATTGGGCTCTATCGGAGAGGTGATCGGGCAGGATTTTGACGGCTACGGTGCGCTCCAGGCGGGTATCGCGGGCGCGGTACACCTCGCCCATCCCGCCCGCGCCAATTGCAGAGAGGATTTCGAAGGGGCCCAGACGTTTGCCAGCGAGGATCGCCAACGTGCTGCCGCCCAATTATATCCGCAGGCTCTATTTGGAACCAGCACCCAAGAACTGGCCGAGTATAACCCTGCCCGACGCATACACACCTGCAAATTCTTGCTGGCTCTTCCTTCCTGATAAGAAAGAATGACCCGCCGCAAAAAGCCATATTCCGGAAATCCGGTTTGGCAAGGCTATGTTGTGACGAAATGCTCTACGGCTTGTGTTTTCGAGCAGACGAACAAGAGATTATCATCGAAACTTGTATGGATCGCGCCAACGCCAAACAGGGTTCAAGTCGTCGGCGACAATACCCAATAAAAAGGCATGATTCGCAGGAGCCTTGTTTTGGAGGCCTTCCCGTGCCAGCCGCAATTTGGATCCGTGCAGGAGATTTGCTCGTTTCCAAACATTTTCATTGCCTGGTCGTCCGAAAGCGATGCCGCGGAGCACTTCCGCTGAAAGTTGATGTCGTGGCCGCCTTTGGGGCACTCGAAGACGATTCTGTATGCTTTGCTCATGATTCATGATACCAGTTTCGGCGATTGCCTGATGATTGAATCGCGGGCAATTTGCTCCAGGTGCTAACAGGGCCGGTCGTCAACGCCATTTTATGGCGCTTATTTGTGACATTTATCGTCATTCGCCGTTCCTGAGGTGTTTCAAGGAATTGATCACAAACAATTTACGCAACGTCCTAACGTACTGAGGATTAGAAGGCCTGCAGCCGCGTGTGACCAATACGCCAGCCCTTCGCCCACCGATGGCCACGCACGTGCGCATAAATAGGCGAGGTGGTAAATGCGCAAACGACAAAAGGGTTTCTCGTTAATTGAGCTTCTGATCGTGGTGGCGATCATTCTGATTATCGCCGCCATCGCCATCCCCAACCTGTTGCGGGCAAAGATCGCTGCCAACCAGGCTTCGGCGGTGGGCTCGCTGCGTACGTTGAACACGGCGTGCATCGCCTTCTCCACCAGCTACGGCCAGTACCCGGCGGCACTTACCAATTTGGGCCCAGTCGGGTCCGGAACGGCCAGCTCCACGTCAGCAGACTTGATTGACTCGGTGCTGTCAGCCGGCCAAAAGAGCGGTTACGTGTTTACGTTCACGGCAGGTGGAAGCAACCAGTCTTATTCGATAACAGCCAAGCCGATCACTGCGGCCACGACCGGACAGAACATGTACTACACCGATCAGTCCGGTGTGATCCGCGTAGATACTTCCGGCTCGGGTGCAAGCAGCGCCAGCACTCCTATCGGATAAGTTTTCCCTCGGCTCAAGCGGAAGAAGGAGAGGAAGAGTGCAACTCCTCTCCCTTCGCGTTTCTTCATTCCTTTGGCCAGCAGCGCCTGGTAGAAATCCTGGAAAGGTCCTGCACAGCTACTGGCTCGCGTCGCAGCACTCTTGAAGATGGCTTTGAGATCGTGGTTATGGTTTCATTGAGACCGCCATCATCGAAGAGCTACAGTCAACTTCTGGATGGGATCAACTGAAATTCTGCCTTTAGTTTGGGCCTAACTCACCCGGCCCAGCTTGCCACCCCCAGCGCTTACCTTGCAAATAGTTCACAGGAGCCCCACAGGGGCGGCGTTCCCTCGTTGCCCGCCACCGTCGATATTTCCCGATAAACGATTATCGAACGGCAGGCAAGTTTGTACTCGGTGAAGCCGAAAAATGCAACCTCGCCAGGCATTTAATCATTTAAGGAAAAGCACTCGGAACCGGAGTAGACATGCGGAACGTTACAGTCCGATCTGCGGCGATAAACGCGCGAAGCTGCCGCCCACTACGCCCCTTCGCTACATGCTTCAGGGCGGACGGCCTTCGCCCTATAAGACTGGTGCTGAGCTCGGCCGTGTTAGTTATTCTTGCGGGCCCTGTTTTGCTCTTCTGCCAGACCATTAAGCAGCGGTCCCATGATGTTAAGAACGGCGAGCGCATTTACAAATCGGGATGCATTACCTGTCACGGAGCCGGCGGCGTTGGCGCACCGGAAACGCTAACCGAGTTCAGGCGCCCGGACACTTTTCCTGACTTCTCCCGCTGCGATCAGACCACACCCGAGCCCAACTCGGCGTGGAAAGACGTGGTCCTCCATGGAGGGCCCTCGCGCGCCTTCTCGCAAATCATGCCCGCCTTCGACGAATTGCTATCGTCGGACGAGATCGATGACGTAATCGCCTACATGCGGAGTCTCTGCCGCAACGCGCACTGGGCCCGTGGCGAACTCAACCTGCCACGCGCGCTGATCACCGAAAAGGCATTTCCGGAAGATGAGTTGGTGATCTCAACTGCCCTGAACGCCAGCGGCGCTCCCGGATTCAGTACCGACATCATTCACGAACAGCGCTTCGGCATGCGCAATCAGCTTGAGGTAGACGTCCCGCTCCAGTTTCAGGACCAGGCGCACACCTGGTATGGCGGCGTAGGAGACACGACGATCGGACTCAAACGCGTGATGTGGTCGAGCCTGCGCACCGGATCGATCCTGAGCCTGTTTGGCGGGGTGATCCTGCCCAGCGGCAACCGGGCCCGCGGCTTCGGCGCAGGCACCACGACGTTTGAGACCTTCGCCTCGTTTGACCAACTGTTTCCCACCAATACGTTTGTACAGTTCCAGGCTGGTGCCAATTTACCGCGCCATACCGACATTGCACCGCAGTTGGTTTACTGGCGCACTGCGGTCGGGCAGAGCCTTGCCGCCGATAACGGCTTGGGCCGCTTGTGGACGCCCATGGTGGAGTTCGTCGCCGCTCGCGATCTTGTGACTGGAGCATCGACGAACTGGGACGTAGTGCCGGAGATGCAAGTCACCATCAGCCGCAGGCAACACTTCCGGGTAAACGTTGGCTATAGCAAGCCCGTCACGAACACGGCACGCCGGCCGGGCCAGGTCGTCTTCTACGTGCTTTGGGACTGGTTCGACGGAAAAATCAACGAGGGCTGGTAATGCGGAAGATTCTTTGGGGCTTCATCGCGGTTCTAATATTGCTGACCGCTACCACCTGGGTACGAGGCGGCAATGGGCACTCGTCCTCCTCGCCGGAGTTTCGGACCTCCGACCGTTGCGTCGCCTGCCACAACGGTATGAAGACGAAATCGGGAGAAGATTTCTCCATCGGCCTCGATTGGCGAGCCAGCATTATGGCGAACTCCTCGCGCGATCCGTACTGGCAGGGAAGCGTACGGCGGGAAACGATTGATCATCCCGAGGTAAAAGCTGACATTCAGAACGAATGCGCGCACTGCCACATGCCCATCGTGGAATATCAAGCGCGCGTGCAGGATAAAAGGGCGGAGATCTTCTCGCACCTTCCGTTTGATCCCGACAAAGAGGGCGACGCGGAAGCCGAAGACGGCGTCTCCTGCTCGGTATGCCATCAAATTTCGAAAAAGAATCTGGGGACTCCGGCGAGCTTCGTCGGGAATTTCGTAATTGATCCGCTTGAGCAGGGCTATCACTCCGAGCACGGGCCGTACGACATCGATGCCGGCCATCAACGTGTAATGCAGAGCTCGACCGGAGGCTTCCGTCCCGGCGATGCCGACCAGATTCGCGATTCGGCTCTCTGTGCGACTTGCCACACGTTATACACCGTCGCTCGCGGCAAGGATGGAATGCCAATTGGTCAACTGCCGGAGCAAATGCCTTATCAGGAGTGGCAGCACAGCGACTATGCCGGTAAGCAGAGCTGCCAGTCGTGCCACATGCCTGAGGTAAATGGCGATACTCCGGTGACCTCCCTTTTCGGAGAGTCTCGCAAGGGTGCACGGCATCACTACTTTGTCGGCGCAAACTTTTTCATGCAGCGCATCTTCAGCAATTATCGCCAGGACTTGAGTGTGGTCGCCTTGCCCGATACGCTCACAGCCGCCTCACAGCGGACAGTCAACTTCCTTCAGTCGCAGAGCGCGCGTGTAAGCATTCCGAAAATGGAGACGGATACCGGAAAGCTCCACGTCGATGTGCTGGTCGAGAACCTCACCGGACACAAACTGCCGACCGCCTATCCTTCGCGGCGTGCATGGCTGCATGTCACCATCCAAGATTGCAATGGTCGAACGGTGTTCGAATCCGGCGCGCTGAATCCCGACGGCTCCATTCAGGGGAACGTCAACGATACGGATCCAACGCGCTTTGAGCCTCATTTCCGCGAGATCACCAGCAGCGATCAGGTGCAGATCTACGAGCCGATTCTTAAGGATTTAGAAGGCCACGTAACCACCGGACTCCTCGCTGCTGTCGGGTACCTCAAGGACAATCGCATTTTGCCCAACGGCTTCGACAAAGCTTCGGCGGTGAAGGACATTGAGGTCGTCGGCGATGCCGCCCAGGATCCTGACTTCACCGGCAAAGGCAGCTTGGTGCGATATTCCGCCGCAGTGGATCCCTCGTCGGGTCCGTTCCACGTTGAGGCTGAACTCTGGTACGAGCCCATAGGATTCCGCTGGGCTCACAATTTGGGCTCCTATCAGGCGGACGAACCTCAGCGCATGGTGAACTACTACGACTCCCTGGCGTCAGGTGCAGCAGTGATATTGGCGCGGACCGAGGCGACGAACTAGCCCGGCGAAAGAGGCTGGCTGACCTGAAATACCGCTCAGTTACAGATACGAGGATGCCTTTCGTAGCCTACCCTTTCTGCAACCGGGGTCCCCAAGACGCGCCGATTTTGCGTGGATTGGGGTGGTAGGAAAGGGTGGGGATTTTGTGCAGCCAGTCGCGGTTCAACTTCGAACGTCGAGCCTGGTAAAGCTAAGTGCCGGAGACACGATGCTCGTTGTGTCGACGAACACCGGCCTACAGCCGGCCGGGTTAGGTTCAGAAGTGAAAGGGTCGGAAGGGATTTGTAATGGCAATCGGTAACAGACAATGGATATGCGTAACTCTCGTCGCGCTCTTTATCTTCGGGGCGCCTCTCCCAGCACACGTTGCCGGTCCCAAAGTTCCCAGGAACACGAGGCAGCCGGACCTCAACCGCTCCGCCGTCATCAAGATGAATGTCGATATGACCCTCGTGAATGTAAGCGTCACCGATTCCTCTAGCAACTCGGTCACCTGGCTCGACAAGGAAAACTTCAAGGTCTACGAAGACGGCGTCGAGCAGGAAATTTCCGCGTTCTCCGGTGAAGATGTTCCCATTTCCATCGGCTTGATCTTTGATATGAGCGGCAGCATGGCAAACAAGTTCGATAGAGCCCGCCAAGCCGCCGTTCAGTTTCTGCGCACGGCCAATCCGCGCGACGAATTCTTTCTCGTCAGGTTCAAAGACCGCGCTGAACCGGCCAGCCAGTTCACCTCCGGCACCGAGGAACTCGAGAATCGCGTGATGTTCACGGCCGCCGGGGGGCGCACCGCACTGCTCGATGCCGTCTACCTCGGTTTGGGCCAGATGAGGAATGCACACAACGGCAGACGTGCCATGCTCATCATCTCCGACGGAGGAGATAACCATAGTCTCTACAATGAAGTCGACATCCGGAACTTCCTTAAAGAATCAGACTGTCAGCTCTATGCCATGGGAATTTTTGATCACCATATCGGACGAAAAACGGAGGAGCGCTACGGTTGGAGCCTTCTCTCAGAACTCGTAGAAATGACCGGTGGCCGCGTCTTCCCGGTCTCGAAGCTGACCGATTTGCCAGACATCGCTGCCAAGATTGGAATGGAGCTGCGTAACCAATATGTCCTCGGATATAAACCACAGGATACGCGCCACGACCGCAGCTGGCGGAAGATCAAAGTGAAGCTGCTCGCGCCCAAGGGACTGTCTCCCGTCAAGGTTTACGCCAGGTCTGGATATTACGCTCCTACTGAATAAGCCCTGAATAAGCCACTGCCCTCATATAGCCGCGGCGGTAGCCCCTTGTCAGCTGAGAGGCATCATTTAATGCGGTTTGGTCAAGCTGAATAAGCAGTTATAGGAAGTACGGAAATCAGTGGATCGCGATTTCGCTTCTTACGACTACTCCGCCTTTCATCACGAACTTGACGTGTTCGAGCTCCCCGATGTCAGCAAGAGGATCGCCGGAGAAGCCAATGATATCCGCATAGTGGCCCGCTTCGATGGCTCCCACCTTGTCCGGCCAACCCATCAGATCGGCGGCGTTCAAAGTGGCCGCGCGTATTGCCTCTACAGGCGGCAATCCCAGTTTGGTCATAGCAATGATTTCATGGGCATTCTGGCCGTGATCTTCGGCACTGGAAGGATCAAAACCATTGGCGATTTTCACGCCCAGCTCCCGCGCTATAGGGATATTCTGCCGGGCACGTCCCAAAACATCTTCCATGTACTTGTGCGCTTCAGGGGATCTCGCGTTGTCCAGGTGATAAAAATTGTAGCCCATCGTCGGAACCCAGTAGACCCCCTTCGCCTTCATCATTTCAAGGTCTTGCCTGTCGGCGCCATGGCCGTGTTCGATGGAGTCCACGCCCGCAGTGATCGCGTTGCGCTGGCCCTCAGCGGTGGTTGCATGGGCCGCTACCTTGCGGCCGGCCTTGTGCGCTTCTTCGACGATCACGCTCATTTCCTCGACGGTAAGCGTCGGATATTGCCAATCCGCATAGACCTTGATGAGGTCGGCGCCATGGCCAATCTGCTCGCGTACGGCGCGCCGCGCTTCCTCGACACCGCTGATCATCTGCGCCCCGGTAGGGAAGTCGGGCAGGTCGGGCGATACGCGGAACGGATTGTATTGACCCAGGGCGGCGATTCCTCGAGTAGCCACCTGCATTCGCGGGCCTTCGACCAATCCTTGGTTGATAGCGTCACGCAGCGCGACGTCGGCGTACCCTGAGCCCTCGTTTTCTACGTCGCGAACAGTGGTGAAACCGGCGCGCAGCGTAATGCGAGCGTCCGCAGCTCCCTCCAGCGCGCGCAGAGCCTGCGACTTGGTTGCCATTGTCACCACGTATCCGTCGGGAGCATTCGGGATTCGCGCCATCAGGTGCGTGTGGCAGTCCACTAAGCCGGGCAGAAGGGTGGCGCGGCCCAGGTCGATGACGGCAGCGCCTTTTGGCGCGCGGGCCTGGATATCGGCGGCCGGTCCCACTTCCTTAATGCGGTCGCCTTCGATCAAAATGCCGGCGTTTTCGAGGTAGCGCCCGGTCCGGACATCCAAGGCGCGCCCGGCCTTTAGCAAGGTCACGGTGGGCTTGAAATCAGGTTTGGATTGTGCTTTGACTAGGCAGCCGACGAGCAGCAATTCCAGAGTGAGCAGATAGATCTTTCTTCGCATGGGGATTCCTAATTAACACAGCGGACAACGATACTCAACATCGCGACTCACGCCCGCCCGCTCACCCGCGCATCGGAGACAGACGAGACCAACGTGGGCCATGGAACTATCGTGGGCGTTAATCTCATCGTGGCGGTTTTACACGGCTCATGTATTCGGTAGCCGCTCGCGAGATCATAAAGGCGATCGCTTGATGGGGTGTAAACCATCGCGGCGCGGCAAATGCAGTACTGGACTCATCAGGCACTCTATGCGCTCGAGCGCGTATTTGGCGATTCGCCCAACTACCCTGGCCGATTAGTTCTGAATTAACGGGGAGTCGTTTGCGTTTCTGGCAAAGCTTCAGGATTGAACTGTTTCACTTCCGAAGACACACGCCCGAACCTGATCACGCCCATCACGTTTCGCGCTATATAGAGCCTGATCTGCTGCTCGCACAACCTCCGCGCTCGTGGCCCCATGGTCCGGAAACAGAGCCACGCCGATCGATAGGCTGACCATTCCTAGGAGTTGGCCTCCGTAATGTACCTTCAATTGTTTGATTTCCTCCCGCAGGATGTCGGCCCGTTTGAGAGCGCCGGCCAAATTGGCATCGGACATCACCGCCGCAAACTCCTCACCTCCGTATCGACAAGCAATGTCTTGGCCGCGAGTATTCTTGATCAAGAAATCTCCGAAGGCACGCAGGAGCGCATCCCCTGCTTGGTGGCCGAACGTATCGTTAAACGTTTTGAAGTGGTCGAGGTCCATCATGATGATCGCCACGGAGCTTTTGTGACGATTCGCTCGACTGATCTCCCGTTCCAGAGAATCTTCCATGTAACGGCGATTGAATAGACCGGTGAGCGGGTCGCGAATCGATTGATTCTTAAGAGTCTCTCTTAACTTCAGGTTGCCCAGCGCCAAGCCGACGTGCTCGGCGAATACCGCCGCCAGTCGCTGTTCTGCTTCACCCGACTGAAGGGATACGGATTCCTGCTCTCCCGGGCGGCACGGCAGCTGCAAACTCAGGATTCCAAGGGCTTCACCCTGTGCCATCAAGGGCACACAAAGAGCTTTCACGATCCGTGTTGGATCGGTATGGTGACAATTCGTTGTCGTTCCACCAACGGCAAACCAATGTGGCTGGCCTCGCCTCAGTGCCCAGCAGTCGTCTGGGACGAATACACGCTCACTCCCAGATGGCTTACCCCAGTCTGCAACTGCTTCCATCGAATTCCTGGAAGCACTGATGACGTACAGCGCTCCCGACCATTCCGGGAATAATTGCTCAGCTGATTTACCAATCACCGCATAAGCTTCCCCAACTGCCTGGCACGACTGAAGCCAACTTCCCATTTCGCTCAATAGATTGATTTCCCTTGAACGCCGGTCTAGCTCCTGCACCCGCTCAGCCAACTTCTGATTTGCCTCTCGCAGCTGCGCTTCCGCGTGTTTTCGTTCCGAAATGTCACGAAGGATCGCTTCCGTGGCTGGTTCGGACTGATACGTGATGCGGTTGATCACCACTTCGACATGCACCTCCCGGCCGTCCAGCCCGATGTACCTTCTTTCGGTGCGTGGCGGCGGTGGCGCCCCGGGGTCTTCGCGCACAATCTCAATCCTCTTTTTGACTGCTTCTCTATCATCGGGGTGTACAAATTGAAGCACCGACTTGCCAAGGAGTCCTTCGGCAGACGAAGCGCCTAACAATGCGCCACAGGCGGCGTTCGCATAGATGATCGTGCCTCGGCGTTGCACCAATATTGCGTCTGGTGAAAGTTCCACCAGCCGGCGGTAGGAGTCCTCGCTACCGCGAAGCTTTTCTTCTTCCTGCTTGCGCTCGCTGATGTCCTGAAGCTGGTAACACAAGAAGCGAGGCTTGTCCTTGCTGTCGAAGACCACCGAAACGCTGAGCAGAGCCGGAACGGTATGTCCGGCCTGATGCAGATATCGTTTCTCCATCTGGAAGGAACGAATCTCTCCCCTCAGCACTTGGCTGATACGTTTGAGCTCGGGCCCTAGATCTTCCGGATGCGTTATGCTCTGGAAAGTCTTGGCCAGCAGTTCTTGCTCTGAATATCCAAGGATTTGGCATAACGCGGGATTCACTCGAATCCAGTTGCCATTCAATTCAATGAGTGCCGTCCCAATCGCGGATTGATTGAAGGTGCCGATGGAGAGCTGAGTTTCGGACCCGGCTCCGCGTGAGGCATGACCGTTTCTGTTCGCACGGCCGCCCTTCTTGGAGCCTTTCCGTCCGTAGGGAAGTACAGTTTTCAAAGGGCCACCGGACTGCAAAAAGCGTTGAGTTAATCCTACTAGATGGACTGGGGAGTGACGACGGAGATTCCCGATTCGGCGTTCAAAAGTTAACCTCATTTACGTGACACCGTGCGGACCCCGCGGACCGTCCGAGCGTAACTGCGTGCAACCTGACTCTCTGCAGCCCACCTGTGGTGCCTTGATTAGTCCGTCCCCAGAACGCACAATTTCTGTGCAAGTCGTGCCGTAAGACCTTATAATCCATCAACCTTTCTGACCCCGCCCTTCGTGTGAAAAGGAGGTTCGCCTTGCTAGACGAAGAACGTCCCAGCTTCCAGTGCGCGATCTCCCCAGGAGAAAGGGCCCAACCTCAACGAACCGATCCTCAACAGGCGGATACTCAACAAACGGATTCGCGCGAACAAAGATCAGAACAGCAATCAAAAGAACGATCAGAAACGAGGTCAGAAAGAAGGTCAGACGCTCGGTTGGCCGTGACCGTCTACGGATTTGCGACCACCGGAAGGCTCTTCGTCGAGCATTGTTCTACCCGCAACGTCAGTCATTCGGGCTGCTGCATACATCTTCGAACGCTGCCACAGGCCGACACGGCGCTCGCGCTGCGCCTCTTGCGCTGGGGACTTTCCGCAAAAGGGGCCGCACAGCTTTTATACCAAGTGGTGTGGGTTCAAAAAGATGGGAATGGCTGGCTTGTTGGAGCGTCATCCCTCGGACCAGCGGACCTCTATAGCCTGGCGTTCCCAGGCACACCTTAAGTCGCGCGAGACGCCAGTAAGCCTTGTAGCCAGGGCGCGGCGCTTTCTGCCGGCCCTGGGGCTTTTGCTGTCGTCGGCCTGCCGCGCTCGTTTTCAACAGTCATCCACAGCTTTGCACAGGTTTCTTGCGAGAATCGGCGAGAATTTTATTGACGCCGCGGAAGCAGAGATTTATCTTGCGCCTCAGATTGAACCGGAAGCAGAGACTTAACGGTTCATCTCAG
>Ga0307479_10004744_pt1 | contig 12489 bp, 15 predicted proteins | sample atmos_gasesECM4C_FD_203743 | JGI IMG/M metagenome (GOLD analysis project Ga0307479, IMG submission 203743) | Hardwood forest soil microbial communities from Morgan-Monroe State Forest, Indiana, United States - atmos_gasesECM4C_515 | ecosystem: Environmental > Terrestrial > Soil > Temperate...
GACCTCGATCGCAGCATGACGCGCACCCGGCATCGGCCCCTCCCGGATGGTCGCATCGCGCCGAGCCACGCGCTACTCTTCGGCATCGTGCTGGGGGTGTCCGCTTTTGTGCTGCTGGCCTTCTGGGTCAACGTGCTGGCCGCCACCCTGGCCATCAGCGGCCTGCTCTTTTACGTCTTTGTCTACACTCTCTGGCTCAAGCGCTCCACCACCCAGAACATCGTCATCGGTGGGGCCGCCGGCGCCGTGCCGCCTCTGGTCGGCTGGGCCGCGGTGACCAACCATCTCGACCTGACGGCGCTCTATTTGTTCGCCATCATTTTCTTGTGGACGCCCCCGCACTTCTGGGCGCTGGCACTGCGGCTTCGTCAGGACTATGCCAGGGCGCGGGTGCCGATGCTCCCGGTGGTGCGCGGCGACCTCGTGGCCCGGCGCCAGATCGTGATCTACACCGCGGTGCTGGTGGGGTTAAGCCTGGTGATCGTGCTCAGCGGCGCGCTCGGCCGCCTGTACCTGGTTGGAGCGGCGCTCCTCGGCGGCGGCTTCCTGGCGCTCGCCGTCATCAACTGGCGAGGCCGGCGGCTACGTTGGTCGCGATGGCTCTTCGACTATTCGATCGCGTATCTGGCATTGCTGTTCGGGGTGATGGTTGCCGATCGGATGGTCGGATAGGATGAGGATCAATGCATAAAGACGAGGCTCGGCGAAACGTCAGGCTCGGGATGCTGCTGTTCGTCACCGCGCTGATCATGCTCGGGCTGTCCTTCGCCTGGGCCCTGATCTACAACAACTTCGGCTGATGGCGGAGCCCGAGTCCGCGTCGAAAGAAGAGGCGCACGGTGCCTTCCACCTCCCTCCGCCGAGCATTTGGCCGCCGTTGCTCGCGCTCGGCGTTGCGTTCATCCTCACCGGCCTCATCATCAACCGCGTGCTGTTGGTGATCGGGGCGATCCTCGGGGTGGCGGCGGTCGCCCTCTGGGTGCGTGACGCGCGGCGCGAATTCGACGAGCTACCGGAGTAAGGTAGCGACCCGATTCTCACCGCCAGCGAGCTGATGGCGTTGCGGCACGCCGAGACCGCCCCGTACACTCAAGTTGCGGCAATCAGTCGTGGCAAGGAGGCAGTGTGTGAGCGTTTGGAAAATGGTGATCGTGGCAGCCGGCAGCGCCGTGGTGCTCGCTGCCTGCGGGGGCAGTAGCGGCACTAGCAGTGGCGGCTCGGGCTGCACTCCCAAGGGCGGCAACGCGAGCGGGACAGGATCCCAGGTGGTCAAGATCAACCCCGACCCGAACACGGTCGGCAGGTTCGACGCCGCCACCGTGAGTGTCACCAAAGGACAAACTGTCGAATGGGATTGGATCGATACCTCTGTCCAACACAGTGTTACGTCTGACGACAACACGACCTTTGATTCCTGCCTGCAAAGCGCGGGGGCGAAGTTTGTCGTGACCTTTAACACCAGCGGCGATTTCAAATACCACTGCCAGATCCACGCGCAGATGGTCGGAGACGTGAAAGTCGGTTAGATCCGGCTGGCGAGTTGCCGCACTGGTCAGCGCCCTCTGGCTGGCCGGTTGCGGCGCCTCGGCCCAACCAGACGACGCCGCGATTGCGGTCGATTTTCAGAACCACCAATCGAACGTCGAGGTCACGGCCGACGGCACGGTGGTGCGGCTACTTCCCGATCGAACCAGTAGCAGCGGTACCCACGAACAATTCATCATCAAGCTGAGCTCGCAGAACGTCACGGTCGAGATCGAGCACAACATCAGCATCGCCGCCCGGGTTCCGGTGGCCGAGGGTGACCACGTGATCGTGCATGGGGAGTACGTCTGGAACTCCAAGGGCGGCCTGATCCATTTCACCCATCACGATCCGCAGGGCACCCACGAGGGCGGCTACATCGAGGACAACGGCACCACCTACGACTGAAGCCGCACCCGCTCGACTTCACCGGCGACGATCGCGATTCGAGTTCCGTCGGCCATCCGGACCAGCAATGCCCCATCGGCATCGATGTCGTCCGCGACGCCCCGAACGGTCTCGCCGTCGCGTTGAAACGTGACCGGGTTGCCCAGCATGGCGCTCCGGCTGCGCCAGGCGGGCACGATCCAATCGACACCTTCGCGGTCGGCGCGGTCGTAGGCGTTCGCCAGGTCGTTGAGGATGGCCGCCAGCAGCGCCTCGCGTTCGATCTCGTGCCCCAACTCGACCCGCAGCGAGGTGGCGGTGTCGAGGAGGTGTTCCGCTGGCTGGTTGACGTTGACGCCGACGCCCAGGATCACCGCCGGGCCGGAGGGCCGTTCGAGCAGGATGCCGGCGAGCTTCTTGCCGTTGAGGAGGACATCGTTCGGCCACTTCAGGTCGGCAACCGCCGCGCTCGATACCTCGATGCCACCTGCCACCGTCACCGCCGCCAGCAATGGCAGCAGCGGTAGGACGTCGATCGGTGGCCGCAGGACGGTGGAGAACAACAACGCCTGATCCGCTGGCGCCGCCCAGGGCCGGCCCTGCCGGCCGCGGCCTCCGCGCTGGAAATCGGTGATGACCGTCCAGCCCTGCTCGGCGTCCTGGGCGGCGGCCGCCCGCGCCAGGTCCTGCGTGCTCTCGCAGGCGGCTTCGTAGTGCAGCGACCAGCGGATTTCGCCCACGGTAAGGCGAGCGCGGGCCCGCTCCAGATCGAAGCGACTCATGGCAACACCGTCGCGCTGAGTGCCTCTTCGCGGCTGGCCGCCTGCACCGTGACGATGCCGGCGACGATCACGGCCGCGCCCGCAACCTGCAGCGGTTGCAACCGATCACCGAGGAGCAGGAAAGCAATCAGCCCGGCGAATACTGGCTCGGCGCTGGCGACGATACCGGCCGCCGACGGGCGGATGGTCCGCAGCGCGATCACGAAGAGGGCGTGGGCCACCAGGGTGCCGACCAGGCCGACCAGCGCCATCACGATCCAGATGCGCCAGTCCGTCGGCAGCGCCGTGCGGGTGACCGCATCGAACGCGAGCCACAGGAGACTGCCGGTCCCGAAGCCGTAAACCAGGATGGTCCAGGTCTCGAGGCGGCGCGCCAGGGTCGAGGCCCGCAGGATGTAGAAGGCAAAGAAGCCGGCCGACACGAGACCCAGCATGACACCGGGGAGGTTGACGCGAAAGAGCGATGGCTGATAGGCACCGACGGCGAAGAAGGCGCCGATCAGCACCATCGCCAGGGCTGCCCAGACCTGCGCCCCGACTCGCTGGCGGCGGTGATAGCGCTCGAAGGCAGTGACCGCGACCAGCCCCAGGTACTGGACGAGAAGCGCAATGGCGATGTTGATCCGGGCGATCGTCAGGTAATAGCTGAGCTGGACGCCGGCCAGCCCGACGCCGCCGAACACCGCGAGCGCCGGCAGCTCCCGGCGTGGTACGCGGAGCAGGCTCGGCCGGAACAGCAGCAGTGAAAGGAAGAGCCAGGCGAAGGCCGCCCAGATGCGAAGCTGCGCCAGGACCAGCGGTGAATAGCCGAGCCTGAAGAGCCCCTTGACGACATTGCCGCCGGCGGCGAACAGGAAGGCGGATAGAACGACCAGCAGGTAGCCGAGGCGGCGTGTTCTCAGCCGGACGAAGATCGAATCTGGGAGGCTGGGCCGCCGGGCAGCGAGTTCTTGACCAATTCGACCTTTGAAAGTAATGTAGTCGTTCGGGAAGCATGGCTCGGACCACCGGAAGCGGTCGCATGATCGAGCAGACCTCGGTCCAGATCTCGGCGCTTCGCGAGCGGTGGCACGCGGAACGGGAGCTCCGCTATGCCCGCCGGAACCGAATTCGGCACATCGACCGGCTGCTCGACGAGCTCGAGATGCTCAACATCGCTGAGGAAACCCAGGTGCCGGCCGACCTCGCTTTGCGGGTCCAGCGGCTGGCCGCCGAGATGGAGCATCCGCTCGGGAACCGGGCGCCCGAGGACCTGACGATCGGCGAGTCGATGGACGCGCTCTACGACCTGCAGGACGGGCTGATGCTGACCCTCGAAGGCGTCCAGGACGAGGAAGAGCCCTAACCGATCGCGGCCTCCGGCTAATGCTTCGGAAGCTATGGCCGCTTACTGTCTGACTTCCCCGGCGCGCCTTTCGACGGGTTGTCCTTTCCCTTTCCGTCGTTCGGCTTGCCGCCGCCATCGTGCCTGGCGGTCAGGCTCATGGTGGATTGATCCGCGTCGCTGATCGCGGTTTTCAGGTCGCGCGCCGGCGACACGGCGCTGATCTTGGACAGCAGCGCCCGCTCGCGCTGGGTGTTCAGCGTGATCATGGCCTCGGTGTCTGGCCCGGCGTTTCGCCGCAGGTCGCGCAGCCCGACGGCTTGCTGCACCCGATAGTCCTGGAGGAGGTGACGCGCGATGTCCGCGGTTGAACCCCGACCCTCCAGCTTTAGCATCCCCTGGTTGAGCCAGTCGAAGAACGCACCGATCGGGGCGCTGACGTTCGAACCCGTGATGGCGTTGTAGACGCCCGAGACCAGCGGGTCGATCAGCGCCACCGGGTGTGGACCCGGATTGGTTCGCTGCTCGTGCAAGAGGTTGTAGGCGTTTTGCAGGTCGGCATTCGCCTGAGCGAGCTCATCCAATCCACGCTGGGTCGGATCGTCGGGCACGGTGCTGTTTAGTCCGTTCAACCAGCCCTGCACCGCATACCAGCCGCTGTCGACGCTGATGCCGTCGGGTTGATTCCAGAGCGTGTCGACGTCGAGGCTGCTGGAGGCGGCGGCTGAAAGCGGGACGAGCGCCATCACGGACGCGATGGTAGCCGCGGTCAGGCGGCGTTGCATGATGCGACGAAGAGGGAGCATGATGGCCTCGCTCTTGATGATCCGGCAGCGCCGATGGCAGTAAAGGCAAGGCTCGGTTGCAGGATGCTGACAGCTCGGTAGCGCCGGGCTGACGACTAGCGGGCCAGGTTTTCCACCACGGTCGAGATCCCCTGCCCCACCCCGATGCACATGGTGGCCAGACCGTAGCGGCCCTTGCGGCGGGCCAGCTCGTGCACCAGGGTGGCGATGATGCGCACGCCGCTCGCCCCCAGCGGATGGCCCAGCGCGATGGCGCCCCCATTCGGGTTGACTCGTTCCGGGTCGAGCCCGAGGTCCCGGATGCATGCGATCACTTGCGAGGCGAAGGCCTCGTTCAGCTCGATGACGTCGAGGTCGCCTGGCTGCAGCCCGGCGCGTGCCAGGGCTTTTCGGGTGGCGGGAATCGGCCCCAGGCCCATCACCGAGGGATCCACGCCGGCGCTGGCCGCCGCGACGACGCGCGCGATCGGCTGGGCCTTCAGCTGTGCGGCGTGCGACGCCGACATCATCACCAGGCAGGCGGCCCCGTCGTTCAATGGCGAGGAGTTGCCGGCGGTCACCGTGCCGTCTTTTTCGAAGGCCGGCTTGAGGGCGGCCAGTTTTTCCAGGCTGGTATCAGCCCGCGGTCCCTCATCCTTGTCGTAGGCGCTGCCATCGGGCAGTGCGACCGGCACCAGCTCGCTGCGGAAATGGCAGGCCGCCTGCGCCGCCAGCGCCTTTTGGTGGCTGGCCAGTGCCCACCGATCCTGCTCTTCGCGCGAGATCGCGTAGCGGCGCGCGACCACTTCGGCCGTCTGCCCCAGGCTGATCGGGGGATACTTCTCGGCCAGGCGCGGATTGACCATCCGCCATCCCAGCGTGCTGTCATAGAGCGTTTGCGGGCCGCGCGCGAACTCCCGATGCGGTTTCTCCAGGATGTAGGGCGCGCGCGTCATGCTCTCCACCCCGCCGGCGAGAAAGCAGGCCCCGTTGCCAGTCTCGATCTCTCGGGTCGCGGCGATGACCGCCTGCATCCCCGAGCCGCACAGGCGATTCATGGTGGCCGCCGGGATGTCCACCGGCAATCCGGCCAGCAACACGGCCATGCGCGCCACGTTGCGGTTGTCTTCGCCGGCCTGGTTGGCGTCGCCGAAGTACACATCGGCGATGCGGTCCGGATCGAGCTGGTTGCGTTGCACCGCCTGGCTCACCACCAGCGCCGCGAGATCGTCCGGCCTGATGTCCTTCAGCGCGCCGCCATAGCGCCCGATCGGGGTTCGCAGCGCGTCGACGATCACGGCGGTTTCCACCGAATTCATGCTACATGCGGGGAATCCCCGCAGCCGGTCCGTAAAATCAGGGCGAACCGATGAGCGATTTAGCCCGCCGCTTCGAGGCGGTAAATCTGGTGGCCGATCCGCTGCACGGCTACATCAAGATCACCAAGCGGGTGCACGGTGGGAGCGAGGCGGCGGAGCAAGATCTGCTCGACCACCCCTGGCTGCAGCGGCTGCGCCGAATCCATCAACTGCAATCGGCGTGGTGGGTCTTCCCGGGGGGCGAGCATTCGCGCTTCCAGCACGCGCTGGGGGCGATGCACATCAGCGGCGAATGGGCGCGGGAGCTGTATCCCAATCTGACGGCCCTGTACCCGAATGCACCGTCTGCCGCCTGCGTCGAAGAGACACTCCGGGTCGCGGGCCTGCTCCATGACATCGGGCATGGGCCGTTCGGCCACTTTTTCGACCAGAACTACCTCGACCGCTACGGGATCGACCACGAGGTGATCGGACGCGCCCTGATCGAAGGCGAACTGGCATCGACCATCGCCGCGCTGCAGGCCAGCCCCGGCGGTCCGTTCGCGCCCGGGGAGCGGATCGATCCGCACTGGATCGCCGAACTGATCGCCGAACCGGCCCTTGCCGATCCCGTTCCCCCCTGGGTCCGGGCGCTCAAGCCAATCCTCAACGGCATGTACACCGCCGACAACCTCGACTACGTGCCGCGCGACGCCTACATGTGTGGCGTCAAGGTGGGGCCGGTCGACATCGACCGGCTGCTGCACTACTCCTTCCTGGATCGGGAAGGGATGCTGTTGCACCAGCACGGTGCCCAGGCGCTGCTCCTGTTCCTGAATGCACGCCTCTACCTCTACAACAACATCTATTACCACCGCACCGTGCGCCGCATCGACCTCCACATGCGGGAGATCTTTCGGGAGACGATCGACCGCATCCTACCGGGCAATCCGCTCGATCAACTCGACCGCTACCAGGAGCTGACCGACTGGTCGCTGATCGATACCGTGGACGGTTGGCGGCACCAGGGCGGCCGCGCGGCCGAACTTTCCCAGGAGTGGGGCCGGATCGTCCGCCGGGAGTTGAAGTGGCGGCTGATCTTCGAGGACTACTACGAGTTCTCCAACGCGGAGGAGGCTTTCCTTCACCCCGAGCCGTCGGACTACATCCGCCGCATCCGGGAAGCTCTCCCGCCGTCGCTCGCGCGGGCATCCTTCGAGGTCGACCTGGCCTCGGTGGACCCGAGACCGCAGAACCCGTTCAACGATCCCTTTCCGGTCGGCATCTACAACCCGGTCAGCCGCTCCGTCGAGCGCAGCGCGGTGGCGGACCTGTTTCGCCGCCTGCCGATCCGCACCACCCTGGTGCGAGTCTTCACCGACGAGTCCGGCCACCTCGACGCCCTGCGGCAGGCCGTCGAGCGAGCCCTGTACCGACGTGAATCGAACCTGACAGAGGCGGTCCCCTGATGGTCATCCAGCCGCAGGAGGCGATCAAGCCGCTCACCGTCCTGGAACTCAACACTCGGATCCACGACTTGCTCGCAGCGCGTTTTCAGAGCGTGGTAGTGAAGGGCGAGGTGAGCGGGGTCACCCTGCGGGGCGGGCACGTCTGGTTCACTCTCAAAGACGCCTCGGCGACGGTGGGCGCCGTCATCTTCAGCAGTACCGCGCGGCGGCTGCCGTTTCTTCCCGAGAACGGGCAGGAATTGCTCCTGACCTGCCAGGTCGATTACCACGCGCAATACGGCCGGGTCAACCTGGTCGTCAGCCGGCTCGATTACGATGGCGCGGGCAAGCTGCGGGCCGCTATAGACCAGCTCAAACGCCGGCTCGAGGCCGAGGGCGTCTTCGCGGCGGAGCGCAAACGGCCACTCCCGTTTCTGCCGCGCTGCATCGCCTTCATCACCTCGCCCAGCGGCGCCGTCATTCATGACTTGCAGCAGACCATCTGGGAGAGGTTCCCCAACATCCGGCTGGCGCTCTATCCGGCGCTGGTGCAGGGCACCGCCTCCCAGCGAAGCCTGGTGGCGGCGTTGCGCCAGTGTGACCGGGACCAGGTGGCGGACGTGGTCATCGTCGCCCGCGGGGGCGGCAGCTTCGAGGAGTTGATGGCGTTCAACCAGGAAGCGGTGGTGCGCGCCATCCAGGCGATGCGCATTCCCGTGGTGACCGCCCTGGGTCACACCTCCGACCGCACCCTGGCCGACCTGGTGGCCGACCGCGAGGCGCGCACCCCCACCGCCGCGGCGGAGATCGTGGTGCCGAAAAAGTCGGATCTCCTGCGCCAGCTTGGCGAGCGCGGCGAGCGTCTGCAGCGCGCCGGGCGAACCGCCCTGATCGCCCCGGCGCACGAGGTTGCGCTCCGGCGACAGTCGCTGGCCCGCCTGGCCGGCGAGCTGCAGCAACGCCGTCGGGAGCGGATCGCCCACCTCGCAGGCATGCTCCGGCAGCGCGACCCGCGCGAGGTGCTGCGCCATCGCGAGCGCTCGCTACTCGAGGGCCGTAGCCGGCTGGTTCGAATTCAGGCGCTGACCGTGCAGCGGATTGGCGGCAGCCGGCTGCAGGTTGACGGTCTCCGCGAACGGCTGATCGGGCTGGCCGGGCGAGGCCTGCGCGACCGGGCCGCGAGCGTGCAAAGCCGGTCGGCGCGACTGGGGGCGCTGGCGCCCGAGCAGACCTTGAAGCGCGGTTACAGCATCTGCGTCGATGCTGGCAGCGGCAGCATCATTCGCGAGGCGGTCGAATCGCGGCCCGGCCAGGCGGTCAAGGTGCTGCTGTCGGCGGGCCGGCTCGAAGCCACCGTCGACGAGGTGGTGGAATGAGAGTCGACGCTTCGCTCACCTACGAGCAGGCGCTGGCCCAGCTGGATGCGACGCTGCGGGCGTTGGAAGAAGGCAAGCTCAGCCTGGAAGATGCGATTGCCGCCGTCGCGCGCGGCCGCGAATATCTCGAACTCTGCGAGCGCAAGCTGGAAGAGGCCCGGCAGAAGATTGAGAGTCTTCCGGTGCGCGAGGAGCCGCTGCCCGAAGACGATGCCCCGCATCCAGCCACCGTCGCCGAGTTGCGCGCGGAGCGCGGGCCGGCGGCGGATCAGCCCCAGGGCGAGATCCCCTTTTAGGGATTTTCCTGGGGTTCGGGCGGCTCGTCCCGCTCGACTTCGGGTCGCTCCGTTGGCGTCTGACCGGAGCGGAACACGCCCCATTCATTGAGCGATCGGCGCAGCATTTCGGGGGTGGTCTTGTACGCCGCCGCCAGCTGCTCGAGATCGTCGCTGCGGAACGTCACCACCGGGGTGTTGAAGTCCTGGCGCTGCTGCTGCAGCCGCGCGACGTGGCGGGCGAGGATCGATCCCTGCCGCTCTGGCAGCCCCTGCAACTGGTTCAAGTCGATGGCCAGCTTCGGCGGCAGCGCTGGCTCGCCTCCGCCTTCGACCTCCTCCGGCAGCAGTTGATTGACCGGGACGCTATATAGGGTGGCGATCTGATGCAGCCGGGTGACCGAGATATTCCGATCGCCGCGCTCGTAGGCGGCGAGCAGCGAGCCTTTCAGGCGCTTGTTCGATAACACCTCGACCTGCTGCAGCGTCAGGCCGCGCTGCTTCCGTAGGCTGCGCAGCCTGGCCCCCACCTTTCGCGAGTACCCGTCCATTTGGAGTCCCCCTTGACTGTCTGTGACCAGTCTAGCTCAGAATGCGACGCTGACAGAAATTTTTGACAGATCGAAGCCGGAGGGTGGCGGGGGGATCGTTCTCAGCGAACGACACCACCTTCCGTGGCCGTCATTATGCGAGGTCCGATCACCGGTTGTCAAGTCCTGCTTACTTATGTTTCAATCCCGCTTAACGTCCGGAGCGGGGTCGACCCCCGGCCTGCCTCATACGCCTGGCGAAAGAGGAGGGCGGCCTTGGGGGCATCACCCTCGGCTTCGAGCGTGCGCGCATAGTCATAGGTTGCCCGGGCGCGCAGGTCGGGGCTGGCGACCGTGGCGGCAACTTCGAGGGCGCGTTCGAAGTGTTTATGCGCCGCGTCGCGCCGGCCGCGAGCATGCGCGACCCGGCCGGCGACCCGGTGAACGGCCACCGTCGCGATCGGATCACTGGAATGCGCTTCGAGGTCGATCGCCTGCTCGATCAGGTCGCTCGCCTGCTCCAGATCGTTCCGTTCCAGAGCGGACTCAGCCATACCGACCACCAGCAGCGGCAGCAGTTCCGTCTCCCCGATCCGGCGGAGATGCTCGGCACCCTCGGTGAAGAGACGCTCGGCCTCGGCGACGCGGCCTTGCTGCAGCAACATATCCCCCATGTTTAATCGCAGCTGGCCGGTCATGCGCACATCACGCAGGGTTTCGAAGAGGCGGAGGCCCTTCTGCGCGTACGACAGCGCGCGCGCATACTGGCCGGTGTCCTGGAGGGAAAGCGCTAGCCCCTCGTAGATACCGGCCAGCGCCCGGAGATCGAGTACCTGCTCGGCCGCCGCGATCGCGGATTCGTAGGCGTCGATGGCTTCGACCGGCTGACCGGCGACGTAGTGGAGGTTGGCCCGATGCCCCAGGATCCGGGCCTTCAACACCGGATCGTTCAGGGCCGCCGATTGGTAGCACTCGAATGCCTTGTCGAACCAAAGGCCGGCCGCGTGGGCCCGGCGGAGGAGGTAGTGCGCACTCCCCAGCCGGTCATACAGCTCGACTAAGAGCTGCGGCCAGTCCGAGCGCTCCGCGATCGCGATGGCCTCCTCGAGCGGAGCCATGGCGTCCGTCGCCCGGCCCTGCATCAGTTGGGCGGTGGCGAGCGTCAGCTGCGCCCGGGTGCGCGGCTCGATCGGGATGGTCCGGGCCAGCATCTGGATCATGAGGCTCTCGGCCCGAGCCGGATCGCTCTGGTGCAGGCTGATCGCCGCCTCCGCCAGGGCCAGCTCCAGGGCCGCCGTCGAATCGCCCGGGTCTTCGAGGAAGTAGTCGATCGGTCGCTGCAACCGGCGGGCGATGATGCGCAGCGTCTGGGTCGATGGCTGTGCCCGACCCAACTCGACCTGGCTGAGAAAAGCCCGACTGAAATCGCTGCCGGCGACCGCGGCGATGCTCAGCCCCAGCTCTTGGCGGGCCTGCCGGATTCGCCGGCCGAGCGGGCTCGGCGTCCCGGGGTCGTCGCTTTTCCGACGCCCCGGGCGCCGCTTGGTAAGCACGGCCTACAGTCTAACAACGAATACTTGACAGGGGAAGAGGACTACAGCGGGTTTGGCCAGACGCCCTCGGCGCAGGCAAGAACGGCCGAGGCGATGACAAGCAGAATCCAGGGGTTGAGGAAACGCCGCACGGGTCCCACCTCCAGCACAGGCGACTCGCTCCCGATCGGCCTGTTCTGTTGCCAGCTTAGGAAGCGGCGTCACTCAGCAGGGTCACGTCTGTAACGGATTCCGTAAGGTCGGTCGCGAGTTGCGAACTCCTTCGTGGCGCCGTCACTATAATCGGGTTTCCGCCGTGTCCCCGTAGCTCAGCCCGGATAGAGCACTGGCCTCCGGAGCCAGGAGCACAGGTTCAAATCCTGTCGGGGACACTTCTAGAAAAGCTAAGAGAGTCAGGCGACGCGAGTGCAGCCAGAGTCGGTCAAGATTGGTTTTGAACCAGACCGGCGCGCCTTCGGAGCGGCTAGCGCTGCGGTCCGCCGAGTCTGCTGAGTCCCCCGGGCGTTTTGATCTGGGCCACTAGATATGGCCGCTCCCCTGGCGGCAGAGGATGGAGGATGACAGCCTCTTCGAGGTCGAGAGACTCCAGCATCCGCAGGATCCGCCCGCTGTCAGGATGGAAACAGTCAAGCCTCACCAGTGCGCAGCCCCGGTCTTCCAATAGAGCAGCTGGATGCTGTTCCGTCTGCCATTCGATCAGGGTGGGAGCCAGGCCATCAGCTGGAAAACTCCCGTCGGGTCGGATAGTGATGAGCAAGTTGAGCTCGGCACGGCTCATCGGCTCGATCTGTCCGAAAAACTCCGCACCGGCCGCCGCCGCTCGGATGTCATCTGTCCGCGCGACCCAGGCCGCCAGTCTCGGTGAGGCATCCGAGGCTATCCGGTCCAGACCAAACCAGCGAGGCCGTCCGGGAGCCGGTGCAGCGGGGTCGACCGCGATCACCTCCAGATAGAGCGAATCTCCTAGTCGCAAGAGCGCATTGTGGGTGCCCATCTGCGGATGCTCGCCTCCAGCTTGGAGCTGCACGCCAAGAGCCGCCTCCACCCAGGTGACTCCCACATCGAGGGAGGGAGCGGTGACGGCGATATGGTCTAGTTGGCACGCTCGCATTTCGGTCTTTGGGCCGCTTGGTATCACGGCATCATTGTCGAGCAGCAGACACCCAGGTCGATTGGCACTGGCAGGTGGAGTTCATAACTTGAAAGG
>Ga0307479_10004745_pt1 | contig 12486 bp, 16 predicted proteins | sample atmos_gasesECM4C_FD_203743 | JGI IMG/M metagenome (GOLD analysis project Ga0307479, IMG submission 203743) | Hardwood forest soil microbial communities from Morgan-Monroe State Forest, Indiana, United States - atmos_gasesECM4C_515 | ecosystem: Environmental > Terrestrial > Soil > Temperate...
TTGGATGGCGACTTTGCCCCAGTGGTACTTGGCATCGATCGGGTTGATAAAAATGGTCCAGCCGTATTGCAGATTGGCGATCATGGCCATGCAAATGACGCCTGCAACGAGCTGTACCCACGGACTCCACGCGATGTTTGATGGGGGCGGAGCGATGTTTGCAGTGGTATCGGCAGGCGACAACCCGGGATTCCCCTCCGAGGAGTTTGAAGCCATCAGCCCTCCGACCGAAAACTACGGCGCGTCCAGGGCTGCTCCTCTTCCGGGAACCGGTCCCTAGATAGTACGGCCACCGCTCGAATCTTTTATATCAAAGCCAATCTGGCAGCACAAATGGCTCAAGATTTCGCAGCGGAAGATGCGCTTGCCCATGGGTGACGAGGATGGTGCCGCGATCGCTTTTGGAAGTCAAGCGGGTTGTGGCGGATAGTAAAGCGAACTGATTGTAAGCGGGCGGATAACGGGTCCAGAGGTTGAGATTGTTCGGCGCGGTACCGGATAATACCGTGAGAAGATCAAAAAGCCGTATTCCCAAGGGGCGGGGTTCGCCCGAATATCCTCATGTTCTCAAGTGGACTGCCGATGGTAGGGTTTTGGGTGGGAATTTGCGTGCGACTAAGGTCTTTACCTGAGGCCCATTAGGGGGTTTACTTGCTTGAGGGGGCAGGTTTTCGATGGTATCAGCTAGAGGGTTCCCTGTGTAATCAAGCGGCGTCCCGGGTCGGAGCCGGGCCCTTCACTGCGAGGAGAATAGCGATCATGACGAAAAGAAACGAAACGGCCAGAGAGACAATAGCCCTCACCAACCAGAGTGTGGAATTAGGGCGCAGCGAAGCGCCGTCAGAACTTCTGCGAGAACTTGTCGCGCACCTCCGGCAAAACCGAACGCAACTTCGCGAGGAATGGGTGGTGCGTATTGCTGAGACGCGCTTGCTCACCGCGATGACCAAAGAAGAGATCTTCGCGGAAGCAACCTCGGTGTACGACAGTTACGTCGAAGCTCTCGAGACCGAGACCTTCGAAGCGCTGCAGGCTTACGCGCGAAACCTTTCGGAACGCATCATTCCACGAGGCGTGGAAACCCATGAAGTGGTGGGGATCGTTCTGTTGTTGCGCGACGTCCTGGCGCGTTCTCTCTTCGCGAAGTACCAGACGGATTTCAAAAAATTGAATCGCATCCTGGATGCCTACGAGCCGGCTGCCAACCGCATCGCGAACACGGTGGCGGTCGGCTTTGTGCAAGAGCGCGAGCGCGTCATCCGCCAGCAGCAAGAAGCAATCCGGGAACTCTCCACGCCCGTGTTGCAGGTTCGCGAGCGGCTCCTGATTCTTCCGATAATCGGCGTCATCGATCCACAGCGCGCCCGGCAATTAACAGAACAGCTGCTGCGCGGAATCCGCACCAACCGAGCCAAGGTAGTGGTCATCGATATCACCGGTGTGGCGGCCATGGACTTGACGGTAGCGAACAACTTGGTGCAAACGGTGGAAGCTTCGCGATTGCTGGGCGCCACAGTCATCGTGACTGGCCTTTCCCCCGAAATCGCGCAGACGTTGGTGACCATCGGCGTCGACCTGGGCAAGATGAACACGGTGGGAGACCTGCAAGGCGGCATCGAGCAGGCCGAAAGGCTGTTGGGGTACAAAGTAGTAGCGATCGCGGGGGAACCCAGCTAAACGAGCGACAGAACAGAAAGGACAACGTGGAAGTCCCTATCCTCAAACAGGGGCAGTATCTCATCGCTACGTTTCAGGCGGCTCTCTCAGACGCGGACCTCAACCAACTCCGCAGCGGGCTGGTGCAGCAGGTGGTGAAGCTGCGCTCGCGCGGGGTCATCGTGGATGTCACCGCGATGGACGTGATGGACTCGTTTGCATCGCGGACACTTCGAGAAATCGCTCACATGATCCGGTTGCGCGGCGCAGTAACAGTTATCGTCGGGATTCAGCCGGAAGTGGCTTTTGCGATGGTGCAACTTGGATTGACGCTGGAAGACGTTGCTACGGCGCTAGACCTGGAAGAAGGGCTGGCGTACTTGAACCAAAAGTTCAAGAACACGCATTAAGAGAGAGCCATGGCACCGGCTCCAGAGATCGGGGTGGCGATCAACTCGGACCAGGATATCGTCTTGGCCCGGCAAAAGGGCCGGGCTAAGGCCGTAGAACTCGGGTTCTCCTCAGGGGATGCCACGCTCATTGCCACGGCAATTTCAGAACTAGCGCGCAACATCGTGGCCTATGCCGGGAAGGGCCGAATCACGCTGAAGGTAGTCAATGGCTTGAACCGTCAAGGCATTTCGGTCGTCGCTAGCGATGATGGTCCCGGGATCCCTGATATTCGTCAGGCGTTGCGAGACGGCTTTTCCACTTCCGGAAGTCTCGGGCTGGGACTGCCGGGGGTGCGGCGCTTGATGGACGAATTTGAAATCACCTCCCAACCCGGCCGAGGAACAACGGTGGTGGTCAAGAAATGGAGACCATAAGAGAGCCGGTTGCGGAATATGGCGTTGCCAAGTTCGCCCTTCCCGGCCAGGGCGAATCGGGCGATCACCACCTTGTTTGCTGCAACCGGAACGGAATGCTCATTGCTGCCATTGACGGCATCGGCCATGGCGAAGAAGCTGCCGACGCCGCGAAGGCGGCAGCTTCCATTCTCAAGGCTGGTGTCGACGAACCAATTATCTCTCTCGTGGAGGAGTGCCACGAGAAACTCCGGTCAACTCGCGGCGTGGTTTTGAGCGTTGCTTCCGTTGACCCGGTACATGGCATGATGAGCTGGCTCGGAGTCGGGAATGTTCAAGGAGTGTTAATGCGTGCCGACGCGAAAAAAGGAAATCCGCAAGAGACGCTTCTCCTGCGTGCGGGCGTCGTCGGCTCGCGATTGCCTCCCCTGCAGGCCACCGTGCTTCCGGTAGCTAAGGGAGACACGCTGTTTTTTGTCACGGATGGTATTAGCCGCGATTTTGCCGACACGCTCTCCGCTTTTGGAGATGCGCAAAGAACGGCGGAGAGAATTCTCGAGCGATACCGGATCGGAAATGACGACGCGCTCGTATTAGTCGCACGATTGACGGGAATTCGATCATGAAGACGGCCACCGGACGCAAGCCGAAGGCGCAAGCGAGTTTTGAAGACGAGTACGCCTCTTTGTTGCGTGAATACGGGGCAGGCACTGGCGAAGCCGCGCTCGGCAGGGCGTATGAGCTGGGGCGCCGAGCTCTCACCGGGCGGAAGAGTCTGGTGGAGATCGCTTCCCTGCACCATAAGACGCTGCAAGGATTGATTCGAGAGGAGAAAGACGAAAAACGCCGGGAAGATTTGCTCCGGGCGGGCGGCGATTTTCTTGCGGAATGCCTGTCTCCCTACGAGATGGCCCACCGGGGATTTCAGGATGCGGTGAAGGCCCTTCGGCAACTGAACGAAACACTCGAGGAAGAGATCAAGCGCATCGCGTACGCCGTTCACGACGAGGCTGGACAACTCCTGGTCGCCGTGCACCTTGCGCTGGCCGAGGTGGCTCAAGAATTGCCGGAGCCGCTGCAGACGCAGGTCAGGCGAATTAAAGAATTGTTGAATCAAGTGGAAAAACACCTGCGACGATATTCCCACGAACTCCGGCCAACGATCCTCGATGATCTCGGTTGGGTCCCGGCGATCCGTTTTCTAGCGGAGGGAATCTCGAAGCGCGCCGATCTGCCAATCCACATCGATGCAACTGTTTCCGGGCGGCTGCCCGGCACGATTGAGACGACACTCTACCGCATTGTTCAAGAAGCGCTGACCAACGCCGTCAAACATGCAAAGGCGAAGAATTTGTGGATCCGCGCGTGGAAGGAAAAACTTGTGGTGTGTTGTGCGATCCGCGACGACGGCAGGGGGTTCGACCTTAGCCAGGTCCAAGCGACGGCGCACCGGAAGGGGCTAGGATTAATTGCGATGCAGGAGCGCGTGAGCGCAATCGGCGGAACACTGCGAATCGAATCCCGCCCGGGGCACGGGGCAGAGCTTTTCATACGAGTTCCATTGGAGGATGAACATGCCAATTCGAATTGTGCTGGCGGATGACCACGTGCTGGTACGTCAAGGCCTAAAATCATTGCTGGAAAGGGAGAAATTCCTGGTTGTAGGGGAAGCATCCGATGGGCAAGATGCAGTCCGCCTAACGGAGACGCACCATCCGGACATAGCGGTCCTAGACATCAGCATGCCGACACTGAACGGTATAGAAGCGGTTCGCCAACTGCGTCGTTCCTGCCCGAAGACGAAATCAGTTCTTCTCACGCAGCATGAAGAAGAGCAGTACATCCACGAGGCGCTTGAAGCTGGCGTGAAAGGTTACGTCCTGAAGAACCAGGTTGCGAGCGACCTGGTGCATGCAATTCAACAGGTCTCTCGAGGAGAGTTCTATCTAAGCCCGGGCATATCGCGTGCGGTGGTGGATGCATACCGCTCCAAATCGGATAGGCCGGCAGATCCCTTGACCACGCGAGAGCGTCAGGTGTTGCAGTTGATTGCTGAAGGAAAATCGACAAAGGATGCTGCCTCGCTCCTGGGTATCAGCGTGAAAACCGCGGAATCTCACCGCATGAGACTCATGCAGAAGCTGGATATTCACGAGACGGCAAGTCTCGTGCGCTACGCAGTCCGCCGTGGGTTGGTGCAGCCCTGAAGGGAAAACTTGCGGTCGTTTGTTTAGTGCAGATCTATAGACAACTCATAGTCCGATTCGAATTTCATTTTTTTGTGTTTGCCGGGTGAACTCGGCCTCATCGGCAGGCCATCCGCTTCAATTTCTGTAACCGCTGCTTCCGCATCACTTCTCAACGGATCAGGTCTTTACCCCAGAGGAATAGAGGAAACTACCCGATTGCTTGGGTTGGAAGGATTTCTTAACCTGCTCTCGATACGATGCCCACACGCGTTTTGCTTGCCGATGATCACGCCCTAATCCGCCAGGGGCTGAAGGCATTGCTGGAAAAGCAAGGATGCCAGGTTGTCTCCGAGGCCTCGGATGGACAAGAAGCACTGCGCTCCGCAGAGAAGGCCCAACCTGAGGTAGCCATCCTCGACATCAGCATGCCGGTCTTGAATGGTATGGACGCCGCTCGAGAACTGAAAAAGTCATCGCCAAAGACCAAGGTCATCCTTCTCACGCAACATGACGAAGACCAGTATGTCACTGAGGCTCTCCGTGTAGGAGTTAGGGGATACGTGCTGAAGAGTCAGGCGGCAGATGACCTCGTCCATGCGATACGAGAAGTTTGCAGGGGGTGCGTATATCTTAGCCCGAGAATATCGGGCGCTGTTGTAGATGCTTATGTGTCCAAGACGTACGCCTCGGCCGATCCTCTTTCAGGGCGTGAGCGACAAGTTCTTCAATTAGTTGGCGAAGGTAAGTCCACCAAGGACGTTGCTGCACAACTGGGGATCAGCGTAAAGACCGCCGAATCGCACAGAGCGAGGCTCATGAAGAAGCTTGATATCCATGAAACGGCAAGCCTGGTTCGCTACGCCATTCGCCACGGTTTGATCCAGCCCTGACGTAACCCCCCAAGGGCTTGCCTGTACACGCTCCTCGGTCATTTCACTGGGCCCAATTGGGTGATTCACCGGATTGAAATACTTTGGCAAGCGGTTATGTTGCAACGAGAGGATCGGGCCGCCTCCGTGAACAGGGCCCACCTTATACATCCCAACTTATGTCTTACCTGACGCGGAGGCGGGCCGAATTCATGTCCATGGAGGTTCATGTAAATGGACGGAGCGTCCAAGATCGACATTACAAGATGATGATCCTGGCTGTGGAAGAAGACGCCATGGTCATCGTGGCGGCATAGGGGGAGGTTATGAACAATCAAGTCCTGAAATACGTCACGCAGGCAAGAGCTTCCTTCCTGCTGGACATACCGGAAGCGGAGCTCAGCCGTATCTCGAAAGAATCGGGATTGGGCCACGTAGAACGCACCGACAACGAGGAAGAGACGTACTTCACCTACGAGGAATTGCAGCGGATTTGCACGCTCGCGACGCATCAAGTGCAGGCAGTCCACTAAATCGTTGTCCGGAATACTTTGGCGTGCAAGGTAAGGAAATGATGTTTCGTGACGGAGGTAAAGGTCAGTTCGAGTTGCGGAATACGATCGCACCGTTGCTGGGTGACTGGGTCGTCCTGCTCGCAATGAAGCACCGGCGCGCTCCGCTGCCCGTTTCCTCCGCTCTTTGGAAGGGTCTGCTGCGAAAAGGTTTTCCAAACGACCTGGACGAGCTTGGAGTTTTCGCGCGCCGCTACTTGTTCCTGGGAGACGCGCGGATGCTGCTGGCCGAACTCAAAGACCGGCCGGGTACGGCTTCAGCTATGCGAACGGCGTTGCCAAAATATTCTGAGATCGGGCCGGAGAGGCATGTCTGAGTCAAGGACGCACATGAATGTCAATGGGATCAAACAAGTTCGGCAGCATCTTACGCAAAGGGCAGGAAAACTCTAATTTCGTGAACAATCCGTTTGACGCCAGTGTACTGAACATGGAGGTAGACTCCCATGCGCTGTTTCGCCGCGACGCTTCGCGCTTGATGCTTGGCAGAAAAAAAGAAGCGCTGGATGAGGTTTTGGTTGCTCTTCTTTCAGAAGCCAATCAGGAGCTCGCACATTTGTTGCGGGACGTGCGCACGGAGTCTCAGGGTGCACTGTTCGGCGGCCACCAGATTCGATCCGTGAATGAACTTCTGATGCGCGCAGTTCGATGTGCCGCGAAGCAATACGTGCTGCAAGCAGAATTAGGCAATCTAGCGCTCACGGACGAACTAACAGGCTTATATAACCGTCGCGGCTTTATGGTCATTGCCGAACGCCAATTGAAAGTCGGGCGCCGGTCGGGGAGGGGGATGCTGCTCTTTTTCATCGACGTAGACGACTTGAAGCAGATAAATGATTCGTTCGGGCATTCTGAAGGCGACCAAGCCTTAAAGCGTACTGCCCAGGCGTTAGAAATGACATTTCGAGATTCAGACGTAATCGCTCGGGTGGCAGGAGATGAGTTCGCTGTTCTTGCGATTGAGGCAGCCAGCCACAGCGAAGCAACAATGAGGAACCGCCTTTGCGAGGATCTGAAATCAATCAGCGCGGGAGAGTCTCGTTACACGATTAGTCTCAGTTTGGGCGCGACGCGGTTCGATCCGCGTAGCAGTACGTCGTTGGGAGAATTGATGGTCCAAGCCGACCACGCAATGTACGAGGTGAAGCGGGACCGGTCGAGGCCTTCTGCCACTCTGGAGACCAATTATCAGACTCAATAGCTCTATGGCCCTCATCGGATCATCGTCGCTTCAGTTCTCGTCAGGTCGTCACGGGGATTGCCTTCGAGAGACAATCCGCTTGCCGCTCTCGCTTTACGGGCTGCGTAACGCGGCTGCGACAGAATGGTCTAGCGAAAGAGATCGGGTTCGTGCAATTTTCGCGTTCTGTCTAGCCCAGTACAGCCAAACAGAAACCCACTTAGAAGGGCATTTCTCGCATGCCTCAACGGTCTGGAAGACTTGAGAAACGAATCCGGCTGGAGGTCCCGGTACAGATCTCCAGCCTCCGTGACCCCTCTGCGACGGAGCGAACGACTGCCCAAAACGTCTGCTCGCTCGGTATACGCGTCTTGACCCAACGGGCCAGGGAGCTGAATGAACGACTGTGGGTTAATTCACCCGATGGGCACCTGCGAACCCTCGCTAGGGTGGTTTATTGCCAGCGGCTGCCCGATGGACGCTTTGGTATCGGATTACAGTTCCAAGGACAGGCCGTCGACTGGTCAAAAGGCTCGTTGGGTGGCACCGCCGCTTGAATGGCCGGCACAGTGAGCTCAACAAGATCGAGTGTTTCTTGCGACTAGGGTGCTGCTCGGAATTCCAGATCGGTGCGCGGCGGGGCAGTCCGCTGGGTATGCAAATGATCTGCGGCCGGCAGTGAATTCATTCAGCTGCAGCAGCAGAACTAAGTTGGAAAAAACATGCTGGAAGAAAGTACAAAGATAAGCAATGCGGAATTGCCCGTGTGGGTTTTCTGCACTGCTCCGCAGTCCAGCAACGTAGAGGCGCCCGCCTATCTTCCCAGGCTTGCTCAAGTGGCACGCTGGAGTGAAGACGCCGGATGCGCCGGGATCCTGATTTACACAGATAATTCCCTGATTGATCCCTGGCTTGCCGCTCAAGTCGTCATTGAAAGCACAAAATCGCTGTGTCCCCTTGTAGCGGTCCAACCGGTCTACATGCACCCGTACTCCGTTGCGAAGATGACGGCTTCTCTGGGTTACCTCTATGGTCGCAGAATTTATCTCAATATGGTCGCGGGCGGATTTCGTGGGGACCTACTGGCATTGTGCGATGAAACTCCACACGACGAAAGATATGTCCGATTAAGCGAATACACGACGATCATCAAGGAGCTTTTGTCGAGCGACAAACGATATACCTTGAACGGGAAATACTATAAGGTGAAAGATCTCTCGCTGAAACCCCCTCTCCCCCAACAACTCTCTCCGGGGATCTTCGTGTCCGGTTCATCGGAATCGGGAATGGCCGCTGCAAAGGCCCTGGGAGCCATAGCAGTGGAGTACCCGAAACCTGGGGAAGAGTACCCTGCGAGCGCGCCGCGGGAAAACTCAGGAATCCGGATCGGGATTGTCACGGATGAGAAAACCGAAACGGCCTGGGAAATAGCCCATAAGAAATTTCCGGGTGATCGCAAGGGTCAAATCATGCATGCGATGGCCATGAAGGTCTCGGACTCCCAGTGGCACAAGCAGCTCTCCGAGATCGAGCGAGATCTTTCATGCAAACCCAGCATCTATTGGCTTTGGCCCTTCAAAAACTACAATACGTTTTGCCCCTACCTCGTCGGCAGTTACGAAGAGGTTTCAGACGAACTCATGAAATATATCCGGGCCGGGTTCACGAACTACATCCTTGATATTCCCGCTGAGGAGCGCGATCTTCAGTGCGTCGGAATTGTCTTTCGGATGGCCGCGGAAAAGGCCAGAGCGTACGTCGATTGCGCCACGGCTTAAGCCCCGAATAAGGCTAAAGATGGGAGCAACGAGCAACGCGTCATCAGCGAATGCAACTAGTCGCGGTATTCATGGCGGGTTTTTGCATTCGTGTGAATTGTATGCCCATCGGCCGGCTATAGAACTGCCGGACACGATGCTGACCTATGACGAGCTACGCAATCGTGCAATGTCGTTGGCGGCTTCGCTCCAACGTGCCACGCCATCCGGCGGCCCACCATTGACCGCTGTTTTTGCCTATCGCTCACCTACGGCCTATGTAGGAGTGCTTGCCGCGCTGCTCGCTGGCCACGGGTACGTTCCGCTCAATCGTAGCTTTCCGCCAGACCGCACACGCACGATGCTCCTGAGCTCGGGATGCCGGTCTCTCATCGTTGATGCCCAATCGGAACCACAGCTTGAACATATCCTCGACCTCTTGGAGGAGCCTCTTCTTATCATTCTGCCCGAGCGGACCGATGCGAGTATCCTGCAGAGCCGTTGGCCAAATCACACAATTCTTGGAGCCGGCGATCTGGGGCCTGTCGCCGCCTGGCAAGAGAAACCCGTTTCGCCGGATTCCATCGCTTATCTTCTATTTACCTCGGGCAGCACCGGACTCCCAAAAGGGGTTATGGTCACCCATCGAAACGTGACTCATTTTGTCGATTTCATGGCCGAGCGTTACGGAATAACGGAGCAAGACCGCTTCTCGCAAACCTTCGACATGACATTCGATCTTTCGGCATTCGACATGTTTATTGCTTGGGAGCGTGGGGCCTGTGTTTGTTGCCCTTCTCGGAAGACTCTGATCAACCCGGCTAAGTTCATACAGAGCTCGAAGTTGACCGTTTGGTTCTCGGTACCGTCGGTAGGAATCTTTATGAAGCGTCTTGGAGCTCTAAAAACAGGTCAGTTTCCGACGCTTCGCTGGAGTTTGTTCTGCGGAGAGCCATTACCGGCTGAAATCGCCAAGTCCTGGTCTCTCGCTGCTCCAAACAGTATTGTCGAGAATTTATACGGGCCAACGGAGTTGACAATCGCATGTTGCCTTTACCGCTGGCAGCAGGGAAAGTCGCAAGAGGAATGCCTGGGGGGTGTGGTGCCGATTGGGGATCCGTTTCCGGGCATGGACGTGCTTATCGTCGATGAAGAATTAAGAGAAGTTGCGTCGGGAAGAGACGGAGAGCTATTGATGGCCGGGCCCCAGGTCGCCCTCGGATACTGGCGGGATCCTGAAAAGACCGCGGCTGCTTTTGTCGTCCCGCCGGGGAAGAACCAAACTTATTACCGAACGGGCGACCGGGTGTGCAGGCCGAACGAAAGCGGTCCGATGTGTTATCTGGGACGAGTGGACCACCAAATCAAGGTCCAGGGACACCGCGTGGAACTGGGCGAAGTGGAAAGCTTGCTTCGACAGGAGGCCGGCGTGGAGGTGGCGGTGGCGGTAGGCTGGCCAGTCACTGCGAGCGGAGCTGAAGGAATTGAGGCCTTTCTGATGGGCAACAAGCTGGAACCTCAAACGATTCGCGAGAAGTTGAAGAGTAAACTCCCCTCCTACGCGGTTCCGCGTCGCATCCATCTGCTTTCTGAATTCCCCTTGAATCCGAATGGGAAAATTGATCGTCGGCGGTTAAATAACCTATTATAGAATAAAGTCATGCCAGCCCTATCGGCGGAACAAGTGCGCTCCCTCGTGCTCGAGAGGGTGCAATCTTCGCTTGCTGCGAAAGGGCTGAGAGCCGAAGATATACCAGACAATTACGACCTCCTGACCGAAGGTGTGATCGATTCGATGGGCATCCTCCAGGTGATCACCGAGGTCGAGGCACGGTTGGGAATCACCGTGGACTTCGAGGATCTCGACCCGGAGAATCTAACTGTTATCGGGCCATTCTGCCGGCATATCGCGAAAAAATGTGTTAATGTTGAAAAATAACGACCTTATCGTTCCCGTTCAGGCTCGATGGGATGTTGTGTCCCGCAATGAAGGGGTGGAACTCGTTGAGAAGAAACCCCAAAGGATTTCCTGTGGAGCCCCTCTTTTCGGGTGCTTTCAAGCGGGGCCTTCAAATCCTGGCATATCTGGCACCCGGCGAATCCTCGCTGCGAATTTGGCTGCACCGTTTGCGCGGTGTACGAATCGGTGCGGATTCTCGCATCGGGATGGCGACGCTTATCGAGACTTCTTTTCCTGAATGGGTCTCGATCGGGAACCATGTCACGATGGGAATGCGCACGACCATAATTGCCCACGTCGTGGGCCTGCCTCCTAACCGGAATCGAAAAAAAGAGAAATATACTTCGGTTCGGATCGAGGATGATTCGTTCGTGGGTCCTGGAGTTATCATACTCCCCAACGTCACGATCGGACGCGGGGCCGTGGTGATGGCCGGGAGCGTGGTAACTCGTTCTGTCCCTCCACTAACCATGGTGCAGGGGAATCCCGCCAAACCGGTTGCTCGTTGCGGCGTTGCTCTATTGTGGCACACCCCAATCAAAGAGTTTTACTCGAAGCTGAGACCCCTCGAGTGAAGGACAAGCGCCATTAGGAACACGAACAGTCTGTTAGTTGCTCGCCGCTCTTGAGCATTTTTGCCGGATCTACGGATTCTTTCCCGACTCTCAACCTTGTCACCAAAACCCACTCGTCGCCGGATGCCACGCTCACACCTTCTCGCGTACATTCTCCCACGGTGCCGGGAGGGGCATGACTGCGCAAACGTGTGCGGCGGACTCTTAAGACTGCCAATTCCTGAGTGCCCATGCTCGTCAGGGGGTGTCCCCACGGCGATCGGAAAGGAAAGTAATCGCAAGCTCTAACAAAATCGACAATCCTCCGCGCCGGCCAATGCCACGACAGCCTGCCACCTTCAGGAACTTTTGCGTCGAAGTACTCCTGCTTCTGCATTTCCTGGGAAATCGCTGGAATTTCTGCGGGATTTTTTGCAGCGACGTCCAACAGCCGCATCATCAGGGGTAGACCCTCGCCAACGCAACGGGCGCTCACCGAGAGTGCCGTATCGCTTTCATCGATTGGAAAGAGTGACTGATAGGCGATGGGGCCCGCATCAATTTCCGGAACGATCCAGTGCACGGTAACTCCGTGTGATCTCTCGCCCCTGTATATCGCCCAGCTCACGGTATTGAGCCCCGCATAACGGGGCAGGGGGCCAGGATGGAGATTGAATGCGCCGATTCGAGGCGCCCCGAGGACTGCTCGATGAATGATGTATAGAGAATGAACGTTCAGGATGATTTCCACTTCTTTTCCGCGTATCTTTTCCGCTAAAGCGGGTTCTCTCACTAGATGGGCGGGCCACGTCGGGAGACCCCGCTTGAGTGCTGCATCCCAGAGGGAGGCGCCAGGAGCCGCGATCCTCGTGGGAGAAGCCATCACAGCGGTGACACGGTGACCGCTCCGCTCAACTTCACGAAGCATCTGAATCCCTGCGGA
>Ga0307479_10004746_pt1 | contig 12485 bp, 7 predicted proteins | sample atmos_gasesECM4C_FD_203743 | JGI IMG/M metagenome (GOLD analysis project Ga0307479, IMG submission 203743) | Hardwood forest soil microbial communities from Morgan-Monroe State Forest, Indiana, United States - atmos_gasesECM4C_515 | ecosystem: Environmental > Terrestrial > Soil > Temperate...
CGGGGAAGTTCATGATCGATCCGATCTGGTGGTTCTATCTGTTCTGGGTACCCGATTTCCTGCAACGTAATCACGGCTTGGCTCTGATGAAAATCGGAGTGCCCATCATGGTGATCTACGTGATCGCGGATGTAGGCAGCGTTGCCGGAGGCTGGTTCTCATCCTGGCTTATTCAGCGGGGAAGCACCGTGAATGTAGCTCGCAAGAGCGCGATGCTGTTGTGCGCCTTGTGCGTTGTCCCGATTGTGTTTGCCTACCGCATCCAAAGCCTATGGGGTGCAGTAGTGCTGATCGGACTCGCCGCAGCGGCGCATCAGGGTTTCTCCGCCAATCTCTTTACCTTGACCTCCGACATGTTTCCGGCGCAGGCAGTTGGCTCGGTGGTTGGCATGGGAGGGATGGCAGGAGCAATTGGAGGAATGCTGATCGCGAAGATCGTGGGCTACACGCTGCAATGGACCGGTAGTTACATGCTTCCGTTCCTGATCGCCGGCTGCTCATATTTGCTGGCGCTGGCCGCCATTCAGCTTCTCGCGCCCAGGCTTGAGCCAGCCAATATCCGTTGAGAAACCAATCATGCTGCTAGACACTTTCCGGCTTGATGGCAAGAATGCGCTCGTCACCGGCTCGAGCCGAGGCTTGGGAGCGGCGATCGCGATCGGCCTCGCGGAAGCGGGTGCCAATGTGGGCTGTCACGGCAGAAGCCCCGACGGTTCCCGAACCGCAGAACAGGTTCTTCAACTGGGAAGGAAGTCATTCTACCTGTTGGGCGACATGTCCGACCCGAAGTTCTATCCGGTTTTGATCGGAAGGACCGTTGGAGAATTCGGTTCCATCGATATCCTGGTCAACAACGCCGGTTCCATCCGCCGCGCACCTGCCGCCGACTACAAGCAGAGCGATTGGGACGAACTGATTGCGGTAAACCTTACCGCGGTGTTCCGGCTTTCACAGCTTGCTGGACAGGACATGTTGAGGCGTGGAACGAAAGGGAAGATCGTCAATATCGCTTCGGTGCTCTCATTTCAGGGCGGCATCCTGGTTCCAGCCTATGCCGCGGCGAAGGGTGGAGTCGCGCAACTTACCAGAGCGCTGGCCAACGAGTGGGCGTCCAAAGGGATCAACGTTAACGCGATTGCGCCTGGGTACATGGCGACAGACAACACGACCGCGCTGCGACAAGATCCGCAACGCAGCCGTCAGATCCTCGAGCGGATTCCAGCCGGCCGCTGGGGGGAGACAAACGACATAGCGGGGGCGGCTGTATTCCTCTGTTCTTCTGCCAGCGACTACGTGCACGGACATACTCTGTTGGTCGACGGTGGCTGGATGGGTCGTTGAGGCCTCGTGGATCACGCCGTTAACATGGCGCGCAGAGATTCCGCAATCGATATTGTCAACTTGCGGGGGTAGTCCGTCCGCACCATGGCCAGCGCCAGACCTCTGGTGATTGGGTGGCCGTCCACGTGGTAGGTCTGCACGAAGGGTGTTCGCTGCCGTAACGCGTGTTCGGGAATGATGGAGTAACCGAACCCGGACTCGACCAAACGCTTAATGGCCTCTGTGTCTTCCGCCTCCATCACGACTCGCGGAGTGACGCTGATCTCCTTGAAGAAACGATCGATCAGCACTCGCAAGACGGTTCCCCTCGGATAGAGCAGGAAGGGGACCTTCGCGAGATCAGCCGCGCGCATCGAACTGATGTGGCCGCGCCTCCCCTTGTTCGTAGAAGGTCCTGCGATCAGGAGTTCTTCATTGAAGAGCGGTATGATCTCAAGATTTTCTTCGGGAACGGGGAGTGAAACGAGGCCCAGGTCGAAACGTCGATCGTGCAGTCCAGCGATCGTTTCTTCAGTCACGCTCACGGTCACGCGGATCTGGGCTTTCGGATACTGCCTCCGCAACTGCCGGAGCGGCTTGCCCAGCTGATAAATCAGCGTGGTCACACCAGTGGCGAAGTGAAACGGGCGAGTGTCATTGGTTAAATCGTTCTCGAATTCCTGCTTGATTTGGCTCGACAGCTTCACCAGTACCTTGGCCTGTTCCGCCAGGCGCAAAGCCGCCGGGGTGGGAATCAGGCGCTTCCCGCTTCGCACGAACAGTTCCGTGTGCAGTTCTTCAGCAAGATTGTGTAACTGAAGACTGACGGCCCCCGGCGATAGGCAGACCTTCTGAGCTGCCCGCGTCATACTCGGAGAGTTCACGACAGCCAGGAACAGTTCGAGTTGGTGGATGTCCATAATAGTTCTCAGACGGGCGTCGCGGAACTTCAGGATGGAGCGGTCGAGAACTCCGATCATAAGGCAAGGTGGCTGGAAGACGCAACGCGAGACAATTCCGTACGCGGGCCGACAAGGGACTGCGGCGAGTTGCTCGAAGGCCGAACCCGGTGCGGCCGATCGGATGAAGTTAAGGGTGAAGAGTTGGTCTCTAGAAGATAACCTTCAACGCAAACTGGGCGATGCGCGGATCCCCCGCTTGTCCTGCCCGGAACGTCCCAAACGCCGAATTTCCATTCAGCTTGTCGAAGGCGCTGATTTGGTCGGTGCCGTTCACCGCCCCACCACTGGTGCTTTCGGGAGCGAAATTCGGATGATTCAGGATGTTGAAGTATTCAGCTCGGAGCTGCAGCTTCCAACGCTCGGTGAGCGAAATGTACTTCGAGATCTGCACGTCCCAATCCGATGTCCTGGGCAAGCGAAAAGGGTTCTTGCCGATGTTGCCGAAGGTTGGAAGGAGACAGGTCGGGCCGGGACAGCCAGCCTTCAAAGTAGCGGTCGTCAGAAATGCGGCGGGATTAAGCCAGCTCACGCATTTCGCGGTAACTCCAGCGCACGAGTTGCTGCTGTAGGGGTCGCTGCCAGCAATGATCGTTCCACGATCGTTGCCGATTCCCGTGCCGGAGAGTTCGGTTCCCTGCAGCACCGTAATGGGACGGCCGCTCGATGCGGAGACAATCCCACTCAGTTCGTAGTCACCGAACACGTGACGGACGAACGATCCGGCCGACTTAAAGTCTGGCGTTTGCCACACGTAGGAGCCGCTGAATACATGAGTGTGGTCAAACCCAGAAGGTCCGTAATCGAATCGATGGCGGTTTGGGTCGCTCACAGGCAGCGCCGAATACCCGGTGTCGAAACCAGTTACGCCCTCGCCGAACGGGAGGTCGTCGAGGCTCTTGGAGTAGGTGTAGTTGGCGAGCACCGTAAGGCCGTGGGACATGCGCTTCTCCACCGAGGTCTGCAGAGAGTGGTAGATCGCGTTGATGTCGGTGATATTCGCTTGCACGGTTGAAAATGTATTGCTGGCAAACTTACCGCCGCTGACTGCGCTCACGAGCAAGTTAGCTGCGCCGGTAGCAGCCTTGCCTTTAGGGTTCGGGGCACCCGCATTGTAATCCTGAGTTTCGAGGATATGAATGCTCCGCGAACCGACATAGGCCAAGCGCATGACGACATTCGATGGCAGTTGGTGCTCCAAAGTCAGGTTCCATTCGTAGGTCGCAGGCACTTTGTACGTTCCGCTCGGGTCGTAGGTCAGTGCGATCTGGTTGTAAGGTGGGGAGTACGGGAAGTTTGTTGGGGCGGGGAAGGGGCTCGGGAAGGTTGGATAAGAAGCAGCCTGGGCCCCGCTGCAGTTCAGGGCCAGTTGCGTGGCCGCCTGAGTACAGAGAGGATCGCTGAAAGAACCCGCGCTAGAAGAAGGGCTGGGGCTGCTGTTGCCACTGGTCGAAAGGATGAACTGAGGGCTGAAGGGCCACTCATCGACGAAACGGTTGCTGAGCATGCCCATCACACGTGAGTCGTAAAAGACGCCAAATCCTCCGCGGAGACTGGTCTTGCCATCTCCAAAAACATCGAAAGCAAATCCAACGCGCGGGGCGAACCCCTTGAGGTTGGCGTTCAGGGCGTTTTTCGGCATTCCGGCGTCGCTAATTCCGTTGGCAGTCGAAAAGAAGATGCCGGGAGGCGCGTGAGGATACACCTTCGAAGTGATGTTGGCCGCCATGGCGGTGAGATTGACCTGCGACCACCGGTCCCCCACGTCCCGCCAGGCGAGAGCCGGTTCATAGCGCAAACCGAGATTCAAGGTCAGGCGGCGAGCAACGCGATAGTTGTCCTGGAAGTACACCCCGGAGAACGTGTTGCGGTTGTGTTTGAACTCGCCCGCTCCCTGCTGCAACGCATAGCCGTTACCTGCACTGCTGCCATCGGAGAGGATGCCAGCCAGAAAAAGCTGGTACGTGGCGAATTGAGTTCCGGGGAACAAGTAGTCGTCCTGCGTCCCGAAGCCGAAAATCCCTGGTTGATTGAACTGGTTGTTCAGATCGACCCGGCTGCGCTCAATCGAGGCGCCGAAGTGGAAGTCATGTTTCCCTTTTTCCCAGCCGATGTCATCGCTCCACGTGAAATTGTTCCGCGTGAAGAAAGCAGCTGGATTGTCGCCGATGGTAAAGCCGCCTTTGACCCCAATCCCCTGAATTGCACTCGGCTTCGGCTCAAAAGGGAGAGTCACTCCGAAGGCGGTCGCATCGACCGCGCTTCCCGAAGGCCCACGGTGGGACACCTCGCGCGAATAGCCGAAGCGAAAATCGTTTACGAAACTGGGGGAGAAGAGATGGGTTTCATGTATGAGGGCATTTTGCGCGACGATGGAGAACGTTGCGTCGGTGTAAGCCGCAAGCTGAAGGGGATTGAACACTGCTGCCTTTGTGAAACGGTCGAATTCGTAACGAGCCGTAATCTTGTCGTTCGTGCTGATGGGGTGGTCCAATCGGCCGATCGCGGAATCGTAGTTCTCCGTGTCAGGCTTCGAGAACGGAAGGGTTGGGTTGGACCCGGCCGGGATGGGGCCGGCAAGTTCAAACTTGGCGCTGGGGTCAGGCTGTCCGGCGTTTGCATGGAAGGCCGCGCAACCCGCCACGTTACACCCGGGAATGACTCCAATCATGGTAGCGACAGCCGGATCGATCGTGCCCGGTCGCCCCAACGGTCCCGCAGCCAGGAAATTCGCAATATCGGTTTGCCCGACTTCCTTTGAACTTCCAAGGATAAGATTACGAAACGCAGTCCGCTGATATCCGCCGAAGAAGAACATTCGGTTGCGAATGATTGGTCCGCCGATCGTGCCGCCATATTGGTTGCGCTTCACCCGGTCCGGCGTGGTCGGGGCGGCAAAGTAGTTTTGTGCGTTGAAGGTGGGATTGCGGACGAACTCGAAGGCGTCTCCGTGGAAGCTGTTGGTGCCGGACTTGGTGATGACGTTGACGACGCCTCCGGCATTTTCGCCATACTCAGCACTGTAGTTGCTGGTCTGAACGCTGAATTCCTGCAAGGCGTCCGGGAACGGAAAGGGCTGATTGACGTTAGTGTATTCATCGACGTAGTTGCCGCCGTCGAGCTGATAACTGATCGTGTTCTGTCGAGCTCCGTTGGCCGAAAACGTCACCGCGCCCGGGAAGGTCTTGGTTGCCCCCTGGTCCGCACCTCCATTGGGGGAGTTGACTGCTCCCGCCACCAGCAACGTCAGGGTCGCTGCGTTGCGGCCGTTGAGTGGCAGCTCTGCGATGCGCTGTTGTTCGATGACCTGGTTGAGGGTCGAGGTTGCCGTATCTACCTGCACGGTGTCGACCGCCACCTCAACGATCTGGTTCGCCATGCCGAGTTGCATCTTCACATTTACCGTCAGTGCCTGGTCGGCAAGCAGAGTCACGCTCTGCTTGGCAAGGCTGAAACCCTTAGCCTCGGTGGTAATGGAATAGTTGGCGGGGTTGAGCGAGGAGATCACGAAGGAGCCATCGGGGTTGGAAATGGCTACACGAGCAAAACTGGTGCCTACTTGGGTCACAGTGATTTTGCCGGACGCGATGGCGGCTCCGGAAGGGTCAGTGACCGTACCCAAAATGCTTCCCAACCCTTGTGCGTGAGAGATAGCGGGAAACAAGAGAGCACTGACAAGGCCAACGAGGGCAAGCTTCTTCATGGAAATTCCTCCGCAGAGGCTCCGGAAAGTCGATCTTGCTCGATCATGCACCCGCCGTGCGGGCACATCGGGTACAACGCGGTGGAAAATGACCTAGTGTTGCGGCAATGTCAAACTAGAATTTCTAAAGGCTGGGTTGAACAACCTTAAATGCATTCAATAGTGCGCTTTTTCCGCCCTTGCGATAGTGTGGTTGCACTGTGGGGTCGCACGGCAGGTTCGAACTTAGCTCCCACGCAGAGTTCTGTGCGAAATTCCAGACTGAGGTCAGTTTCTGGAAGCCACAGCGCGGGCCTTCATGGCCCGGCAATCTTGCCCAGTCGAGGGGCGCATGGCGATCAATCGGCGTGATATGTGCTTGGTCCTTTCCGGATTCCTTCCGATAACGACCAACCTAAATGTCTTTGCTGCTGACGATAGTTCATTGCCGTCGGGAACGTTCCCCTTCGATCAGCTGAGCGTCCACGTCGCAAACAGTGCCGAGATTCGTCCCGTTTTGCAAGGCAAGCTGGCGACCGGCGAACTTCTGGAGGTGCATGAGACGACTCTGCCACCGGGGGGCATGCCACATGCCCCGCACCATCACCTGCACTCGGAGATGTGGCTCATCCGCGAGGGGACCGTCGAACTCACAATCCGCGGCGCGAGTCATGTGTTGGGGCCGGGTTCGGTGGGATTTGTGCACTCAAACGAGGAGCACGGAGTGAAAAATATCGGCGCAGCCCCCGCGACATATTTCGTTGTGGCTGTTGGGCCGGGAGCGGGATCATAAAAATAGAACCCTCGTGCCGGCGAGGTGTGTTCGGGCGCTACGAGAGTCTCTGACGTCCGCGGGAGTATCTGTTTCTGCGCCGGACATCAACCCGACAGCCAAGGTACGTCAACGTACGAACGATCGAGCGCCGACAGGGAAGAGCAGCCCAGTAGTTTCATGGTGCGCTCGAGGTCGGCACGTAAAATCTCAAGCGCCCGCGTCACTCCCGCCTCGCCCGCCGCGGCCAGACCATACGCAAACGCCCGGCCGCAGAGAACCGCTCCAGCACCCAGGCAGATGGCTTTGACGACGTCGGCGCCTCGCCGAATGCCGCTGTCCATGAGGACCTCGGCCCTTCCCTTGACAGCGGCCACCACCTCCGGCAAAGCCCGGAGCGTGGCGGAAACGCAATCCAGCTGACGTCCGCCGTGGTTCGACACGATGACGGCGACCGCTCCTTCGTCGACCGCACGCCGGGCGTCGTCGCCCGTGAGTACACCCTTGACGACAATCGGACCATCCCAATCCTGGCGTATCCAACTTAGATCCCCCCACGAGAATGCCTGACGAGCCATCACGTTGGGGACTTCCTTCAACTGCATCGAGCCTTGGCCGGGAATTACGATGTTAGGTAACTTGGGAAGTCCGCCGTCGAGCAAGAAAGCTGCCAGCCACCCGGGACGGACAAGCAACTGCCCGATGAAAGGCGCTCGCGCAGGGTAATCGGCGCCGAGCAACTCCTTCATGCCGTTTCGAAAGTCGCGCTCGCGCATGCCCGCGATAGGAGTGTCGATGGTAACGACCAAAGCGGTAAAGCCCGCCGCGCGAGCTCTCTGGATGGCTCCTCGCGTAGCTTCCCGACCTCCCATCAGGTAGAGCTGATACCATACCGGGCCGACGGAGGCGGCCTTCACCTCTTCCAACCGGTGCCCCGAAACCGTGGAGAGAGTGAAAATCGTACCCGCCGTTCCGGCCGCTCGAGCAGCGGCCACTTCGCCCTCTGGATTCATCATGCGAAGGTACCCTACGGGAGCCAGCAACACTGGCAACGACAGCTCCGAGCCCAGAACCCGAGTGCGCAGATCGCAAGAAGCGACAGCCACCGCATGTCGCGGGCGGAAGATGACGTCGTCAAAGACGCGGCGATTCTCGCGGAGGGTGACTTCTCCGTCTGCTCCGCCGTCGATGTAGTCGAAGACCACCTTGGGTACTCGCTTACGCGCCAGGCGGCGCAGATCGGCAATGCTGACCACATCCGCAGACGCTAGCTTGCGAGCGCCGGCCGGCATCCTGCGCATTTTTGTCGGGCTGCTCAGTTAAGTGTGTCCTCCGAAGGAGGCGTCGTTGTGGCTTTGCATTTCTAGGGCACTTGAAGAACCGACATTATAAAGTGGAAGTGTTTTTTTTAACCGTTGAGTCTTTTTCAACGAACCCTTGTGTGGTGCTAAGCGCATGCTCGCACAGATCCGCTCTTGGGACGACGGGACAGGATGCATGCGTAGCCGAGCAAGTGCGCGTTGGGAAGCCTGTTTCGTTAAGTCCTGCTGAATCCAACTTTCAATTTTTTTCCTTTGACATGCTGATGAGCGGGGTCCTATATTCCGCGCAACTCAGGACCCAAGGGCGTTTTGCGGATTTCACTACCATGAGAGAAAACGTTCTCGGAGCACAAGCGCAGGGATAAGAATGGAAGCCACATCCTTTAAGCAGCCGACTCCGGGAACGAACCCGTGCTCGAGGGACTCGCTTTCTGCGGACAGCCTCCAAACTACGGTGCAAGAGGTCTTGTCGACGACCCAGTTCATCGACATGCACACCCACCTCTATCCTCCAGGGTTCGGCAAGTTGGGATTGTGGGGTATCGACGAACTGCTCACCTATCATTACCTGGAGGCGGAGTTCTTTCGTTCGTCATCCATGAAGCCGGAGCAGTACTGGCCTCTGAGCAAGCGCGACCAGGCGGACGCCATCTGGCAGGCCTTGTTTGTCGAGAACAGCCCGATTTCCGAGGCCACCCGCGGAGTGGTCGCGGTGCTCAAGGCCTTCGACCTCCCAACGGAGAGTCCAGACCTGGAGGAGGCGCGTTCGTTCTTCCGGGCACAAACGGTGGACTCGCACATCCGGCGGGTGTTGGAAATGGCCGGGGTGCGGGCAGTTGTGATGACCAACGATCCTTTGGATTCGGCCGAGGGACCCGCCTGGTTGAACGGAGTGGAGGGCCACTCTCAGTTCCAGGCCGCGCTGCGTCTGGACCGTATCCTCTGGGGATGGCCGAATCATTGGCAGCAGCTCGCTACGCACGGCTATGCCGTAGACGAGCGACTCTCGGGTAAATCGATCTCGGAAGTTCGAAGGTTTCTGGCGGACTGCTACGCCCGGATGCAGCCGGTCTACATGGCAGTTTCGTTGCCGTTCACGTTCCAGTTCCCGGATGACGGTTTCCTCGGAAAATTGTTGGGCGAAGCTGTCCTGCCCTCCTGTCGCGAGTTCGGACTGCCGCTTTCGCTCATGATCGGAGTGAGGCGCCAGGTCAATCCGAGGATTCGACTGGCGGGCGATGCGGTCGGCCGCGCGGATCTGGTTGCGCTGGAAAACCTGTGCCGGGACTATCCCGACAATCGCTTTCTGGTGAGTGTCCTGAGCCGGGAGAATCAGCATGAGCTGTGCGTTTATGCGCGGAAGTTCAACAACCTGATGCCTTTCGGCTGCTGGTGGTTCCTCAACAATCCTTCCATCGTGGAGGAGATCACGCGCGAGCGCCTGGAACTGCTGGGCACCAGCTTCATCCCGCAGCACTCCGATGCCCGAGTTTTGGAACAGGTGATCTATAAATGGCGCAACACGCGCGCGACCATGACGCCCATTCTCACCGAATCGTATCGACGACTCTACCGGGACGGGGGCAGAGTAAGCCGGAGGGATGTCGAGCGTGACGTGAATCGCCTGTTCTGCGCGAATTTCGCGCAGTGGACCAACGGCCGTGCAGACTAGGTCGTTCTCTAGCTGCGACGCCCTTCCGCCAGCGCGCTCAACTTCGCAGGAGGGTCAGGAGAAAGTTTGCGATCGAGTCAGTCAACTTGCGGGGATATTCAGTGCTCACGGTTGCCAGCGCCAGGCTTCTCGTCAACTGGTGCCCTTCGACCCTGAACGTCCGAAAGAACCGCGTGCGCTGCCGGAGAGCGTGCTCGGGAAGGATCGAATTGCCGAAGCCTGATTCCACCAGCCTTTTGATGGTTTCGGTGTCGTCGGCTTCCATCACGACCCGTGGGGTCACCTCGATTTCCTTAAAGAACCGGTCTATCACCAGTCGCATGTTGCTGCGCTTGGGGTAGAGCAGGAACGGAATACCCGCCAGGTCAGATGGATGGATGGTGCCACTGTGTCGGCCACTCACTCGGGTTGAGGACGGCCGCAATACCAGTAGCTCCTCGTCGAAGAGCGGCATGATCTTGAGTCCCTCTGGCGAAACCGGTAGCGAGATCAACCCCAGATCGAATCTGCGATCGTGCAAGCCGGCCACGATCTCCTCAGTGACGCCGACCGTCACCCGAATGTCCGCGTTCGGATATTGCTTCCGCAACTGACGCAGCGGTTTGCCCAGCTGGTAGATCAACGTGGTCACTCCGGTGGCGAAGTGAAAAGTACGAGAATCTGCAGCCAAGTCATCTTCAAATTCCTGCTTAATCTGGCTCGTCAGTTTCAGCACTGCCTTAGCGCGTTCGGCGAGACGCAACGCTGCAGGCGTGGGGGCCATACGCTTCCCGCGCCGGACGAAGAGTTCCGTGTGCAGTTCGTTTGCCAGGCTGCGAAGTTGAAGGCTGACTGCACCTGTCGAGAGGCAGACCTTCTCCGCAGCACGGGTCATACTCGGGGAGTCCATCACTGCCAGGAACAATTCGAGTTGGTGGAGATCCATGCGATCGATCCATTCTGCCCGTTGAGGGTTAACGCGCTGCGCCCGAAGTCTGACCCGGGTTCGGGGACGCCGTCCTGTTCAAGTCAGTCATCCTTTTAGTCTTCCTGAAAGGTGCCTTTAGCATTTCCCGTTTGACACTTCTAGTGATGCTCCCTATCTTTTCCCATGCTGGCCCACGTCACTTTAACAAAAAAGAAATCTTTATTGTGAGCGAAACCGGAACTCCCCGTCCTCGCTTTTCTGGCGGGGCGCGAGCGCCGGTATGCGTAGGCTGCCGTCGAAGGAAACCAACACCCGGCGAGTCCAGAGGAATTTCAGAGAGCTGCAACAGGTCTACATGACAAGACTTTTGAAATGCACGTGGTTTTTCATCGGGGTGGGGTTGCCTTTGTTGGTCTGTAGTTCGATGGGTCGGGCTGAGACTCAGAGCTTAGAATCACCTCTCTTGCGCCTTGAGATCGCGACCAGTCCTTACGCTTTTCGTGTCATCGAAAAATCCACCGGAGACGTACTCCTGTCACAGGACAACACCGCATTTACTTTCGGGGGGGAGTTTTATCCGGTGGCGGAGGCCGCTAATGTCAAACAAGGTTCCAGCGCTCTCAAAGCCGATCTTCTGATCGAGCTGGCCGGACGCGACCGGTTACCCAACGGAAGTCCAGCCAAGGCCCAAGTATCGTTCACTTTTGTTTCTCCCGAAATATTGCAGATCCAGATAACGTATGCCGGTGGCACCCCGAGCGAGATCTCCGAGGAGTTCAATGACCAGGGCGAACACTATTACGGTATCTGGGAATACCCCTACGGTGGACACATCGACAATCGCGGAGCGGATGCCGACTTCCTCGGCCTGGGTAACGCACGTTACGTCCACCATGCAAGTACAAGGGCGCCCTTCTATGTAACGTCGCGCCGTTACGGTGTGTATGTGGAGAGCCTGGCGCAGGCGCACTACGCGATTGCACAGGCAGGGAAGACCACTTTCTCGTTCAAGGATTCACAACTGAAGTACGACATTATCTACGGCCCTTCTTATGCAGATGTTCTTAACAGATACAACGCCCTGGCGGGACCGGCGATCATGCCGCCGACCTGGACTTTCGGAACTATTTGGTGGCGCGACGATGAACAGGACGACTTGCGCGATGTCCACAACGCCCAGGAGAAAGTCGTCGACGACGCCGATCGGCTGCGCAAACTGAAGATTCCCGCAGGCGCAATCTGGCTGGACCGGCCCTACGGCTCCGGAGAGTTGGGGTGGGGCGGCATGGATTTCGATTCGTCGTTTCCCGATCCGGCTAGGATGATTCAAGACCTGCGCGACCGGGGAATGAACCTTCTCCTATGGACCGCGAACCGATGCTCAGGAAAGCTGTTCCAGGAAGGTTCAGCGAAAGGTTACCTGTTTCCGTACAAGTGGCCGGCTGCCGATCTTCGCCGGTCCGAGGTCTATGACTGGTGGAAGCAGAAACTGGACACCTATGTTCGAATGGGAATCAAGGGCTACAAGATCGATCGCGGCGAGGAAGGGGAGCTGCCGGACTGGCTGCAGAATGAATTCGCGGTGTTGTTCCCCAAGCTATCGGCGGAAGGACTCAGCAAGGCTTACGGGGACGACTATTTCATCTTTTCGCGCAACGCCAACGATACTTCCCGCAAGTACACGGCAATATGGAACGGCGATTCGTGGCCAACGTTTGGCGGTCTACAGACAACCATAAAAAACGGGCTGCGCGCCGGTGCGATTAACTTTCCCATGTGGGGCTCCGATACGGGTGGATACTTCGCCCCCGCCGGCAACACAAAAGAACTGCTGGCTCGATGGCTGGAGTT
>Ga0307479_10004747_pt1 | contig 12484 bp, 10 predicted proteins | sample atmos_gasesECM4C_FD_203743 | JGI IMG/M metagenome (GOLD analysis project Ga0307479, IMG submission 203743) | Hardwood forest soil microbial communities from Morgan-Monroe State Forest, Indiana, United States - atmos_gasesECM4C_515 | ecosystem: Environmental > Terrestrial > Soil > Temperate...
CGTCTACGGTTTTTCTTTTGTCTTTATCGCACTGCTGACGGCTGAGTTTATCTACACCAAGAGTGTGAGCGCGTTATCGCCAGCCACTGAGGTGAAGTTCGTCAGCGGGCAGGTGGCCATTCCGTTGGCGCAGGTTTCCGATGGCGATCTGCATCGTTATCAGGCTGAAGAGAATGGCACGCCGATTCGCTTCTGGCTCTATCGCAAGCCGGACGGAAAGATCGCCACTGTTTTCGACGCTTGCCAGATCTGCGGAGGCGTAGGTTTCTTCAAGTCGGCGAATGGAGTGGTCTGCAAGAACTGCGCGGCTCCGATCAATCCGCAGTCGGTGGGGACGGCGGGCGGCTGCAATCCGATTCCGCTTAAGGCGTCGCAAACGACCGACTCTGTGATCATTCAAGAGGCGGACATCGCGGCCGGCGCCCGCGTGTTCGAAAAGCAGTAAATGTTCGTCCGCCTCGTGTACGAGTCTTTCCGCCGGCAGAAGCGGCGTAAATTGCTGGCGGGCGCGGCCATCACGCTGGGCGTTACTGTGGCCACCGCGATGATTGCGGTCGCGACCGACATTGGCGACAAGATCAATCGTGAACTACGGACCATCGGCGCCAACCTGGTAGTCACTCCCCAAGAAGACACACTGGATGTGGAAATTGGCGGCGTCAATTTGAAGCCGCCGAGCGATGGCGCATTTCTGAATGAGGCCGATCTCCCCAAGATCAAGGGAACTTTCTGGCACAACAACATCACGGGATTTGCACCCATGTTGCCGGTGAGCGTTACGCTGCAACGCGGCGGGAAGGTAGAGAATCTCACTTTGCTGGGCACGTATTTTGCAAAGCAGATTTCGTTCGGCAAAGAGGAGTTCAAGACGGGCGTGCGAACAACTCATCCGTGGTGGAAGGTTTCGGGGTCGTGGCCGGATGACTCCTCTCGCGACGTTTTAGTAGGAGAGCGTCTGGCGGCGCGGCTTTCGGCGAAGGTGGATGATTCGCTAGTTCTTTCCGGACGGCAATTGCGTGTTGGCGGGATTCTTTCTACGGGCGGCGACGAGGACAATGAGATAGTGGCGCCGCTTGCGCTTGCTCAGGAAATTCTGGGCAAGCCTCAGGCGGTGCGGCGGGTTTACGTGAGTGCTCTCACCAAGCCGGAAGACGCGTTTGCCCGTCGCGATCCCAAGAGCATGTCGGGCGCGGTTTACGACCGGTGGTACTGCTCGCCGTATCCGCAGTCGATCGCGTTTCAGTTGCGGGAGGCGATTCCGCACTCGCACGCCGAACAGATTCGGCAGGTGGCGCAGAATGAGGGCGCGATCCTCACGCGCATTGAGGGCCTGATCTTTCTGGTTACGCTGGCGGCGTTGTTTGCTTCGGCGCTGGCTGTTTCCGCGGCGATGGCGACGGCCATCTTCGAGCGCCGTGCGGAGGTCGGGCTGATGAAGGCTCTGGGGGCGGGGAGAGTGGCTGTGGCCTCTGTCTTCTTTGCCGAGGCAACGTTGCTGGCTTTGATGGGCGGCGTGCTCGGCTTCGCCACCGGAGGGATGCTGGCGCGGCAGATAGGACGGTCCATTTTCAATTCGCAGATCACGATTGCGCCGGTAGTGTTGCCAGTGATCCTGGCCATTGCAGTGATTGTGACTTTCACCGGAAGTGCGGCCGCCATTCGCAAGGCGGTGGAACTGGACCCGGTTTTCGCGTTGCGAGGTGAATTGTGAACAGCGGCACTTCTGAGCCAGTCCGGGATGTAATCGCGAACCGCTCAAAGGCTCCGCACACCTCGATGTTCGTGCGGATGTTGCTGCGGGCAGCGGTGCTGCGGCGGGGGCGCGCTGCCGCGGCTTTGTTGGCGATGGTAGTGGCTGCTGCGGTGGCAACCGCAATGCTGAACCTGTACGTGGACGTGCAGGCCAAGTTGCGCCGCGAGTTTCGCAATTATGGCGCGAACCTTATACTCGTCGGAAAAGACGGCGCTTCCCTTCCCCCGGACGCGCTTTCGCGGGCTGAACGGGTAGTTGCGGGGCGTGGCACAAGTGCTCCGTTCGCGCTGGTGGTGGCGCGAACCAGTGATGGCCAGCCGGTTGTGGTTGCGGGCACCGACTTCGAGCGAGTAAGGCAACTGGATCGCTGGTGGTCGGTGAGCAACTGGCCGGTGGCGCCGAAACAGGCTCTAGTGGGGGTGCGAGCACTCCAGTTGGTCTCGCCGAACAACCATCCTTTCGACCTGAGCTTCCAAGGGCACACGATTCAGGTGACACCCGTCGGGACCGTGCAGACTGGGTCCGCAGAGGATAGTCGTATTTATCTTTCGCTGAGCGATTTTGTTTACTGGACCGGAGTACAGCCTTCGACCGTGGAGGTGGCAGCAACGGGCTCGCCGGAGGAGATCGCCGCGATTATGCGTCAGCTTCAGAAGGCGCTTCCGGCGGCAGAGGTTCGGCCGGTGCGGCAGATCATGGAGGGAGAAGCGCGAGTGCTGGGAAAGACTCGGGCTACGTTGCTAGCCGCGACGGCGCTGATTATCTTAACCGCGGCGCTGTGCGTGCTTTCTACATTGATGGGGTGGGTGTTTGACCGGCGTCGAGACTTCGCGATTATGAAAGCTTTGGGCGCGTCGGACCGGTTGATGAACGGATTCTTTGCGGCGGAGGCTGCGGCTCTGGGTGCGACTGGCGCTTTGATAGGATTTGTTTTAGGCGTTGGTATCGCGGCATGGATTGGACGGGTTAACTTCCACGCTGCGGTGACTCCGCGTTTCAGTGTTCTGCCCTTGGTTGTGGCTGGTAGCATGGTGGTGACGCTGCTGGCGGCGATTGTGCCGATTTCGTCGTTGCGGCGAGTGCAGCCGGCGGTCATCCTGAGGGGAGAGTGAAATGATCGAAATCAAAGACGTCACCAAACTCTACCCTGCCAAGGCCGAGGGAAATAATCCCGCTTCTCCCAAAAGTGGGGAGAAGCGGGGGAGCCCCAGCAATGAAAATGGCGCGATTCATGCGCTGGACCACATCTCTCTTCATGTCGCGGCGGGAGAATGGCTCTCGATTATGGGGCCATCGGGATCTGGCAAATCGACTCTGGTGAATCTGATTGGCTGCCTGGACCGGCCGACGTCCGGTGAAATCTGGATCGATGGGCAGAACGTGGCGGGCATCTCGTCCAATGAATTGAACCGGGTGCGCGCGGAAAAGATTGGATTCATCTTCCAGCAATTTCATCTGATTCCGTTTCTGACGGCGGTGGAAAATGTGATGCTGGCGCAATATTTTCATAGCATGACGGATGAAAAAGAGGCGAGTGACGCGCTGACACGTGTCGGCCTGGGGGACCGGGCGCATCATCTGCCGTCGCAGCTTTCGGGTGGCGAGCAGCAGCGAGTCTGCATAGCGCGGGCGCTGATTAACGATCCGAAGATTATTCTGGCGGACGAGCCTACGGGCAATCTGGACGCAATGAATGAAGAGATCGTCCTGCGGCTGCTGCGGGAATTTCATCAGCAGGGGCGAACCATCGTAATGGTGACGCACGATCCAGTGGTTGCGCGGCTGGCAGACCGGCGCATTGAATTCCATCATGGCAAGATCGAATCGCAGGAAGTGTTTGCCATGGCCGACGAGGAGCAGTTCGACGAGGTGCTCGAAGAGTTATGGGTGCTGGCGGAACACGGTGAGATCGCCGAGGTGGAGCGCATGGAGGTGCATGGAGCTTTGCCGGTGAGCCTGGCGATCGAAAAGATGATTCAGATGGGGCTGGTCGTTTCCGCGCCGCATCCGCCGATGGCGCATGGGCACAAGCCTTTTGTAAATCCTTGTCACGATGCGCTCAAGCCGGTGGCCGCATCGGTGGGGGACGGGACGCTGATTGTAGAACTTACCGAGCGCGGGCGGGAACGGGCAGGCAGCATTATCCGGCGTCATCGTTTGGCCGAGCGGCTTTTTACCGACAGCCTGGCGATGGATAGCGAGTCGGAGATTGAGCAGCAGGCCTGCAAGTTTGAGCACATTCTCTCGCCGGAGGCGACCGACAAGATCTGCACGTTTCTTGGGCATCCCCGTACTTGCCCGCATGGCGCGCCGATTCCGCCGGGGGCGTGCTGCGGTAGAAGTTCTGAATTTGCCGGCGCTTCCGGTGCAATTGCGCGAAAGCAGAGCTAGCGAGAATCTCCTGGGTAGCGCCTGAAGGCGCGACTAGATTAGATCAAGCTGAGTGGCATGCCTGAAGGCATACTCTGATAATAATCCGGGCTTGCTGACAAGAATCTCGATGTCTTGATACGAAGCCAGCTTCAAGACAAATGTAGCTCCGGCACTGGTGCCTTTCGAGAACACTTTTCGTCATGAGGTCATGCATTCCACACTGCTATGATCGGGATGCGCATACCTGCCCATGACCCAGCGGCGTCCCACCATCGGTGTATTCGATTCTGGCTTTGGCGGGCTTACCGTTCTTAAAGCTTTACTTGAACTTATTCCTGAGGCCGATTACTCCTACTTTGGCGATACGGCACGGCTTCCTTACGGATCCAAGTCCGTCGAGACTGTCGCGCGTTATGCGGTCGAAGCAGCTCACTATCTTGAAGACAATGGCGCGGGGTTGCTGGTCATCGCCTGCAACACGGCGACGGCGCTGGCATTGGACCGCATCACTGCGGCGGCCCACGTGCCTGTTGTGGGCGTGGTTGAGCCTGGGGCTGAGGCTGCGGCGGCGGTTACCAAGAATAAGAAGGTGATTGTCATTGGGACCGAAGCTACCGTAAGCAGCCATGCTTACCGGAAGGCTTTGGAGGCGAGGGGGCTTGACGCACGGGAGAAGGCTTGCCCTCTGCTGGTGCCACTGGTGGAGGAGGGGTGGGTTGACCATCCGATTACCCAGGAGGTGGCTGGGATCTATCTTGGTGAAGTCTTTGGTGACGGATTTCACGATGCGGACGCATTAGTTCTCGGCTGCACTCACTATCCGTTAATCAAGCCGCTATTGCGTCGTGTGGCGCCGCCGCATGTGAGTATTGTGGATTCGGCGGAATCCACGGCACGAGCGGTGGCTGGACACTTGCAGAGTCTGTTGCCGCCGACGGTGGATGAAGAACGGCGCGGGCGGCCGCGTTTGAAGTTTTTCGCTACCGATTCGGTGGAGAAATTCCGCAGGTTGGGGGAAAGATTCTTGGGGCATCCTATTGAGGATGTGCGACATGTGGATTTGAAGGAGTAGCGATAGGAAGCCTTCGGGCCCGCAATCATTGTGAGTTTTTACGCGGCGCCGAAGAGCCGCTCTTCCACGTCACTGCAATCGGCCGACGGGCTTCCGATCAGTTGACCCGTACTGTCCGACCACAGGTTCGCCTTTTAGGTCCCACAATGCTGATTGCATTGATTTGTGTTTGGACGCAAGGTTCGGATAGAGCGGTAATGCGAGACGGAATTACTGTGTCTTAGTGACTCGCCGAACAATCCAATCCTCGGATAGAAAAACGCGGCTATGCATCTGCTCGATAACGTCATTTGGAACGCGTTAACTACGCGGCAGGCGGAGTTTGCCGAGAGCTGCGCGCAGGCGCGCAGGTTTGTGCCAGAGGTTACATCGCTGGCGGGGTTCAATGAACCCACAGTGGAAGGCTACGAATCGTTAAAAGGATTGTTGGAAGGCCGCGGAACCCTTGCGCTATTTCTGGCCGAGCCTTACCGGCCGCGAAGTGGATGGGAACTGGTGGCGAGCGCCCCGCTGTTGCAGATGGTTTGTGAGAATGGAAGTGCGCAACGCGCGACGCCGATCGATACGGACACAGAGTTCTTCGAGCTGACCGCGGCGGACTCGGCGGAAATGATCGAACTGACGGGGCTGACCAAGCCGGGTCCGTTTGGCAAGCGCACGCATGAATTAGGAACGTACCTGGGAATTCGCAGCGGCGGGAAACTGGTGGCAATGGCGGGTGAACGTTTGAAAGTTCCCGGATACACGGAAGTGAGTGCGGTCTGCACGCATCCTGAGCACACGGGCCACGGGTACGCCGGCTTGCTTATGACTGAATTGATGAGGCGGATCCGCAGTCGCGGGGAGACTCCGTTTTTACATGTGCGGGAAGATAACGTGCGGGCCATTGGATTGTATGAGAGGCTCGGTTTTGGGCGGCGCGTGGTGGGGCACCTGGCGGTGTTGAGGAAGACCGGGGGCTGAAGCACTATTAGTGTTGGAGTCTGCGGCGCAACTGAAAGTCGCGCGCTTTCAAGACACTGTCGCGGAGCCTCAGTACAGGTGGAAGTCGACTTCGACGGCCATCTCTACGTTGACCGGGTGACCATCTTTCTGGCCGGGTTCAAAGCGCCAGGTCTTCACGGTTTCGATGGCTTTTTCGTCCAAGCCCATGCCGAGGGAGTTGACCACGCGAATGTTGGTGGGGCGGCCATCGGTGGCTACCACGATCATCAGGGTGCAAGTTCCCTGATATTTGGCTTTGCGGGCTTCCTCAGAAAATTCTGGAGTGGGTGAGAAGATCGCTCGCGGCGGAGTTACGCCCCTGCCGGGACGGAAGACGCCACCGCCGATACCACCTCCCGAACCCGGACCCACACCTGCCCCCGTGCCCGGACCTACGCCGGTCCCTCTGCCCTCGCCGATACCGGCGCAGCAGCCAGCGCCGTTCGAAGGAATGATAGCGGAAGATTTCGGGTCGCCAAGATTTGGCATGTTGTTCATGGCCACCTTGATCTCAGGAGGAACCAACACGCTGGGATCAACCGCCAACTTCGGATTCAAATTCCTAATAATCACAGTCGGAGGGGTGATCTGCTGCATGGAGAACTTGGGCAGATGGCCTTGCGACGCTTTCAGCACATCCCGATCGCCGCCGCCGCCACCACCACCAGCTTGCGTCTTGGCGGGCTTCAGCGGAATGAAGTCTCCCGGATCGATCAATGCGGTGGTGCTTTGCGGTTTGGCAACGGCTTTGGTAACGAAATGACGCCCGAGGATGGTGCCCCCGATGATCAGGGCAATCACGACCACGTGGGCGCCGGTCGAGGCCAAGGCGCCGTTCTTTTTATAGTTGTAGAAACCCCAGATGTCTTTGACCGGTTCGGGCTTCGATTCCAGCTTGAGCGGAGGGAGCTTCTTGGGGAAGAAAAACTCGTCCAGGCCCCGGAACAGCGACTTCCACAGGGGCTCAAAGGTGTCAGGGGCGAGCAGAAGATGGAGTTCGGGCTCGTTGCTGGGATTCGGATTGACTTCTACAGATGCCATTGCTCCCCGGTTCCGTGCTCCCTGATGGGGCGGTGGAAATTGGCTAACCTCTTGGCGACAACCCATCTACACAGATGAGCAGTCTTTCCAACAAGTTGCTTTTTGGATCTTGTTTGTTTCCAGAATCGCGTCTGGCCGCCCCCCAGGAGCGGGAACGTCATCCCGAACCTAGGCTTCTGATAAATTGTACCGCTTTCGGCGCGGTTTACGAAGTGTATTTCAAGTTCCTGGAGCCGGTTGATTCCGGTTCCACGAAATCCCTGTGTTCACCGACTGATAAGCCGTTGGTCTCATGGACGTTCGTGGCGTGGCTCCCTATAATTAAAGGATTCAATCATTTGGGAGAACTACACCGGGTGCCCTTCGAACTGAAAGCTACCATCAATCTGCCTAAGACCGCCTTCCCGATGAAGGCGAACCTGCCACAGAACGAGCCAAAAATACTGGCGCGCTGGGAACAGGAGCGGATCTACCAGCGCATTCGCGAGGCTCGCAAAGGCTCGCCCACTTATATTTTGCACGATGGGCCGCCTTATACCAGCGGGCCCATCCATCTGGGCACTGCGCTGAACAAGTGCCTGAAGGATTTCATCGTCAAGTCGAAAACCATGGCGGGATTCGACGCCCCCTACGTTCCCGGTTGGGATTGCCACGGCCTGCCGATTGAGATCAAGGTGGATAAGGAGCTTGGCGGCAAGAAGTTGCAGATGCGTCCTACGGACGTGCGCGCGGAGTGCCGCAAATACGCGCAGAAATTTCTTGATTTGCAGCGCACGCAGTTCAAACGTATCGGAGTCTTCGGTCGTTTCGAGCGTCCTTACGCAACAATGACGCCGCAGTACGAGTCGGTGGTGCTATCGACTTTTTTTTCGTTTTACGAACATGGCTTCGTCTACAAAGGGCTGCGAGCCGTCTACTGGTGCATGCACGATGAGACCGCACTGGCCGAGGCTGAGGTCGAGTACGAGAACCATACCAGCCCCACAGTTTGGGTGAAGTATGCGCTACTTGACGATCCGGCGAAGATTGATGCGGCGCCGGCGGGAAAGAAAGTTTCGACCATCATCTGGACGACGACTCCGTGGACGCTGCCGGCGTCGATGGCCGTGGCATTTCATCCGGATGAAGAATACGTCGCGCTGGAGTCCGGCGGCGAAGTTTACATCGTGGCGGCGAAGCTGGCGAAGGATGTCGCTGAAAAGTGCAATCTTTCCGACGCGCGCGAACTCGCTCGTTTTGCGGGACGCAAGCTGGAGTATTTGAACTTCCAGCATCCTTTTCTCGACCGCAAGATTTTGGGTGTGCTGGCAGAGTACGTGACCATGGACACGGGCACCGGCGTGGTCCATACCGCGCCCTCACACGGCGCCGAAGACTTTATTACCGGAGTGAAGTACGGGCTGGACGCGACCAGCAACGTGGACGAAAAAGGAATCCTGCGCAACGGGCTGCCGGAATATACCGGCAAGCGGGTCTGGGAAGCGAATCAGCCGATCATGGATTTGCTGAAGAGCCGCGGGGCTTTGCTGCATGCGGAAAAGACGGAGCACTCTTATCCACACTGCTGGCGGTGCCATAATCCTGTGATTTTTCGGGCGACGGAGCAGTGGTTCATTTCGATGGAGACTCCGATGCCCGGCCGGAAGTCGAAGGACGACACTCTGCGCGCGCGGACACTGGAAGAAATCAAGCACGTGAAGTGGGATCCGGCGTGGGGCGAGGAGCGGCTATCGAACATGATTGCCACGCGGCCGGACTGGTGCATCTCGCGGCAGCGGGTGTGGGGCGTGCCAATCGCGGTGTTTCTGTGCGAAAGTTGCGGTAAGCCACTGAATGATCATGCCGTCAATGAGAAGGTGGTTGAACTCTTCAGGCGCTCCGGGGCTGATTCGTGGTTTACATCGGAATCGGATTCGATCCTTCCGACGGTGACCACGTGTCCGCATTGCGGGAGTGCGAAATTTGAAAAAGAAACGGACATCTTCGATGTGTGGCTGGAGTCAGGGGCGAGCTATCTCGCCCTGGTTGACGATGAGCCGTCGTATCCCTGGCCGTCGGATCTTTATCTCGAGGGCGGCGATCAGTACCGCGGCTGGTTCCAGTCTTCCCTGCTGTGCGCCATGGGTACGCGCGGAACTCCACCTTATAAAGGCGTCGTAACGCCCGGATGGACGCTTGATGAAAAAGGCCAGGCCATGTCGAAGTCGCGCGGGAATGACGTAGACCCGGTGGACATTGCTGGCAGGCTCGGCGGAGAAGTGGTGCGGTTGTGGGTGGCATCGGTTGATTTTCGCGAGGACGTGGTTGGGTCGGAGCAGTTGATGCTGCGGGTGGCGGAGAACTACCGGAAGATCCGCAATACGTTCCGTTACATCCTGGGGAACCTGGGGGACTTCGATCCGCAGAAGGATGCGGTTCCGTTCGAGAAGATGGAAGCGCTCGATCAGTATATGCTCTGCCAGACGCAGGCCTTTGCTTCCGATGTGCGGGGCTGGTACGAAGACTTCGCGTTTCACAAGATTTATCACCGTCTCAATCACTTTTGCATTGTCGACTTGAGCGCATTTTATTTCGATGTACTCAAGGACCGCCTGTACATCTCGGCGCCGAAATCGCAGGGGCGGCGCAGCGCGCAAACGGCGATCTGGCGCATCGGGGAGGCCCTGGTGCGGTTGCTCGCTCCTATCATGAGCTTCACGGCGGAAGAGGTCTGGGATTATCTGCCGAAGACCGAGGGGCGCCCCGAGAGCGTGCATCTTGCACTCTTTCCCGGAACGGTCGAGATTCTGGGTGACGCAGATGACACCGCTGCATCCTGTGAGCAGAAGACCGGAGACGATTGGACTACGCTGCGTTCAGTGCGTGATGAGGTTCTAAAGGCGTTGGAAGAGGCTCGCAACAACAAACTGATCGGAACCGGCCTGGAGGCGCAGGTCACGCTATCTGCGACGGATCCGGTTTACTCGGTGCTATCGCGGCAGGCCGACCAACTTCGATACTTGTTTATCGTCTCCGCAGTTACGTTGAAGCAGGCTGCGGGCAATGGCACGGGAGCGGTGCACGTCGAGGTAAAGAAGGCTGATGGGGCGAAGTGCGAGCGGTGCTGGAATTACTCGACTCATGTCGGCGAGGATAAGGAGTATCCAACGGTGTGCGAGCGCTGCAGCGCCGTGCTGAAGGAGTTGGGCGCGTAGACTTTCATAATGAACCGAAGGAATAACTTGCCGACTGCCACAGGGGCTAATGGCCGCATCCTTACCGTTGCTGGGCGGCACGGCTGAAGCCGTGCCCTTCTCCGAACGATTTGAGAGACAGCTTCTAATCCGAGTTCTGAGCGAGAGCGAACTGTGAACTGGCGAAAGCTAAAAGTGTTTTTGCTCACGGTGCTCGCTCTGTGCCTGATTCCAGCGACGCGTTATTACCAGGTTGACGAGCCGTTGCTGCGGTTTCTGCGAGGCTCCCGTCACGTTGATCCTTTAACGCTTCACTTGTCTGGGGAATTTGTCGAGAACAATCTGGGAACCGAGCAGAATACGGATGGCTCGGTGACCGTGCGCATGATTGCCGAGCAGTATCTTTGGGTCCCACATTGCGTTCTGGTTCCGGCGGGGGCGCAGGTTCATCTTCGGATCACCAGCGCCGACGTCGTACATTCGCTTACATTCAACGAAACGGAGTACGCCATTAAGGTGTTGCCGGGCACGATCAGCCTGGCTGACCTTGAGTTTTCGCGCGCGGGAGAATACAAGACGGTATGCCGCGAATTTTGCGGAGCGGGGCATTATGCCATGCGGTCGGAGATGAAGGTGGTGCCGCGCGATCAGTTCCCGGCGTTACGAGCGGGCGAGAGGGGACATTGTGCGGCGCAGTGATGGGCGTACTTCTCTCGGTTGGAGTTTCGCGTGGGTCATTGCTGCCAGTCTGGCGGCAAGCGCGTTGACTTTGGTGGCCGGTGACGCAGCGCCGAATCACGTTCCGTCACTCGTCACATGGACTTCGGAAAATGTTGCCGCGGCTTCTTCGGGAGATCCATTTCGGGGGATGCTGCTGGCGAAGCGCTGCGAGCATTGCCACGGTGCGGAGGGCTTCAGTCCGGTTACTGCGACTCCCAACCTGGCCGGCATGAACACGCTCGCGATCTGGAAGCAGCTGGAAGATTTTCGGACGCACAAGCGGCGCTCGCTGGCGATGGAACCGATTGCAGAATCGCTTTCGCCGCGCGATGTTGCGGATGTAGTTGCGTATTATGGGGAGCTCCCGATTTATCCTGATCCGCAGGACAACCGGGTGTTTCCGCAGGGTCAGCCCGGGCCCGGCCACGCAGCGGTCGCGGCGCGGCTGGTTACGTTCGGGGATGGAGAGCGCGGCATTGCTCCGTGCCAGGCTTGTCATGGGCCCGTGGCTTATAAGATCGGCGTTCCATCGCTCGCGACCCAGAATGCGGACTACATTTTGGATGAGCTGGAGGGATTCGCCAGCCGGACTCGCGCGAACGACATCAACGAGCCAATGCGGGTGATTGCCGGGCTGCTCACGGAAGACGAACGGCATGCGCTCGCGGAATATTACGGCGCTGGGCTGGGACTTCAGCCTGCGGGCTCCACAGCGCCGAAATGAAAGCAGATCCCTCACTGGGCCCTCGGCCCTGTTCGGAATGACAAGAGTTTAGCTAAGCCTGGACGTTGAAGGCGACCTACCGCAATTCCTCCATCGCGGCTTCGAGGGCTTCCCTGCCGGGGCGTGTCACTGATTCCGGCAGCGTGGCCAGGGGTTCATCAACCATGTTCAGCATGTCGAGGAAGCTGGGCGCTTTGGTATTCACGTAGAAAATGCCGGTGAGGACTTCGCCTTTGTCGTGGGCCTCGGAAAGGCGTTTCATCGCGGCGATTCTGTCAGTGGGATCGTAATCTTCTTCCAGCTTGCGCAGTTGCAGGTGAGAGCCATCGTGCATGGTGACGCTGACGGTGGTCCCGGCATCGTATTCGACGTCAATTTCCTCGAAGTGCGGAACGAAGCTCATTTCCTGCAGTGTCTCTTCGTGATCTTTCACATACTTGTAGGACTTCGTGGAACCTTCGTGATCGTTGAACGTCACGCAAGGCGAGACCACATCAAGCATCACGGTGCCGTGGTGTGCGATTGCGGCTTTCAGCATGGTGCTGAGCTGCCGCTTGTCCCCGGAGAAAGAGCGGCCCACGAAAGTTGCGCCTAATTCGATGGCAAGTCCGCAGGTATCAATCGGGGGAAGATCGTTGATCACG
>Ga0307479_10004748_pt1 | contig 12484 bp, 10 predicted proteins | sample atmos_gasesECM4C_FD_203743 | JGI IMG/M metagenome (GOLD analysis project Ga0307479, IMG submission 203743) | Hardwood forest soil microbial communities from Morgan-Monroe State Forest, Indiana, United States - atmos_gasesECM4C_515 | ecosystem: Environmental > Terrestrial > Soil > Temperate...
AGGTCCAGCCGTTGATTGGTTGCTCGAATTTCCCCGAGGGCGGCGATGAGCAAGGAAAGCGCCAGGAGCTCCTTGAGCGCGCTGCAATTTCGGAGCAGGGAAGCCGGTACGTGAAAGCCTAAAAGGAGACCGAATATCGGAGCCTGTAGCGGCAAAAAGCCGACGAGGGTCAGAAGCGCAGCCGCCGGCCTGGACGAGAAGATCGCAAGTACCGCCAGCCCGATTGCGAGACCGATGACCTCTGCGATCCGCCTCTCGCTTAGTTGATAGGTGAGCGCCGCGACCAAGCACGGAATAGCCCAGTACACGAGGTCGTGACGATGTCGGAGGAACCCTGGGGTCTTTGTCAGCGTCTCACGAAGTCGAAGCTGGGCTCGGAAAAATCGACCCTCAACGAGCGGCGACAGCTCCATGACGGTACCCTCCCCGACTCACAGGGGATGATCGGTACCTTCCACCGCCGGGTCCGAATCGGCGCCGTTGCTGTGAATGTGGCCACCCTCGTGCTCGACAATGATGTCGTCGGATGGTGGCCGGCGGTCGCCGTAGCCGTACCCGTACCCGTAGCCATAATCAGCATCGCGGGGCTGAAACTTGTTTACGACCACACCAAGCAGCCGAGTTTGGTTACGGATAAGGAGCTCCTTGGCCTTCTGAACGGCGGTTATTGCTGTACGGCGCGCCTCTGTCACGATTATCGCCCCGGCCGCCATTCGTCCTAGGACCAGGGTGTCCGCCACCGGGAGGACCGGTGGAGTGTCCAGCAGCACCACATCAGCCTGTTCGGCCAGCCGCTGGAGGAGGCGAGCGGTGCGACCGCTGTCCAGCAGTTCGGTTGGGTTCGAAACTTGCGCCCCCGTGCCCAAGAAATATAGCCCCGGACCCTCCCGGCCGGCGACCTGCGGTGGAAGTTCGATGTACTGGAGTGCGTCCTCCAAAGGTCGTTGCCCCAAAAGGACTTCAGCGACGCCGAACTGGTTCTGTGCGCCGAGAAGTCTGTGGAGATTCGGATGGCGTAGGTCCATGTCGACCAATACCACGCGCTGTCTTGCCGCGGCCAGCGAGATGGCCAGGTTTGACGAAATCACGGTCTTGCCCTCGTTCGGATTCGCGCTCGTCACTACTACGCTTGGTTGACGGATGTCGGCTAATGCGACGTCGAGGTTCGAGCGCAGAATCCGTATCGACTCCTCGAACGCCGTGGGCTGTTCGCGGCTCGGCATCCACTGGGCGCGGGCTCGGGAGAGAGGTGACCTAGGCACGAGAGGACTTCTGGGACACAAAACTGCTGAGCGGAACCACCGCAAGCACTGGCAAGTCCAGGCGGCGCTCGAGTTCCTCCGCCGTCTTGACTGTGACGTCCAGATAGTCAAGCAGCATGATGAGCAGAACTGACACGAGGAACCCGAATATCCCCCCGAGGAGAACTTTTCTGGTAAGTCCGTTGGACAGGGGGGCAGCTGGGAACGGGGCAGTTTGGAAGATATAGGCAGGTTCGCTGGGGACCGCTCCAGGCTGAGCGGCGCTTCCGGGCTCATAGGCGGCAATCTGGTTAACGAACGCGCCGCTGACTCCATTCGCCAACTTTTGCGCCACGACAGGGTCCGGATCGGTCACGGTCACTTCGATCAGATTCGTGCCGGTGACGACAGTCGCCTTGGTCTCTCCCGCCACCGAAGGCGCCGATCGCGGAACGCCGCTCTCAGCGATGGCTTTCTCGGCGATTACCGGGCTGGGGATCATCTCGGCAAACGTGGCGACCACTTGGTTCAGGCCGGGCTCCAGGTACAGGAGATTCGGATTTTGCTGAATTTCCCGCGAACCTACGTAGAGTTGCGCAGACGTTCGATACTCCGACGCCCCGGACGTAGTGATATACCCCACAGCTGCACCGACCAGGGTGGTTACGAGCACCAGAATCCAGCGCCGACGAATTAGTTGGATATATCTGCGTAGTTCCACGGCTGATAGTGGCTGAGACCGATGATTCGAACCTCTGGCTTAGGTTCGACGACCCCGGTTCGTCTCCTGTGTTCCGGATTGGCCAAGTCCCCGAGAAGTGTACTGGTTGAGATCGCGCAAGAACCTTCAGGCGGGAAGGCCCCTCGGGACGTCGAGATCTAACCCTCGGCAGGGGCGCTCCCCTACTGGCGCTGGCGCGATGAAGCCGAAAGGATTGTGTCCACGTAGGAACCGGCGATGCCATCCCAGCTGAACCGGGACTCGGCGAGCCGGCGGGCGTTTCGTGAAAGTTGGGCGGCGTAATCGTCTTCGCGACATAACCTCACGATTGCGGCCGCCAGTGACTCGGAAGTATCAGCGATAGCCGCTGAATAACCGTCGCGTAAGCCAAGACCTTCCAGCCCTATGGAAGTGCCGGCTAGTGGACGTTCAGCGGCCATCGCCTCGAGTGCCTTTAGACGAGTCCCAGAGCCCATCCGCAGAGGCACAAGTGCGGCTCGTGCCGATTGAAGGAATGGTGCGACGGTTGGTACGTCGAAATGGAGCTCCACCCCGGGAATCGCACCCAATCCTCGCACGCGCTCATGAGGGTCCCGCCCGACCAGGATAAAGGTTGCCTCGGGTATCTCCGCTCGGACCCTGGGAAGCACCTCCCGACAGAGCCACTGCGCACCATCGATGTTTGGAAGCCAGTTAAAGGAGCCGGTAAATACCACCCGCGGTGCACTCGGCAATGGAGATATGACGAAGCCGTTCAAGTCCACCCCGTTCGGAACGACAACAGCTCCCCCACCAAGAGCTTTGCAGTCCTCCTCCGAGACGGCGATCGTGACGTCATAGTTGCCGACTATCCAGTGTTCCAGTCGTCGAGCGTGACGCACATCGGTCTGATGCAACCACCGCACCCTTCGCTTCTTGCTAAGAGTCGCACGCTGCCCTGACCACACTGATGTCAAATTGTGCAGAGTTATGGCCCAAACGGCCGAACGCTGCTGGGGGAGAAGGCGGGCCAGACCCTCGTGTTCGATCTGCACGAGGCGGTAGTCGGAGACGTCTCGTAGGTGACCCCGGAGCAAGTTTACGACAGCAGAATCGGACTCCACCTCTGAAGGCGGACCACCTGGAAGCAGGGCGCGAAGATTGCCGACGCGGCGCCTCCAACTGGATCGATATGCCGGGCAGTCGAGTTCCGTTACATTGTGAAGTTCTTCGCGCAGCTCCGTATCTTTAAGCTGCCCCACCAAAAGTAGGTCTACTTGTGCTCGGTTGGCCAGAGCGCGCAGAAGGTGATATTGACGGATGCTTCCGCCGCCCATATTTCGGTCCGGAATCTCATGGGACACCCAAAGAATCCGTGTAGAAGTTCCGGCGCCCATTAAGTCCAACATATCTGCTTCTCTTGTTAGCATTCTCGCGATCCCGGCGCTCGTGACATGCCTGGTTGGAGCGTTGGGGACCCAACGAAGCCTAGGTAAAGGAGGGACGGCGGGGGCGGACGACGAAGTACCCAGTCGATTGTCTTAGAGACGGGGGGCTGGGAGGCCTGGGGATGCGCAAATTGGATGAGGCCGCTGAGCCGCCAGCAGGACCTCGGCCCTGCGCCACCGGACCCTTATATGTCGTCTGAGCGTTCCTGGCGCCTGTCGATCGTCCTGCCGGCGTTCAACGAAGAGGACAACATCCTCGAGGCTCTCGGGCGCGCCGCGAGGGTGGCATCGAGGCTCTGCATTGACTACGAGATCATTGTCGTCGACGACGGCTCGCGTGACCGTACTGCGGAGCTAGTCCAATCTGAGGCCACTCGCAACCACCGAGTCAGGCTTGTCAGGCATCAGCGCAACCGCGGCTACGGGGAGGCGCTCCGGACCGGTTTCCGATCAGCCCGCATGGACCTGGTTTTTTTCACGGACGCCGACAACCAGTTCGACCTTGACGAACTTGCGGTGTTCCTTCCGTGGATCGACAAAGTCGACGTGGTAGCCGGATACCGAATAAACCGGAAGGACCCGATAATGCGTAGGTTCTATGCCCACGCGTGGAATGTTCTGGTCCGCTCCCTGTTCTACGTCCCCGTGCGAGACATCGATTGTGCCTTCAAGCTCTTCCGCCGGCATGTCTTTGACAGTCTTGATCTGGAGAGCGTCGGGGCGATGGTTAATACCGAGCTCATGGTGAAAGTGGGGCGTTCCGGTGCCGGGGTGGTCGAAGTTGGTGTGAAGCATTTTCCACGCACTGCGGGCAAGGCTCGTGGGGCGCACCCAAGGGTGATCGTACGGGCACTGGTGGAGCTCGTCCGCATGGCGCGACGGTTGCGACAGGTCAGCGCGGGACAGTTGCCCCCCCTGACCCAGGCGAGTCTGCCACTGGACCTCCGCTTGGCTGTCCCAAAGCGTCGGCACGGCCGAGTCGCAGTTATCGGGGGCGGAATTGCGGGGTGCGCCACAGCGCTTCGTCTTGCCGAGGACGGTTGGAACGTCACCCTGGTCGAGCGGTCTCCCAACCTTGGCGGTCTACTGGTCAGCTTCGCTGTCGGCGGAACGCCACTCGAGTGCTTCTACCACCACATATTCCCCCACGAGGGGGACATCATCAAGCTCATCGGTTCGATGGGTCTGGGCGATCGCCTCGAATGGCACGATAGCAGCACCGGGGTGCTCACGGGCGGGAAGATCTGGCCCTTTACCAGCCCACGGGACCTTCTCGCCTTCGCACCCTTGCCTATCGAGGACAGAATCAAGGCTGGAATCGGCGCCTTGAAGATGCGACGTGTAAGGGAATGGCGAGCCCTGGACCGGGTTCCGGCCGCCGAATGGCTCCGCTCGTACTGCGGCGAAGGAGCGAGCAGGGTGCTGTGGGATCCGCTACTCGCTGCCAAGTTCGGTTCTTCCTGGAATGAAGTTCCAGCCGCTTGGATGTGGGGGCGGGTTCATCAGCGCAACGCCGCGAGGCAGGGTATGGGGGAGAAACTCGGATACCTGCGAGGTGGTTTCAAGGCTCTGTTCGATTCGTTGGACACCGAGCTACGTCGCCTCGGGGTTGACGTTCTTACGGACACGGGAGTCGACCGGATCACCGTCGAGGACGGAGTGGTGCGGGGACTGGAAACTTCGGCGGGACCGATCCGTGCCGACGCCGTTGTGTACGCCGGCGCGCTCAACGGCCTCGAACGACTGCTGCCACCGGGTGTTGCCGACCCCCGCTGGGCGACGATCGGTGCCCTCGGAGTGCTCTGCGTCGTCGTCGAGCTACGGCGAAAGGTGTCCGATATCTACTGGACGAACGTTTGCGACCCCGCTTTGCCATTCGGCGGGATCATCGAGCACACGAACCTCCTCCCCCCCTCCGAATACGGAGGCCATCACGTCGTTTATCTGAGCCGCTATTTCACGAGCGGCGAGGAAGTCGCTCGAGCGGATCCGGCCTCGGAGGCTGAACGCTGGGTTCGTCTCCTCGTCGACCACGTTGGAATGTCCCCTAACGAAGTGATAGCGATTCATCCGTTTCGCACTGCCTACGCTGCGCCCCTCGTAACACTCGGATACTTGGACCGTGTCCCGCCCCTCGAGGGCCCAGTCGAGGGGCTCTACGTGACGACGACCGCGCAGATATACCCGCAGGACAGAGGAATGGACGAGGGAGTCAAGGCCGGATACCGCACGGCCGATGTAATACGCGACAGGATCCGGATCGGGGCAGTCGTCTGACCGATGGGCAGTCCCGTCCCCGAGTCATGGCGGTGCCCAGTCTGCCGCGGAAGGAACGCTACGTCGCGATGGCCTGTGCCCGTAGGGGGGGTTGAGGCCGGCGTTGCGGCCGCGGCTTTTCGCCCGAGCGCGGACAGATACGGGCGAACTGTCGGGACTGTGGTTCGCTGTCGCGACTGCACCCACGGGTCACTTGCGACCGTTCCCGATGGCGGAGCCATCGAAGAGGCATACGCGGATGCAGCCGACCCGGTTTCCGTTCGAGAGGAGTTGGGCCAGGTAGAGACAGCCCGCAGGACCATTCGCCGCATCGAGCGACTTGCCCGGCCGGCTGAGCTGGCAGACATCGGGTGTTGGACGGGCTCACTCCTCGTCGCGGCGTTAGAGTCGGGATGGGATGCCTGCGGCGTGGATCCTTCACGCTGGGCGGTGAAGCGAGCACAGGAACGTGGACTTCGGGTGTGGGAGGGCGATTTCCGCGACCCGCTACTGGCAAGTCATCGCTACCGCGCTGTAGCCATGTGTGATGTTCTGGAGCACCTTCCCGATCCTGACGCGGCGGTGCGCGCGATCAGCAACCTCGTTGAGCCAGGGGGAGTGCTCTATTTGACAGTGCCCGACGCCGGGAGCGCAGTAGCGCGGCTTCTCGGACGCCGCTGGTGGTCCATCTTGCCCATGCACCTCCAGTACTTCACTCGGGCGTCGATCAAGCGTCTTCTCCTGGAACGGGGATTCACGGTGAGGGACGTTTCGTCGCACACGAAGCTCTTCAGCGCCAGGTACTACGCCGAGAGAGTCGGCGGCTACAGCTCACTCCTTGAGCGCTCGATCACGAGCGCATTGGATGCGTCTGGACTCGCTTCCCGTCTCGTAAGCCCGAACTTCCATGACCGAATGGAGGTCATTGCGACTCGATGAGACCTTTCCCTCGCGTCGGAGGTTCATGAGCGACTTGGCGGCGTTGGGTGCCGCAAGCATTGTCGTTGCGGAGCTCGCCGCCGCCACATTCGTGGCGTGGCGCGTTTCTGGGTCTGTCGTCGGGCTCGAAGGAACTTCCGCGCTCCGGGCGGTGACGGCTCTGATCGTCGGCCTCACTCAGATCATCGGTGTCCAGATGGTCTGTGCCGCGTTCGACCTTCTTTATATCCCAGTTGTCTTCGCACTGCACTTGGCAATTGCCCTCGGTGCATGGCGAACAGTGGCGCCTATCAGGCGTCCCCGGCGAACCCGACCGCGAACCGATCTGCCGTTGGTGGCGCTCGGGGCCGTTCTTGCCTTCGCGGGTTTCATCGCTGCACTGATGTCTCTCAAGATTCCCTCGGACCCCGACTCGGTCCAGTACCACATCCCGAACGCAGCGTCCTGGCTACAAGTCCACAACCTCTGGCACCTGCCCGCCACGAACCCCGGCTTCTTCACAAATGGCTACCCGAGCGATGGCGAACTGATCACTAGCTGGATCATTCAGCCGCTCCACCAGGCTCAGTGGTCGTCGTTGCCGTCCCTTCTCTATGGTGTGCAGATCCTCGCCGGGGCCGCGCTTTTGTCCGAGGAGCTCGGTGGATCGCCGCTTCACGGTCTCCTGGCTGCCACAGCGATTCTGTTGTCCCCGCTGTCGTGGACAGCGCAGGTCCAGACTGCCTTTACGGACTGGATCTCCCTCGGCGGCCTCATTATGGCTATCGCGCTCATTTTGCACGCCAGAAGTCACCACGGCTGGCGCTGGTTCCTGTTGGCCGGCCTCGCACTCGGCGTAGCAGTAGGCAGTAAAGACACAGCCCTCCTGCCCGGTGTGTTCGTCATCGCTCTTGGCGCATTGACTCTCCCGCGCGCGCGGCGGGTCCGCGGATGCCTCCTGATGCTGGGAGGTGTGGTCGCCCTCTCGGGCGTTTGGTACGTCCGCGACGCTCTCCAGACAGGGAACCCGCTCTATCCCGAACCGATTCGCATTGGAGGCAGGACCCTTCTACGTGGGGGAGTCGGACCCATAACCGCCTGGTCCTCCTCCATTCTCAAGGATATTTTCACCGGGAACGGATTCGGCCTGAAGATCTGGGTCGAAACCTTCGCTGTGTGGATCGGTCCAGCTGTCGTGTTGTGCGCCGGAGCCTTGCTCTGCGTTGCGAGATGGAGGCGCTCGAACCTCCGCGCCCTGCTCGCGGCAATCGCCGGGATCTGGTTCATCGTCTACATGGCAACGCCCTACACAGGACCGAGCTCATTCCCACTGCTGATCTCGTCGCAGGTGCGCTACGGCCTACCCGCGATGACGCTGGCTGCCGTGTGCGCATCCGTCGAATCGCAGTGGTTGAGGAGGGTGGCCTGGATCGCCGTCGGGTATGATCTGTGGGCCGTGCTCCACGGCGTGCACCTGGCATCGGTGCCGGAGGCGGCAATGCCTAAAACGCGAGGGGCCTTTGTGCTCCTCGCCCTTGCAGGCGCGCTAGTCGTCGCCGTGTGGCTTGTCTGGTCCCGGCCCTCCCCGTCGAGGCCGAACATCGCGACCCTGCCACCTATCACGATTGGCACCACCGTGGTGGTCCTGGCGATAGCCGCCTTGTCGATCGTGGCCGTTCGGCACGCGCCGGCCCCCTCGCGCCTGGACATGGCTCTTGCTGTTGCCGGGCGACCCCGTGGTCCGGTGATGATCGATGGTGACGGTGACGTGCTCGGCGCGATGGGGGACAAGCTGGAACACCAAGTCGTATCGGCCGGCGGCGGCGGCGCCGCCCACCAGACACCCCTTTCGAAAGCCGTTCTCTTGGACGCGAGGGTGCGGAGCGTCGATCCCGCCGCTCTGATTGTGGGTCCGACTAACTGGCCGGGGGTCATTCCTGGGTGGGCACCTCTGGGCTACCGCCTGCTGTACAACCAGGCCGGTCGGCACATCTACATCAAGGACTCCACATACGCTGAGCTGCCTAGGACCAGGCGGGCGCACCGTGAATAGCACCGAGCTTCAGGGATAGAGCACCCGGTGCTCAATGCTGCCCACCAGCCGGCCGGCGAAGGTCCCCCCGTGCCACACCCACTGCTTTCGCCCTTGCACACGAAGCAGGAAATGCGGGTATCGAATGAGCCACGCCGGAATCGTCACGATCCGCTTGACCTGCCGCGGCATGCCCTTCGAGCGGTACCGGCTATAAAGGGCGGCATCTGAGCGCCCGTAGAGGAAGGTTTTGCGGAGGATCTCGTAGGTCGTGACTGGCACCCGCTTTATTACGAGGGCGTCGGGTGCTTCGGTATAGCGGAGGCCAGCGAGCTGGGACCGCCAACAGAAGTCGATGTCCTCGCCGACGCGCATCGCCTCGTCAAACCCCCCGAGTTCGAAGAAGGCGTCGCGCCGCGCAGCAAGGTTGGCGCCGAGACCAGCCGGGAGGAACCCGAACATCTCCGCGTTGAAGTAGCGAGGCTCGTCCTCGGGGGGGTCGGCAAAGGTGGTTATGTCGATCGCGCCCGCGACAACATCGGCCTTCGCCAACGCCTTCTGGCATGCAGTCAGCCATTCTGGTGAGACGCAGTCGTCGGCATCGCAAAACGCGAGGAGGTCACCGGCGGCTGACGTCGCGCCGAAGTTCCGTGCTGCTCCGGGCCCCCGGGTGCCGGACGCCACCACGACTCGAAGTCGTGGTAGCCGATTCGTCCAAGAACGCGCGACTGCGGCTGTGTTGTCCGAGGAACCATTGTCAGCGACGATCACCTCCCACTCGCCTCGGTAGGATTGGGCACATAGGGCAGCCAGTTGCCCTCCAAGCACTGCCCCGGCGTTTCGCGCAGGCACCACGACGCTGATCACCTGGGCCACCCTCCATATAGGATCGAGATGTCGGCTTGGCCGAGCGGTCGGCTACCGTCAACCTGCTCAATACCGATGCCCGAGACCAGGTATCGATTCTTGGCGACAACCATGAGATCACTCTTGCAGCGCATCGCTGCTTCCATCCAGAAATCGTCGCACGACCGCGGTGAAGACGCTCGGGAGTTGCCAAAGGTCAGCACCAGTTTCAGCGCCCCGGAGGTGGAGGTACTCGAGCGGGTCCGACCGTACACCCTGACCAGCTCCGAGAGGCTCGTCGCGCTTATGGACGCCACCGCGTATATCATCCGCCGTGCCGTTCCTGGCGCTCTGATCGAGTGCGGCGTATGGCGGGGTGGCTCTGTTCTGGCAATGATCGAGACCCTTCAGCGTCTTGGCGTCACCGACCGGGAGATCTTCCTCTACGACACCTTCGAAGGGATGACTCGACCGGGTGCACTCGACAACTCGCCATTCGAGGAGGAGCCTTCGGCTTTGGCGACTTGGTCTCGGCATCAGAGCCACGGCAGCCGGGCGTGGGACTGGGCCTTCGGCCCAGACGTCTTCAGCCTCGAGCAAGTCCGAGAGCTGATCTACTCGACGGGCTACCCGCGCGATCTCATCCACTTCGTGGCCGGTCCCGTCGAGGAGACACTCCCCGAGCAAGCGCCAGTCGAGATCGCCCTCCTTAGGCTGGACACCGACTGGTACGAGTCGACCCACCACGAACTGGTGCATCTCTATCCGAAACTCGCCGAGGGAGGTGTCCTCATCATCGACGACTATGGCCACTGGGAGGGGGCGAGGCGCGCTGTAGACGAATACTTCGCGTCCGACGCGCAACCATTACTGCTCGCCCGGATCGACTACACGGGGAGGATGGGCGTCAAGTCCCCGGCTTGAGATGCCGCGGGTGGGGCCGCCCCCAAAGGGCGAGCCAAGCCGGATGACCGCTCCTGCTGGCGTTCAGCGGGTGAGTACCCGCTTTGCTCGACCCCCCGCCCGCCGAATGCTGTCCCGATATCCCTCGAATTTGAGATATGCGGGCACCCGCCGGTCCGGTCGCAAGCGACCGATCAGTCGAGTCGCCACTGTCCGCTCGGTGAGCGGCTCCGCAGACCAGGGAGTGTCGGCGAGTGTGGAGAGGTAGGTCTCACGGTAGGGGTGCGGGCAGAGATAGTGCCACGGCTTGCAAAGGCTGGGGCCTTCGAAGTGGAGGATCGCAGGTTCTCGGATCGCCTCATCCAGTGGGTGACGGCCGAAGACGTCAATGGCCCAATCTCTCCATCCCCAAAAGCTGTTCATCACATTCCACCGAGGTTCGAGGGGTTTCCACTGCCCGGCGAACACCACGTTGAGCGCGTCTTGATCAAACCATGTCAGCGGCCCAGCCACCCCCTGAACGAACTCGGAGATTCGTCTCCAGGACTGAACGTCGCGCATGGCCGCCAAGTCGAACAGCAGCACTCCGGCGTTGAAGTAGCTGCTCGGATCCGCGATTCCTAGGGACGCGACATGCGGCCGCATGGCCGGCTCGACGACGTTCCGAACGGCGCCAAGCACGGCGCCGTCTAGGTCCTCGGCCCATAGCGGAGAGAGGGAGCGCAGGGCCAGCACATCTGCATCGAGATAGATGACGCGGTCGAGACGCGGCAAGATCTCGGGCAGCAGAACCCTCGCCCAGCTAATCCGGCCTCCGAGGAACCGTCCCTTCGTGGGCAGCGTCGCAAGCAATTCGGGGTCGATGAGCTGGAATTCGATACTGCCTCGATGCGTCTCCACCATTCTGGTCAGTCGCCACTGATCTTCTAATGGGATGGTTCCCTCGTGCAGCATATGAATATGCAGACGCCGCTCGGGCGTGACGCGGAGGCATGACAAGAGGCCCGTCGCACACCACGGCAGGTAGGAACGGTCTGTGGCGGTGGCGAGATGAATCTCACCAGAGGGTGCCATCGAACCAGCTGGGCCCGTTCAGCACTCGGCGGACGCTGGCTTCCGAGCCAGGACCGCAATTGTCAGGCAGTTATCTGCTTTATTAACTCGCGGATAGAAGCGGTCCGCGAGCACGATTAGAGCCTGCATGGCGACCGCGAAAGGCCGCCGCATCAGTCGAGGCACATACCAGTAGGCACCGTCTTGAAGGATTTGCAGTGCAGCCGCAGCCAATCCGAGTACCCCACGGCTAGCCACGATCTCTAAGCCGTGTGCGCTTATCAGTTTCTCGAGGCCGACTCGAGTCCAGCGCCAGTAGTCCTCCGGATCCTGGTGGTAGTACATGATCCCGTGCGTGGAAAGCAGGAGCCACCCGCCAACGTCAAGCACACGAACGCACTCGGCCAAGTAGACCTCGGGATCCTCGACGTGTTCGAGCACTTGCGTCGAGAGGACCAGATCAAACGAACGGTCGGGAATGGCGATATGCCCATCCTCGGTTATCTCAATGTCTGCCTTCGCATTGCCGGGCAGGTCGGCGCCGATGTACGTGACGCCAGCCGGCAGCAACGACAAGTAGGGACGGTCACCGCAGCCGTAGTCGAGCGCCCGTGCGCCGCTGCGGAGACCAGTGCGGCTCAGCAGTTCGACGATCGTGGCTCCGAGCTCTCGGTTAACGTGCCCGAACCTGGACCACGGGCTCGTGGAATGGACATCGTCTGGGCGGGCGGTCCAATAGCGCCAGGTTGATCGCTCACGACTGGGCCCTTCGCTCGCGTGTCCCTGCGCGGACGTGACTTCCGAGCGAGCGGCCGTCAAGGGGTAACCACTGGTTGAAAGCTGGTGCGGGAGTAGGTGCCACCCATGCGGGACGCCTCTAGGCGCAGGAGCGGATTGCGCGTGCGCCTAGGAGGGCGGTCCCATGTTGACCCGGGCGGTGTAAAAACTGAGATGGCGTCGATGAGGTAGAACCCTCGTCTCCAGCTGATCTGCTCTTGAGCCACGCATCGCAAACCGGCGAGCTCGCAAAGACTTGAGAAGATTTCGGCGGTGACAGTCTCCGCTCGCCACGCGATCAGGTCCGGAA
>Ga0307479_10004749_pt1 | contig 12481 bp, 8 predicted proteins | sample atmos_gasesECM4C_FD_203743 | JGI IMG/M metagenome (GOLD analysis project Ga0307479, IMG submission 203743) | Hardwood forest soil microbial communities from Morgan-Monroe State Forest, Indiana, United States - atmos_gasesECM4C_515 | ecosystem: Environmental > Terrestrial > Soil > Temperate...
AAGAGAAATCTTAAGTCGAACCATGGGCCACTCATCCGCGGCCGAATTGGCCCGATTGTAACACTTCGGCGCGCTCCAGGGGGTGTTTTTGCCGTTCGCATTTCCACCTCGATCTGGCCCAGCAACGTCGCAATCTGCCCGGGCTGTGGCCGGGTGAAACAGCAGGCGCTCTACGCGCGTATGTTAGGATGGGAGCCGAATCGCGCAAATGCCAGGCAAGACCACCATGACGCTGGGCGAAGCCGTGCGCATCGCCACGGGAAGCCTGTGGGCGCACAAGCTGCGGAGCGTACTGACGCTGCTGGGCGTGGTGATTGGCGTAATGTCGGTGATCGCCGTGGTCAGCATCGTCAACGGCTTGAATAGCTACGTCGCTGAAAAAATCTTCAACCTCGGCGCGGACGTGTTTCTCGTCAGCCGCGGCCCGATCATCATCACGAACATCGAAGAGTATCAGGAGACGCAGAAGCGCCGGAAATTCCGGCTCGACGATTACGAGGCTCTTCGCGACGCATGCAAGAGCTGCGCGGAAGTGGGCGCGTCCATCGACCACATGAACGCGCAAGTGAAGTACGGGACGGATTACCTATCGAACGCGCACGTGCTGGGCTGGACGCCGGACATGCCGCTGATCTACGAGCTCGACCTGGTGGCGGGGCGCCACATCAATCAAACCGACGTGTCCCAGTCCGCTCCGGTGTGTACGGTTGGATGGGACGTTGCGGACAAACTGCTTCCAGCCTCCGACCCGATCGGCAAGCAAATCCGCGTGGACACCGCGCAATGCCAGGTGATCGGCGTCGGGAAGAAACTTGGCTCCGTGATGGGGCAGTCGCGCGACGCCTGGATCATATTTCCGATCACGACGTTCCAGAAGACGTACAGCAGCGACGATTCCATCCGCATCTGGGCGAAATCGGGCGGAACGAAAACGCTGCAGCCGACGATGGACGAAGTCCGTTTGCTCCTGCGCAGCCGCCGCCATGTGGCCTATAGCTTGCCGGACGATTTCACCATCGAGACGAACGAGTCGTTCCTTTCGCTCTGGGGCAGCATCAGCGGCGCGTTTTTCGGCGTGACGATCGTGATCGCTTCCATATCGCTGGTGGTCGGCGGGATCGTGATCATGAACATCATGCTGGTTTCCGTTACGGAACGCACGCGGGAGATTGGGCTCCGAAAATCCCTCGGCGCGCGGCAAAACGACATTCGCTTGCAGTTCTTGATCGAGTCTTCCACCATCGCGGCAATTGGGGGATTGTGGGGAATCGCGCTGGGAATTCTCCTGGCGAAACTGGTGACGTGGACCACGGATTTACCCACTTCGATTCAAGTGTGGTCGGTGGTGATGGGACTCATCGTCGCCACCAGTGTGGGGCTGTTCTTCGGCGTCTATCCGGCGTCGAAGGCGGCGCGGCTCGATCCGGTGGTGGCGTTGCGGTCGGAATAACAGGGAGGCAGGGACGTGCGCGAGAGGCGTGGATTCGGCGAACTGAAGGAAGCGGTCGGACTGGCGTTCGACGCGCTGCGCCGGAATCCCCTGCGCTCGTTCCTCACGATTCTAGGAATCGTGATTGGCGTGAGCACGGTGATCGCCATCAGCGCGGTGGTGAATGGGCTGAACTCGAACGTCATCGGCTCGATTGAGTCCATGGGCTCGAACATCGTGATTTGCTACCGGTTTTCCTGGGCCACGCTCGGGCGATTGCCGGCGGAAATTCTGCAGCGGAAAGAACTGAAAGCCGAATGGGCCGAGGATCTGGCCAAACTCCCGTTTGTGCAGACGTCCGCGCCATCCTTGCGGATTTTCCATCCCGAGCTCGGCGCAGGGACGAGCGACGTCCGCCGGGGCGACATTCGCGCGAAGAATGTGATCCTGCAGGGCAACACGCCGGCGGTGTCGGATATTTTCGATCTGGATCTTGAGCGCGGCCGCTGGTTCAACAACACGGATCTCGAGCACCGCACGCAAGTGGCCGTGCTGGGACACGACACGGCCGAAACGCTCTTTCCCGCGGACGAATATCCGATCGGCAAGGAAGTGCTTCTGGAAGGGCAGGTCTTTACCGTCATCGGAGTCACCGCGCCACAAAAACAGGCGTTCGGAAACGGCAAGAATCCGGAGGACAACATTGCCATCGTCCCGCTGACGGTGATGCAGAAAATGCACCCCGAATATCACGACTATGTGCTGTTCGTGAAGGCCACGGACGCGAAATACGTTCCGATAGTTGTGGATGAGGTGCGCGAATATCTGCGCCGCATGCGGCGGCTTTCGTCGAACAAAGCCGACGATTTCGCCATATTCACGCCGGATGCCTTCATTGATCTGTGGAAGCAAATTTCAGGCGGCATTTTTGTGGTGATGTTCGCGGTGGGTTCGGTGGCGTTGCTGGTGGGCGGCATCGGCGTGATGAATATTATGCTCGTGAGCGTCACGGAGAGGACGCGCGAAATCGGCGTGCGAAAAGCCATCGGCGCGCGCCAGATTAATATCCTCATGCAGTTTTTGCTGGAAGCGGTAACGCTCGCGTCCATCGGCGGGATTATCGGAATCGTGCTGGGTTCCGCGCTGGGCCTTTCCGTTCGCTTGATTTTTTCCGGGCTGCCGACTTCCATTTCGCCTTTCATGGTTTTGATGGGCTTTTCCATTTCGGCGCTGATCGGAGTTTTCTTCGGAGTCTATCCCGCCTGGAAGGCAGCTCGCTTGAATCCTGTCGAAGCGCTCAGATACGAGTAATTGCCACGAGTAACCGCTGCATCCAAGCATTCCAGCTATTGAGCCTCGGTCATTTTCTTCAGGGATTCCTCATACGGCGCGCGAGCGACTCCGCGCTCCGTGATGATCGCGGTGATGAAGCGCGCGGGCGTAACGTCAAAAGCCGGATGCGCCGCGTGAACGTCGGGCGAAATGCGCATGCCGCGGAGATGCGTCACTTCCTCCTCCGATCGCTCTTCGATGGGAATTTGCTCGCCGGTGGGCAGGGAGAGATCCAGCGTCGAAAGCGGCGCGGCCACATAGAACGGCACTTTGTTTTCCTTTGCGATTACCGCGATGCCGTATGTGCCTATCTTGTTGGCCGTGTCCCCATTTCGCGCGATGCGGTCCGCGCCGACAACCACTGCCCCCACGCCGCCCGTTTTCAGGAAATGGCCGACCATGTTGTCGGTAATGAGCGTTAGCGGGATACGATCCTGATTCAGTTCCCAGGCGGTCAGCCTTGCTCCCTGCAGGTACGGGCGCGTTTCGGGCACCAGGACTTCGATGCGATAGCCGCCTTCGACGGCCATCCGAATCACGCCCAGCGCGGTGCCGATGCCGCCCGTCGCGAGCGCGCCGGCGTTGCACTGCGTCATCACGCGGCAGCTTTTCGGGAGCAGTTCTGCGCCATACCGGCCGATGCGCTCGTCGGCTTCGCGGCGCTCCTGATGCACGGTCTGCGCTTCCGCGACAAGCCCCGCGCGGATGCGATCCACACCGCCTTCGCGAGAATCTTCGCGCGAAAGTTCCTCGAACCGGCGCTTGAAGCGATCGATGGCCCAGAAGAGGTCGACGGCCGTGGGCCGCGTCTGCGCAAGCATCTCGCACATCGCGACAAACTCCGCGCGCAGCCCTTCCACTCCCGTCGCTTTCGAACTCTTTACGCCGAGTGCCAGACCCATCGCCGCGGCCACGCCGATCGCCGGCGCTCCGCGAATCACCATGGACTTGATTGCGCGCGCCACATCCCGGTAATCCGTGTAAGTGTGATAGATCACTTCGCCAGGGAGCTTCGTCTGGTCGAGGATCACGACGCCTTCAGACGTCCAGCGGATGGGTTCAACGGTGCGCAATACGTTGTTCTCCTGTCAGGAGCCGCGTGCGCGGCCCGTTTATTTTATTCTAGCTGATTCCGGCGCGGTGCATGGGATGTCCATCAATGCAAGGGGTGCACCGGAAGGTTCCGGAAGCCATCCGATGCAAAAAGGAACGCCAGAAAAATGAAGGAATTGTAGCTGACGTGGAGCAAATAGCTGGCGACCACCGTCTTCGACCTGGCGCGCGCATAGGTGAATACAATCCCGACGACAACGAGAAGCGCTATTTGCATCCACCCGCCCCATAGCTGGAACGAATGGAGAAGTCCGAAGAGGGTTCCAGTGATGAGTACTCCGCCGGTGACTCCGAAGCTTCGCGCCAACACCGGATATAGGTAGCCGCGAAAAACGGTTTCCTCAATCACGGGAGCAAGGAGCACGGCCATCAACATCAGCAGAAGCGCGCTGCGGCGGTCCTGGAAGAAATTTTCGATCGGCAGATTGGCCTTCGTCCCAAACGCTGCGGAAGCAACCTGGATCACGATCGAAAAAAGAAATCCGCCTGCGATGAGGCCCAGATACGCGATGCCTCGCGGAGTGGTCCCCGTATCGAGTCTTTTCCAGCCGATCGTTCGCCAGAAAGGAGAGCGGAAACGAATCCGCATTTGAGCGGCGAGATAAGCGAGCAACCCCAAATCCAGCAGAGCCTCCGCCAGGATGAAGAAAAAGCTCTGTTCGCTGACGGATTTCTGGAGCTGTGCCCGCGTCACGCCGAACAGCCCAAACTCCTTGATCAGAAACCTGCTGAGCGCGATTCCGCCCGCGAAGTAAATAATGGCGAGCAACAATAGATCAAGCCAGCCCCAGGGCACGCGCAGGTCGTCGGAAAGCGTCTCCGCGGCGGGAGAGTATTCCTGTCCGTCCGCGCCCGGTGGACTGGGGTGCGCACTCTCAGGAGGCAAAGAGGGATCGGGCGCGGCGAGAGGCACGAACCCGGGCTGATTGTGGTTTTCGAAATCGTTCATGATGATCAGCTCACGCGGCTCCCATTCGAGCCGTTCAAAGTGCGGGCCAGAATCTGGCCCGTGTAGGATTTCTTGTAGCGTGCGATCTGCTCGGGCGTTCCCTGCGCGACAATCCGCCCACCTTCTTCGCCGCCTTCCGGTCCGAGATCAATCACCCAATCCGCTTGCTTGATCACATCAATGTGGTGCTCGATGATCACCACGGTGTTGCCGAGCGCCACCAGCCGGTTAAGCACATCCAGCAGTTTCTTGACATCGTCGAAATGCAAGCCTGTCGTGGGCTCGTCGAGAATATAGAGCGTGCGCCCCGTCTGGCGCTTCGAAAGCTCGCGCGCCAGTTTGGTGCGTTGCGCTTCGCCACCCGAAAGAGAGGTCGCCGACTGGCCGAGCTGGACATACCCGAGCCCCACATCCACGAGGGTCTGCAGCTTTTGATGGATGGCGGGAATGTTCTCCATCGTCTTGAGCGCTTCTTCGATCGGCAAATCGAGCAGGTCGGATATCGAATAGCCCTTGTAGCGAACGCCGAGCGTTTCCGCGTTGTAGCGTTTCCCGCGGCAGACTTCGCACGTGACGTACACGTCGGGCAGGAAATTCATCTCGATCCGGCGCTGCCCATCGCCCTGGCAAGCCTCGCAGCGGCCGCCCTTCACATTGAAGCTGAATCGTCCGGGACGGTAACCGCGCTCGCGCGATTCCGGGAGCATGGCGAAAAGCTCGCGAATAGGGGCGAAAACTCCCGTGTAAGTCGCCGGATTCGACCGCGGTGTGCGCCCGATGGGCGCCTGGTCGATCTGAATCACTTTGTCGATGTTCTCGATTCCCGTGATCTCGCGGTGCGCGCCGGGTTTCTCCATCGAGCGGTAGAGATTTGCGGCCAGCGCGCGATAGAGGATGTCGTTCACAAGCGTTGATTTCCCCGAGCCGGATACGCCGGTAATGACCGTGAGAAGGCCGAGCGGAATTGCAACGTCGATATTCTTCAGATTGTTCCCGTGCGCGCCGAGAATCGCGAGAGACTTGCCATTCGGGCTGCGCCGCTTCTCCGGGACCGGAATTGTCATCTGGCCCGAGAGATATTTCCCGGTAAGCGATTCGGGATTCGCCATGATTTCCGCGGGCGCTCCGGATGCCACCAAATAGCCGCCGGCCTTGCCCGCGCCGGGACCGAGGTCGACGACATAGTTGGCGCGGCGAATCGTCTCTTCATCGTGTTCGACGACGAGAACCGTGTTGCCGAGGTCACGCAACGTCTCGAGCGTGCTAAGAAGGCGCCCGTTATCGCGCGCGTGCAAGCCGATCGAAGGCTCGTCGAGCACGTACAGAACGCCCCGCAGCCGCGAGCCGATCTGCGTGGCCAAGCGGATACGCTGCGCTTCCCCGCCCGAAAGCGTCGCCGCGGAGCGGTTCAGCGTCAGATAGCCCAGCCCCACCGCGAGAAGAAAATCGATCCGCTCGGCAATTTCCACTAGCGGGCGCCCGGCGATTTTCCGCTGGCGCAAGTTAAGATGCGCGCGGATTTTGTCCACGGCGGGGCGCGCGCCGGTAAGCGGCAGAGCGGTGAAATCCGCAATCGAAAGCCCGGCGATCTTCACGGCGAGGCTTTCCGGGCGCAGCCGCCGCTCGTCGCAAGCGGGGCATCGCGCCGGCGACATATATTGCGTCAGCCATTCGCGGTACGTGTCGGAATTGGAATCCGTCAGGTTGCTTTCGAGGAACCCCAAAATTCCCTGGAAGTTCAATTCCTTGCTGGCATTCCCATTCGAGGGATTGCCGTAGAGGATCAGGTTCTGAACTTTGCGCGGCAGCTTCTCAAAAGGCGCGTCGAGATCAAACGCATAAGCGGCGCCGGCAAGGCGAAGAGTACGCTGCAGCGTGGCGGATCCTGCGCCCGGGCCGAGGCCTCCTTCGAAAAGAGGCTTCGACCAATCCACGATCACCTTCGCCGGATCGAAATCGTATTTCGATCCCAGGCCGTGACATTCCGGGCAGGCTCCGTAGGGCGAATTGAAGCTGAACGAACGCGGCTCGAGCTGCGGCACGGAAACGCCGCAATCCGGGCAGGCCAGTTTTTCGGAGTAGACGTGTTCCTCGCCGCCCACCACCGCGATGGTGACAAGGCCGCCCGTAAGCTTCAGCGCCGTGGCAACGGATTGTTCCAGGCGCTGCGCGATGCCGTTCTTCAGCAACAGCCGGTCCACCACGATTTCAATCGTGTGATTTTTCCGCCGGTCAAGCGGGATGGGCTCGTCGAGATTCACGAGGTCGCCGTCCACGCGCGCGCGGACGTACCCTTCTTTCGCGTATTTCTCGAATTCCTTTTTGTATTCGCCTTTGCGTCCACGCACCACCGGCGCCAGGACCATGATTCGCTCTTCGGGTTTCAGCGCCAGCACCGCCTGTACAATCTGCTCGGTGGACTGGCGTGTGATGGGCTTTCCGCATTTCGGGCAGTGCGGAGTGCCAATCGCGCTGTAAACAACGCGGAGATAATCGTAGATTTCCGTAATCGTCCCCACCGTCGAGCGCGGCGAGCGCGAGGTGGTCTTCTGCTCGATGGCGATCGAAGGCGATAGCCCTTCGATGGAATCCACCTCCGGCCGTTCCATCTGATCGAGGAACTGTCGCGCGTAAGCCGAGAGGGATTCGACGTATCTTCGCTGTCCTTCGGCGTAGAGAGTATCGAAGGCGAGCGAGGATTTTCCCGACCCGGAAAGGCCCGTAATCACCGTGAGGGTGTTGCGCGGGATCTCGAGGTGAATGTTCTTGAGGTTGTGCTGCCGGGCGCCCCGGATAATGATTTTCTTTAGACCCATGTCAATGGGAGCGCCCACTGGCTGCACAGAAGGGCGCTCGATACACTGGGTAGAATGAGCCCAGCCTAATCAATCAACATAGCAAGCGATGGCGTCACGGTCAAGCAGCGCGCGCGATCCGTCAATGCCGTCTGATCTCAGATGCCTCGAAGTTCGGCAATCTGCGAAGCTTTTCGAATCCCCACTACACGGATCACCCTATCGGAAATTTTACTGGCGGCTGGGAGTTTTTACCCGGCGCAAAGGCCAAGGCTCTTGTGTTTTCAATAACTTAGCTTTGGTTTCTCACGTGCGTTTAGCTTCCCGCGTCAGGGGGAGGAAAGCCGAGGATCCCTTCGGGGATTGAGGGCTGGGCCGGCTTCCTTCCCCCGGCTACCTCCGCCGCGTCTTTATATTTCAACTCCCCCTCTATAATTTAGCGGCGGGGGTACGTCCTTCTTTTCAATCTTCCAAACACGCGCTCCAAACATGCACGCCTAAGCCGGAACAGATCCGTCCCCCGGTTGTAACCTCTTGCTGGCCTGTGTTGTCTAAGTTGCGGGTGTCGTCCAATCAGGGGGAGGCTGACCGTTGATGGCGACTGGGCCGTTAGGAGGACGGAGGGCTTTTGTCCGCGATACGGCTTTTCGGTCTCGCGCCTCATTGATGATTTCCAAAAAAACTTGCAACTTGAGGGGTCGAAATGTGTTTAGATGCTCCGGGGTTTTCCGGTCCTAGCAGCACTTCCTAGAATACTTGTCTCTGAAAGTGGGTTCGCGATAGCACTGCTCTCTCCCGCCCGGCCGGGGGCTGCAACGCTGCCCGCTCCATTCGCTTTCAGGACAGAATCTATATCGGAGGCAGAGATGAAACGATTCCCAGGCCTTGTGACACTGGTCCTGTTGGCCGTTCTTCTGTTCGCATTACCGTCCCACGCGCAGACAGAGGCAACTCAAAATCCCTACTCGTCCGCGTTACCGTCCAACGCGCGGACAAATGCAGCTCAAAAACCGTTCGTGTCGTTGAAATACGACATCAACCAGGAAGTGAAACTCAACGGCACGGTTACCACCGTTGTCACAAAACCCACCGCTGGCATGCTTTCTGGCTCCCATCTCATGCTCCAAACGACTTCCGGCAGCGTTGACGCGCAATTGGGAAGACTTCGTTTGACAGGGAAAGATGCGGTTTCCGTGTCTCGCGGCGAGCACGTGCAGGTGACAGGAGTAATCAAGACCCTCCACAACCAACCGGTTCTATTGACGCGGCTGATTGAAGTGAATGGCCGGGTCTATGAACTCCGGAACGAGCACGGAATCTACCGAACGCATCCGGAACGCGCCCCTGTTTCCGAGGGTGCGGCAGCCGCCGGATCGAAGGGAGGCACGCGATGAACCGGAAAACTCTTTGGAGTATTTGTGCAGCACTGATCGTGCTGTGTGTGGCAGGCTGCGGTGGCCGCAGGAAGGTCACGGTCACCATCACCGGGCCAACCAGCGTCGGGGCAGGCACCGCGGTGACATATAGCGCCACCACAACCAATGACCCCAAGGACAAAGGAGTGACGTGGAGCTGCACCACCACGGGCACGACGGCTTGCAGTTCGACGAACTTCAACCCAACGGCGACGGCCAGCGGCGCGAATACAACTTTCACCGCTCCGGCCGCGGTGGAAACCATAACGATCACAGCTACTTCCGTGGAAAATGTCAAGGACTCAGCTAGCGTAACTGTGACCGTGGTTAGCAATTCAGGTGGGATTTCTGGAACATTTGTGTATAGCGCGGCGGGGCAGGATTTCAACGACAACTACGCCCTGGTTGGAGTCGTTACAGTCAATAGCTCGGGAATCGTGACCAGCGGTGAGCAGGACTACAGCGACGGCGACGGAGTCACTTCTCCGCAGCCGGCAGGCGACACGATCACCGGCGGAACGCTCACCGTTGATTCCACTACCGGACAAGGAACGCTAACCATCGTCACGAACGACGCCGCCGTGGGTGTAGGAGGCACAATAACGCTGGGAGTTCAGTTCGTGAACAATAACCACGCACAGATCATCCAATTCGATGCCTCGGCGACATCCAGCGGAAGCCTCGACTTGCAGACGTCGACTGCCCTCCCAACAGGGTCGTTCGCATTCAGTTTTGCGGGCCTCGACACCGGGTTCTTTTCCCTCGTGGCTGGCGGCGTCTTCACGTTCGACGCCCTAACCTCGTCCGGCACAATCGATGTAAATGATGGAGGAACTGCGGTTATCGGAACGTCTTTCAATGAAACCTTTGGTTCGCCGGATGCGTCCGGGCGCGGGTCTCTTACGATAAGCAACGCCGCAGCCTTTACGGGGGTTGCCTTCAACTACTACGTCGTCGGTCCGGAGGTGATCCGCTTCATTGATGTGGATGCGTTCGGCCAAGTAATCGCGGGCAGCAGCGGCGATATGGGCTTGGGCTCCGCCTACGGTCAGGGCACGGCGGCGGGCTCATTCTCAGCTTCTTCGATTGGCGTGTCAACGATCACCCTATCAGGTCTTCAGACATCCGAATCGTTTGCTCTGGTAGGGCAGGTGACACCCGCTGCTGGAGGAGTTTTCTCTGGCGTCGTGGATGTGAACGAGGACGGCACCGTTTTGGCCGGCAGCGCTTTCGCAGGCGGCGCCATTATAATGGCCACCACCGGCAACGGGAGCTTGACGATTCCCGCCGGCGGCGCTGAAGACGCCAGCATCGTGGGAGTCTATTTAATTGATCCCACCCTCAACGTAAACGATCCCAACAATCTGTCCGGAGGAGGAGGCGCCCTTCTGGTGGATCTGGATAGCAATGCGAACGTCATCGGCAACGGCGTTTTGGTTCCGCAAACCGATATCCTGAACGCGGACTTCACCGGCAACTATGCGTTCGGCGGACAAATCTTCGACCCCTCCTCTTTCAATGAAGATGATTTCATTGCGCAGGGTAGCGTCACGTCGCTCGCTCTGTCGGGATCGGGGCTTTTCAACGATCCATTCGGAGAGGTAACCGGAAGCGATTCGCAAGTCAGCGGCGCCACTTTCACGGGAACTTTTGCTCCTGATGCCGTGAACGTGAACGCAGGCCGCTACACCACCACGCTCATCCCGACGATCGTCGCCGGTCACCCCGGTGCCGTTTCCATCGCTGCCTACCAGGCCAGCGGCACACAACTATTCTTTATCGAGGAAGACACCACCTTGGCTGTGGGTCAGATCCAGCAACAGAGCCTGTCGGCGGCAGCGGCTGTGAAGAAGGCAGCGGCGCAGAAGAAGCCGAAACCCTAACCATCAACAGGAGAATGGCACGGCCGGCTCAATCCGGCCGTGCCACACCGTCGCAAATTTCTGCCTCCACGGGGTCAGGGGAACTCGCGAATGCGCGTGATACGATAGGCAGGCTTGGGGCGTGGTCCAATTGGCAGGACGCTGCACTGTTAATGCAGACGGTGGTGGTTCGAATCCACCCGCCCCAGCCAGCCCACGCGAAGGGGAACGGCGCTAATCCTTGATTACGGGGAAGCCGGATTCGGTCCAGACGCGCCAACCGCCGTCCATCGAAATCACATTGCGGTAGCCCATCTTCTGAATATTGTCGGCGGCGAGGGCGGAGCGGAAGCCGCCGCCGCAGTAAAGAACGATGGTCGCTTCCTTATCCGGGATGGTGTTCTCGATGTCGCGTTCGATGATCCCCTTGCCGAGATGAATTGCGCCGGCGACGTGGCCGCGGGCCCATTCGATGTCTTCGCGCGTATCCACGATAATCATTTTTTCTCCGCCGTCGAGCCGCTGCTTGATTTCCGCCGCGCCGGCTTCCTTCACTCGTTTCTTCGCGTCTCTCACCAGGTTCAAGAATCCTTCAGCATGCTGCATCTTTCACCTCTTTTTTTCGTCAACATGAAACATTAGCACAGAGTACTCGGAGATACAGCGGACTCAGAACCGTTACTTCATGTCGCGCCAGTTGGGGCCGACCTTCGTTTCGACAACCACGGGCACGCGCAGCGGGTACACGCCTTCCATCACTTCTTTCACAAGTTTCGTGAGGCGCGGGATTTCCTTCTCGGGACCTTCGAACAGAAGCTCGTCGTGTACCTGAAGAATCATCCTGGAATCGAAGGCGTCCGGCAAGCGGCGATCGAGCTCGATCATGGCAAGCTTGATCAGGTCGGCCGCAGCGCCCTGCATCGGCGTATTCATGGCGGTGCGCTCGGCAAAGCCGCGCATGTTAATCTGCGGCGAATTGATCTCCGGAATGGGCCGGATGCGGCCGAAGATCGTGGTGGTGCAGCCGGTCTTGCGGGTCTCCGCGATTTGCCGGTCGAGAAACGCTTTCACGCCGCGATAACGGTCGAAATAGGCGGCGATGAATTTCGCGCCTTCTTTCGTGTCGATCCCAAGATTCTGCGCGAGGCCGAACGCGGAAAGGCCATAGATAACGCCGAAATTGATTACTTTTGCGACGCGGCGATGCTCGTGCGTCTGAGCGAACGGCGCGACGCCGAAAACTTCCTGCGCCGTGCGCGAATGGATGTCTTCGCCGCGGCGGAATGCCTCGGTGAGAACCGGATCCTCCGAAAGATGAGCAAGGATGCGCAATTCAATCTGCGAGTAATCAGCGGACAGGAGCTGGCATCCCGGAGAAGCAACGAACGCAGCGCGAATTTCGCGGCCGAGCTCCGTCCGGATCGGAATATTTTGCAAGTTCGGATTCGACGAACTGAGCCGGCCCGTGGCCGTGCCGGTCTGGTTGAAGCGCGTGTGAAGACGGCCCGTGGCGGGGTGGATCAGGCGCGGCAGCACGTCGGCGTAGGTGGCTTTCAGCTTCGCAAGCTCGCGATGCTCCAACACGG
>Ga0307479_10004750_pt1 | contig 12480 bp, 10 predicted proteins | sample atmos_gasesECM4C_FD_203743 | JGI IMG/M metagenome (GOLD analysis project Ga0307479, IMG submission 203743) | Hardwood forest soil microbial communities from Morgan-Monroe State Forest, Indiana, United States - atmos_gasesECM4C_515 | ecosystem: Environmental > Terrestrial > Soil > Temperate...
CGCTCACTGCGCATTATTTTCGGTGAGCCGATGAGTCATTGAGCCTATAGATCAGGCGGGAGAAGCAGTGGCGAATCCAATCATTACGCTGACCACCGACTACGGCACCAACGATCATCTGGTCGGCACGCTCAAAGGCGTTCTGCTGAAGATTAATCCAGAACTCACTATCGTCGATATCACTCACCACGTGCATCCCTTTGACCTCCTTGACGGAGCACTCACCATCGGTGCGGCATACTCCTACTTTCCGCCAAGAACAATTCACATCGTGGTGGTGGACCCCGGAGTGGGCACGACTCGACGTCCGCTGCTGGTTACGGCGCAGAATCAATATTTCGTAGCACCCGACAATGGCGTTCTGTCAGTGGTTTACGAACGCGAGCAAGACAATCTTGCCGTTCGCCACGCGACTGCTGAACACTACTTTCTGCAACCTATCAGCAAGACATTTCATGGCCGCGATATTTTTGCCCCGGTAGCAGCATGGTTATCCAAGGGCTGGCAAACCTCGGCCATGGGCGAAGAAATTCAGGATTTCCAGCGTTTCACCCTTCCTCGCGCCAAACCGGCGGACGGAGGATTGCAAGGTGTGGTGCTGCGCATAGACGCATTTGGCAATGTAATGACCAATTTTCGCGCCGAGGACTTGCCCGAATCCGCGAAAAACGGCGGCGGTCTGAATTTGAAAGTAGGTACACACACTATATCGAAACTTGCGGATACCTTCGCGAATGGCGCCGTGGATGAGCCGATCGCCTATCTGGGCTCGAGCGGCTATCTCGAGATCGGCATCAACAAAGCGAATGCCGCGCGAAAATTAGCAATTGCCCGCGGCGCTACTGTGATTCTTCCCAAGAGTTAGTTACCGAACTCAGTTTTCGCTCGTATCAAGTCGCGTCACAAACATTTCCTCCGCGAATAAAATCAGCGTGAGCTCTCTAGCGCCGCCATTTGCGAACGGGTGCGCGGATCCAGCCAGTCCCGCCAGGCATCTCCTAACAAATTGAAAGCCAGCACCGCGGTCATCACCGCCAGCGCCGGAAAAACCACCATATGCGGAGCGTCAAACAAGTGGCTGCGCGCATCATTGAGCATCGACCCCCAGCTAGGCAACGGCGCGAGCACACCTAGTCCCAAAAAACTCAAGGTGGATTCCGCAAGAATTGCTCCCGCCATGCCGATGGTCGCCTGAATCAAAATCGGCTGCAAAATATTTGGCAGGAGATGACGCACCAGAATCCGCCGGTGTGACGCGCCGAGCGAACGTGCCGCCAGCACAAATTCCAGTTCCTTAGCTTTCAAGACTTGCGCGCGAGCCAGGCGTGCATACCCGGCCCACCCGGTGATAATCAACGCGAGAATAACCTTCCCAATCCCAGGCCCTAGGAAGGCCGCAAACGCGATGGCCAAAAGTATCCCGGGAAAAGAAAGAAATGCGTTAATCAGCAGCAGGTTCACAAAACGATCGAACCACCCACCCGAATACCCGGCCAGCATCCCGATGATTAGTCCGATGGAACCGCATCCGCACACCACGGAAATCGCCACCAGCAGAGAAACCCGCGCGCCAAAAATAGTTCGCGAAAGAATGTCGCGGCCAAGCTCATCCGTTCCCATCCAGTGCGCGTGCGAGGGAGCCGAAAGCCGAATGGGAAGATTCTGAGCGACCGGATCAGCAGGAACAATCCAGGGCGCCAGCAACGCCACCAGGATCAAAACAACTGCGGCAATAAACCCCGCACGGGCCAGGATGCTTTGGCGCAGGAATTGCCGCAGCGACGCCAAGAGGCTCAAGAGAGCCGCACCCGAGGATCGATCAATGTGTACAGGAAGTCGGTGAGCAAATTTACCACCACGTAGGAAACCGCGATAACCAGGATGCAGCCTTGTAACAGCGGATAGTCTCGAGAGGAAATCGCCTGCACCGTCAAGCGCCCGATTCCCGGCCACGAGAAAATCGTTTCTGTGACGATCGTGCCTGCCAGCAAAGTGCCGAACTGCAAGCCAAGAATAGTGATAATGGGAATGAGCGCATTGCGAAATGCGTGTCGAAACAAAACTGCCACAGTGGACAATCCTTTGGCCCGCGCGGTTCGAACGTAATCGCTGGACAACTCTTCGAGCATCGATCCGCGCACCATGCGCGTAAGAATCGCTGCCAAAGCAGCGCCTAAAGTCGCAGCCGGAAGGATGTAGTAAGCCGGCCCACCCCGGCCGGACACCGGCAAAAGTCCCAGCTCAATGGAAAAAAGCAAAATCAGTAAAGGCCCCAGAGCGAAATTAGGAATCGCGAGGCCGAAAAGCGTAAACACTCCCACAGCGCGATCCGCGCCAGTACCCCTCCGATGCGCCGCGAGTACACCGGCGGGTACAGCAATCGTTGCGCAAACCAAAAGCGCCAGGAACGCCAGCTGCAGCGTCGCGGGATAACGCTCAAAAATAATCCGCCGCACCGGCGCTTGAAATTTCAGCGAAAGTCCCAGATCGCCGTGCGCAAGTTGCGAAAGATAATGCCCGTATTGCGCGGGAAGCGACAAATCGAGCCCCAAAGAATGGCGCAATTGCGCGAGTTCTCCTGGAGCAGCGCCTTCACCCAGCATCTGCTCCACCGGATCGCCGGGAACAATATGAATCATCAGAAAAACCAGCGTTAGCACCAGCCACAGCGCAGGCAAGGTCATCAGAAAGCGTTGGAGAAAATAACGCAGCATCTTGTGAATTTAACGATCCAGTGCCGGTACGAAGTCAGGAATCAGTATGGGCAATTCGTGTTTCCTTTTGCGGACGAGCCGCCCCATCAGGTGCATCGCTGACTTTGGCCGATTCAGATATAGCTCGGATGCGTTGGATCTTGACACGTGCCACACGCTTACCGTCCATTTCCGCAACCGTAAAACGCCAACTGCCGTATTCGAAAGTCTCGCCGCCCTTGGGAATGAATCCCAATTGAGCGAGAACGAATCCTCCTACCGTGGCATAAGCCGGGTCTTCCGGCAGGGAAATGTTGTACTGCGTGTCTAAATCGCGCACGTTCAGCGCCGCATCAAAAACAACCGCGCCATCCGCCAACGTCAGCGGCTGCTCGACAACGTCAAATTCATCGTGAATCTCGCCCACCACCTGCTCGAGAATGTCCTCCAGCGTAACCAATCCCAGAATGCTACCGAATTCGTCTACCACCATGGCCATCCCGACATGGCGCGCGCGAAGCTCGGGAAGCAGTTCACTTGCGGGTTTGGTCTCCGGCACGATCAATACTTCGCGTAGCACGCGCCGCAAATCGAATGCGGGCGGTGGCAAATTTTCCTCGGTACGCCGCTCGCGATCGAGCAGTACCCACAACATATCCTTAATATGCACGAAGCCCAGGATGTGATCTTCCGATCCCCGATAAACAGGGATTCTGGAGCGTTGCGTAGTAGCGAATGCGCGCATCACGTCGTCGAGCGAAGCCTCCACCGGGAGCGTGTGCATGTCCGGCCGCGGCACCATAATTTCCCGCACCTGTACTTGCGTCAACTCGATCGCACTAACAATAAATTTTTCTTCCCCCACTGCCAGCAGGCCCCGCTCCCGCGCCTGCTGAATCTGGATCTGCAGCTCTTCCGTGGAATGCGCAACGCCGTGCCCGGGCGCCGTTGTAACACCGAGGGCTTTGATAATTCCGTTGGAGGTGGCCTCCAAAAGAAAAATCGCCCAGCGAAAAGTCGTTAGAAACCAATGAAACGGTAAGGCAATCAACAACGCCACCCGTTCGGCCCGCGCAAGACTGATCGTCTTGGGAACCAATTCTCCAATCACCACGTGCAGCGCACTGAGCAGCGCAAATGCAACCACCAGCGCAATGCCGTGAGCAATTAGAGCGGAGTGCGTGCCCAAGGTGCCTGGCCAGATCTGCTGGAACAATTTCGCCAGGCTGGATTCACCGAGCGCGCCAATGGCCAAACTGGAAAGCGTAATCCCCAACTGAACACCGGAAACCACCCGGCGCAGATCTCCCACTAGAGTTTCCACTACGCGCGCCCGCAGGTTGCCCTTGGCGACCAGCTGCCGCACTCGGGATATTCTCACCGCCACAAGAGAAAACTCCGCGGCAGCAAAAAATCCATTCAGGCCAATCAGCCCCAGCACGCCGATCAAGCGCAACACAAACATAGACAAACGGTCCCCTGCCGCATTGTAGCAGCACACAAATGCCAGGCGCTGGCGTTGCTTGAGGATACGTCGTCTTTTACACTCGACTGGAGACCCGTAATCACTAAGGAACAACTTGCGTAGCCTTCGACGGGCATTACTTTCTATATTTTTGATACTCCTGATTGCCGCTGGTACCGCGATCTGGTGGTTTGTCTATCGCCCGCTGCCGCAGGTCGACGGAACCATAGTTGTAAATGGCTTGCACAGCGATGTCTCCGTCGAACGCGACCGCTGGGGCATCCCGCACATCCGCGCAGGATCTACCGAAGATATGGTGGAGGCCCAAGGCTACGTGATGGCCCAGGATCGCCTTTGGCAGATGGATCTCCTGCGCCGCGTTGGCCGCGGTCAACTCTCCGAAATATTTGGTCCCGCGCTCCTAACAATCGACAAAAAGTTCCGTACTGTGGGATTCGGGCGTGCCGCCGAGCGTGAGGCGGCCGCAGCCAGCGGTGAATCCCGCGTAATCGTCGAGGCTTACGCTCGTGGTGTAAATAGATTCATCGAACAACACCAAAATCAGCTGCCACTGGAATTTTCTCTTCTGCATTACAAGCCGCAACCATGGACGCCGGCCGACACTTTTGTCATTGGCGGCTACATGTACGAGACCCTCACCGGTACTTGGGAACGCGAATTAGATCGCGCCAAAGTAACTGAACTCGTCGGCCTTGATCGCGCCAAGGATCTTTTTTCCATTGAGGCCTCGATGGACCATTTCATTGTCGGCGATCCGAACGACAAGAAAGACGGCTCCCAGCGCGCTCACAGCAGCGACGATGAAGACGACGATGACGATGAGATGGATTCAGATGACGTCATTAAGGCGCACAATCATAAACCTGGTGCTGCCGGTGAAGATGAAATCCCGCCAGATATTACGTCAATACTGTGGCCTGCAGCCCGCGATTTTCTGTCCGGCACAAATCGCGAGATTCGGCAGTCATTGGGAAGCAACAATTGGGTTGTGAGTGGTGCGCACACGGCCACCGGAAAACCGCTGCTAGCCAATGATACGCATCTGGAGTTAAGCGTTCCGTCGATCTGGTATGAGCTTCATCTCACCGCCCCGGGATGGAATGTTGCGGGCTTCACCTTTCCAGGAGCCCCGCTCGTGGTCATCGGTCACAACGATCGCATCGCCTGGGGATTCACCAACAACGGGGCGGATGTTCAGGATTTGTACATCGAAACTTTCAATCCGCTGGCCCCGGACGAATACCGCGTAAACGGCGCTTGGAAAAAAGCGCAGACCCTTGACGAAGTAATCCACGTAAAAGGGCAACCTGACCAACACCTGACCGTCGTGTCGACGCGCCATGGTCCGGTAGTTCGACGCGATGGCAACAAAGGTTACGCGCTGCGCTGGACGGCTACTGAACCGGGCGCCCTTTCAAATTCCTATAACTGGCTGGGTGCCGCAAAAAATTGGGACGAGTTTCGCAAAGCCATCAAACAGTCCTGGGGCCCTGCGCAAAATGCCGTGTACGCCGATGTAGCGGGAAATATCGGTTACATCATGTCCGCGCGGGTCCCTATTCGCAAGAAAGGCCACGGTGAAGTGCCGGTCCCCGGCGATACCGACGACTACGAATGGACGGGATACATTCCATTTGAACAATTGCCTCAGGCTCTCAATCCGGAAAGTGGCTTGATCGTCACCGCCAATGCACGAGTAGTCGGCCCGGATTATAAGCCGTACTTGACCGATCGATGGGAAGAGCCCTACCGCACCGCGAGAATTTTTGATTTGCTGCAAGGCCGCCATGATCTGCGTCCCGAAGACATGCTGAAGGTCCAGAATGACACTTACAGTTATCCGCACATGTTTCTGGCCGAACAATTATCGGCAGCTGCCAAGAGCGTGCCGCCTAAGGACGCACGGGCCCAATATTTAATTCAGCAATTAAAGGACTGGAATGGCATTGCCAACGTGGACTCTGTGGAAGTTTCTTTCTTGCAAGCGGTCCGGCGGTCACTGCTGCAAATGATTCTTGAGCCTTATCTCGGCAACGATACTGACCTGTACAACTGGCGCAGTATGACCTTTCTGCAAAGAGTTCTGACTGAGCGGCCCGCAAAGTGGCTTCCCTCTACGTACAAAAACTATGATGAACTACTAAGCGCAGCCGCCGATCGCGCAGTTTCGAAACTAGCGGAGCAAACAAAGAGTCAGCGGACTAAAAATTGGCCCTGGAAACGATTTAATTCTCTTCAAATGCTGCATCCCATGGGGCAAACGGGAATCCTAAAATTGCTCTTCAGCGTCAGCGACAAACCCCAGTCGGGAACGGTATATAGTGTGCGCGCCGCAAGCAAGAGCCATGGTCCGTCGGAGCGTTTCGTCGCCAACCTCGCCAACTGGGATAACTCGATACTGTTAATCACTTCTGGAGAGTCCGGGCAAGTAGGAAGCTCGCATTACACCGATCAGTTTCCTTTTTGGTATGAAGGAAAACCGATTGTGCTGCCCTTTAACGATGTGGCTGAAAAAACTTCGCGTAAACACACCCTAACCTTAAAACCGGGATCGTAATTGTTGCAACGGAAGGCCAGAGATGAAATTTGTTTTCAGTAATCGTCGCGTCTGGTCCGAAATTAAAATCACTGCCACACCATAAACCGATTGTGTCCTTTCTCGCCCGTGCCTTAGAATGCTCACATGTTGTCTTCATGGTGGTTACAGACGGCTGCCGTTAACCACCAACACTTCTGTGATATGAAAAACAAGGCTGACGCGTGAATTCTCCTGCACCTAAAAAACCAGAGGCATCCAAGAAACCTGATTTTGAGCGTTCTCTCGCGCGTCTGGAAGAGGTGGTTCGTGCCCTGGAGAGCCCCCAACTCTCGCTCGACGACGCCATGCAGCTTTTTGAAGAGGGCGTGGCGCTTTCTCGCGAGTGCCAGAAACAACTTGAAGAAGCCGAGGGACGCGTTGAAATCCTGCTGAAGAAGGCCGACGGAAAACTGGCACCCCAGCCATTCGAACCCGAACCCGAGAACGAACCTTGAAATTGCGCATCCTCCCGCCTGTTTCAGTGCCCCCAAGATGAACCTTCCCGATTTTTTCGAACAGGATCGGCTGGCCGTTGACGGCGCACTCGACCGCCTACTTCCCACTGAAACCACCGAGCCGGTGTCGATCCACACCGCCATGCGCTACAGTGTCTTCGCCGGCGGCAAACGTATTCGCCCCATCCTTTGTCTCGAAGCCGCCCGCATTTTTGAACCCGATGGCCAGCCGGACGCGTCCCACGCAATGCATGCCGCCTGCGCCATTGAATTCATCCATACTTATTCCTTAATTCATGACGATCTACCCGCCCTCGATAATGACGATCTGCGCCGCGGCAAACCCACCTGCCACAAAAAATTTGGCGAAGCCACTGCAATCCTGGCCGGCGATGGATTACTCACCCTGGCGTTTCAAATTATCGGCGAAAGTCCCACGAGCGCCGAGCGCACTCTCGCGATTCTGCAGGAAGTGAGCAGCGCAGCTGGCACCGTGAAAGGTATGGTCGGCGGGCAAGTCGCGGACCTCGAAAGCGAAGGTAAGCGTATCGAGCCACACACGCTCGAGTATATTCATCGCTCGAAGACCGCGGCGCTTATCCGGGCGTCCGTAAGCACTGGCGCAATTAGCGCGGGCGCAGGAATCGCCGATGTCGCACGATTTCGCAAGTTTGGCGAAACCATTGGCTGGGCCTTTCAGGTCACCGACGACATTCTGGACGTGGAAGAATCCTCCGCGGCTCTCGGCAAGACTGCCGGTAAAGATATCGCGCAACAAAAGGCCACCTACCCGGCGGTGTTTGGTGTTGCCCAGTCGCACGAAATCGCTGGGAAGCTCGCCAAGGACGCCATTGCGCAACTAGATTCTTTTGGCGAGCGCGCCTCGCGATTGCGCGCTCTGGCAGAATTCCTTGTGCACCGCCGCGCCTGATCCCTTGATCTTGAACGGCCCGGCCCTCCATGAAAAGAAAGACCCCACGGATGCGCCTCGACAATTTGCTGATGGCGCGGGGCCTCGCCCCGAACGCGCAAAAAGCACAAGCCATGATTCTCGCCGGCGAAGTTTTCGTAAATGGTATTCGGGTAAGCACGTCAGGTACACCCATCGCGGAAGACGCGCAGTTGGAAATAAATAACCGTGAACAACGATATGCCAGTCGTGGCGGGTTCAAACTTGAAGGAGCTCTGCGAGATTTTCACGTCGATCCCGCCGGCAAAATATGTCTCGACGTTGGATCTTCGACTGGCGGATTCACCGACTGTTTGCTGCAACAAGGCGCAACCCGGGTCTACGCGGTTGACGTTACCGTAGATCAAATAGCGTGGAAATTGCGTCAGGATCCCCGTGTCTTGCGGATAGAACGCAATGCCAGAGAGCTTAGCTCGCTTGACATCCCAGAATCGGTGGACTTGGTAACCGTCGACGTATCCTTTATATCCGCCGGGAAGGTACTGCTCCCAGCGGCGGAAATTGCTAAGGAAAGCGCCGGTTTTTTAATTCTAGTGAAGCCGCAATTCGAATTGGGCCGCGAGGAAATAGGTCCTGGCGGGATTGTCGCCGATGCAGCCCTGCACGAAAAAGCAATTTCAATCGTTAAACAAGCCGCCGCATCTGCGGGCTTGGAGTGCCTGGGTCTGCAACCCAGCCAATTAACCGGAGCCGAAGGTAATCAGGAATATTTTCTGCACGCACGCAAAAAGTCGCTAAGGTAGAATCTCTCTCACACATGCAGCCCGCACATACTTTTAGAAATATTGGCATCATTTCCCGCCCGAGGCGCTCCAATCTGTCCGAAGTGGTACCCCCGTTACTCTCATGGCTCCAAGGGCACGGTCTTCATGTTGCCTACGATCAGGAAACCGCAAGCTCCCTGGCAGAGCCATCCGAAGGCCGCGGCCGCGAACAGGTTGCGGCAGCGTCAGACCTCTTGCTGGTTCTCGGCGGCGATGGAACTTTGTTGGCGGCGGCGCGCGTCGCCGCACCCAGAGGCATTCCCATCTTACCCATCAACATGGGGAGTCTCGGTTTTCTCACCAGTTTTATGTTGGAAGAACTTTATCCGGCCCTGGAAGACATTCTCGCCGGCCGCTTGACCATCAGCGAACGTGTCATGCTCCACGCCGAGCTTCAACGCGGAGACAGGATTCTCGACAAGCAAACCGTCCTGAACGAAGTGGTCATCAATAAAGGCGCGCTAGCCCGCATGATCGAATTAGAGTTGAGCATCGACCAGGATTTTGTCTGTCGTTATCGCGCCGATGGCTTGATCGTCGCATCACCAACCGGCTCCACCGCGTATTCTCTCTCTGCAGGTGGGCCCATCGTGCATCCCTCGGTCGAGTCCTTCATCATCACGCCGATTTGCCCGCACACTCTCAGCGATCGGCCGGTGGTGGTAGGCGACAATTCGATCATTGAAGTGAAACTTTCGGCCGGCACCGAATCCGTCTTTCTAACTCTTGATGGGCAGAAAGGAATTCCTCTGCAGGCTACGGATCGCGTGCGCGTATCTCGCGCTCAGCAACTTTTAAAGCTTATTCAAACCCCGAATAAATCGTATTTCGAAATTCTGCGCAATAAGTTGAAGTGGGGAGAAGCATAGAACGAATCAGATTCCGGGGTTTGGCTTTAGGAAAGAACGTCAGGCATCAGTAAATCCTTAACCGTTTCGCGCCGCCTGATCAGCCGTGATTTTTTTCCATTAACCAAAATCTCTGGCGCGCGGCGCCTTCCGTTGTAATTCGACGCCAGCGACATGCCATACGCGCCGGTCGCCCAAATCGCCAATACTTCTCCCGTCTCGACCGGCCCAAGCTCCCAATCATGCAAGAAACAGTCCCCGGTTTCGCATACCGGGCCCACGATATCAACCCGCTTGCCGTTCGAACCTGAGTCCGATTTGTTTCGAGTGGTTCGCGTAATCGGGTGCGCCGCGCCATAAAGTGAGGGACGCATTAAATCATTCATGCCCGCATCCACGATCACAAATGCCTTTTTACCATTGCGTTTGTTATACAGCACCCGCGTCAACAAGACTCCTGCCGGCCCAATGATGCTGCGGCCGGGTTCCAGCAAAAGATGTACGCCAAGAGACCGAACCATACCGGCAATCATCCGCGCATACGCAGCGCGAGAAGGAACTTCTTCATCCGTATAGCGAATTCCCAATCCACCGCCAAAATCGAGATACCGCAATTCAATCCGATTTTTTTTCAATTCGCCAACGAAGCCGATCACCCTTTTCAGCGCCCGCTTGAAGGGCTGCGGGGTAACGATTTGCGATCCAATGTGTGCGCTGATTCCCCGCCAGCAGATCCACTTCGAATCGCGGTGGGCGAGGTATAACCGCCGCGCTTCACCCCACCCGAGCCCAAACTTGTGTTCGTGAAGCCCGGTAGCAATATGCGGATGCCCGCCCGCCAATATATCGGGATTCACTCGCACCGCCGCGCCAGGCGGCGTGCCACCGCGCTCCACATGGCGCGCAGCCTCTTGCTCTAATACCTCCAACTCCGCTTCCGATTCCACATTAAATAGCAGAATGCCTAAACGTCCGCGCCGCCGTCCGCCAGGATATTGCAACGCCTCTCGAATTTCCTCGCGTGTCTTGCCCACTCCCGAATAGACGATGCGGTCACCACGTGCTCCGATGCGGCGAAGGCACTCCAGCTCGCCGCCCGAAACAATATCGAAGCCGCTGCCGAGCTTGGCCAGATGCTTGAGAATGGAAAGATTGCCGTTCGCTTTAATCGCAAAGCAAAGTGTATGCGACACGCCCGCGAGCCCGCGATCCAGTTCGCGAAAAGCGTCGGTTATCGCTGCGCGGCTATACACATAGACCGGCGTTTCGAATTTGGCCGCTGCGTCCGCAAGGGACACACCTTCACAAAAAATCTCTTCACCTTGCCCAATTCGGTCAGATTTTCGCTTCCAGCGAAAATGTGGGTTGAATGTAGTCGGATCTACAGCCTTCAGATTGGAGCGCGGCGCAACCCTGCTCATCGAACTTTGGCAATAACCAGCGTTCGATCATCCGCCAGCGGGGCATTCTGCGTAAACCAATCCACTTCGCGTAGGATCAAGTCGGCCAGCTCAGAGGCTTGTAACTCATGATGCTGTTCAACAAGCTTGCGCAGTTTCTCCGTGCCAAAAAATTGGCCTTCAGGATTGGTGCTCTCGGCGATGCCGTCGGAATGAAAAACCAGTATTTCACCAGGCTCCAGAACACCGTTCCATTCGTCGTAATTCACTTCCTCAAAAATTCCCAGCGGAAATCCGGTTAACTCTATTTTTTCGCAGTGTCCATCTTTATATAGCAATGGCTGTGATTGTCCGGCGTTCGCCACCCGCAATTTTCGTTTGCCCTTTTGCCAGGTGGCAAAACACGCGGTCATGAAGCGCCCTTCAATGCGCCGCTCGCCGACGATTTGATTCATCTGCTTCAGGATGTCCGCGGGCTGCAGTTTCTGCGGCGCCAGACTCCGCATGATCCCGATGGCTACTGCGCCGTAGAGCGCGGCAGCCGTGCCCTTGCCGCTCACGTCGCCGAGCGCTATGCCTAGTTGCTGCGGTCCGTAACGCAGAAATTCATACAGATCGCCGCACACTTCCCGCGCAGACAAATATCGCGCGGCCATATCAAGTCCATAATCTTCGCTGGGCACTGGTTGCAACAGCGCACCCTGAATGCGCTTCGCAGCTTGCAGATCCCGTTCCAACCGGGCTTCGTCACGTGCCAGTTTTTCGTACAGCCGTGCATTTTCCAGCGACACCGCAAGATTCGCCGCCAGAATCGAAAGAGTTTGAACGTGGTCCTCGGTAAAATAATTAAGTTGCGGGCTTTCCAGATCCAGCACGCCGATCACTTGCCCTTTGTGAATCATCGGAATCGCCAGTTCCGAACGTGTTTCCGGATTCACCATCAGGTAGCGTGGGTCCGCAGCAACATCTGGCACACGCACAGGCGCTTTTAAAGTCGCGGCAGCACCCACAATTCCGTCGCTGACCGCCACGCGCAACTTGCCTTGCACATGCTGCCCATGTTTCACATCAATACGATGGCGGAAAACTTTTTGTTTCTCGTCGTACAGCATCAAGCTGAGGATCTGGTAATCAATTACGCGCTTGATCTGTTCCGCCGCGCGGCGCAGTAGTTCCTCCACATCCAGAATGGAGCTGGTTTCGCGGCCAACCTCGTTCAGTAGTAAAAGCGTTTCAGCTTGGGTGCGCTCCTTTTGATACAACCGCGCGTTCTCAATCGCCACCGC
>Ga0307479_10004751_pt1 | contig 12473 bp, 10 predicted proteins | sample atmos_gasesECM4C_FD_203743 | JGI IMG/M metagenome (GOLD analysis project Ga0307479, IMG submission 203743) | Hardwood forest soil microbial communities from Morgan-Monroe State Forest, Indiana, United States - atmos_gasesECM4C_515 | ecosystem: Environmental > Terrestrial > Soil > Temperate...
GAGCCGAGGAAAAGGCTTCGAAGTGACTGCCTATTTTAACTGTGGGTAGTTATTTTGATTGCAGTACGTCAAAACGGCCCCGTAGTCGGGCGCAGAGGAATCAGGAGATGGCAGGCTCCTTTCATCTTGTTTTGCAGTCCAGCGCGGCTTGGCTTTGCGAGAACGAAAACGACACGAACTTTAGGTGCCCAATTTCAAGAGAGGGGACGGGTCCTAGACCATGAACGGAACAGCCGCACGGCAATCACCAGCGTTGCCAGTGGGAGGCTCGAATCCGCCGGGCGAATTCGCACTCGACGCCTGGCTTGATGGCGAAGACAATCTCTCGATTCGAACAGGATCGGCACGAAGACGGATTGGGTATTTTCGCCAGGGGTCTTATGTAGCCATAGATGCTGTGTTGGTCTGTCTCGGAGCAATTGCCGCATATGGTGCGCGTTTCGGCTTCGCACACTACTTGGGCATTGAAGTTGCTTCGACTCAGCAACTCATTCATCAGGCATATACCCATGCCTACCCCGCCTTTCTGCTGCTTTACGTCGTGCTGATAGTGATGGCCTGCATGAGCCAGAATCTCTACCGCACGTCGCGAGAAATTAGGGCACTGGAGGAAAGCATTAAGGTGGCTAAAGCGGTCGGATTTGCCACGGCGCTGTTGGTTCTTTTTGTCTTTGTCTCTGGTAACAAAGAAATTTCCCGGATGGTCGTTGTCACCGCGGGAGTCGCAAACATCGGTACCTTGGCCGGCTGGCGTTACGCCAAGCGTCTCTATGTTCTGAAACGCGCATGCCGCGGCGAAGGAGTATCACGTGCCCTGATCATCGGAGCGGGAAAGGTAGGGCAGACATTGGCGGTCTGGCTTGAGAATAACCGCCACTTAGGCTACTCAGTCTGCGGCTTTTTGGATGTCCATCCGAACGGCGATAAGCGTGTATTGGGATCAATCCACGATCTTAAGAAAGTTGCTCTCGGCCAGTTCGTTGACCAGTTGTTTGTGACGCTGCCTACGGATCGCGAAATGGTCAAAGAGATCTGGGTCGAGGCACGCCGATTGCGTCTCAATCTAAACATTGTACCGGATATCTACGACGGCTTGGGGTGGCGTGCCCCCATACGGTCGATCGGTGGTTTCCCGATTATCGAACTGCATGGGCAGCCGATTCCTGGGTTTGGCTTGGCCGTGAAACGGGTCCTCGACGTTGTTGCGGCCTCCCTCGGGCTTATTCTTGCGGCCCCTCTGCTGGCGCTTGCGGCTGTTTGGATACGGCTGGATTCGCGGGGGCCGGTTATTTATTCGGCGCTGCGCGTAGGAAAGAGGGGGAAAAAGTTCCGGTGTTACAAGCTGCGGACGATGTTCGACGACGCCGATGCTCACAAGGAAACCTTGCGCGCGGCGAATGAACGAAACGGGCCGTTCTTCAAGATGGAGAACGACCCGCGGGTAACGTGGTGCGGGCGATGGCTGAGGAAGTACAGCATCGATGAATTGCCGCAACTGGTGAACGTTTTGCGCGGCGATATGAGCCTGGTCGGGCCGCGGCCGCATCCCGTGGACGATTACGAGCGTTACACGCTGGAGCACCTTCGACGGCTGGACGTGAAACCGGGCATAACGGGCCTGTGGCAGATCAAGGCGCGGCGCGATCCCTCGTTCGACACGACGATGACGTTGGATCTCGACTACATCGAGAACTGGAACCTCTGGATGGATATCAAAATCCTAGCTCGAACGCTTCAAGTGGTGCGCCGTGGAGACGGCCAGTGAGTTTGAAAGCTATATGGTCACCACAGTGAGTGTAACGGAGACGGAGCAACAGCCATTTGAGGAAATTCCCCTCTTGGATGTTGCGCGAGACGTTGCGACGCTGGGGGCGGGCTCGCTGCTGGCGGGTGCTATTAACGTTTTGCTTGTGTTTGTGATCCCTAGGCTCGTCAGTGTCGAAGACTACGGCTACTGGAGACTCTTCGCGTTGTATGCAGGTTATGCCGGCTTTGCGCACCTCGGCTTCGCGGATGGGGCGTTGCTGCGTTGGGCAGGCCGGCCTTTTGCGGAATTCCATCAGGAACTTCTGCCGTCATTGAAGTTTGTTTTCTGGCAGCACGTCCTACTTCTCACTCCGCTGTGTGTACTTCTTGGCTTTGCTCTGCATGGCCAACTGCGATTTGCCGGCATCGCCATCGCGGTATACGCCTTGATCTACAATTCGGTTGCGCTGTTGCAGTTCAGCCTGCAGAGCGCAAGACTCTTCCGCCCCGTGGCCATTTCCACAGTTGCTGTGCCCGCCCTCTTCCTGGGATTCGTGGTGCTTTGGAAGCTCCGCTGGACTCCCAACTACCGGGAACTGATCTCCTCCTATTCCCTGGCGTGGCTGGTTACACTCGGCTTTCTTCTGGGCTGGACGAAGCCCTGGCAAGGGGCGCGTCGCCCTGTGGAGCATTCTCTTGTCAGAAGCTGTTTGATTGCCGGTTGGCCGATTGTGCTGGCGAATACGGGAGTCGGGTTGATCCTCGCCGCGGACCGGTTGGCCGTGAGCTGGGCAGCAACGATTCAAAACTTTGCGCAGTACAGCCTGGCTGCGAGTGCAATGGCCGTACCAATCACGATGATCCAGGTATGCAGCAGGGTGTTCTTCTCACATTTTGCCGGGCTGACAGGCGACAGTCGAAAGAGGATCTATGGAGTTGCCTCGCGGGCGCTGCTAATAGCGTGGAGCCTCCTGCTGCCATACTATTTCGCGCTGGACGTTTTCGTGAAGCGCTTCCTGCCCAAATATATTCCGAGCCTGGGAATCGCACGAGTTCTGTTGCTCGGGGTTCCCTTCCTGGCGGGGATTCAGATTCTGCACATGAGCTTCGCGTACCTGAACGGCCGGCAGCGGCGTTTCCTGTGGCAAACGCTGGGGGTGCTGGTTGTGAGCCTGGGCGTTGCGTCGCTCGTGGCGTTCGGGACGGGATCACTCAAGAGCGTGGCCGCAACGCAGGTGGCAATCCTGGGGCTCTGGTGGGTCCTCAATGAATGGACGCTGCGCGATTTGACCGGGGAATTGCTGAGCGACTGGATGAAGTTCGCAGGCGCGTATGTCTTGGTCGGAATAACCTACTGGCTGACGACCTGGCCGGGAGTCAATGTAGTGGCGTCAGTGACGCTGTATTACGCGAGCGTGATTGTTGCAGGGTTTTGGTTCCGCAGCGAGGTGAAGTTCTTTCTCTACGAGCTCATGGGAAGGAGGACGCCCGCTGTTGAGTGAGGAAGGCGGAACAGGGGCGCTGAGGAACGCATGAAACTCTGCTGCAAAATCTGCGACGGGAGCGAGACGAACGGGAGCTACGAAGCCCGGGAGATGATGTTTGGGCTGAGAACCCGGTTTCATTATGCGCAGTGCGCCAACTGCGGATCCCTGTGGCTGATGGATCCTCCAGACGATTTTGGCGCGTATTATCCCAAGGGCTATTACAGTTTTGCGACTCGTAACGGTGGAATGAAAGCGGCGATCATCGAATATCTGCGCGCCAAGCGAGACAAGACATACTTCGGCAGCAAGGATGTTCTGGGGCGGTTTTTGTCGTGGCGGTACAAGAACAGCGATCTTACCGCTGTCTCGAAACTGAGTGCGAAGCCGGACACAAGAGTTCTGGACGTTGGCTGCGGGAGCGGCCAGCTGCTGCACAGGATGGCGGCATTGGGATTTAGGAATCTTGTCGGCGCGGACCCCTATCTCTCGAATGACTTTCAGAATGGGAACGGTGTCCGGATTCGCAAATGCCGCCTGGAGGATATGGCCGGAGACAAGTACGACCTGGTGATGTTCCATCACAGTCTCGAACACGTTGCGGATCCGGTGAGCACGCTGCGAACGGTGGCAAGAATCCTGGCTCCGGGCGGCAAATGCCTCATACGGCTGCCGGTCGTGGCTCACGCGTGGGAACGCTACAAAGCGAACTGGGTGCAATTGGATCCCCCGAGGCACATGTGGCTGCCGACAGAGAAGGCCATGGGGATGCTGGCTGAGTCGGCGGGGATGAGTATGCAAAGAGTAGATTACGACTCGACCGATTTTCAGTTCTGGGGAAGCGAGTTGTACGCGCGTGATGTGCCGCTGCGGGATTTGCCGTTGCGCGGCGTGCCGTGGCGTGCTGTGTCATCTTTCTGCGCGAATCCGCTGGACTTGAGTGTGCATTTTCGTCGTAAAGAAATCCGGGAATTCCACAGGAAGTCTTTGACGTTGAATCGTGAGGGACAAGGGGATCAAGCGGCGTTTTATTTTTCCGGGAAGCCTTGAGGGGTGAATTCAAGATGGACGCTTCAAAATTGTATTCAGAAGATTGGAAGATAGTTGATCTTGTCTCGAATACGCCTTAGGAGCGGGAGTCAGAATGCAGGACAGGTTTAAACCAAAAGTTTCGATCGTTCTCTTGAACCTGAACGGATACGAGGACACACGGGACTGTCTGGTCTCCCTCCGGAGAGTGCAGTACGCCAATTTTGAGGTCACCGTCGTGGATAACGGGTCCGACGACGATTCTTTCGAGCGCCTTCAAACGGAATTTCCCGACATCAGACTGCTTGGAAGCAAGGAGAACCTTGGGTTTACAGGAGGAAATAACCTCGGAATCGAGGATGCTTTATGCCGCGACGCGGCCTACGTCCTCTTGTTGAACAACGATACGGTCGTGGACCCAGATTTCCTGACTCACCTTGTTCAAGTAGGGGAAAGCGATCCTCGAATCGGAATCCTGGGCCCAAAGATCTTCTATGCGTCTGAGCCACAAAGGATTTGGTTCGCTGGCGGCTACGTTAGGTACGGGACCGGTGCGTGCGGTCACCTGGGCCATGACCAGCTTGATCAGGATGGCAAGTTCTCTCATATAGCGGACACTCCTTTTATAACCGGCTGCGCCCTGTTGGTTAAGTCAGCTGTATTACGAGAAGTAGGTCTGCTCGACCTTAGGCTCTTTGTTTATTGGGAGGATGCGGACTTTTGCATGCGTGTGCGGAAAGCCGGGTACCGGTGCGTTTTCGTGCCTATGGCACGGGTCTGGCACAAGATCTCCCAGACCTGTGGCCTCGAGTCTTCCTTTACGCTTTATCTTGGGACTAGGAACCAACTGACCTGGACCGCGGAGCACATTCCCTTTCCGTACAAGCCTGGCGCGCTCGCTTTCGTATTCACGAAAAAGCTTCTCAAGATGAGCCTGCTTGCCTTTAAGAACCGCGACTCGGCGGCGGCGGTTTGGGCGGGGATTTGGGATTTCCTTGTCCGAGCATACGGCCCGCCGCGAAAAGAAAGGATGCCGGGACGGCAAGCTACCTCTGCCTCGGCAAACATATGACGCGCCGCTTGTTCTATTTGGTGTTGCTGACAATTCCAGCCGGGCGTCTGCTAAGCGCTTCGCTCTTTGAATCCGCGACCAAGGTCGCCTCGCTGACGCTTGACCAATTCGTGTTGTGCACTCTCATCTTCCTGTACTTCTACCCACATCTGTTGCACGCGCGCCTGCCGTTCAAGGAAGCTCACCGGGCCAAGCCTATATTGCTTTTCTCAGCCTGGTGCCTAATCTCCTTGATACTGAACAAGGTCGAGTACGGCCTAAGCATCGGGCAGACAGCATTCAGTGCATTGTATTTGGCTCGGTGGGTCAGCTACGCTCTTTTGTATTTCGTTGCCTATGACATTTGTAAAAGCGGCGACGAAGCCAAAAAAATTGTGAAGTGGCTGATGATCGGGTGCGGAGTATTCTGTGCTTTCGGCCTGATCCAGGCAGCTTTCCTGCCCGATTTTGCGTTCACACTGCACCCTGATGCAGTTCCCTTGGTTGATTTCGACCCCCAGGGCCACCGGCTTGTTTCCACCTTCTTGGACCCCAACATTGCGGCAGGTTATATCCTTATCTTCACTCTTCTCGCCCTCTCGTTCTGGATTCATGGATATTCGAAATGGCTTGGGGTTCTCCTTCTGCTTGGCGGAGCTCTTTTCGCCACGCTATCCCGTGGTGGGGTCTTGGGGTTTTTCGTTGGCGTAACTCTTCTTCTAAGTGCGAAGGAATTCCCTCGAAAGCGCGCCTTGATGGGCGTTCTTGCGTTGCTTCTGGTATCTTTCGCGATGTATCCGAGTTTGAAGACGCAGATAGAGGACGCGCAGCGTATAAGCATAGATGATCCCTCTGCGCTAAGCCGTCTAGAAGACTGGAAGCTCACCCTGGGCATTATTTCCAGCAATCCGCTATTTGGCATAGGCTTCAACACGTTCGGCTTCATCGCACCCCAATACGGAATCATTAGGGAGAGTGCCAGCGCATTCGCCCTAGCCGGAGATCTCTTGACGATACTTGCGCTGACTGGAGCAATTGGTTTAGTTCTCTACCTTCGAATTTATACCCAGATATTCAGCGCATTCTCTCGACTGCGGGATGGAACAAAAAACCCTTGGGAATGTGCCTATGCTCGCGGAGTCCAGGCGTCCACAATCGCTGTTTTGGTCAGCAGTTCCTTTACGACCCTACTCCTTTATCCGCAGATTATGGCTGTTCTGTGGGTTCTGTGGGCTTTGGGAAGACGATTTCAGGAGGGAATGGATGCAGCCGCGCGATACGCAAACGCTTGAATGCGACAATGGCAAGGATGTGCTCGAAAGGAAGATTGGCAAGATGGCGGGAGCGAAACAAGTGAAAATGGGCTATCTCCCAGGTCAACACGGCGGCGATCACCCTCTCGCGAGATTTGTTGACAATAACGAGTCCTACGGCCCTCAGGTCATGGCACGTTTTCTCCGCCGTATTGCCCCATATGGACGGGTCATTGACATCGGGGCAGGCGGTGGTCGCGACCTTGGGTTCGCCAAAGCGTGCTGCCCGTCTGCAGAATTAGTTGCTGTTGAGGCTCTCCCCAGTCAGGAACTTCGTGCAATTGCAACCTCGGTCCACGCCATAGACCTAGAGCGCAATTGCCTTCCTGCGGAGAACGAGTCTTCTGACGTGGTTATCGCAAACCAGGTGCTGGAACATACGAAAGAGATCTACTGGATCATTCACGAAATGACCCGGACGCTGAAAGTTGGGGGCCACATGATTATCGGCGTTCCGAATCTGGTGTCGTTTCACAACCGCTTCCTGATGCTTTTCGGACAGCACGCCACGCAACATAAGCTTTACTCTGCACATGTCCGCGTGTTTTCCAGGCCCGACACGGAAAAGTTCTTCGAGGTCTGCTGGCCTGGAGGCTATGAGGTCGTTGAGTTCGCTGGGAGTCAATTCTATCCGTTCCCACCCTCGATAGCCCGGCCACTCGCCAACATGTTCCCTGGTGCTGCGTTCTCGATCTTCTGGCTTTTACGCAAGACCAAGAGATATACGGACGGATTCTTGCAACATCCGATCAAAGCTGAATTGCAGACGCCGTTCTACGTCGGGAGCTGATTTCTGTACTTAAATGACACTGAGGTCGAGATTTGCTAAATCAGAGAAGGGAACATCAAGCCGCAGAGATCGCCATCGACGCCCGCTGGCTCCATTTGGGCGGGCTGGGCACATATGCGTACCATCTGATTGCCGGATTCCCCCAGCATGGAAACGGATTCACGCTACGCGGGATCGTGAACCAACGAAACGCAAAACGCGTTGCGCCGTTCTGCGCTCGTGTTGTGATCGCGGAAGCTTCTATGTATTCGCTTCGTGAACAGTTTGAAATTGCCAGGGCGGCGAAGGGAGCCGATCTGCTTCATGTTCCGCACTATAACGCGCCGCTGCTCCACCGGGGTCTGCTGCTCGTTTCAATTCTGGATCTCATCCATATTACCGAACCGGCGCATCGTCACAGTCTCAAGTCCTGGGTTTATGCTAGCCCCATGCTGCATCTTGTAGCCCGCAAGGCGGAGCACATTGTCACGATTTCGGAGTATTCCAAAGCGCAGATCGTCGAACGGCTCGGTGTGTCTCCTTCGAAGGTTACGCCAATCTATTGCGGCGTGAATGGGCGATTTCGGCCCTTGAAGCGGGAGGAAGCCGACCGAATTGTTTCGGACGCTCTCGGGCTACAGGGGCCATACATCCTATATGTCGGCAACCTAAAACCCCATAAGAATGTCTCGACTTTGCTTCGGGCGTTCGCGCATTTGCGAAGACGGAGGGATATTCCTCATAGACTGCTGATTATTGGCGACGACGTACGATGGGGGCCAGTCCGGCGTGAGGAGTGTTCGCGACTGGGAATCAACGATACGACGCGTTTTGTTCCTTACGTGGCGTACGAACTTCTGCCAAAGGTCTACGCGGCTGCCGACATGTTAGTCATGCCTTCCACGATTGAAGGATTCGGCTTGCCCGTGCTGGAAGCGATGGCATGCGGAACACCTGTAGTTTGCTCCCGGGCAGCTTCTCTGCCGGAAGTGGGTGGGGATGCAGTGCAGTATTTTGATCCCGCGAGCTTTGAAGAATTAGCGTTCGCGATCGAGCGAGTCGTGAACTCATTTGAGCTGGGGGAGACACTTCGAGCGAAGGGATTGGAGCGCGCGAAGCAGTTCACGTGGGAGGACTCTACTCGGAAGCATATTGAGCTGTACCGGCGTTTGCTGGCGGTAAATTGACAGCCCGGAGCAGGTCGCTGGGCTGTCAAAAAACTAAACGAGGAGGTGGTGGAAATGCGAGCATTGATCACTGGAGTTACCGGTCAAGACGGATCTTACTTAGCAGAATTTCTGCTGGACAAAGGGTATGAGGTCTATGGGTTGGTGCGCAGGAGTAGTTTGAAAAAATATGATCGCATAGAGCATTTGGAGCGCCTCAAGTTTGTCGATGGAGATCTAACGGACCAATCATCCCTCGACTCTGCGATTCAAGCGGTACAACCCGATGAAGTGTACAACCTGGCCGCGCAGAGTTTTGTTCCAGCATCGTGGAATCAGCCGGTATTAACGGCAGACGTGACCGGGCTCGGTGTTCTTCGAATTCTGGAAGCGATCCGTAGGCATCGGCCCACAGCGAGGTTCTTACAGGCCTCGAGCTCGGAGATGTTTGGCAAAGTGCGGGAGACTCCGCAAAATGAGAAGACTCCGTTTCATCCGCGAAGCCCGTATGGTGTCGCCAAAGTGTTCGGCCATTATATGACAGTGAATTATCGCGAGAGCTATGGCATCTTTGCCTGCTCCTGTATAGGCTTCAATCATGAATCGCCGAGGCGTGGAACCGAATTCGTCACGCGCAAAGTCAGCCAGCAGGTAGCTCGGATCAAGTTGGGCCTCGCTTCAAAACTCCTTATGGGCAACCTTGATGCGCAGCGCGATTGGGGATTTGCTGGAGATTACGTGAAAGCGATGTGGGTGATGCTGCAGCAACCTTCGGCTGACGACTACGTCCTCGCTACTGAGACCACGCACAGTGTGCGTGAACTTCTGGAAGTAGCTTTTTCTTGCGTCGGCCTGGACTGGACGCGGTATGTGGAAGTTGATGAGAAGCTTATTCGGCCAGCAGAGGTGGATTGTCTGCGCGGAGATTCCACTAAAGCGAGAGAGAAATTGGGGTGGGATCCGGAAACGAATTTTCGGGGCGTGATTGAAATGATGGTGAAGGCTGACCTGGAGATTTTCAGTCGGCAAGGGATTGAGAGAGCTGCTGTTGCTGCAGATTAGGGGCTATCAATGCAGTGCCCCGGGCCCGAAAAATGATCAATAACCCTAGCCAGCCCGTCGGTTGCATTCAAGTGGTTAAGGATTTGCGAGTCGCTATCGTTCACCACTGGCTAGCCACCTATACGGGAGCCGAGCGCGTAGTCTCTGCCCTGCTGGATCTGTTCCCACAGGCGGACTTATTTGCCCTCGTTGCCAACGAGGAGGTGGCGGCGCGCTTTGCCCCACGCTGCGTAACGACATCATTTTTGCAGCGCATCCCAGGAAGCCGCCGCTATCACCGCTACATGCTGCCGCTATACCCATTCGCGCTGGAGCAATTCGATCTGCGCGGCTACGATCTGGTAATTAGCTCCGAATCGGGACCAGCGAAGGGAGTGATCACTTCGGTCGACACTCTGCATATTAGCTACTGCCATTCGCCCATGCGGTACATCTGGGACCAATACCATGGGTACATAAATGGCAAAGACATGAGCGGCCTGGCCCGATTCGTATTCAAGGCGGTTGCCCATTACGTGCGCATGTGGGATCTAGCAACTGCGGCTCGCGTTGATTATTTCATCGCAAACTCGAATAACTCCAAGGCGCGCATTCGAAAGTATTATCGCCGTGAGGCCACCGTGATTCATCCCCCGGTTGACGTGACGGCGGGTCATGTCGCGGACAGCATTGGGGACTATTACCTCGCCGTCAGCCGCTTGGTGGATTACAAACGAATCGATTTGGCGGTAGAAGCCTGCAATCGTTTGAAGCGGCCGCTTCGCGTAGTCGGCGTCGGCCCGCAATACAAGCGTTTGAAAGCGCTGGCTGGTCCTACCGTCGAGTTTCTGGGCGAGCTTACCGACGCCCAGAAGAACGATCAATACTCCCGCTGTCGGGCCCTGCTGTTTCCGGGAGAAGAGGACTTCGGCATAGTCCCCGTCGAGGCGCATTCGTTCGGCCGCCCCGTCATAGCGTTCGGCCGGGGTGGCGCTCTGGAGACGATACAGGGACCGTTCGTCGGCGAGGCAGCAATCGACAGCTCCTGCAACGGAATTCTCTTCGCCGAGCAAACCTCTGACTGCGCCGTGAATGCAATCCGGACATTCGAGGCGTCGGAGCAGGCGTTCTCCCCGGCGACGATTGCGAACAGTGCCAAGCGGTTTTCATCCGAGCGGTTCAAGCAGGAGATGGCGGATCTCGTGGCCGCTTACATCGAGGAATTTCGTAGTGGTAGTCAACGGCGGCTCGAACCGGTCTTCGACTAGCGCCTGTAGTTGAAGGACAAAACCAAAAGGAGCGTGACGATGCCAGTTTCACTCGTAACCGGCGGTACCGGATTCATGGGGTCGCATGTGGCGGAGCATCTCATAAGGAACGGTCATCAGGTCGTTGTCTTCGACGATCTGAGCGGTGGCTTCGCTGACAACGTGCCGAAGGGAACCACTTTTGTGAAGGGCTCCATCCTGGATCACGAGCTCATTGACAGAATCTTCGAACAGTATTCGTTTGACTATGTCTACCATCTGGCGGCCTACGCTGCGGAAGGGCTAAGCCATTTCATCAAGCGATTCAACTACAACAATAACTTGATCGGTTCCGTCAATCTGATCAATGCCTGCGTCAATCATGGAGTTAAATGTCTTGTCTTTACCTCTTCGATTGCGGTCTACGGCGCCGGGCAGTCGCCTCTGCGGGAAGACATGGTGCCTGTCCCGGAGGATCCCTACGGAATTGCCAAGCTTGCCGTCGAGCAGGAACTGCGAGTCAGCCACGAGATGTTCGGGCTGGATTACGTTGTTTTCCGGCCCCACAACGTCTACGGCGAACGGCAGAACATCCTTGATCGATATCGCAATGTGGTTGGAATCTTCATGAACCAGATTTTGCGCGGCGAACCGTTGACGATTTTCGGTGACGGAACTCAAGTCCGCGCCTTCACCCACATTGATGACATCGCTCCGATTATTGCAAGTTCAGTGGACGTTCCTGCAGCAAGGAATCAGGTGTTCAATTTGGGAGCAGATGAGCCTTATACCATCAACGACCTGGCTCGAATCGTGATGGAGGAAATGGGCTCAAAGTGCGAAATCATACATTTGGATGCCCGGAATGAAGTTAAGGTCGCCTTCTCTGATCACAGCAAAGCCCATCAGGTGTTCGGCAAACAGCCTCAAACGACCCTACAGATGGGCATCCGTGCCATGGCAAAGTGGGTTACGTTACATGGCGCGCGTGAGAGCAGCATCTTCGAAAATATTGAAGTGATGAAGAACATGCCTGCAAGCTGGGCCCGAGTGGCGCGGAAGGCAGCTGTTGGAATCTCGTAGTCACAAAAGCTCGTCCCCAATGATTGCGATTGAGTGCGACGGGCGTCTTCTCGACGCAGAACGACGACCCCGATGGCGATAGGGCTATGGAGCAAGTAGTACGGCTTCAGGTTGACTTTGTATTACGCCCAGAGTACTGTTCGCGTAATTTCACGGGTCATCGCTCAACTCCCTTGGATCGTCCCATTCGTTAGAAGCACGCCACGGTTGACCCGAGAGAAAATCCGAATTTCTTCCGTCAGCTGCAGATGAAAGGGGTGACCCCATGAATTGGACAATGAGATGGGTTGGGTTGGGTCTGTTGTTTTCTCTGGGTCTAGGAGTGCATGGAATGCAAGCGCAGCAAGTAGTGAGCGCTGAGCCGCAGGCTCCGGGCCGCACAGTGCAGACGCCAGCGGAATTGGTGCCGACGTTACCCGTTCCGCGGTTGGTGAAGTTTGCTGGGGTGTTGAAGGATGAGCTCGGGAAACCACGGACAGGAATGGTGGGAGTGACGTTTGCCATCTACAAGGAACAAGAAGGTGGGGCGGCGCTGTGGTTGGAG
>Ga0307479_10004752_pt1 | contig 12472 bp, 12 predicted proteins | sample atmos_gasesECM4C_FD_203743 | JGI IMG/M metagenome (GOLD analysis project Ga0307479, IMG submission 203743) | Hardwood forest soil microbial communities from Morgan-Monroe State Forest, Indiana, United States - atmos_gasesECM4C_515 | ecosystem: Environmental > Terrestrial > Soil > Temperate...
GTATTCGACCTCTACGAAGGCCAAGGCATCGCGCCGGGCAAAAAATCGATTGCGATCGCGGTCACGCTGCAGCCGCGCGAGCGGACCATGACCGACGCCGAGATCGAAGCGCTCGCCGCCAAGATCGTCACGGAGGTCGGCAAACGCACCGGCGGCGTGCTGCGAGGGTGATGGCGCCCCGTCACCCTGAGGTGGCCGCGAAGCGGCCCTCGAAGGGCGACGGCCCGGGCCGTCCATCCTTCGAGGCTCGCTTCGCTCGCGCCTCAGGATGACGGCGTTGCGGTTGCGGTTAACAAATCCGCTACCGCTCACGCATAATGCTGGGGGTGCCGTAATAGCTTCGCGGTTCGGCTCCGTAACGCGGCGTACTTCGCTCGGTCCGCGTCGGTTTCGTCTTGCGTCCTGGCCTGGCTTCGCTTCCCGCCGCGGGCGCCGCCGCTTTGACGCCGCCGAGCCGGCGCACCACGGCGTCGGCGGCGCGCTCGCCGGATTCCCACGCCCCGCCCACTGTACCCCACAACGTCTCGTGCGCCGCCTCGCCAGCGTACCAGACGTCGTCGGCGATCCGATCCACGAGCAAGCGCCGCGCCGACTGCGCTCCCGGTAGCGCGGCCGACCAGGCGCCAAGCGCATAGGGCGCCGCGTTCCAACGCGTCGCCTGCTTGCGGCCGATCGCTTTTTTGATTTCGGTGCCATACAGCCCGCCGAGCCATTCGGCGGCAAAATCGAACATCGCGGCTTCGCCTTGCGCCGCAAGATCGCGGCCGAATCCGCCAGCGATATCGACGTAACAGAGCGCTGTGCCCCCGACATTGGCGAGAAGCGCAGCGGTGTGGGTATTGCTCGATTTCTCGAAAACCAGATCGTCGCTTTCCAGCCCGAGCGGATTGCCGAGCAGCTCGAGCGCGACGCGATCGTAGCTGCCGAGCGGCAGCCGCGCGAACAGGTCGCGACGATCGGGGCTGAATTTGAACGCGCCCGAGGCGATCACATTGGTCGGCACCGTGACGATGGCGGTCGAGGCCGAAATCGTGCCGCTCGTGGTTTCGACGGTGGGCACACCTCGCCTGCTCTCGATCGAAGTCGCCGGCGTTGAGAACTGGATCGCCAGTCCTTGAGCCAGGGCAGCAAGCAAAGCGCCGAGGCCTGGTTTGTAGAACGCCGCGGTACGCCGTTCCGCGGCTTTGGCGAAATCGAGCGAGGAGACCTGCGCGAGATCCTTGCCGCAGTTGTAGGGCCCGAGCACGAATTCGATTGTCGCGCGCCAGTCGCCGAGATCGCCGGGCATTGCTTGCGCGCAAGCGACGTCGGCCTTGCGCGCCGCGTCGCCGATGGCGCGCGTCGCGCGAACTTGCGCCGACAGAAAATCCTCAAGCTCGCCCTCGCGCGCGTAGCGCCGGCCGATCCGTATTTTCTGGCTGAGCGAGGCCGGATAAATGTCGCCGCGGTGCGGCGCCACTTTGATCAGCGGATTTGAATCGGCCAGATAGAACCAATGCGCGCCGCGATCGAATGGTGCGCCGAAGCTTGTCGTGTCGGTGATGCAGCGGCCGCCGACGTGATCGGTCGCCTCGATCACGAGATAGCGCCGGCCGGCTGCGGCGAGCCGCCGTGCGGCGGCGATTCCCGCGGCGCCGGCGCCGATAATGATCACATCAAGCGGGCTGCCGGACGGCGCGATCGCGGCGAATGCCGGAGCCGCGGCGAACGCGGCCGAGGCCGCAAGCAGCGAACGGCGGCTCAGAGACGGCATACTTTCCACTACACTTGCGGCCGGTGTCTCGATGTGGTCGGTTCGCCCCAACGCCCCCGCACATTGCCTCAACCGCCGCCGCGGGGCAAATGCTTCGGCTTGATCGGAATGAAGGCCGACGGCAATCACGCGCAGCCATGCTCGACGACGCCATCAAAGCGATAACCCAATTGTTTTCGCCGCCGCTGCGCGCGGTGCTGTGGAAGAGCATCGGCCTTGCGCTCGCGCTGATTGTGGTGGTCGGGATCGTGCTCGAACGCCTGATCATGCATTTCGTCGATGCCGGCAGCTCCTCCGCCGAGACGACCCTCGGCGCTTCGGCGCATTGGCCGGTCAGCGCCGTGGCATGGCTGCTTTCCATTGCCGCCGGGCTCGGCATCATCGTCGGCAGCGTCATGCTGATGCCCGCGGTCACGGCGATGGTCGGCAGCTTCTTCGCCGACCAGATTGCGGACGAGGTCGAGCGCGAACATTATCCTGGCGATCCTCCCGGCAAGGCGGTGCCGCTGTGGCTCGCGCTGTGGGAGGGCGTCAAGACCGCTTTGCTGGCGCTCGCCGTGTATCTGTGCGCGGCGCCGCTCTTGCTGTTCGCCGGCTTTGGCGCGGTCGTGTTCTTCCTCGCCACCGCCTATGTGCTCGGCCGTGAATATTTCGAGCTCGCGGCCATGCGCTTGCGCCCGCGCGCCGAGGCCAAGGCGCTGCGCCGGCGCAACGCCGCCATGGTCTATGTCGGCGGCCTGTTCATTGCCGCTTTCGTTTCGATTCCGATCGTCAACCTGGCGACGCCACTCTTCGCCATGACTTTCATGGTGCATCTGCATAAGCGGCTGAGCGGCAAGATTGTATAATTCGCAGGCCGCTTCATCCCCACACCTCATCGGCCAGCTCGACGATCATCCTCAGCTTCGCCCATTCCTCATCCTCGGCCAGCACATTGCCTTCCTCGGTCGAGGCGAAACCGCATTGCGGGGAAAGGCAAAGCTGCTCGAACGGCCCGAATTTCGTCGCTTCCTCGATGCGGCGCTTCACGGCGTCCTTTTTCTCGAGCGCGCCGTTCTTGGTGGTGACGAGCCCCAGCACGACGATCTTGTTGCCCTTCGGCAGAAACCGCAGCGGCTCGAAGCCGCCGGCGCGCGCAGTGTCGTATTCGAGGAAATAACCGTCGTAGTTTAATTTCGCGAGCAGCGTCTCGGCCACCGGCTCATAGCCGCCCTCGGAAATCCAGGTGGAGCGGAAATTGCCGCGGCAGACATGTGTGGTGATCACCATGTCGGCGGGTTTGCCTTCCAGCGCCATGTTGATGACGCGGCCATAGTCCTGCTGCAGGCGATCGGCGTTGAGCCCGCGCTCGCGCGCTTTCTTCAGCTCGACCTGCGAGCACAGATAGGCCCAGGCGGTATCGTCGAATTGCAGATAGCGGCAACCGGCGTCGTAGAAGCCGCGGATCGCCTGCCGATAGGTCTTGGCCAGATCCTCGAATATGGCGTCGCGATCCTTGTATTCCTTGGCCGTGACTGCATTCGGCTCGAGGCGGAAATGCATTGTCGCCGGGCTCGGTATGCACATTTTCGGCGTCGCCCGCGCGTGCGCCTTGAGAAACTTGAAATGATCGAGCATCGGATGATGCGAAAAGCCGAGTTTGCTGTGAATGCGGATGCTGCGCGGCTTGGTCTGCACACCCTGGAATTGGATGCCGTGATCGAGCTCGTAGATCTCGACGCCGTCGAGCATCCCGTAAAAATCGAAGTGCCACCATGAGCGGCGGAATTCGCCGTCGGTGGCGACTTTCAGCCCGACGTCTTGCTGCTTTTTAATGATTTTCTCGATCTCGCGGTCCTCGACCTCGGCGAGCTGCGCGGCGGTGATCGCGCCTTTCTCGCGTTTCGCGCGCGCCTCCTTCAAAGGCGCTGTGCGCAACAGGCTGCCGACAGTGTCGGCGCGAAACGGCGGCTTGCTTCTGGTCATTGGGCGATCCTCCAACGGCTTGTCCTTCGAGGCTTGCAGAAACAAGCCGGGCCGATGGGTCGTCGTCAACTGAAAAGCGCCATTGGAGAAAGTGGCCCGCATCCGATGGGCTACTTCCCAACGCCTAGGCTCAGGCCTCGATCGTGACGCGGCCCTCGACGACCGTCACCGGATAGGTCTTCACTGGCACCATACACGGCGGCGATACCACTTCGCCGGTGCGGATATTGAACTGGCCATTATGGAAATTGCATTCGACAACGTCGCCCTCGATATAGCCCTCCGACAGCGAGCCGGGCCCATGCGTGCACATGTCGTCGGTGACGAAGAATTCGCCGCCGACGTTGAACACCGCCAGCGCCAGATCCTCGATCTCGACCTTGAGCGCGGTGCCGGGCGCGACCTCGCTCGCGGCGCAGAGATCAAGACGTTTTGCTGGACAGGACATCGCGGCCTTGGAGCGAATCTGCCAAATGATCGCTTATAAAAGTGAAAGCCGGCCGTTATACAAGACTTGCCGATAATGAAATAGCGCGCCCTCTTAGCTATAGTGGCGCGATCATACGCCTTGGAGATTAAACGATGCAGAGCGAATCGGCCCGCATGAGTTCGGCGGCAGAGGCGAAGTTTCGTATCGCCGCGCCGAATTCGCGTCCGCGCGCCGTCAAAGTCATTGCGCTCGATGCCACGAGCGAACGCGTGGTCAAGGAATTGGCACGCGATTCCTGGCAAGGCGCGACTTTTCTCACCGCTTCGGCCTTCGCCGGCGGAGCTTCCGGCAGCGCGCCGGAGCGCTTTTCGCTCGGCGGCTGGCTCAATGACCTCGCCGGGCGCACCAAGAATCTGGTCGAGGAGATCGCTTCCGCCGATCTGGTAGTGATGGTGGCGAGCGCCGGCGAGAGCGCCGGGGCCGCCGCCATAATCGGCGAAGCCTGCGCCGTGCGGCACGTGATGACGACGGCGCTGATCCTCGGCACCGCCGCCTCCAGCGACGAGGCGTTGTCCAAGATGCTGGCGCAATTGCGGCCGCATGCCATGATGCTGGTGATTTCCACCGCCGACGAATACATCAAGGACATGCTCACCGCATTGCGCGCCTGAGCGGCGAATTCGGGAGCCGAATTCGAAAAGCAATGAAAGTATCCGGAACGATATTAGTCCAGGCGCCGCGCCCCCAGGTGTACAAGGCGCTGCGCGACGCGCGGCTGTTTGCGTCCTGCGTCGAGGGCGTGCGCGACCTTGCCGAGACCGGGCCGGACGCCTACGGCGCAATGTTCGAGACCAAGGTCGCCTACATGAAATTTGCATTCAAGGTGACGGTGCAGGTTGTCCGCGCCGACGAGCCGCGCGAGATCGAAGCCAAGATCGAGGGCGCGCCGGTCGGCATTGTCGGACGGCTGACCGCAACGTCAGTCACCAGGCTCACCGAAACGGCCGGCGCCACGCGCATCGACTACGACGTCGAGACCGCGCTCACCGGCAAGCTCGGCAGCCTCGGTCAGCCGGTGCTTCGCGCCAAGGCCAAGGAAATGGAACGACAATTTGCCGCGCGGCTGGCCGAGGCCTTTGCCGCGCCGGCTGATAAAGCATGATCCCGAAAAAGCCTGTCCTCGGACTTGATCCGAAGATGGATGCCGGTTTCCCGCCTGCGCGAAGCCGCGCTAGCCGCTTCTCTCCTCGTGAGTTGCTTCGGCGGGCGAAGACAGGTCGGAAAAGATCATGCGCGGAACAATGGCTTCGTGACCGCAGGAAAACTTTCCGCTAAGTTTCCAGCCATGCGCCCGCTTCGATAAATCGAGGCGTTGAGGACAAGAGCGCAGGGCCGGGAGGAAGATATGACGGAAGTTACCGCAGGCACGCTGCCGTGGTATCGCGCACTGACGGCGACCCAGTGGCGGACTTTACTCGCTACAAATCTCGGCTGGCTGTTCGACGGTTACGAGGCCTATGCGCTGTTCCTCACCGTCGGCCCGGCGATGCGCTCGCTGCTCGATCCGTCGCAATATGCGCAAATCCCCGCTTATATCGGCACCGTCGTCGCGATCACGCTCCTTGGCTGGGGCATCGGCGGCTTCTGCGGCGGCATTCTCGCCGACTATATCGGCCGCAAGCGGACGATGATCTATGCCATCTTGGCTTACTCGATCCTGACCGGCGTGACCGCCGTCTCGTTTAACTGGGTTTCGTTCGCGCTGCTTCGTTTCTTGGTTGGCATCGCCATCGGTTCGGAATGGGCTACCGGCTCTTCGATGATGGCCGAACTCTGGCCGAACGAAGCGCGCGGTAAAGGCGCCGGCCTGATGCAATGCGGATTAGGCATCGGCTTCTTTCTCGCGTCGTTGATTTGGCTGTTCGTCGGCGCGTTGGGGCCGGAAGCCTGGCGCTATATGTTTCTAATCGGAATACTACCGGCGCTGTTGACGCTATGGATCAGAACTTCGATTGACGAATCGCAAGCATGGCAGCGCGTTGATATGCAACGTCGCGAAGCTCGCGCGCGTAAGGACAGCGGTGCCGCGCTCTCGGCGCACGAACAGGCGCTAACGCGCTTCACGATCGCCGACTTGTTTGCCGAACCGGAAACTCGCCGGCGGATCGTGCTCGCCTTCCTGATGTCGCTGACGACGACGCTCGCTTGGTGGGGCATCTCGTCCTGGGTGCCGCCCTACATCGCCTCGGTCGCGGCGAAAGCGAATCTGCCCGGCCCGCAATGGGCGAGCTATGCCGGCATGGCGTACAATATTGGGGGCATCCTCGGTTATATCAGCCTCGGCTTTCTCGCCGACCGTTTGGGCCGCAAGCCGGTCGTGATGTTCTATTTCGCGGCGTCGCTGTTGATGACCCCGGTTTTGTTTCTGTGGACGACCGATCTGAACCTCTTGCTCGTGGCGGCTGCGGTGAACGCGTTCTTCACGCTCGGGCAATATTCTTGGATGCCGGTGTGGCTGCCGGAATTGTTCCCGACCCGCTCGCGCGCCACGGGCATTGCGTTTTCGTTCAACGCGCCGCGCTTTATCGCCTTTCTCGGCCCGCTGTTTGCCGGCCAACTGATCGTGCAATTCGGCGGCTTCAGCCGCGCCGCCATGATCATCTCGACCATTTACGTGCTCGGCTTCTGCGTCGCGCCGTTCTTGCCGGAGACCAGGGGCAAACCGCTGCCGGCGTAATTAAGGTGCTCATTCCCGCGTAAGCGGGAATCCAGCTGTGGGTCCCCGCTTTCGCGGGGACGAGGGGCACTCTATTTTCCTCCCATGCCTCACGAACCCCTCACAATCGAAACCGACGTGCTGGTGATCGGCTCCGGCGCCGCCGGCATGTACGCCGCCATCGAAGCTTCGCGCGGCGGTGCGCGCGTCTTTCTCGTCGATCGCAGCCTGATCGGCCGCGGCGGCGCTACCGTGATGGCGCAGATGACGGTAGCGGCTGCGCTGGGCGAAGAGGTGCCCGACGCACCGCGCCACCATTACGACGACACCATCGCCGCCGGACGCGGCTTGTGCGACGAAAGCCTCGCACAGCTGTTGTGCGAGGACGCGCCCGCCTGCATTCGCGAGCTCGACGCCTGGGGCGTCGGCTGGGCGCGCAAGGACAATCACATCACCGCGACCACCGCGCCGGGCCATGACCGGCCGCGCTGCGTCTATGTCGATTTCATCAATACCGGTCCCGCGGTGTCGAAGACGCTGCGCACCGTGATGGCTCGCAACAAGGATATCCGCAAAGCCGGCGACATCTGCATCGTTGATCTCGTCGCCGCTTCCGATGGTGAAATCGCTGGCGCGGTCGGCTGGCACCTCAGCAGCGGCGCGTCGGTGAGCATCGCGGCGAAAGCGACGGTGCTCGCGACCGGCGGGCTGACGCGGCTGTACCGGCGCAACAGCGCCTCGCTCAATATGGGCGGCGACGGTTATGCGCTGGCGCTGCGCGCCGGCGCCTCGCTGATCGACATGGAATTCGTGCAGTTCTTTCCGATCGGGCACTTGGCGCCGCGGCTCGTCGGCATGGATCCGATCATGTGGGATCCGTTCCGCTATAAGCTCGGCGGCCGGCTGCTCAACGGTCGCATGGAAGAGTTTACGTCGCGCTACGGCTCGGACGAGGACGGCAAATACGTGCTGCCGCGCGATCTCGCGACCTATGCGATCTTCAAGGAAGTCGAGGCCGGGCGCGGGTCGCCGCATGGCGGCGCTTATTTGTCGTTTGAGCATTGTTCCGCGGCGGCGTTGCGCGCCGCCTTCGGGCCGGTGATCGACCGGCTCGCCGCCAATGCCATCGATCTCACCCGCATGCCGGTCGAGGTGGCGCCGATCGCGCATTATCATATGGGCGGCGTCGTCGCGAACGCGCAGATGCAAACCGAACTGCCCGGTTTGTTCGCCGCTGGCGAAGTTGTCGGCGGCGCCAACGGCGCCAATCGCCTGTCCGGCAATGCCATTACCGAAGCTCTGGTGTTCGGCCGCCGCGCCGGGCGGAGCGCCGCGGCGCATGCCAAGAAACATGCCAAGGCGATGGCGCGAAAGGATTTGCGCGCGGCAAATATGCGTGCCGCACTTGACCTTGTCGGTGACGGCAGTGGCGCCGGGCGGGACCGCAACACAGCATCCATGATCGCGCGCCTGCAGGCGATCATGGCCGACGACGTCGGGCCATTCCGCACCGCCGCCAAGCTCAACCGCGCGCTCGCCGGCATTGCCGCGCTTGCCGACGAGCTCGGTGAGCGGCCGCCACGCTTTGCCGGCGCGGCGGCCGCCTTCGATCTGCAACGGCTGGAATGGTTCGATCTGCGCAACATGCTCATTGTTGCGCGCGCGGTCGCGCAATCCGCGCTGGCGCGAACCGAAAGCCGCGGCGCCCATCAGCGCGAAGATTTTCCGAAACTGCTGCCGGCCTGGCGGCGCCATCAGCGCGTGCGGCTCGCCGGGGGCGCACTGCAACTCTCCGGCGCGCCGGAACAGGCGCTGATATCATGAGCGCCGTCGCCAAACTGAAAATCCGCCGCGGCAGCCAAGGCGAGGAGGCGCGCTGGCAGACCTTCGAAGTGCCGTTCGAGTCCGGACAATCGGTGCTCGATGGACTGCGCTGGCTGCGTATCAACAAGGACCCGACGCTGGCGATGCGGTTTTCCTGCATCAACGCCAATGCCTGCAAGGAATGCATGATCCAACTCGACGGCGAAACGGTCTATGCTTGCACCGCGCGGCTCGAGCCGCGCGAAATGACGCTGACGCCGCTGCCGAACAAGACGCTCATCCGCGATCTCGTCACTGAGATCGCCCCGCCGTCGGAGCGGTTTAAGTGATTTGGTGAAAACTCAAAGTGAAGGACCTCATGCCGATCAAATCCAAATACCTGTTCGTCGCCAGCATGGATGTCGACCCAGACAAGGAGGCGCTGTTCCACGAAGTCTACGATACCGAGCACGTGCCCAATCTGCTCAAAGTGCCAGGCGTGCATGCGGTGACGCGGGCCGAGGGCGAGCCGTTCGCCATGAGCATCGGCGGGCAGGAGAGAAAGGTCGCGCATGAAGGCGCGCGCCATTCCGCGATCTACGAGATCGACGGCCCGCATGTGCTGGTGAGTCCGGGATGGGCCAAGGCGGTCGAAGCTGGCCGCTGGCCGACGCAGGTGCGGCCGTTCACGCGCAACCGGCGCCATGCGCTGTATCGCATAAGGTAGGCGCCAGTCCTGCCGAGAAACGATTTAGAACAGCGACTGCACGTCGCCGCAAATGCTGATGGCCTGGCCCGAAATCGTGTGCCCGCGCGGCGACGCCAGAAACACCATCATGTCGGCGAGCTGCTGCGGCGCGATCATCTCCTTGAGCGACGCGTGTGACAGCGCTTCCTCCTGAACAGCTTGCATCGGCACGCCGCGAACCTGCGCCTTAGCCGCGAATACCCGGCGAATCCGGTCGCCCTCCACCGCGCCGGGCTGGATCGCGTTGACGCGAATCTTGAGCGGCGCCAGCTCTATGGACAGCGACTTGGTGAAACCGACCACCGCCCATTTCGAGGCGGCGTAGGGCGCGCGCAACGGAAAGCCGAGGCGGCCGGCGGTCGACGATAAATTGATGATCGACGGATTGCCGCTTTTTTCCAGGTGCCGCACCGCCGCGCGCACGCAATTGAACTGCCCGGTGATGTTGACGGCGAGCGTGCGATCCCATTCTTCCGGGGGAATTTCGTCAACCCGGCCGGTCGGGCCGGCGATGCCGGCATTGTTGACGAGGCAATCGAGTCCGCCGAGCGCATCCGCCGTGGCATCGATGAAACGCGTCACCGCGTCGCGATCGGAGACGTCGCAGAGCGAGGCTTTGATCTTGGGATCGCTGGTCGCGAACTCGGCGAGCGCGTGACGATCGACGTCGCAGATGTGCACCAGCGCACCCTCGCGCAGGAAAGCGCGCGCGACTTCGCGGCCGATACCGGCGGCGCCGGCGGTTACGATCACGCGCAGACCCTTAATGCCCAGATCCATGATGCTTTGCCTCCGACTCCTCATTCCCTCTCCCCGGCGGGGAGAGGGTTAGGGTGAGGGGTACCGAGTTTGCAATCAGAGTTCCGAACCCCCTCACCCGCTCGCTTCGCTCGCGACCTCTCCCCAACGGAGAGAGGTGGAAATGGAAACCACCTCGCGGGATAGACCACCGGTGCGCGGCTAAAATGACGATCACACATTACTCGCGGTCAGACCGAGAATCCGCCGCGCTTCTGCGGGTGTCGCGACGTGGTCACCCAGAACCGCGATAATCTTTGCCGCCTTCTCGACCAGCGCGGCGTTGCTCGGCGCCAGCTTGCCCCTTTCCAGATAAATGTTGTCCTCAAGGCCGACGCGCGGATGGCCGCCGAGCAAAACGGTCTGCGCCACCATCGGGAATTGATGCAGCGAAATGCCGAAGGCGAACCACGGCGCATCCGGCGGCAACAGATTGCGCATATAGGTCATGGCCTCGGGTGTCGCCGGCTGGCCCCAGGAAATGCCGAGGCAGATCTGAAACATGCCGGGCGGCTTGACGTAACCGTCCACGATGAAACGTTTGGCGAGCAACAGATGCCCGGTCTCGAACACTTCGAGCTCGGGCATGACGCCGGCGTCCTTGATCGCGACCGCCATCGCTTGGAGGTGCTTCGGCGTGTTGATGAAGACCCGGTCGCCCATATTGAGGCTGCCCATGTCGAGGCTGCAAATATCGGGCTTGAGCTCGACCACGTGACGCACGCGCTCGTGCGGCGATTTCAGCACGCTTTCCGCGCTCGGTTTTGACGGATCGCGCTCGTCGTGGGTGAAGCGCGCGCCAGGGCCGGTGGTGAGATTGATGAGCACGTCGGTGCCGCTTCCTCTGATCCGCTCGACGACTTCGCGATAATGCGCTCCGTCCATGCTCGGCTTGGTCGTTTTCGGATCGCGCACATGGATGTGCACGATGGCCGCGCCGGCCTTGGCCGCATCGATCGCCGAATTGGCAATCTGCTCGGGCGTCACCGGCACCGCCGGGCTGCGGCCCGGCGTGTCGGCCGAGCCGGTGACGGCACATGAAATAATCACCTTGCGTTGCATGGTCTCACCAAATCCTTCCCCACCAATGCCTACAGCATGATCCGGAAAAGTGGATACCGGTTTTCCGAAAAGATCATGCTCAAACAACAAGCTAAAGCGAAATACCGAATCAACCTAAAATCATTTCGCTTTAGCCGCGCGGCCAGAACCTACGGCGTCAGCACCACCCGGCCAATGATCTTGCCGGCGCGCAAGTCGTGCATCACCGCGTTCACTTGGTCGAGCGGCTTGGTCGCCACCGGAACCTCGGGCAGGCCGGTGCGGCGCACGAGCGCCATCAATTCCGCCGTTTCCGGAACGCTGCCGACATAAGAGCCCTGGATCGTCAGCGCGCGCATCGGAATGGGCGGCAGCGACACCGTCATGTCGCCGCCGAACAGACCGACGATGACGTATTTCCCGCCTTTGATCAGGCTGTCATAGCCGACGCGCGCGCTTTGCGACGAGCCGACGAGATCGATCACCGCCCAGGCGCCGCCTTGGGTGAGATCAATGATCTGCTGCGCGGCATCGGCCGCGCCGCCATCGATGACGTGCGCAGCGCCGGCCGCTTTCGCCGCTTTGCGCTTGGCGGCATCAACATCGACGACGATGGCGGAATGGCCGCCCATCTTTTGATGCAAAGCAAGACACATCAGGCCGAGTCCGCCGGCGCCGATGATCACCGTCGGCTCGCTCGCGAGCGTCGGCACTTTTTTCAGGGCGCCGTAGGTGGTCACGCCCGAGCAGGCAAGCGGCGCGACGCGTTCGGGCGGCAGGTCGCCGATGTCAAAGAGGTAGCGCGGATGCGGCACCATGATGTGGTCGGCATAGCCGCCATTGGCGAACACGCCGAGGCTTTTCATCGCGCGGCAGAGATTCTCTTCGCCGCGCCGGCACGGCCCGCAGGCGCCGCAGCCGATCCACGGATCCGCCAGCATGCGCGCGCCGACCCGCACACCTTTGGCGTCCGGCCCAACCGCCACCACCTCGCCGACATTCTCATGGCCGAGTGTCACCGGCAGCTTCATGCCGCGCTCGGCGAGGCTCAGCCGCTTGCCGCCGCCGAGATCGAACCAGCCATCGGCGAGATGCAGGTCGCTATGGCAGACGCCCGCCGCCAGCACTTTGAGCAGCACCTCGCTGCCGGTCGGCTTCGGCGTCGCCTGCTCCGTCAATTGCAGCGGCTCGCCGCAGGTGCAGAGCTGAAACATGCGC
>Ga0307479_10004753_pt1 | contig 12470 bp, 9 predicted proteins | sample atmos_gasesECM4C_FD_203743 | JGI IMG/M metagenome (GOLD analysis project Ga0307479, IMG submission 203743) | Hardwood forest soil microbial communities from Morgan-Monroe State Forest, Indiana, United States - atmos_gasesECM4C_515 | ecosystem: Environmental > Terrestrial > Soil > Temperate...
CGAAGTCCGCCACGCCGATTTCCAGCGCGGCCAGCACATTCGCCAGCCCGGTGCCGCGGGTGTTGTGGAAATGCAGGTTCAGGTTCTGCTCCGGGTGCGCGTCACGGAAGGCGCCGATCAGCGCCTGCACCCGGGTCGGTGTCGCCATCCCGGTGGTGTCGCCGAACGAAGTGGAGTCGGCGCCGTCCGCGACGGCGCGGCTGGCCACCCAGACCGTCCGCTCCACCGGGATGTCCCCCTCGTACGGGCAGCCCCACGCGGTGGCCACGATGACCTGAAGCGTCGCGCCCTGGTCATGCGCCAGCGCGATGATCTCAGCGATCTCGTCCAGCGACTGGCCGGTCGACCGGTTCACATTCTTGCGGTTGTGCGTCTCGGACGCGGAAACCACGGCCTCAAGTTCGGTAAAACCCGCGTCCAACGCTCGCACCGCGCCACGAAGGTTAGGGACTAGCGCTGAATAACGTACGTCCGCTGCCTTTGCGGCCCGCTTCCACACCTCATCGGCATCCGCCATCTGGGGTATCGCGTCCGCACGGACGAACGAAACCGCCTCGATACGCTCGACCCCGGTGCCGGATAGCCGGTCGAGCAAAGCGACCTTGGCGTCAGTCGGAACCGGATCCTCGTTCTGCAACCCGTCGCGCGGCCCGACCTCGCGCAGCGAGATCCTCTCCGGAAGTTCCACGCCCTACAGCGTACCCAGCGCCACGAAGGGGACCCGTGCGCCACGAGTCGCTATGAACGGCGCGCTACTCGCCGGGCCAGACCGGGGGGCGCTTCTCGGCGAAGGCGGCGATGCCCTCGCGGCGGTCGGCGGACGCCGCGGCGGTGCGCCACGCGGCGTCCTCGATGTCCAGGCCGGCCGGCAGGCCGACGCCCCAGCCGTTGCGCATGGCCCGCTTCGCGGCGCGCACCGCCACCGGCGAATTCGCCGCGATCGTGGCCGCCACGTCAAGCGCGGTCTGCCTGGCCTGACCGGCCGCGACGCGGCGGTCCACCAGCCCGATCCGCTCCGCCTCGTCGATCCGGACGTGCCGTCCGGTGAGCACCAGGTCCATGGCGCGCCCGGCGCCCAGCCGGCGCAGCATCAGCTGCGTCCCGCCACCGCCCGGCACCAGCCCCACCGTCACCTCGGTCAACCCGAACACCGCGGTCTCATCCGCCACGATCATGTCGCAGGACAGCGCCAGCTCGCACCCGCCGCCCAGGGCGAAGCCGTGCACGGCGGCCACCACCGGCTGCGGCAGCGCCAGCACGGCGCCGAACACCGCCCGGATCACCGGCCGCTGCCGCATGATTTCGGCGTCGGTCATCGCGGCACGTTCCTTCAGGTCCGCGCCGGCGCTGAACGCCTTGCTGGCCGGCGCCCCGCTGACGACCACCACCCGGGCCGAGGCGTCGTCGGCCAGGTCCGCGCACGTCGCGGCCAGCTCGCGGGCCAGCGCCGAGCTCAGCGCGTTCACCGGTGGCCGGTCGAGCATGATTTCCGCGATCACCGCCGCGTCCGAACCAGCCACCGGATGCCGGGTAACACCGAAACCGTCCATAAGCGTGCAGGCTAGCTGGGGGAGGCTGGCAGGCAGGGGAGGAGGGTGGCGGTAACGGCTCAGGGCTGGAAACGCTGTTGCCGCTCGAGCCGCTGCTGTTCATCCTCCACTAGCCGGAACAATGTCGTCTGCACCATTTCCACACGCGGGATCTCGGTGAGCACGATCTGGCCGTGCTCACCGGCCGACTCCACCACCAGGCGGCCGCAGCCGAGCAGCCGGTCCAGCAGGCCTTTGTCGAACGACACGTCGTTCACCCGGGCCAGCGGGATGTCCCGGCCATGCCGGGTGACGATGCCGGTCCGCATCCGCAGCCGCCGGCTGGTCAGCTCGTACCTAGTCGTCCGCCAGCGCAGCACCGGCACGATGAGCCACACCATCAGCGCGAGGATCGCGACCGCGCCCACCCCCAGCCGCTCTACCGCGGCATGTTTGCCGGCTGGGATCGCCGCCACCGCCACCAGCGCGGCGACGACCGCCACGATCGCGATCAGCAGCGGCCTGACTAGCGTCTTCCAATGCGGATGCAGCAATAGGACTGTCCGCTCATCGTCGGCGAACGAAGGATCTCGGGCCATACCGCAAATCTTGGCATGTGTCCGTGACCACCCGGCAACGCAAAACCCCGGTCGTGACACAATTCCGCAGGTGCGGTCGCTTTCATCCAAGCAATGGTTTGCGCGGCATTGGCTATTCGGTGTCGCGCTCATCGCGGCGATCACCATCCGGGTGCTGGTCATGCTGGCGTTCCGGCCGGTGATGTGGTTCGGCGGGGACTCCGCCTCCTACCTGGCGACCGGCCTGCGGCTGATCCCCGATCCGAGCCGGGTCGGCGGCTATGGCTTCATGCTGACGGTGCTCCGGCCGCTGCGTAGCTTCGTTGTGGTCGCCGCCGTCCAGCACGCGATGGGTATCGGCATCGGCGTGCTCATCTACCTGCTGGCCCGGCGGCACGGCCTGCCCGGCTGGGCCGCCACGCTGGCCACGCTGCCGGTATTCTTCGACGGCTACGAGCTGCAGCTTGAACAGGACGTGCTACCGGACATCGCGTTCAGCTTCCTGGTGATGCTGGCGCTATACCTGCAGGTGCGGTCACCCGGCTCTTGGCGCGCCAGCGCCGTGGCGGCACTGGCGCTGGGATTGGCCGCGATTGCGTGGCCGGTTGGGTTGGCATTGCTCGCGGTGCTGCTGGTGGTACTGGTGGTACGAGGGCTGCGGCTGCGGGCCGCCGCCGCGTGGCTCACGGTGGCGGCGGCGCTGGCGTGCGGGGCGGCGCCGGTTCTGGGTTACGCGGCCTGGTTCGACGCGCATGAGCGGCAGTTCAGCCTGACCCGCAGCGACGGCGTCTTCCTGTGGTCGCGGACCATGTCGTTCGCCGACTGCGCGACGATCAAGCCGCCGCCGAGCGAACTCCCGCTCTGCCCGCCACCAGGACCGCGGATCGCCTCGTCGCTGTATATCTGGAACGGCGACTCGCCGTTGCTGACGATGCCGGGCGGCCGCTTTTCGGCGCGGACCAACTCGCTCGCGCGGGACTTCGCGTTCCGTGCCATCGTCGCGCAGCCGGGTGGCTACGCGGCCGCGGTGGGACACGACTTCCTGCTGAGCTTCTACTGGAACCGGCCGGTACACCCAGATCCCGGCATCGTGAACCGGTACCAGTTCGCCGACGCCGCGACCGCCTGGGTTCGGCCCGGCACGCGGACGCCGGGCGGCGGTACGGTGGCCGGCGACCAGGCCCGATTCGCCGGTCAGCCGGACCCCACTCCGACCCGCGCCGCCGCGCCATTCGCGTCGTGGCTGGTCAGCTACCAGAAATGGGTCTACCTGCGGGGGACGCTGCTCGGCGCGATCCTCGCCGCCGCGCTCGCGGCGATGATCGTGCGGCGACGGTCCCACGGTGCTCTCCCATGGGCGTTCGCCGCGACTATCTTGCTGGTGCCGCCGCTGATCGCCGACTTCGACCTGCGGTACCTGGTCCCCGCGGTGCCGGCCGCCTGCCTGGCCGCGGCGCTCGCCTTCGGTCAGCGCCAGTCAGGTCGGCGCCCATCCCGTCAGCGCAGGTGCACGACGTCTCCGGCGGCGATAGCGACGGACGCGCCGCCGGCGTGCACCGCTTCTTCCCCCGAGACGCGGAGCACCAACCTGCCGTCCGAGTCCACGTCCATCGCGTCGCCGGACACCGATTGACCACCCGGCCGCTCTACCCGGACCTTACGGCCGATGGTCTCGCACAGCTCGAGGTATTCGGCGCGCAGCGCCGCGGGATTCCCCCCTGCGTGATGGGGGTTGTCGCGACCGTGCCGCCAGGCTTGGTACCGGCGCTCGAAGGCGAGCAGGATGCCGATGAGCAGTTGTTCCCGGTCGAGCATCGGCGAGCCCAGCAGCCGGAGCGAGGTGGCCGGCAGCCCGCCAGGGCCGGGCTGCGGCAGTTCGTCCGCCCCGGTGGAGACGTTGACGCCGATGCCGACCACCACCGCCTCACCCGTGGCCTCGGCCAGGATGCCGGCCAGCTTCCCGCCGCCCGCCAGCACGTCGTTCGGCCATTTGAGGGTTACCTCGGCCCGGGTGGCGCCGCGTACCGCCGCGGCCACCGAGATGCCGGCCAGCAGCGGCAGCCAGCCGCGCCTGCGCACCGGCAGCCCGCTGGGCAGCAGCAGGAACGAAAACGTCAGCGCGGCGCCCGGCGGGGCGACCCACTCGCGGCCCATCCGCCCCCGGCCCGCGGTCTGCTCCTCGGCGACCAGCACCAGGCCCTCGGGTTCGCCGGCGCGGGCGCGCGCCATCACGTCGGCGTTGGTCGAGCCGGTCTTTCCCACCACTTCGACCGCCCGCCACATGCTGCCGGACAGCCCGGCGCGTAGGACAAACACATCCAGGGTATGGTTCTCGGCTCGGTTCACAACCCACTATTGTGCAGGTGCCGACAGAATAATGAAATTAACCACGTGGCAGGAGCGGTAACTCGTTGACCCGGATCGGAACTAGCCAGCGCCCTGGCGCCGACGACGAAACCGCGTCGGCCGGCCAGCCTCGCCCACCGGGCTTCCGGCTATGGCCGCCTGAGCTGCCCTGGGACTTCAGCGCCGCCAACGCCCGGGTCCGGGTGGTGGCGGCGGACGTGACCCCGGCCGCCCTGTGGCGCAATCACCGGCTGTTCACGATCGCCGCGTTGCTGTCCATCCTGCCGCGGTTCGTCGCGGCGATGGGCTTCAAGCCGGCCTTGTTCATCCAGGATTCATTCTCGTACATGCAGGAAGGCACCCATTTCAATCTGGGCGAGCTGCGCCCGGCCGGGTACCCGGTGTTCCTCCGCGTCCTGGAACCGTTCCACAGCCTGCTGCTGGTCACGACCCTGCAGCACATCATGGGGATCGCGCTGGCCGCGATCGTCTACGGCGTGCTGCGGAGCCGCGGCCTGCCGGCCTGGGGCGCCACGCTGGCCACCGTGCCGACCCTGTTCGACTCCCGGCAGATCTGGCTGGAGTCCTCGATTCTGCCCGACACGCTGTTTACCCTGGTGCTGCTGATAGCGGTCGCGATCCTCATCGTCCGGCCGAAGCCGTCCCTCTGGGCGGCCGGCATCGTCGGCCTGCTGGTGGCCTGGGCGTCGGTGATCCGTGGCAACGGCGCGCCAGTGTTCGTGATCATCGTCGCCTTCCTGGTCATCCGCCGGGTCGGCTGGCGGGTGATCACCGCGTGCGTGACCGCGTTCGCGGTGCCGCTGCTCGCGTACATGACCTGGTTCTACGCGGACTTCGGCACCTTCAACATCACCAACAGCACCGGGCTGTTCCTGTGGTCGCGGACGATGTCGTTCGCGAACTGCTCCGTCATCAAGCCGCCGGCGGACCTGGTGCCGCTATGCCCGGAGAAGCAGCCCGGCTACACGCCCGCGCCTGCGCCAGCCTGGTCGGTCGACGCGGTGCTGGCCGAAAAGAGCCCCGCGTCGTACTTGTGGGATCCCGGCGCCTGGTGGCGGGTTGACGCCCATCCTGGCGTCAACCCCTACAACAACAAGCTGGCCATGCGGTTCGCGGAGCGGGCCATCCTGGCGCAACCGCAGGACTACCTCAAGACCGTCGGCGAAGGCGTGCTGGTCACGTTCGTTGGCACCGACCGGTCGCAGAGCTACCTGTCGGATCATTTCACCGTGGCGCCGCACGTCAGCACGCTCGCGCCGTACATGAAGAGCTTCGAATGGCGGTACGCGCACACCACGCAGAACACGCACGTCCATCAGCCGTGGGCGTACCTGATGTTCTGGTATCAACTGCCGGTGTGGTTCCCCGGCGTGGCGTTCCTGGCCGTGTTTGTCATCGGACTCGGCGCGCTGATCAAGCGATGGCGCGGCTGGGGCGTGTACGCGGCGCTGGCTTGGGGGGTCGGAATCGTGAACCTGGTGCTGCCAATCGCGGCGCACGAATTGGACTACCGGTACGCGCTGTCCGCGGTTCCGTTCGCCTGCCTAGCGCTCGGCTTGGCGCTTAACCGCGAGCCGACGTCCGGGACCGGGACCGGGGCCGGGGCGAAGCCGTTAGCTGAAGGCTAGTCCCGGACCTGGATCCGCAGCCGGCGAAAGCCCTTGCCCTTGTTCTCGATCTTGGTGATCTCAAGGTGCCCGACCTGCGCCGTGGACGCCACGTGAGTACCGCCGTCGGCCTGCTGGTCCAGCCCGACGATGTCGACCACGCGGACGTCCTTGACCTCGGGCGGAACCAGGTTCGTGGCGGTGCGGATGATGTCCGGCAAGGCGAATGCCTCGTCCCGCGGCAGGACCCGCACGTCGATGCGCCGGTCCGCGGCGACCTCAGCGTTGATCGCCGCCGCCACCGCGTCCCTGAAGCCTTCCGGCAGCTCCGGCAGGTTGAAATCCATCCTGGCATTCAGCGGCTCCATATTGCCGCCGGTCACCAGCGCGCCGAAGTCGCGGAACACCACGCCGCACAAGATGTGCAGGCCAGAGTGCGTGCGCATGAGCGCGGTCCGCCGTTCATCCTCGACGGCACCGCGCACCGAGGTGCCGGCCACAGGCAGCGGGTCGCCCTCCGCCGGGAGCAGGTACAGATCGTCGCCCTTCCGAGCGCCCACGATCCGGGTCTGCACGCCACCCCACAGCAGCACGCCATGGTCCGGTGGCTGCCCGCCCCCACCGGGATAGAACGCCGACCGGTCCAGCACGATCCCGTCGGCATCGGCGGCCAGCACCGCCGCGTCCCACTCCCGCAACGTCTGGTCATCAAGCTCAAGCCGATGCGTCCGCCACTGATCCTCGCTCACCCCCGAACCCTACCCCGCTGGCTCGGGTCGCAGGCAAGGGAACTCGGGGCGCACGTACCGCCACCCCATGGGGTACGTGCGCCCCGAGTCGCCATAGCAGATGGGCGCGGCGGGCGTTTGGGTTAGCCGGTGTTTTGGAGGCCGGCGGCCACACCGTTAACGGTAAGCAACAACAGGCGCTCCAGCCGCTCACGCTCCTCAGCCGACACCGCTTCGTCGGCGCGAAGGACGGCCAGGGCGCGGAGTTGCAGGTAGGACAGGGCGTCCACGTACGGGTCGCGCAGGGCTACCGCGCGGGACAGCACCGGACGGTCGCCGAGCAGGCGGTCGTGGCCGGTTACCGCCAGTACCAGCCGCCGGGTCAGGTCGTACTCCGCCAGCACCCGCGCGGTCAGGTCGTCGCGGCCACCCAGCTCCAGGTACCGGGACGCGATCGCCCGGTCGGTCTTGGCCAGGCTCATCGCGGCGTTGTCGATCAGCACGCCGAACAGCGGCCAGCCCGCGTAGCCGCGACGAAGCGACTCGAGGTCGTCCACCGCCGCCAGACCGCTGCCCAGCCCGTACCAGCCAGGCAGGTTCAGCCGGGTCTGCGACCAGGCGAACACCCACGGGATCGCCCGCAGGTCGTCAAGGTTGAGTGCGGGGGCAGGACCTGACAACCCGCGCTTGGCGGGGCGCGAGCCGATCCGCAGGCCGCCGATCTCACCCAGCGGGCTGATCCGCGCGAACCAGGTCGCGAAACCGTCCGACTCGACCAGGGCGCGGAACGCCGCGCGCGCTGCCTCGTCGATCCGTGCGGCCGTGTCACGGTAAGCGGAAGCTGATACCACGATTCGTTCTGAGATAAGGGTTGAACTGGCTAGCAGGACGGCGGAGCTTACCTGCTCGAGATGCCGCTTGGCGATCGCCGGCTGACCATAGCGGGCGAAGATCACCTCGCCCTGCTCGGTGACCTTGAACGAGCCGTTGACCGAGCCGGGCGCCTGGGCGAGCACGGCACGGCCGGCCGGGCCGCCGCCGCGGCCGAGGGCACCGCCGCGGCCGTGGAACAGGGTGAGCCGGACGTCGTGCTCCGCGGCCCACTGGGCCAGCGCGGCCTGGGTCTGGTACAGCCGGAGGGTGGCGCTGGCCGGGCCGAGTTCCTTGGCCGAGTCGGAGTAGCCGAGCATCGCCTCCAGCCGCCGGCCGTTGGCTTCCAGCCGGGCCGCGACCTGGGGCAGCGCGAGCATGCCGGTCAGCACGGCCGGGGCGTTCGCCAGGTCCTGGGCGCTCTCGAACAGGGGCACCACATCCAGCACCGGGACCCGGGCGCCGGCGTAGCCGGCCAGTTCGTGCACGGCGGCGATGTCCGCGGCGGACCGGGTGAAGCTGACCACGTACCGGTGGCAGGCTTCCGGTCCGTACCGGTCCTGGATCCAGGTGATCGCGCGGATGGTGGCCAGGACTTCCTCGGTCTGCGGGGAGAGGCCAGCGGCAGGTTCGGCTCCGGCCCGGAGCTCGGCCAGGGCGCGGGCGTGCACCTCGCTGTGCTGCCTCACCTCCAGGCTGGCCAGGTGGAAGCCGAACGTCTCGGCCTGCCAGATCAGGTGCTGAAGCTCACCGTAGGCCTGCCGGATGGCGCCGGAAGCGGCCAGCGACTCCTGCACGACGCGCAGGTCGGCTAGGAATGCCTCCGGGCCCTTGTACGCGAGGTCGGCGTCCCGGGTGCGGGTGGCGTTCAGCCGCGCGGCGCAGTACAGCAGATAGGTGCGGTACGGCTCCTGCGGGGCACGAGCGGCGATCTCCGCGACGAGTTCCGGGTGCGCGGCGGCGGCATCGGACAGCGCCGCCCGCAGACCGCGGTTCGGCGGGGTGGCGGCCTCGTGCGTGGTCAGCGCGCGCCCGATCCTGGTGGTGGCCGCTTCCAGCGCGCGCAGCGCGTGGTCGGCGTGGATCGTCGCGGTCTCCCGGGTGACCTGGGCGGTCACGAACGGGTTGCCGTCCCGGTCGGCGCCGACCCAGCTGCCGAACCTGAGGAACGCGGGTACTCTCGTCGGGGTTTGCCCGGTGCCGTGCAGGGCGCGGTCGAGCTCGCGGTACACCGCGGGCACCACCCGGAACAGCGTCTCATCGAACGCGGTCATCACGGTCCTGACCTCGTCGATAGGATCCATCGCCTTGACCCGAAGCTGGGACGTGCGCCACAGCAGGTCGATCTGCTCGCGCAGGCCACGTTCGGCCTCGGCCCGATCGGCGGCGCCCAGGTTCTTGTCGTCGACGGTGCGGAGCAGTTCGCTTATGCGGCGCAGCGCGGCGACGACGGCGCGGCGGCGAGCCTCTGTGGGGTGCGCGGTGAGAACGAGGTGGACCCGGAAGTTGCCCAGGTAGATTCCGGCAGGGTCGGGGCCACCGAGTTCGGTGACCGCGGCCGCCAGCGATTCACGAACCGGCTCCGCCCCGGAGTCGCGCTCGCGGAGGATGCGGATCCGCTGGTGTTCCTCGGCCAGGTTGACCAGGTGGAAATAGACGGTGAAAGCCTGCGCGACCTGTTCGGCCCTGGCCAGGCTCCACGAAGAGACCAGCGCGACGATCTCATCGCCGCGGCGGTCTTCGTGCTCGTCGTGGCGCGCTTCGATGACGGCCCGCCGGAGCTGCTCGACGGCCTCCAGCAGCTCCGGGCCACCAGAATCGCGGATCACGTCGCCCAGCAGATCGCCGAGCAGCCGCACGTCACCTCGCATCGGCTTGGGCAGCTGCGACCGGTCCTTATCCCTGTTCACGGTCAGAGCGTAACCTGATGCGCATGAGCAATGAGGTGCCCGCTCCGCACACCACCGCCGGAAAGATCGCTGACCTCGCCCACCGCCGCGAAGAGGCGATCCACGCGGGGTCGGAACAAGCCGTCGAGAAGCAGCACAAACGAGGCAAGCTCACCGCTCGGGAGCGGATCGGCCTCCTCCTCGACCCCGGCAGCTTCACTGAGCTTGACGAGCTGGCCCGGCATCGCGCGCACGACTTCGGCATCTCCGCGACCAGGCCTTATGGCGACGGCGTGGTCACCGGGTTCGGCACCGTGGACGGCCGGCCGGTCTGCGTGTTCAGCCAGGACTTCACCGTGTTCGGCGGGTCGCTGGGTGAGGTGTACGGCGAGAAGATCGTCAAGATCATGGACCACGCGCTGAAGAACGGCTGTCCGGTGATCGGCATCAACGACGGCGGCGGCGCCCGGATCCAGGAAGGCGTGGTCGCGCTCGGCCTGTTCGCCGAGATCTTCTACCGCAACGTGCACGCTTCCGGGGTGATCCCGCAGATCTCGCTGATCATGGGGCCGTGTGCCGGCGGCGCGGTGTACTCCCCCGCCATCACCGACTTCACGTTGATGGTAGCGGGGACCAGCCACATGTTCATCACCGGCCCGGACGTGATCAAGACCGTGACCGGGGAGGATGTCACGTTCGAGGAACTCGGCGGGGCGCAGGCGCACGGCGCCAAGTCCGGAGTGGCCCACTACCAGGCGAAAGACGAGCAGGATTGCATCGACTTCGCCCGCGAGCTGCTGTCCTACCTGCCGTCCAACAATCTTGAGGAGCCGCCGCGGCTGGACGTTTGGAAGCCGGCGCTGGAGCTCGACGCCACCGATGAAGAGCTCGACACGATCATCCCCGACTCCCCCAACCAGCCGTACGACATGCACGAGGTCATCACCCGGGTGCTGGACGACGGCGAATTCACCGAAATCCACCAGGCGTTCGCGCCCAACATCGTGGTCGGCTTCGGCCGGGTGGAAGGTTCCCCGGTCGGCGTCGTGGCGAACCAGCCGATGCATCTCGCTGGCTGCCTGGACATCGACGCGTCGGAAAAGGCGGCCCGCTTCGTCCGGACTTGTGACGCTTTCTCGGTACCGATCCTGACATTTGTTGACGTGCCGGGTTTCTTGCCGGGGGTCAGCCAGGAATGGCGCGGCATCATCCGCCGCGGCGCCAAGCTGATCTACGCGTACGCCGAGGCAACTGTGCCGAAGGTCACCGTGATCACCCGCAAGGCGTACGGCGGCGCGTACGACGTGATGGGCTCCAAGCACCTCGGCGGCGACGTCAACCTGGCCTGGCCGACCGCGCAGATCGCGGTGATGGGCGCGCAGGGCGCCGTCAACATCTTGTACCGGCGCGAACTCGCGGCCGCCGCCGACGGCAACGCGCTCCGCGCGGCGAAGATCACCGAGTACGAGGACACGCTGGCCAACCCGTACATCGCCGCCGAACGCGGCTACGTGGACGCGGTCATCCGGCCGGCCGAGACCCGGCTCGCGGTCACCAAGGCGCTGCGTGCGCTGCGCACCAAACGACAGGCACTTCCGCCAAAGAAACACGGAAACATCCCACTTTAGCGGTTACGGTACGCAGCGGTAGGGATCCAGCGCGCCGGCAAAACCGGCGCATCTGGCGCGCGCATGAGGCTGTCTGGCCTAAAGTCGTGATGATGACCGAATTCGCTGCCCCGCTGCCCATCCTGGCCCGCTACGCGGTCATGGTGGATGTCGGCTATATCTACGCGGCGGCGGGCGAGCTGCTGTTCGGCACCAGTTCGCGGCGCGAGTTCCGGGTGGACGCGGTGCCGCTGATCCAGGTGATCACCAAGCACGCGGACGAGCTCATCCGCGGCGAGCTGCTCCGGGTTTACTGGTACGACGCGGCCCGGGACCGGGTGCCGACCATCGATCAGCGGGTGATCGCCCAGATGCCCTGGGTGAAGCTCCGGCTCGGCAACCTGAACGCGCGTGGTCAGCAGAAAGGCGTGGACGCCCAGATCAGGGCCGACATGGAGGCGCTGGCCCGGCATCGCGCGATCACCGACGCGGTGCTGATCGCCGGTGACGAGGACATGGTGCCGGCCGTCGAGGCGGCGCAGGCGTATGGCGTCCGGGTGCACCTGTGGGGCATCGAGCCGCCCTACGGCACCAATCAGGCCGAACGCCTGGTGTGGGAATCCGACACGGTGGACGTGCTGGACGGCGCGTTCCTCCGGCCGTACTTCACCAAGAACCCGGTAGCGGTCGAGGCGGTCCGCCCCGACCTGGGCGCGGTCGGCGCGCAAGGGGTGTCGGCGACCGCGCCGACCCCGGCCCAGCTGTTCGGCGAACGGCAGCACACCCGCCCGCAGCCAGTGCTGCGGCCCGGGGCCGGGGTCGGAGCCGGGGTTGGGGCCGGGGCCGGGCATACCGGCAGTTTCCCGGCCGCCACCGGCCCGATGCCGCGCCTGGGCCCCGACCGGGTCCGGGTGGAAGAGGCGGGCGAGCATGTCGCGCAGAAGTGGATCCTTACCCGCGGCCGCGACAACATCCGCGACCTGCTGCCGGGCCCGATCCTGCCCCCGGTCATCGACAAGGAACTGCTGGTCGACGCCGAAAAGGAACTCGGCCTGTCACTGCGTCCGTACCAGGAGGCTCGCGAGTGGCTGCGCGATGCGTTCTGGGAACGAGTGCACCGCGAGTTCGGCATCATCATCGGAAAATCAAGACCCTGATGACAGAACGAGCAGTGGTACCACCCACCCCCGACCTCCGCGTCGTCCGCGGCGAGGCCACCCCCGAGGAAATAGCCGCTCTGGCAGCAGTGCTCCTAGCGCGAGGCGACGACCCCGCCTCGGAGAGCCGCCACACCC
>Ga0307479_10004754_pt1 | contig 12468 bp, 12 predicted proteins | sample atmos_gasesECM4C_FD_203743 | JGI IMG/M metagenome (GOLD analysis project Ga0307479, IMG submission 203743) | Hardwood forest soil microbial communities from Morgan-Monroe State Forest, Indiana, United States - atmos_gasesECM4C_515 | ecosystem: Environmental > Terrestrial > Soil > Temperate...
TTTCCGTTCGCGGGCGAAGAGGCTTTGCTCTGCGGTGCCAACGCGATGATCGCCGCCGCAGCAATGTGCTTGCAAATCCGCCCTTCCTGCGCAGTGCGCACTTGGAAATCGGGACAGGTGCATGAGCCATTGCCGTGCGGATCGAGTCTCACCTTGTAGGCGGTTCCGCTCTTGTTGGTCACGATGAACTCCGGAAAATCGCCCGCTACGCGCAGGCGATTGGTTTTCATCTCTTCCACTGCCCGGGCCCAGCGATTCCCAGCTTTCGACTGCAGCAGGGTGAGCGCCAGGGACGCCGATTGTGGATCTACGACTTGTGCTGCTACTGACATGTGGTTTTCTCCTTTTGTGGATTGGTGGCTGGAATGGCCGAACCCGCTCGCGCGAGATCGGCTCTCCCGCAATCCAGCCGATATGGATCAGCGCGGGAGTGCCGCTGAACTTCTTGTGGATTGAGGTTTGTGGGTTAAGGGGTTTGTGGGTAAAACTCTTTGGCGGCACTTAGACACGCAATGGCATCAGGAGATGCTGGTAGCGGAAGGCGTCAAACAGCGCAACCTCGCAGATCGCTTTCGAGAACAGCTTCATCGAGATCGTGTCGGTTTCAAGGCTCTTCACATACTGGGTCAAGTAGTGAAGATTGAAGCCGATGTCTCGCGCCTTTCCCGAAACGCGAGTGTGCTCCAAGGCGACACTGTTTGCGGTGCCGTCGTTCTCGGTTTTGATTGAAACGGGTGAATGCGAAAGCTCCAGCTTCACTGCCGGGACTTCTGCCTTGCGAGCAGTGGGCGAGAGTTTCGCGAGACCTTCCAGCAGTTCGTCGCGCCGGAAGACGACTCTGGCTTCGAGCGGTGCCTTGGGCATGACGTTCTCGTAGTTCGGGAACTGACCTTGCCCACGGCGGGTGATGAGTTGGGTTCCATCGGGCAGCACGAACAGATTGAATTCCTGTTCAGAGCCGCAGGTGGAAAACTCGACCCATCGAGGCTCATCCGCCAGGCCCAAGCGGCTCAGAATGGCTGCGCTTGAGCGAAGCAGAAGTGCCGAAGATTCGGGGTTTCCGTTTGTCTTTGCCGCACCTTCGGCGACCGACAGGCGGTGGCCGTCGGTCCCGACAACCCGAAAGACCGAACCGCGTAGTTCAAGTTTGACGACATCAGTGCTGTAGCGCCCCGATTCGGTTGAGACACAGAACAGAGCGCGGCGCAATGCCGCATCGAATGCCGACGCAAGGACTTGGCCTTGCGGCTTTAGCTCCCCGTCTGGGGTTTCGGGGAAGCTGTTTGGATCGGCACACGATAGAACGACCGTGCGCTTGCTGGCACTGACCTCACACTTGCCATTACGAATTCGGATCTTCAGGCTCGGAGCCGATTCTGTTTTGACGAGTTGGCAAAGCTCCTTCGCCGGGACGAGCGCATCAACATCGCTGTCGATGGCCTCTCCGACGAAGGGGATCGAGATGTGCAAATGGTTGTCCAAGTCGGTGGCGGTCAACTCCAGATGGCCTTTTGCAGCACGCCATCGCAAGTTTTCCAGCACCGGCAAGGTTGCTCGCTTCGGCACGACAAGGCAGAGCCTTTCGAGCGCCGATTTGAGGTGATTGGTGTTGAGTACACTCATAGACAAAGCTCCTTTTGTGGATTCCGACACCCGCGCGATTGCTCGCGTGAATGCGGTTGTGGTTGATTCAGGGTTTGTGGGACTGAGAAAGGGTTTGTGGGAAGAAAATCGGAAGCGTGAGTTTACGCGATTTTTAGGCCGCCGTTGCCGTCTCGGGTGGCAGGGGATTTCCGGCGGCGAAACTCGATGGCTCGAAGGCGCGATGCAGCGCGAACTGTGTCAGGATTTCCAGTTCGTAGAGTTGCAAGGTTGAGAGTGCAATACGCTCCATTGCACCGTCGTGCTCGAATTCTGCGAGGACTTGCCCGTCATTCCGTCTCCGCAAGCTAAGCTGATTGACCTCTACTCCAAACTTGATAGGAATCGTCTTTTCCTGATTGATGGCGCGGCGTGTGAAGACAGCGAGCGTCGCCAAATCGTTCGCTTTACTGATAACGAACTCTGAGCGCCACAAGGGACTCTGCACACTAAACCGCAAGCCATGGCTGGAGGCGCTAAGAGTCACGCTCACCGAAAGCTCGTCACGAAGCAGCAAGCCAATCTGCTCGCAGGAAAAGAGCGCACGTCTAGCCAGGCTGTGCATGGCCTGAACCTCACCGGGGTGCAGATCGAACCGGGCCACGCGCTTCGCCTCATCGCGGACGGCAAAGAACACCCGCAGCCGGCCCTGGTCCACCTGCTCGTACACGAGGAACTGAGAAAAGCGCCCGTAAATTTTGTTCTTCGATGGCGAACCGTTCGAGCGGAACAGATCCTCTTCGCCGCAGACGGTCTCGTCGAAAGGACTCTGCTGGTCAGCGGATTCGCCTGCCTTGCCGTCGCGCAATTGGAACTGCTCGATCCGCCGCTCGACGGCGCGCAAGATGGCGAGGAGATGGAGCTGCTGCTCAACCGAATCGACGTGCGTTTGGAGCTCGACCGATTCCCGGCGGGGGGTTTGAGCCGTTACGCATAACGTCAGCCCACAGCCGCCCGCTTCGCCTTGGACTCGGCCGTATTGATTTGCGATAAGAGTGTTCATGTCTTGTTCTCTCCGGGAGCCTCAGCCCTCAACAACAGGCGTCGCTTCGGGTGCAGGCTCCGTATCGATTTCGAAGTGGGTAGGAGGCAATGTGGACAAAATCTGTTTGGGTACGACCTTATCTGTGGGAAGGATCAGGGCGCTGAGGGAGATGGGACCCTGACTGCCCTGTAATTTGATCTTTCGAACGCTGCGGCCAGTCTGATCGGCCTCGACAAGCCGAGCATTGCGGAGCATGTTGTAAAGATTGGTGTTTGGCGGCAGCTTGATCTGTCTCGCCATCAGGCGCTCTCGCGCCTGAGCGACTGCCACCGGCACCACGACTGCCGCCTTATCTCCCTCAACGTAGACTTGTGCGCCGGGGGTGTTCACCCCCAATGTGCCGTTCTCGATCAACTCCTGAAGTGCCTGCAAGAACAGGCTCACTGGGTTGTTTGGCTGAGCAGCGATGGCGGGCTGGGCCTGTTCGACGCTGGCTTGGTCGGCGCGGCTGACCGTCTGCGCGAGCGGACTTGCTGACTCACCGCTGTGCCCGTCCGAGAGGCACGCCGCTAGATGCACGAAGCGCGGCAGGCCGATATAGGTGATGTCTGCGCGAGAAAGGATATGGTGCATGAGGAAGCTGGAAAGCTTCGCATGGGCACCATGCTCCCGCTCAGGTCGCCAGCTTGCGACGGGCTTCTTCGTGCGCCGACCGAACTGGGCATAGGGTTCATCCAGCGGGCACCATGTCTCGCCCTTGCCGCGCACGTCCAACTCAAACAGCTTTCCCAAGTCATGGCAGAGAGCGGCAATGAACGTGGCGTACTGCCAGCGCGAGCGGTTCCGGGAGCTGCGGAAACTATCCACGCTGCCGTCTGACCGCTGCTCCATCTTCATGTTGCCTTCGAACTCTTCCAAAGCCTTGAGTGCGACTTCGAGCGAATGCCGGTACAGTCCGCCGGGCTCGGCGTGGTGGTGCGCGGCGCTGGCTGGCAGATCGCCCACTGTTACGGCAAACCTGTCGAGCAGCCTTTCAGCCAGCGCCCGCACCTGCATGTCCAGTGAGAGCCAGTACAGAATTTGTTCGGTCATGGTCTCAACTGACTGCATGGTTCCCCTGACTCATCCCTATCGGGGATGGGTCACCCATCCCGGTTGACATCCCCGATGACGCATCCCTAGGGATGGGTGGTAACGGAATGGATAAAGGAATCTCTGCCGTGACTCCTTGAGCCGGAAATCTCGGCGAAGATTCGCCGTTTTTCCTTTTCGCCGCCTGCGGCGGCGGTAACCACTTACGCCGCAGCCGGGATTTGCGCAGCCGGGGCCTCCGCCCCGGCTGCCTTTGGCGGCTGCGCCGCCATGACTGCCCGCAAGGCGGGTACCCCGCCGTTTTTGTTCACGACTCCGACGACCGTCAATGCGATCTCGGACATAGGCGTTACCTGATGGGGCTTGTCATCCCAGACTTCGACCGCATAGTTCGTCCCCCCGCTGTTCTCCGGGTCCAGCACCAGCAGGTTGGTGACGTAGGTTTCCTTACTGCTTGAATTGACCTTCCGAGCCGAACACCTCAAAACTGTGCCGATGAGCTTCATGGCCTTTCATGGCCTCCTCGAATCAAGATTGGAGTGGATCACAGGCTCGTGGGTCAGGGTGCGGATGTTGGGGGTGGGCGTGGATACCTTGTACAAACTCGCGGGCTCTGGCGCCCCCTTGCAGTGCTCGACTACCCTGCGATGCCGGCCGGCCCGTTCATACATTCGCTGGCGAGCTTCTGAGCCGACAGCCACGATCAGTGTCAGCCGTTCGCCCGCGCTGGCGCGACATCGTGCAAACCGCGTTACGAAGTGCAGCAACTGCAGGAAGGCTGTCCAGTGCGGGCGGTCAACGATAGCAACGGAAAGACCGCCGTCGTGAGCGTCCAGCACAAGCTCGTCGGCAACGTAAGGTAGGCCACCTCGATGCGGCAGCAATTGGCGCGAGCATCCGACCTTCGCCAGCGCCGCGATCTTCTCTTCGTGCTGGAACAAGAAATCGGCAGGCCATTGCCTTGCCTCTAAGTAGAAACCGACTACCGCCAAACGCCACCTCACGGTCTCAATCGCACGCTGTCGCCGTGCCCACAGATCCGTTCCGATCAACCGAACGACAGACTTGGTAACCTGATAGACGAGGGGGTATTCCGCCACGCGCCGTAGAAACCCGGCCCGCTCCAGGCCGTTCAGTAGTGCCTGCACCTGTGACGCGGAACTGGCTAATCCCATCGCCTGCGCCTGCTCGACCGTGCAATAGCCGCCCAAGCGCGCTAGAGTCGTCAAAAATTTATCCGTGCGGTCATCCACAAATGCTACGCGCTCAGAAAACCGAATTGCCATCCTTGTCCACACTCCGATATCGCAGTAGTGGTGGATCAAATTCACCGTGGCTGATTGTGTCAGACAAGACATGGCTAAAACTGTGTTGGCGCGTGGACGACTAGGTTGCGGGTGCTGATGATCCCGACCGTGCCGAGCGCGAAAACGAGCAGCGTGGCTGAAATAGCCAACGGAGCAGCAACCCAGAGCAATGCCAAAACCGGAATGAAACCCAAACTCATCAACGCCAGACTGAAGCGCATCGGTGAATGCATCTTCACCAAGGCTTTCTGATTGGCTCGTGCCCACCGGCCTTCGAGCGACCCCGCGATCACGGCAATGAGGAGGGCAGGCGTGATGTGCCAAAGGAGGAGAGACCGGAAGATCATCAGCTCCAAGGCCCGCCTGATCTTGGCGGCAAATTTCTCGCGGATTGGTTCTGGCAGTCGAGCGAAAATCTGCGCCGCGTAAGCTGGTGTGCTTTGTTCGAGCTCCCTCAGTTGTGTCTCGGGCAGGACATGGCTGGCGCTCGTCCAACTCTCGTCGATTAGCTTCCCACTCTGTTGATTCGAGACCAGACTCGCGAGAGATGCGAAGACCAACGACAACGCGCCAATCCAAATCAGTTTCATGCTGCTGCCTCCAGCGGGAACCGATTCTTCGGTTCAGGCATCAGCGGGAAACGCGTCTTGTAGGTCTGCCCGCTCGCATAGAGGAAAGCCTGTCCACGCGGCAGCTTCATCAGCCAATCTTCGCGGACGAGATTTTCGACAACTTCGGTCGATTGCTGAGCGAACGTTGCGTCGAAGGCCAGCCGGTTCCGGGCAGGTTTGCCTGGAACTACCGGGCGATAAGCAGCCGATTCGCGCCGGGTCAGCAAAGGACCTTGCCCCGCTATGTCAGCGAACGTCTTGGCGGTCGCGTGGTCTGTTGCTCGGAACCAGAGCTTGGTGTTTGTATTGTCGAGAATCTGCTGCGCCCCTGCTGGCCCGAGGACACTCACCAGGTCCGCAACACTTTGGAACGCGAGCACGGCCATGAGGCCTTGCCCGCCTGCCTGGGACAAGAGATCCACGAACCCCGGAAAAGCCAGCCTGCCGACTTCATCCACGATTAGCCGGATCGGGGTCTTTGTTGGCTCGTAGGCGTAGGCGCGCCCGATGAAGTTCAAGAGGTCCTGCAGTGCCAACATGCCAATCGCATAGGCCGTCTCCTTGACGATCATCGAACCCATGAACATGTACACGATTCGCTTCAGCCGGACGGCGCGATCCCAATCAAGTTGGGGCGTCGTAACCGACATCAGATTCCTGAAATCGGGCGTGTCGAGCTTCGAAAGCATGGGCTTGAGCGAAGAGACCATCTTGTCGTAGTGGTCAGGCGGATGTTTGATGAGGGCCTGCAAGTATTCGCATTCCGGGGTGTGCTCGGGAACCTTCGGTAGCAGTTCTTCAAGACTCCGATTGACCTTTGCGTACCTCGCTATCTTCGACAGCAGCGGACGCTCTCCAGCAAGCAACATCGCCTGAGCGATGACGTTGATGACCTCCCAAGCGAACGCCTTGAACGGCTCCGACTGGCCGCCCCCAGGGAGCAGACCAGAAAGACGGTCGGGCATTTCCATCCCCAACACGAAATTGTGTAGTGGGTTGTAAGTGCAGGAAAGGTGCGGATACGCCAAGGAAAAGAATTGAAAATCTTTCTGGCGGCCGGCGCGAACAGCGGCATCGTAAGCGCGGTGGAGAACGCTCAGGTCGCCCTTGGGATCAATGAATATGACTGCTTCGCTGCCGCGCTCAATGGCCTGCACCACGTCGATTTGCAGGTAATGTGTCTTGCCAGTGCGCGTCGCGCCCGATACCAACATGTGACCTTCGAGATCGCTGTTGGGCAGGAAAACGGGAGCCTCCTCGCGACAGCCGACAGCATGAATTACCGCTACGCCTCCAGGGTCGCCCGGTTTACGCTCGCGTCCAACGAGCCCCTTACTGTCACGTTCAGTCGCGAGCACTTCGTTGGCGTGCTGCGAATCCCAAGAGAAACCATGCCCCATGTATTGCATCTGGCTCTGCTGCGGGAGACGCGAAAGCTCTAAGACGCCAATCTCAGCAGGCAGTTCTCGCCCCACTTGGCGCGCTCCGCGCATCAGGGCGATGCCCACGAATGCAAGGCCAACCCAAAGTCCTTGCTTGTGGGTTAGAAACACCCGGTCAGGAGCTACGACCGACAGACTAGCGAGCAGCGCCCACCCAACGACCAGATAGGGAAATCGCTGGAACCGAGTTGCAAGTGCTGAAGACATAAGACTCCCTAACAAGCTCGCTGCAAAAGCAAAGCCACATTTCCCGCAGCGCGGTCGATGTCCTCACGCGTCTTTAGAAGCACGGGCAAGGTGTCTGAAACGACCTCAGCCGTTAGCTCATTGGCTCCCAGCACGCGCAGCGCATCAATCCAATCGAGAGATTCACGAATAGCCGGAGGCTTGGACATTCCCAGTCGCCGTACGGCAGCGGTGAACCTGGCCACTTGTAAGCTCAGGCGGGATTCGCTCTCGCGCGACCGGGTGATGATTTCGGCTTCGAGTTCGGGCGCCGGATAATCCATCCAAAGCAAGAAGCAACGCCCGCGCAGCGCTTCGGTTAATTTCCTTTGGGCATTGGAGGTCAACACCACCACCGGTCGGTGATTGGCTGCCACGGTGCCCAACTGCGGAATCGAAACCTGAAAGTCCGAGAGGATCTCCAAGAGAAACGCTTCAAAAGCGGGGCCAGTCTTATCCACTTCGTCGATCAGTAAGACCGCAGTAGCTTCGGACTGGAGCGCCTTCAGAATCGGACCCGGAACCAGGAAATCTGTGCTGTAGAGTTTCCGTTTCAATTCTGACCATTCTTCCTGCGGCCTCGTCTCCGAACGCTCGTGAATGAACTCAAGCGCCATGCGCTGCAGGGGCTCATTCCACTGGTAGAGTGCCTTGGCCTCGTCGATTCCTTCGTAGCACTGCATCCGAATCAATGGCATCCCGAGCGTGTCCGACAGAACCTTGGCGACTTGCGTCTTTCCGGCTCCGGGAGGTCCTTCGAGCAACAAGGGCTTGCCCAAACGAAGTGCGAGATACATCACTTTTGCAACCTCTGGCTTGGCGACGTAGCCGTGCTCATTCAGAAGCTGGCGTAGTTCCCCTGCCGAGGAAACGACCAACCCGAGCTTGTTACTGGTGCTCATTTGGCTTCTTCTCATTGGCGGAGCGCATTTCAGCTAGTTGTGCCTCTAGTGCTTGGATGTACGCCGTTTGCGCAGCTACAAGCTCTTGCTCGGATGGTTGGGTCTGCCCCGCTGTGGTATTTGGGTGCGCAAGTTGCGACGCTGGGGTTGCGCTGAGACTCGGTTTGCCCGCGATGGTCAGAGGTTCCAAAAGAAAAATCGTTATGGGCTGGTTGGCATCGACCGCGACAATCGGAACGCTGGTCGGCTGCTGCCAGCGATTGGAAAGCTGACTGCCCTGAGACGCCACTTCTGCGGCCATTTGGTTCCGAAGATAGTCAGCCTGCGAAAACGGCTGATTAAACGAGCTCTGTCCAGCGAACTCAGTGGCCACAACAGCAGCGCCGGTTCCGATACGCGCAGCGCCCGCACGAAATGGATGCCCTGTTCCTTTAACTTTGCCCACCAGGCCCGCACTGCCATCCTTCATTAGGGCAAGCCCGGAAATCGGCATTTCGCGGTCATTAGGCAGCACCACTGAGGTAAATCGCACGTTGACTCGGTCTTTCACTGCCCCGGCAGTGTGGCCGATTACGTGAGCGCCCTCAGGAATCACTACCGCGTCGCCCAACCGGACGGCTCGATCCACAACAGCCACAACCGGAGATTCGAGCCCGCTGCTGATGGCGTTCGTCGTGTGAGCCACAATTTCGGTGCCTCCTGGAAGTTGAGGGTCGGGCTGAGGCGAGGACTGCATCCTTATATCCTTCTTGAGGAGGGCATCGGCTGCGGAGTCCGCTACGAAGACTGTTGCAGGAGTTGCTAGTGCACTCAGCCCGCCGCCCTGCGCAAGGCGCTGCGCGGGCTGATTCGCATCTACTCGCTCGTTGTCCGAAAACGTGAAGTGGCGCGCAGAGGAATTGTCAATGCCTTGCTTTTTAGAGCTACTCCCGTTCACTCCAGCATCGGTGTTTACGTCTCGACCGGCAAGTTGATCTTCGGTGACGGGAGATTCCATCGGAGCCGTCGCAGCATTCTTCTGACCGTCGCTCCCCGCGAGAACAGTTGGCTGGCGAAAATGGCTCGGCACGGCGTTCTCGGGCTTCGACAGCAGGAAAAGCAGACCCGTCGCGAAGAGCAGCAGCAGACCAGCCGACATCATGATCGGAGCCATCTTCAGATGCGACATTCCCTGCTTCGATTGCGAGGTTTTTGACGCCTGGAAGACGTTCTGCAGCTTCATCGCAAAGCGACCAAATCCACTGACCCGCTCCGTACTGTGAATTTCTTCGAGAGCCGTGGCCGCCAGTTCATCGTCCGACGGCTGCTCGACATCCGCTACGGCGACGCTCTGCTGCGGCTCGACAAATTTGGTTTTGTAATCGTTGTCCATCGCCATTCTTTCCCTCACTCAAGGCGATACGTCGCAGGCTTGTCGGCCATTGCCCGATTAGAAATCGACAGGACCACCTGCTGGTCGGTATCGTGGATCGGCGGCTTGAACGCAACCAGACAGACTGCATGCGTACCCGGAGAAAGTTGTTTGGAAGAGACAACCGATTGGGTGATTTCCACCGGCTCTGTCTTTACGAGCGGCTTTTTCCGGTCTTTTGGATTGTTGCTGGCTGTAGTGAGATTGACCTGCGGGTCCTCTAAGTCCACGGTCCCGGAGGAAGTATTCTCGACATCGAAGGACACCAGCGCCAGAGCGCCCAAACGCTTTGTACTGTAGAACCGCAAGTCCAGTCCGCCTGCCACAACCCCAGGCTGCGACTTCGGATGGTCCTTTACTTCGGCAATCATCTCCTCCGCAAGTTCCGAGCGTTCCTGGTCGCGGCGTCGCTTTTCCAGTTCTTCCTTGGACACTGGCGGCGGATCATCTTTCGGCTTCGCGGTCGGAACGAAATAGTCAATCGAATAAGACGTGTCTTCGAGCTTCCCGGCTTTCAGCGTGATATTCACTACTCGGCCCGAAGCCATATACACCAGCATGTTGGTTTCAACTGGTGTCTTGCTCTTTGCGGCTGGTGCTTCGATTTGCTTGATGATCGCGTAGTGCGGGTCAGACTTGTCGGCCTCCGCGAGAAAGTAGTTGCTGTCACCCAGAGCGATTCGTCGGATGGAATCCGCCTTTGGGAATTCGACAAAGACCGCAAAATGAGGCTCAGTCGAGATCGAATACGGATAAGTCAGCGGTACAACTCCCGTCTCGACGGCACTGGAGGGCTGTATACCTCCGGGCTGTTTCATAGCGGCCATCGGTTTCGACTGCGCGAAACAGAGATTTCCGCCAGTGCCAACCAGCACAAAGACCAGGGCGAATCCAGCGATTTGTCTCATGGCTGCAACACCTCTTCCTTGTAATCTGCGATCTCTAGACCAGCCCACCCGTTTGCCGCCGACCGAGGCACCGGTGCCAGCCGGATCGTGTACTTCACGAGCAGATTCTTTTCGTTTTCCTGACCGTTGATGAGCGTCGTAAGCCGCTTCCTTCCAAACACAATGGCCGTGTATGGGTCGCCCGAAACAAACTCAGCCGATTTGACCGCCAGTGTGGAAGTGACGTTGTTCTGCCGAACGGTATCGACGAAGTTCTCCTGATTGAGCTGCGCCAGAATCTGCTGCCGCAGGGTGTAGGTCATCTGGTTGAGCGCCAAAGTGGTGTCGCGCTTCACCGTAAGCGGGTCGATGTTCACAAACCGGCTCAGAAAAGTGTTCACGAATGACAACTTTTCAGCGTTGTCGGGCTGCTGCTGCACTGCTGTCTGGGCGACCTGGACACCTGAGCCGTCCAGCGATGAGACTTTGCCATCTTGAACGCGAAGCAGAATGGGAGGTCGCAGTTGCGCAAGGATCGCTGAGACAATGGAAATCAGTGCTACAGCGCAAGCGACTAGCGCCACACGAGACGCGCGGCGCGCTTGCATCGCCAAGTGGCTGTAGAACTCGGTGTAATCGCCAAGCTCGGACTTGCCTTTTTGAGTTTGCTCAAGCGTGAACGGAGCCGTCGTCATAACCTTTTCCCTCTCATGTGGTTTCCGGTGGCGGCAGCGCCCGGAAGTTCGTTTGTGGCGGCACACTTGTTGTTTCCGCGCTCCGGCTTCTAGCGAAATAACCAACCGCTTGCGGAACCGTTACCGCCGCGCCTCCAGTCGCATACGCGATTGCAGCCGACGCGCCGGTCTCCACGACCCTGTACGTGGCATAAGCCAAACCAGCCGTGACAAGCTCCGAAATCACTGCCCCTGCGGCGTTCAAAGCGCCACTCGTCAGGTATCCGGTCAGTCGGGGAATCTGCGTAAGGAGAATCGCCAGGAGGACCAGGAATATTGCGGGCACCAAGTCAACGAAAGGAATGGACGTAAGCACTTGCAACAACGCCCCGGTGAACAATGCCAACACAAGACTCCAAATGGCCGGCCATAGCAATACCTGCATTAGTGCCTTCAGATACGTATAGGCGACGGTACTGAGTTGGCGGCTGGGCAGCAGAGCGAGCAGTAGTGGACCGAAAATGTACAAGAGGATGATGGCTAAAGCTTGACCCGCCACAAGGCCGATGTAGGCCAAAACCAGTATTACGGCGGAAAGAAGGATCAATAGCGTCGTAATGCTTGTCGCTAACCGCGCTGTGAAAACAATCGCACCGCTGAGACTGTCGAACTGAGATTGAATCTGTTGAAAGAAGTTCTGAAAACTGTTTGGATCACCGAAATGATGAGCGAGGTCCGAACTCAGGATGTTGAATTTTAGGAAGAGGTTCCTGTAATCGCCAAGGATCGCCAGCGTAACCCCGAACCTGCACATAATTCGGAAATAATCTTCCTCACAGCCATCTTGGAAAAATGCCTGCAACATGCTGAAGGTGAACACCAAGGCTGCCAAAGGCAGTGCAATGACCATGATTAACGGCAGATACTGCTCAGCGCGGTCCCAGAGACCACCCAGCGCTGCCAAAAATCGACTGATTGTGCCCAGGTCAGGCATTACTGTCCGCCCTTGTCGCCAATGCCATACGAGAGTCGCATGCCGCCCACCATGTTAGAGACTGTGGTCAGTTGGGCCTGGCGAACCTGTTCTTGCTCTTTCTCCAACGAATTTTCGCGTGCAATGTTCAGGGCTTGAAGCCGCATCAGTCGAGCCAGTAGCCTTTGGTCGTAGGCCTGCGAGCGCAGCATTGCGCCGTTGGCTGCGGCGGATAGCTTTGCGGCACCGCCCGGACTGGATAGCGCCGCACGCGACTCGATTTCGTCGGCATCCAACTCTTCCTGCTTAGAAACCATT
>Ga0307479_10004755_pt1 | contig 12468 bp, 12 predicted proteins | sample atmos_gasesECM4C_FD_203743 | JGI IMG/M metagenome (GOLD analysis project Ga0307479, IMG submission 203743) | Hardwood forest soil microbial communities from Morgan-Monroe State Forest, Indiana, United States - atmos_gasesECM4C_515 | ecosystem: Environmental > Terrestrial > Soil > Temperate...
CGGCGGCTGTGCTCTTCCAAGATGGGCGGATCCTTGATGTTGTTCCGCAGGATCAACTGCCCGCGGAGACTTCCGTGACGGATTTTGGTGGAACCGCCATTCTCCCGGGGCTGGTGGACTCTCACATCCACATCAACGAACCGGGGCGGACGGAATGGGAAGGATTCCGAACAGCGACGCGTGCCGCCGCAGCCGGTGGTTACACCTTGCTTGTGGACATGCCACTCAACTGCCTGCCACCGACGACGACCGTTGCTGCACTCGAAGCAAAACGTAAAGCCGCGAGCGGCCAGTGCCGTGTGGACTGGATGGCGTGGGGCGGAGTGGTAAGCAACAACCAGGAGCATATCGAAGGTTTGGCAGCCGCAGGTGTACCGGGATTTAAATGCTTCCTCATTCATCCTGGCATTGACGGCTTCACTATGGTTACCGAGCGGGAGCTCCGCGCGGCCTTGCCGCATGTCGCGCGGACCGGCTTGCCGCTGCTCGTACACGCGGAACTGCCCGGGCCTGTGGACGAGGCGACACGTCAATTGGCGGAGGCGGACTGGAGCAAATACGCAACGTATCTGCAATCGCGGCCGGATGAAGCGGAGCTTTCCGCGATTCGGCTCATGATCTCCCTGTGCCGCGAATATCATTTCCGTCTGCACATCGTCCATCTGGCAACGAGCCAGGCGCTGGACATGTTGCGTGCAGCGAAGGCCGAGGGGCTGCCGGTGAGCGTTGAAACTTGTCCGCATTACCTGCGCTTCTCTTCCGACAAAATCCCGGACGGCCAGACGCTGTTCAAGTGCGCGCCGCCAATCCGCAGCCGGGAGAATCGCGAAAAACTGTGGCAGGGGCTTCGAGAGGGAATCATTGATTTGGTGGCGACGGATCATTCTCCTTGTCCGCCCGAGATGAAGCGGCTCGGCGAGCGGAATTTTCGAACGGCCTGGGGAGGGATCTCCAGCCTCTCGCTGGCGCTGCCGGCGATGTGGACCGAGGCCGAGGGCCGCGGATTCACGCTTGCGGACATCGCCCGGTGGTTGGCGGAGGGTCCTGCCCGACTTGCCGGGTGTGAATCGCGGAAGGGGCGCATTGCCAAAGATCTCGATGCCGACTTCGTGGTGTTTGAGCCTGAAGCTGAGTTCATTGCGACGGAGGACCGTCTTTCCTACCGTCACCGCGTTTCACCCTATTTGGGTGAACGCCTACGGGGAGTAATCAAGGCGACTTATCTGCGCGGAAACTGCGTATTCGCCGATGGGGAATACCCGGGAGAGCCAGGTGGGCGCGAATTGCGGCGGTAGCCGGCTGATGAAAGGTTCAAGTAGACACTTGAAGTTCCGGCCGTTTCCTACAGAATCTTGGCTGCAAAAACATTTATAATCGTCCGCGATCACGATGCTGCGGCCGCAGGATCCGTGTGAGCAGCTTCGCCGCGGCACGTTACACGTTCATCTGCTTTGTTGCGAGAAAGGGTGAGGTCGGCAAGTTTGCCAGAGCGTCACATCGTTGGGGCATCGGTGCCGCGCAAGGAAGGCTGGGACAAGGTCACCGGAGCAGCTCGCTACGTCGATGACTTGGTTCTGCCCGGCATGATTTACGGCGCGACGGTGCGCAGCAATGTCGCGCGCGGCAAGATTAGAAAAATTTCCTTTGATTCAACGCTCTCCTGGAACGATTTTGTAGTCGTAACCGCCAGAGACATTCCGGGGAAAAACTGCATCTCCCTGATCCTCGACGACCAGCCCTGCCTCGCCTCCGAGACCGTGAACCATCCCGAAGAACCAATTCTGCTTCTAGCCCATGCCGACCGCCACAAGCTACGAAAGGCTGTCGATGCGGTTTCCATCGACTACGAGCCGCTTCCGCCCGTGCACACCATGGAAGAAAGCGAGCAACAATCCACAATCATCTGGGGCACCGACAATAACTTCAAGACCTTCCTGGTTGAAAAGGGTGATGTCGACGCCGTCTGGAGAGAAGCGGCGCTCATCGTCGAAGGCGAGTATTCCACCGGCGCGCAAGAGCAGTTGTACATCGAAAATAACGGAGTGATCGCAGCGTTCGACCCGGAAAATGGAATTACAGTGTGGGGCTCGCTGCAGTGTCCGTATTACGTTCACAAGGCGTTGATGACGCTGTGCGGCCTTCCCGAAGACAAGGTTCGCGTTGTGCAGATGGAAACCGGAGGCGCGTTCGGAGGAAAAGAAGAATACCCGTCCATGCTCGCGGGGCACGCCGCGCTGCTCGCGATTAAGTCTGGGCGGCCGGTGAAAATCATTTACGACCGCATGGAGGATATGGTTGCCACGACGAAGCGGCATCCTTCGCGAACGCGCCATCGCACTGCAGTAGACAAAGATGGCAAAATTCTTGGCGGCGAAATCGAGTTCACCATCGATGGCGGCGCCTACGCGACGTTGTCCTCGGTGGTCCTATCGCGCGGCACCATTCACGCCGGCGGTCCTTATTATTGGCCGAGCGTACGCATTCGAACGAAGGCGTTGGCGACGAATGCACCGCCGCATGGAGCTTTTCGCGGATTCGGGGCGCCGCAGAGTCTCTTTGCCATGGAGCGGCACATGGACCGCATCGCCCAGGTCGTCGGCATCTCTCCGATCGAGGTTCGACGGCGCAATTTCCTCAAGCCCGGCCAGACGACCACCACGCAACAGGTCATTCGCGAAGAAATCGACTTGAGTCATTTGCTCGACCGAGCGCTGAAACTCTCTGACTATTCCGGGAAGAAGGCGCGTTTTGCCGAAGAAAATAAAGCCGGAATGCGCAAAAAAGGAATCGGGATCGCAGCGTTTTTGCACGGTGCGGGATTCACTGGCTCAGGCGAACGCTATTTGAATTCTCTGGTCGGTGTGGAAGCCGCCGCCGACGGCGGCGTTCGAGTGTTGGTTTCCAGCGCGGAATTTGGTCAAGGAACCAATACCGTGCTCTGCCAGATTGCGGCCGAGGCGCTGGGGCTTCCCTATGACAGCGTTGCGATCGCGCAACCGGACACAACCGTGGTGCCGAACAGCGGCCCGACAGTGGCTTCGCGCACGGCGATGATCGTCGGAAAATTGGTTCAGTCCGCGGCTCAGGGAATCAAGCAAACGCTCACGAAGGCCGGCCTTCTGGGTGACGACTACACGCCGGAGGATTTTCGAGCCGCGTGCCAGGAGTACATCGCGTCGCGCGGCGAGCTGAAATCTTATGCGCGCTATGAAGCGCCTAGCGATGTCCACTGGGACGATGAAAAATATCGCGGTGAGGCCTACGCCGCCTTTGCGTGGGCCGTGTACGTCGCGGAAGTCACAGTGGATCTGACAACTTATGCCGTGACGGTGGACGACTTCGTTGCGCTCCAGGAAGTCGGCAAGGTCCTTCACCCAGTTCTGGCCGAGGGCCAGATCACGGGGGGAGTGGCTCAGGCGATTGGCTTTGCGCTCTATGAAAAAGTCGTCTGGCAGAACGGTCGCATGATCAACAACCAGATGACGAATTACATCATGCCGACTTCGGTGGATCTGCCGCTAATCCGCGTATTTTTTGAGGAGCTTGGCAACGTTCACGGCGCGCACGGCGCCAAGGGCATCGGAGAACTTCCCATGGACGGCCCTGCACCGGCGATTGTAAGCGCCGTGGAAGATGCGATCGGCGTTCGTTTCCATTCGATTCCCCTGCTGCCCGAAGCCCTATTTGAGGGTCTGCGGCCCGAGTCTCTTGAGCAAGAGGCTCCTGCTTCGACGCGAGGGGCCGCATGAACCCTTCACCGGGAACTGTTGCGAAGAGCGAAGTATTGTTTACCGTCAACGGCGAGACGAAGAAAGTGCTCACGTATCCAATGGAAAGATTGTTGGACGTGCTGCGGAACGAGCTGGAATTGACGGGCACGAAAGAAGGATGCGGTGAAGGAGAATGCGGTTCGTGTTCCGTTCTGTTGGACGGGATGCTGGTGAATAGTTGCCTCGTTCCCGTGGGGCAAGCGAGAGGCGCAAGCATTGTTACCATCGAAGGACTTTCAGCCCATGCCCCGATGAATCTCGTGCGCGAGGCGTTCCTCGAATGCGGTAGTGCGCAGTGCGGCATCTGCACTCCGGGAATGATTCTTGCGGCAGTGCATCTGCTCGAAAAAAAACCGGAGCCTGCTCTGGCAGATATACGAGAGGGACTTGCAGGTAATCTTTGCCGGTGCACAGGTTACATGCAGATTTTCGAAGCGGTTGCGAGGGCAGCGCGGCGAAGAGTTTCAAAATGAGAGCCGATCCAGCCGAATACCGGCTCGTTTCGCCGGGCAATCTGCAGGCCGTTCTTTCCCTGCTGGCCGGCGAGCCGGCTCAATGGCTGCCCATTGCCGGCGGGACCGATGTGATGGTTTTGTACTCTGCTGGAAAGCTGTCCAACCGAAATCTGATCAACATTTGGAATATTCCCGAGCTTCGGCAAATCGAAGTTTCTCCAGATAGAATCCGCATCGGCGCCGCGTGCACCTATACCGCGCTACGCAGCGATGACATCGTTTCGCGAGAATTTCCGCTGCTAGCCACGGCGGCGTCATGGACGGGCGGAATTGCAAATCAGAATCGCGGAACGCTCGGAGGCAACATCGCGAACGCGTCCCCCGCAGCCGATTCCCTGCCCGCGTTGCTTGTGTACGACGCCGAACTGACCCTGATATCGGTGCGTGGCGAGCGCCGGTTGCCTTATCGACATTTTCACTCGAGTTACAAGAAGACAGCGTTGGCGGCTGACGAATTGATTCGAGACATTTCACTGCCCCGCCGATTTGCGGGATATTTTTCGCATACGCGGAAGGTCGGAGCGCGAAACGCCCAGGCCATTTCCAAAGTTTGCCTCGCCGCTTTGGGCCAAATCACGAACGGTACGATTCGGGATGTGCGTCTCGCGCTGGGAAGCGTTGCGCCCGTTCCGTTTCGGTTGAATGAAACGGAGCATGCAGTGGCGGGAAAAAAGATTGAGCCTTCGTTACTCGAGACGGCTAGAAAGAGCGCGATCAGCGAGATCCGGCCCATCGATGACATTCGTTCGACTGCGCGCTATCGCGCGGCAGTGGCGGGCAATCTGGTTGCGGAATTTCTCGAGAAGCTTGCCGCTGCCGGGATAGACGCGTGAGCGAGGTGCTTGCTCGGTGGAACGAGCTACGCCGGGAAGATGCCGAGCGCGAGATTCTTGCTTGCTGTGGATCGAGAACTTGGGCCGCGAGCATAGTCTCGAAGAGGCCGATACGAGATGAATCGTCGCTGCTGACGGCGTCGGAAATAGCGTGGCAAAACCTGAGAGAGGAAGACTGGCTTGAAGCGTTTCGGAGTCATCCGCGAATTGGCGAGACACGAGGGGAAGAAACGCCGACGGCGCAATCTTCGGCATGGTCGGCGCAAGAACAGCAAAAAGCTGCAGCAGCCGATGAGTCCGTAAAAACGGCATTGAAGCGGGGCAATCGCGAATACGAACAAAAGTTCGGGCGAATTTTTATTGTGTGCGCGACGGGAAAATCAGCCAGCGAAATCCTGGAGATTCTGCGGCGCCGACTGCACAATGATGAGGCAACCGAACTTCGCCAGGCCGCCGAGGAGCAGCGACAGATTATGCACATACGCCTGAAAAAGTGGCTCGCGCAATGAATCGTATTTCGACGCACGTTTTGGATACGGGCAAGGGCAAACCTGCATCGGGTGTGCCGGTGCGTTTGGAGCGCCTGGATTCCCCCGGCAAATGGGTGCCGGTTGGTTCCGCGCAAACCGATCAAGACGGAAGGTGCAGCCAATTGTTGCCGGACCGCGCAACGCTCGCGGAAGGCGTGTATCGATTGACTTTTGACACTGCGAGTTACTTCGCGGCAAGCAAACAGGAGGGGCTGTACCCGGCGGTCGAGATCACGTTTCGAGTCCGGAGCGGCGAATCGCATTACCACATTCCGCTGCTGTTGAGCGCGAACGGATACACCACGTACCGGGGCAGCTGAGATGAGTTCTTCGATCCGGGAATGGCTGAACCTCAGCGTACGGTGGTTTCACGTTTTCGCGGGGATCATGTGGGTCGGGCAGACCTATTACTTCACATGGCTGGACGGCCAGTTCGGAAAAATCGAGAAGAAAGCGGCAGCGAGCGGGACAGCGTCGGCAGTTTGGATGGTGCACAGCGGCGGTTTTTACACCGTCGAGAAACAAAAGTCGCTGGGCGTGGCGCCGGAACAGGTCCATTGGTTTCGTTGGGAAGCGTTGATGACGTGGCTGAGCGGCGTAGTTCTACTCGTTCTTTTGTATTACCTGGGGGATGGGCTCATCGATCCGGACGTTGCGGACATTCCCAAGCAGGCGGGCATTGCGATTGGAGTGGGTGCCCTCGTGGCGGGGTGGATCATTTACGATCTGGCCGTGCGGTCACCCTTGGGAAAGTCGCAGGCCGCGTTCGCGGTATTTAGCTTGGTGATGACGGGGGCGGCGGCCTGGGGATTGCTGCACGTATTCAGTGGCCGCGCTGCGTATATCCACGTGGGAGCGATCTTCGGCACCATCATGACTTTGAACGTGTGGATGCGCATTCTTCCCGCGCAGCGCAGGATGCTTGCGGCGGCGGCAGCGGGCGAGAAGTTTGATGCGGCGCTGGGCGCGCAAGCGAAATTGCGGTCGAAGCACAATACATTCTTGGCCGTGCCGGTCGTGTTTTTGATGCTGAGCAATCATTTTCCGGTCGCGAGCTACGGAAATCGGTATGGGTGGGAGGTTCTGTTGGCGCTCGTTGTGGTGGGCTGGGTGGCAGCGAAGCTTATCCGGGAGTTATGAATCCAACGAGGCGTGTGTGAGCAAAGGTAGAACCCAGTGCAGACGACCAGTGATTTTGCAAATCTCGCGGCAGAGGTGATCGCACGATGCCGGAAGCTGGCGTCGTTTTCAGAAGACCCAGGCGGCACGCGGAGGACATTTCTTTCACCACCCATGCGGGATTGCCACCGGGAAGTTTCGTCCTGGATGAAAGCGCTCGGCATGACAGTATCGGTTGATGCAGTTGGGAATTTGCGGGGAATTTATTCCGGAACGTCGCCGGGAGCGCCGCGGATCCTGATGGGATCGCATCTGGACACGGTGCCGAACGCGGGGGCGTTCGACGGGATATTGGGCGTGGTGCTCGCGGTCGGGCTCGTGCAATCGCTGGAAGGGCGGAAGCTGCCGTTTGGAATTGAGGTCGTTGGCTTTTCGGAGGAAGAGGGAGTTCGGTTTGGAGTTCCTTTCATCGGAAGCCGCGGGCTGGTGGGCCGGGTGGATGAGGAACTTCTCGGTCGTAAAGATGAGCAAGGAATTTCCGTGCGGAAGGCGATTCAGGATTTTGGGTTGAATCCCGATGAGATTTCCAAAGCGATGCTGAGCGATGACGTTTTGGGATACATCGAATTTCACATCGAGCAGGGGCCGGTTCTGGAGAGTTTAGGGCGGCCACTCGGAGTCGCGGAAGCTATCGTAGGCCAAAACCGCTTGGAGTTCACATTCTCGGGGCGAGCGAACCACGCGGGCACGACGCCCATGAATCTACGGCACGATGCGCTTGCCGCAGCTGCGGAGTGGATCCTTGCCGTCGAGAACCTGGCACAACGCACATCGGGAATAGTGGCGACGGTGGGATTCGTGGAAGCAAAGCGCGGCGCGACAAACGTGATTTCCGGAGAAGCGCGCGCCACGCTGGATATTCGGCACGCCTCGGATCGTGCACGAACCGACGCGCTGGATGAGTTGATACGACAAGCGGAGTCGATCGCCGCGCGGCGCGGTGTGGCTGTGAAGTGGCGGATGCTCCTCGCGGAGCAGGCCGTGACAATGAATCCCTTTCTGACGGAGCAGATCGAGCATGCTATTCAAAAGGCCGGTTGCGAGGTCTACCGGATGGCGAGCGGCGCAGGACATGATGCTATGATCCTCGCGGAAAAAATTCCTGCGGCCATGATTTTTTTGCGAACGCCCGGGGGCATCAGCCACGATCCCTCAGAATCGGTGCATGTCGACGACGTCGCGAAAGCACTGGAGTGCGGACAGCATTTGCTGACGCAGCTTGCGGCTTCGCAGGAATTTCTGGGAAGGACGCTCCGTGCATAATCTCGGTCAAACGCGCAGCTCTCATCAGCGCAATCACCTGCTGCTCACTCCGGACACTTTTGTGCGCACGGCGCTCCCGGGGATGAAAAATGCTTCGGCCATCGTTCATGTTGGCCCTGCGCTTGGCGCGGCGTTCACCGAATACACCGCGGAATTTGAACCGAAGGGCGAGCTGGGGAATACGCCGGCGCAGCGTTTTGTTTACGTGATGGAAGGAGCGGTGTCGCTGGAGGCCCAGGGAAAGCGGCACGAGCTCGGAGCACGCGGCTACGCCTACCTAGCCGAGGGGTTTGCGCACGGAGTCAGCGCCAAGAAAAAAAGCCGAGTTGCCGTTATTGAAAAGCGCTACCTGGGCGTTGAGAAATCCGAGTCGCCGCGCCTGATTGTCTCCAGCGAAGACGCCGTTTCATCGCACGCCCTCGATGGCGATTCCGATCTGCAGGTCAAATGTTTGCTTCCTGACGACGCGAGTTTTGATTTTGCCGTCAACACCATGGTCTACCAGCCCGGCGCCTCGCTCAGCATGGTGGAAATGCATGTGATGGAACATGGATTGATCATGCTCGAAGGAAGCGGCATTTACCGGCTCGGCGATTCCTGGTATCCCGTCGCGGCCGGCGACTTCATCTGGATGGGGCCGTGGTGCCCGCAATGGTTCGGTGCCATCGGCAAAGTGCCTTCCAAGTATCTTATCTACAAAAACTGGAACCGACATCCTCTCGGCGACGCGAAAAAATGAAATTGGAAATTGATCAGGAACGCCTCCTCTCGGAACTTGAAACTCTCGCCGCCTTTTCGGATGCTGAACCGCCCGCGGTCACCCGAATCGTTTTCACTCCAACAGACCTGAAAGCCCGCGCGTGGGTGATCTCACGCTGCGAAGAAGCCGGCCTCAACGTAAGGCAGGATGCCATCGGAAATATTTTCGCGCGCTGGAGCGGAGCTGATCCCGCGGCTCCTGCCGTCGGCACTGGTTCGCACATTGATGCGATTCCCAATGCCGGCAAATACGACGGAGTCGTCGGAGTTCTCGGCGGCCTCGAAGCGATCCGCGCGCTGCAGCGAAGCGGATTTCGGCCCAAGAACTCGCTTGAGCTGCTTGTCTTTGCAACAGAAGAGCCAACGCGCTTCGGCATCGGCTGCCTGGGAAGCCGATTGCTTTCAGGGACTCTTTCCGCTGATGCCGCCGGACGCTTGACCGATGGCGACGGCGAATCGATGGAAGCGGTTCGCAGAAAAGCCGGCCTCCATGGAAACCTTCAAGATGTAAAACTACCGACCGGTTATTACAAGGGATTCGTTGAATTGCACATCGAGCAGGGCCCGCTCCTCGAACGCGCGCAGACGCCGCTTGGAATTGTATTGAGTATCGCCGCGCCTGCCAGCCTGCGCATTTCGCTCGAAGGCGCCGGAGGGCACGCCGGCGGGGTCCTCATGCCCGACCGGAAAGACGCGCTTTGCGCAGCCGCGGAACTGATTCTGGCCGTCGAAAGCGCAGCGCGCTCGAGCGGCGCGCCTGACACCGTTGCCACGGTCGGCGTCTGCGAAGTTTTTCCCGGCGCGGTGAACAGTATCCCCAGCCGCGTGCGCATCACGCTCGATATCCGCGACACGGATTTGGCGCGGCGCGATGGCGTGATGCAAATCATCGAGCGCGGATCGCGAAACATTGCCGCGAAGCGTCACGTCTCGATTCAATCTGAATTGCTCAATGCCGATGTGCCCGCGGATTGCGATCCTGAAGTGCGCGCGGCGCTTGCCGATTCCTGCCGCAAGCATGGATCCCAGTTCCTCGAAATGGTCAGCCGGGCGTACCACGATTCGCTCTTCATATCGCGCATCGCTCCCACAGGAATGCTGTTCATTCCTTGCCGCAATGGTTACAGCCATCGCCCCGATGAGTACGCTGCTCCGGAAGACATCGCGCGGGGAGCGCTGGTGCTAGCGGAGACCCTGGCGAAGCTATCTGCATGAAGGGAATTTCAGCCGCGACCTAGATAATGTGGGAGACCCCCCACGCCCTATGTTTTTCGGTAGTGGGTCAGTTTCCGGTAAGCGCTGCGGGCTCAACCGGTCGATGCAACACCATCTAGTCAGTTGATCCGACAGCACTTCCCCATGGAGAAGCGCTGTCCGACTGTGACCCCAATCAGACCCTTGCCATGATGGTGCTCCGCTTGAATCAACGCTCGCGAACGAATCTTAGGTATCGAGGCCCCTGTAAGGGGATTTCGGCCTAGTGTTGCGTCGACCCGTTGAATCCACCGCGTTAATCAGGAGCTGACGGCTGCAAGCTTGAATACGGCCTGACAGTGAAAATTTCTAGTTAGGGGGAATTTCGTCGACGATGTATTTCGCAAATTCGGAGACGCTCTGTAGGTCATTTCCTGCAATCTTGCCGACGACGTTTCCCTTTCTGAAATGAATCTCGAATGTTTTCCCGTCTTTGTATTTAGCCAGAAAGCCCTCATCCCCGATTGGATAAACACTGATTTGCCAACCGACCGCTACTCGACGGTCATGAACGGGCCCCAACCACGCCGCTGCTTCTCCGCGGTTATCGACGCCATAAACAGAGACATACACATGTTCTGAATCCGATTTTGCACTCTTCCAAAATGCGACGGTGAGAATGCACTTTTCACCTGGTGCGAGAGGAACTCGGGTATCAACAGTGGCTACAGGTTTCCATGCCGGTTCCTTAGCTTTTAGAACCTCCACGATGCGTGAGGATAAGGAAGGCTCGTTCTGCCCTTGCAGATTAATTGCCGCGCAAAGAGCAAGCACGAAAGCGAGCCACAAGGCTTCGACCCTCATCTCTCCTCCGGGAGACAACCGATGTCAAAATATTTCGTAGTAATTGTATATCGCGCTTCAAGTCCTGGTAAGTCGGCAAACCGGACAAGTCCAGTCCTAGGACTCCACATCTCCGGTTAGCGCGTTAATCAGGCGCTGCACGATTCACACCACCGACATGCACGGGATTACCGAACAATCCGATGTAGAATTGGGGCCGAAACTACCCTTCAAATGCAAATGACTACGCCACTTCCGTTTGATGTTTTTTCATCCGAACTGTCGCCCGGCGAAACCGTCCAGTGGACGGGCCGCCCGAATGCCGCAGTGATTCTTCACAAAGAAGACTGGGGCATGATTCCGTTCAGCTTGTTATGGGGAGGATTTGCGATTTTTTGGCTTCTCGGCGCTTCTGGTATAGGGAATTTTTGGACCAACCGACCTGATAAAACCTTTCAATGGTTTGGCGTGATCTGGGGTACTCCGTTCGTTCTGATGGGCCAATATATGATTTGGGGCCGATTTGTTTACAACTACTGGAAGAAACAGCGAACTTATTACGCGCTCACCACGCAACGGGCGCTCATAGTTGTAAATGGTTTCAGGGGCCGCACAGCATCAAGCGCCTACTTCGAGAACATGACGATCATCGACAAGTCGGTTCGCCACGATGGCATTGGCAGGATCAGTTTCGGCGGCCCTGTATCAGGCGAATGGCGATGGGGCAGAAACAACCCACCGCGGCCACCAACGTTCGATGACATCGACAGTGCTGATTCGGTGTATCAGATTGCTGCCCGACTGCGAGAGCAGGCTCAAAAGCCGACTTCGTCACGCGGCCCAAGCGCCTGGTAAGTTTGAATGTATAGGTCAAGGGAGGAGCGCTTGGTGTAGAAAAGCTGAACTCAGCTGCACGCTGATTCAGAACACCAAGGAGGCTCCCCCATGGAACCTATGTATTACATCGGCCCGGATGTGCACAAGCGGAAGATCAGCTACTGCGTGAAGGACAGCGGTGGCAAGATTTACCGCACATCGCAAAACATTGCCGCGAAGCGCCACGTCTCGATTCAATCTGAATTGCTCAATGCCGATGCGCCCGCGGATTGCGATCCTGAGGTGCGCGCGATGCTTGCCGATTCCTGCCGCAAGCATGGATTTCACTTTCTCGAAATGGTCAGTCCGGGCGTACCACGATTCGCTTTTTATGTCGCGCATCGCACCGACCGGAATGCTCTTCATTCCCTGCCGCAATGGATACAGCCATCGCCCCGATGAGTACGCCGCTCCGGAGGATATCGCCCGGGGAGTGCTGGTGCTAGCGGAGACCCTGGCGAAGTTATCTGCATGAACGGAATTTCGGCCGCGACCCAGATAATGAGGGAGCCCCCCACCCCCTATGTTTTTCGGTAGTGGGATCGCGCGCTGGCGTTGGCGATCTTCGCGGGCGTGTCGCGTCCATGGTTCGGGTTCTTCGACTACCGGGACTGGCCCCATTGCGGGTTCCACAGTCCGCGCACCGAGAGGATGATGGAAAATATCCCGAGCACACCGAGCGCGAAGAGCGTCCAAAGGAAGAAGA